>Ga0209415_10008662_pt1 | contig 17614 bp, 9 predicted proteins | sample PeaSoiSIISIP2007_FD_187696 | JGI IMG/M metagenome (GOLD analysis project Ga0209415, IMG submission 187696) | Peat soil microbial communities from Weissenstadt, Germany - SII-SIP-2007 (SPAdes) (version 2) | ecosystem: Environmental > Terrestrial > Soil > Wetlands > Peat | place: Germany... | reverse complement strand
CGAAGATCAGACCGTGCGCCTCAGGGGTCGTGAACGTATAGGCCTTGCCGATATTCGTGGTTGCCTTGAGCGCGAGCAGTGTGGTGTAGACTGCAAAAGAGGACTGATTCCAAAAGAGCGTCCTGAGAAATGGTTCAGGCGTGGTCTTTTCTATCTGGATGAGCAGGTCAACCGCCGTGGCATCCGGACGCTCAAAGATCTCTCGCAGAGGATGTTTCTTCGGCAACTGGTTCAGTTGCAACAGGAATGCGTTGAACTCTTCGTTCCGATCCCGGGGATTCGAGGGGGGTAGTAGCGCGAATCTCAACGTCTCGGATTTCCCGATCACCCCAAGGCCGTCCCCGGAGCAAGCCAAGCTCACACCTGGGGACCGTGGCACGATGAACTCGGCATAGCCGACGTTGCAGAGGGTTCCGGCCGGCGCCTGCACCTTCGTGAGATCAAGCTCTTCCAGAATTCCTGCGAGCCGTTGCGCGGCGTGAGGAACACTGTTTATCCTGTGCAGCAAGTACCATCGAGATCCGACATGCCATAACGCCAGGGCAAGAGTGAGTGAAACGACGACTGCGATGGCGATTACAGGCCGCGTAACTCGCATTTCACGAATCCGATGATTCCTGTTAAGGTTCCGGGAATGCACGACTTATTACGCGCCGCTCTCCTGGCATCGGGAATATCCGAGACGGTCGTCGTCCACAAGATATTCGGCCATCGAACATCGGATTCTGACCATCAGAATCCTGCTTGTCAAGTGAACTCATGAGCAATCGCCGGCCCGCGTGCGGCCTCGACGGGTTACAGATATTTCAAAGAAATTCGCCAGCAGACGCGTCTAATATTTTAGGGTGCTTGCATTGGCCGTAGCAGAGGCTATGATAGTCAGGGCGTCGCTCAATGAAGGGTAAAGAGCATGGTGTTCCGCAGTTCGAAGGGCCGGCGGCATCTGCCGGCCGCCCTGACCACGGCGCTGCTGCTCATTCCGTTCGCCTGCCGCTGCGCCTTCGCCGTGCCGAAGCTGGAACTGCACCCGGAAAGCCTCGACTTCGGCTCCATCGAGAAGGGCGAGAGAGTCCGCAAGACCATCCAGGTCCGCAACGCCGGCGACGCCGACCTCGTCATCAGCGTTGTCCGCGCCTCATGCGCCGAGTGCCTGGTGGACAAGATCAAGGACAAGACGCTCAAGCCCGGCGAGGAAATCCAACTGCCGGTGACATACGACGCCACGGCCGTCCCCGGAAAGCATCCCGCATACCTGACGTTCGAGACCAACGACCCGGCCGACCCGTTCAAGCGGCTGGAGATTGACGTGGAGATCGTCGCCAAGGCCGCGCCGGCGCTGGAGTTCGAGCCGGCTTCGATTGACGTGGGCATCCTCCGTTTCGACACGCCCGCCGAGGTCGCCCTCCTGCTCAGGAACGCCGGCGAGGCGGCGCTGAAGTTTGAGGAATTCTCCGCCAGCCCCGGAATCGCGCTCACCCTCAAGCCGGGCGAGCTCGCCGCCGGCAAGCAGGCGGAGCTTAAGCTGAGGATCGCACCGAAGGAGCCGGGCATTTATCAGGCGCATGTGATCATCGCCACCAACGACCCGAATCACCCCGTCGCCACGATCCCGATCCGCGGCTACGTCGCTTCGCGCGAGCAGCTCGACCGGCTGCTCGGTGGCGGCATCCTCATCGTCCCGGAGCGCGCCGCCGCGCAGGGCGGGCTGCTGCTCCTGCTGCGCATCTTCAATCACAGCGATATCGTCATAATCGTTCAGCGGACCGGCGAAAAAGGGAACCAGAACGGCCCCGAGACGGTCGAGCCGGGCAAGTCGGTCAATCTGAGCCCAAGCCCGGACGCACGCGAGAAAGGATCGCTGCCGATCGAGATCACCGTCCCGATGACCTCCGCCGGCGCGCCGGCGGTGGAGAGGAAATAACCATGCCTTCCGCCTTGCCGAAGAACGCGCAAAGGCCGCCCGGAACCGAGCGGACGCCGCTCCCATTCCGTCCCATACTTCGCATTCTTTCCAGGGAAAAACGCGCGAAATTTTTCACGTGAGGAGATGCCCATGGCCGCAACCATTCAGGAAGCCGGGATCGAGGCGCAGCGGAAAGTGGCGTACTTTCTGGACCAGATCGCGGCGGTGCGCGAATCGCTGCATAAGGTGGTCGTCGGGCAGGACGAGGCGATTGACCTGCTGCTGATGTGCGCGATCACCGGCAACCACGCGCTGCTGCTCGGCGTGCCGGGACTGGCCAAAACGCTGATGGTCAAAGCGCTGGCCTCCACGTTCCGCTGGAACTTCAGCCGCATCCAGTTCACGCCCGACCTGATGCCCTCGGACATCACCGGCTACGAACTCCTGCAGAGCGACATCGCCGGCGCCGTGCGCGGCCAGACGATGGCGTTCCGGCCCGGCCCGGTGTTCGCCAATCTCGTGCTGGCGGACGAGATCAACCGGGCGGCGCCCAAGACTCAATCGGCGCTGCTCGAGGCGATGGCCGAGCTGCACGTGACGGTCGGAGGGAAGACCTATCCGCTCGAGGAGCCCTTCCTCGTCGTGGCGACGCAGAACCCGATCGAGCAGGAAGGCACCTATCCGCTGCCGGAGGCGCAACTGGACCGCTTCACGATGGAGATCCGGATTGACTACCCGACGCCGCAGCAGGAAGAGGAGATCGTGCTGATGACCACCGGCGGGCAGCCGCCGATGCCGACGCCGATCATGGACCGCGCGCAGTTCGTCGAACTCCGCCAACTGGTGTCCGCGGTGCCGGTGGCGCGGCCGGTGGTGCGCTACGCCGTGAGCCTCTGCGGCGCGTCGCGCCCGAACGATGCGCGCGCGACGCCGCATGTGAAGAAGTACGTCGAGTGGGGCGCCGGTCCGCGCGGCTCGATGTTCCTCATCGCCGCCGCCAAGGCCCGCGCGCTGCTCCACAAGCGGACGACGCCCATCGCCGAGGACGTGCGCAGCGTGGCGTATCCCGTTTTGCGGCATAGGATTATCCCGAACTACCTGGCCGTCGGCGACGCCGTGGATACGACGGAAATCATCCGGCGGTTGCTCGAGCAAGTGCAGGAGTAAGAGTCAGGTCGGCCGCAGAGAGCGCCGATTCTCCGCGCTTTCCGCGGTGGAGAGTACCGAATGTCTCCCATTGCCGCGAAGAGCCGGTTCCTCGAGATCGGCGCGCTGAATCGGCTGAGCCACCTGCGGTTCGGCACTCGGCACGCCATGGAAGGGACGTACACCGGCCGGCATCGCTCGCGGCACAAGGGAGGCGCGTCGGAATTTCTCGAGCATCGCCAGTACAGCCCCGGCGACGATGTCCGGCGGCTCGACTGGAAGGTGCTCGGGCGCACCGGGCGGCCGTACATCCGCCTGTACGAGGACGAGACGAACCTCGTCGCGACGCTCGTGCTCGACGTGAGCCGCTCGATGACCTTCGGCGCGGGCCTCGGCCGCGGCGCCGACAGCTCGAAGCTCGACTACGCGCGCTACCTCGCCGCCGCGATGGCATACCTGATCATCAAGGAGCGCGACCGCTTCGGGCTGGCGCTGGTCTCGTCGAAGCTCGACGCGTTTCATCCGCCCGCCTCGACCAGCACGCAGCTCGAAGTCGTCGTCAACGCGCTCGAAGGGGCCGTGCCGGCGCCGCACACCGCGCTGGCGCCCGCGCTGCGCGACCTGTTCTCGCGGCTGCGCAAGCGAGGGATGCTGATCGTGGTCAGCGATTTCCTCGAGGACGACCTCGAGCAGCTCTTCGCCTCGCTGCGCCTGTTCCGCCACGAGCATTTCGGCGTCGTGCTGCTTCACATTCTGCATCCGATGGAGGAGCGGCTGCCGACCGGCCCGGCGTACCGGTTCGAGGGACTTGAGGGCGAGGGCTATCGGAACTGCTCGCCGGAGGACATCGCGGACCTGTACGAGCGGCGGTTCCGGGCGTTCCTCACCGGCCTGCGGGCGCGCGCCGCGGCGGCCGGGTGCGGCTATCATCTCTTCTCGACGGCGGTGCCGTACGTCGAACAGCTCAAGACGCTGCTGGTCGAGCGGCACGGATACGGGTAGCGGGCGCATGAGGCAGGGCGAATGGGCTTTCTGCATCCATGGGCGTTGCTGATCGGCGGCGTCATGATCGGGCTGCCGGTGGCGGTGCATTTTCTGACGCGGCCGAAGCCGGTGAGGTTCCCGTTCTCGGTGCTGCGGTTCCTGGAAAGCGCGCTGCGGCAGCGGCGGTTCTTCGCGCGGCTGCGCGACGTGTTCGTCCTGGCGCTGCGCACGCTGGCCATCGCGGCGATCGCCGCGGCGTTCGCCCGGCCGCTGATGCGCGGCGCCGCGCTCGTGACCGGCAGCGACGTGCAGCGGCGCGTGGTGATCCTCGACGTCTCCGCGAGCATGGACGCGCGGAAGGGCGGCGTCGGCGTCTTCCAGCGGGCGCGTGCGAAGGCGCTGCAGTACGCGCGCTACAGCCCGGACCTCGGGGCGAACGTCATCCTCGCCGGCGCAGCGCCGAAGGCGGCGTTCGACCGGTTCTCCGCGAACTTCCCGGCCATGCAGGCCGAAATCCGCGCCGCCGAGCCCCGCGCCGAATCGCTCGACGCGCCCGCCGCGCTCCAGCGCGCCGCCAGCCTGTTCACGAACCCGCAGGACCCGTCGCACGGAAAGGGCCAGCTCGTCATCGTGACCGACCTGCAGGCGACCAACTGGCGCGACGTGACCCGCGGCGACCTGCCCGACGACGTCGAGATCCTCATCGAATACGTCGGCCTCGGGCCGGACGTCGGCAACCTGGCGATCACGAACGTCGCCACCGTCAGCCGGCCGGAGGTCGGGCGCCCGACGCCGGTGCGCGTCGAGATGCAGAATTTCTCCGGCGCGGACCAGTCGCGCACGATCGAGCTGACCGCCGGCGACCGCGTTTACCGGCAGGAGGTCGCGTGCAAGGCGTGGAGCCGCGCCGTCGCGACGTTCGAGCTTCCGGCCGACTCGGTCGCCGAGGCGGGCTGGATCACCGGCGCCGCGCAACTGGTCGAGGCGCGCGACGCGCTGCCGGGCGACGACGTGCGCTGCTTCGCGTTCAGGGTCCGCAGGGCCGCCGTGTTCGCGCTGGTTTCGAAGGAATCGGCGCGGGAAGTCGGCACGTCGGCGTATTTCCTCGCGCGGATGCTCTCTCCGTCGAGCGGCACGGCGAGCGCCGCGGGCGAGCGGGTCGTCGTGTTCGAGCCCGGCGCCACGACACCCGATGCGCTGACCGAGGCGGACCTGCTCGTGCTCGACAAGCCCGGGCGGCTCTCGCCGGAGTGGATCCAGTTCCTGGCCGGGATGATGCTGCGCGGGCGGCCGGCGCTGTACGTCGCCTCCGAGCCGGCCGACGCGGAGAACCTCGCCGCGCTCGCGCAGTCGTGCGGCCACGCGCTGACCCTGCCGGTGACGTACGCCGCCTGGCAGAGCGGCGCGCCGGAGAAGACGCCGCGCGGTTTCCGCCTGTCCGGCGCGGCGCAACGGCTCGAGCTCACCGACGTCCGCGCCGGAGTGCCGCCGTTCCAGGCGTTCGGCGAGGACGTCCCGGCGCTCGCGAAGAACCTCGCCGCGTCGCGCGTCCTGAAGACCACGCCCGAGAAGGGCGGCGCGGCGGAGGAGGTGCTCGCGCGCTGGAGCGATGGCTCGGCGGCGCTCGTCTCGACGCGCGTCGGCAGCGGCCAACTGCTGATCTGGAACGCGGACCTCCTCGCCTCGACGCTCCCGAAGAACGCCTTCTTCGTCGCGCTGATGCGCGAGACGGTCGCACAGCTTCTGGCCGATCCCCTCGCGCTGGCCGGCCGCGAGGAGCCGCCCGGCACAGCGCGGACGCTCCTCCTGCCGCCCGAAGCCGGCCGCGCGGAGGGACTGAGCCTCGTCGGCCCGAACGGCGCTCCCATCGAGGAGTTCGACCTGCGCGAGGAAAAGAACGGCCTTACCTGGCGCTGGATGCCGGTCGGCGCTCCGGGCGTCTACCGGGTCAAGCGCGGCGACAAGACCGTCTTCGCCGCCGCGACGGCGTGTCCGCCGGAGGAGAGCGACCTGCGGCCCGTGACCGCGGGCGCGCTCGAAGCGCAACTCGCGCCGAAGACCGCCGTGCCGGGCCAGGCGCATCCTGTCGCGGTCGTCGGGCTGCCCGGCCAGGCGCCTCGCCAGGAGGCCGCCGAAATCTGGCCCTGGCTGCTCGTCGCCGCGCTCGCATTCCTGTTGTCGGAACTCGTGATCCTGAAGGCTTTTCGGGTGTGAGAGTGATTCGTTGACGTCGGGTCGCCAAGACGCCATGAACGGAAGGTGATGCACCCGTGCGAACGCTGATACTGGATCCGCTCATTCCGCAGCCGCTCTGGGTGGCGCTGACGCTGGTCAGCATCTTCGCGATCGGCGCGTACCTCTTCTGGCGGCCACCGCGCATCTCGCGGCTGCGGCGCGCGGCGGCGGGGCTGCTGCTCCTCGTCGTAGCCGGCAGCATCCTGGCATTGCTGCTGAACCCGACCTGGGAGGAGCTGAATCGAGCCGAGATCGGCCGGCCCTCGCTCGCCGTCCTGCTCGACGTCTCCGGCAGCATGGACACGCAGGACTGTGAGGGCGGCGCGAAGAGGATTGACGCCGCGAAGGCGACGGCGCGCGAGCTTGCCGACTCACTACAGGACCAGTTCAATGTCCGCCTCTGGTCCTTCGATAAAGACCTGCGCGCCGTGCGCGCGGAGGAGTTGAACGCGCTGCAGGCGAAAGGCGTCGCGACCGAGATCGGCGGCAGCCTCCGCCGCACGCTCCAGCAGGCGAACCTCGGCGAGGAAGCGGCGATCGTCCTCCTCAGCGACGGCATCCACAACGTGCCGGACACGCTCTCGGACGTCTGGAAGGCCGCGCAGACCGCACGCACGATGGCCGTGCCGGTGTTCACGCGGACGTTTGGCGCCGACGCGAGCATCGCCGACCTCGAGCTGCAGGTCCTCACGCCCGAGGACATCGCCTTCACCGGGCAGCAACTGCCGATCCGCGCGCGCGTGCGGCATCCGGGCTTCCCCGCCGGCACGACCACGGAAATCACGCTCTCGTCCGAGGGCGGCAAGATCCTCGCCACCCAGCCGATCGTGTTCACCGACGAGGAGTCCGCGCTGGTGGAATTCCCCATCAAAGCCGGCCCCGTCGGCATCCAGCGCTTCGCCCTCGAGGTGAAGCCGTTGCCGCAGGAAATCGTTCGCGCGAACAACTCGGGCGTCTTCTACCTGCGCGTGATTGATACGCCGATCCGCGTCCTCGTCCTTGAGGGCAAGCCGTACTGGGACACGAAATTTCTCATCCGCGACCTGGTCGAATCGCCGGGCGTCACCGTGACCTCCGCCGTGCGGTTGAAGGACGGCCGCGTGCTCACGCGCCGCAGCGAATGGAAGGGACCGCCGAAGGACCACGTGCCGGCGCCGAGCGCCGACGCGACGCCTTCCGCGGAGCCGGAGGAGCACATCGAAATGCTCTCGGCGCCCGCGGAGTTGCTCAGGTCGTTCGAGAAATTGAAGGAGTACGACGTCATCATCCTCGGCCGCGACGTGGACAGTTTCCTCGAGCGCGATTCGGTCGAGAACCTTTGCCGCTGGGTGGGCGAATGGGGCGGCTCGCTCGTCTGCGCGCGCGGGCGGCCGCTGCAGGTCGTGCCGGCCTCGTTGGACCGCGTGATGCCGGTCCGCTGGCAGGTCGGGACGGAGCGGCGGTTCCGCGTGAACCTGACGCGCGATGCGGAATGGGGTTTCCCCGCGTTTCCGCCCGCGGCCCCGTTGATGCCCAGCCTGGCCAGCGACGCTGAGTCCATTGTCGAGAAGCCGCTAGCGACCGTGCTGGCGCGGTCCGGCCCGCCGACCGCCTCCGCCTCGAACGAACCTTCCGCCTCTCCTAGGGCCGATCAACCCGATGAAGGAAAGAACCCGATGGCCGTCGCGAGCTACCAGCCGTACGGCTCCGGGCGCGTGATCGTTTTCGAAGGCTCGGGCCTCTGGCGCTGGGCCTTCCTGCCGCGCGCCGAGACGGCCCGGCAGGACATCTACCCGCGCTTCTGGAACAGCCTGCTGCGCTGGCTGGTCGCCTCGGGCGACTTCCTGCCCGGCGAGACCGCGCGCCTGCGCGCCTCGCAGACCACCTTTACCGAGATGGACTCGCCGTCGCTCTTCCTCATGACCCGGAACGACCCGGAGATCGGCGCGGAGAACTCGGCGCCGACCGTCGCTATTCGCAGCATGACCGACCCGCAGGGCTTTCCGCCGCGCAGGGTCGCCTGCGCGCCCGCCGGAGCGCGGGAGAACCTGTACCGCGCGACGTGCGGTCCGCTGCCGGTCGGCGCGTATGTGGCACAGCTCGAGCGCGTTCGCGGCGCCGGCTCGCCGCCTCGCAGCGTGGAATGCGCCTTCGACGTGACCGAGCCGACCGCCGAGTGGCTCGACCTGCGCGCGCGGCCCGGCCTGATGAAGCAAATCGCCGAGCAGAGCGGCGGCGCCGTCCTCGGCGACCGGCCCGCCGAACAGGTGAGTAAGACCTATCTCGAGTACTGGAAGGAGCGCCACCCCGAGCAATTCCATCGCGAGCCGGCATGGGACCGCACGGCCTGCCTGGTGGCGCTGGCCGCCGTCGCGGGTGCGCTGTGGATCCTCCGGCGGCGCGGGGGATTGGTGTAGGACGGGTTTCGCGGGAACGATCGTAAAGTTCGCGGGAGGTGCTGACGATGCGCCGGGAGCGGATGGATGCGGACGGCGTGATGCGCTCCAGCGACGGCTGGGGGTTCGGCGAGTATCTGCGGGATCAGCTCGCCTCCTTGGGCGACCGACGCAAGGGGATCGCATGGCTGCGCGGCGTGCTGTGGGGGTTCACGATCGGCGGCGCGATCGTCGCGTTCACCGCCTGGCTGGACCTGCTGGTGGCAATCCCGGAACTGCTGCGGCTGATCGGGCTGATCGCGGCAGGCGCGGGTGCGCTGGGGCTTCTGGTCTCGACACTGTGGAAGGCGCGGCGCGCGGCGGTGGCGGAGCGAATCGCGCGCGACGTGGATCGCCTGGCGGCGACCGGCGGCGAAGTCTCCGCGGCGCTCGGGCTGGCCACAGAGCCGGGATTGCCGAGCGCAGGGGGCGGAACGGCCGAGCAAAATTCTCAATCGGCGCTCCTCAGCCAGGGACTGGCTGGCATGGCGGTCCGGCGGGCCGAGCAGATTGCCGGCGGCGTGCCGGAGGAGAACATCGAGCCGCTGAGCCGCGCGGGAACGGCCTTTCTGGCGGCCGCGGGCCTGGCGGCGGCGCTCCTGATCGTCGCGCTGGCCTGGCCAGCCGCCGTCCGGACGGAGCTGAGGCGCCTCACCGATCCGTGGGGCGATCATCCGCCGTGGTCCCGGCAGGGTTTCAAGGTCGAACCGGGCAACGTGAAAGTGCTCTACGGCGCGGCGCAGGACATCCACGCGACGGTTACCGGCGGCCCGGTCGAGCAGCTCGACCTCGTCGTGCGCGAGCCGGACGGCGCCGATGAGGCGATGCCGATGTTCGAGGAGCGCGACCGCACCTGGCGCGCGCAGCTGACCGGGATCGTGTCGCCGATGACCTACTGGGTGCGCGCGGGAAAGTCGGCGCGCAGCGTGCGCTACCGGATCGAGGTGATCAACACGCCGCAGATCGAGAGCGTCGCCGTGCGCCTGGCGCCGCCGGCTTACACGCATCTCCCGCCGTCCGAGGGTCTGATGCCGCAAGGCGGCATTGCCGGCCTGAAAGGGACGCAAGTTCGCATCACCGTTCGGAGCAACCGGCCGCTCTCGCGGGGCGAGATGGAAATGACGAACTCCTCGGGCCCGTCGCAGACGCTGACGGCGACGCCGACGGGCGGCTCGAAGAACTCGGTGACTTGGGCGTTCCCGATCCAGTCGCCCGGGAAGCTCTCGCTCTCGGTGCTCGACGAGGCGGGCGAGCGCTCGACGGCGAAGATCGCCGCCCCGGTGATCGTGCTCAAGGATGAGCGGCCGATCGTGCGCATTCTGTCGCCGAAGTCGCGCTCCTTCGCCACGCCCGACATCGCGCTGCCGGTCGAGCTCGAGGCGCAGGACGATTACGGCATCACCCGGCTGGAGCTCTTCCGGGCGCTGAACGGCACGCGCCATCTGCCGGACGTGCTGGAGGTCCCGGCCTCGGAGCCGACGCAGCTTCACTCGACGGTTCAGTTGCATCTGAGGGATTACGGTCTCACGCCCGGCGACGTGATCACGCTGTTCGGGCGCGTGGCCGACAATGATCCCGAGTCGCCGAAGGGCAGCGAGAGCGGCATCGTGACAGTCACAGTCATCTCGCGGGAGCTGTTCGACGAGATCCTGCGCTCGACGAAGCAGGCGGAGGAGTTCGAGGAGAAGTACACCGAGGCCGCGAGGCGCGCTGAGAATCTGGCCGCCGAGGGCGAAAAGCTGCGCGAGGCGGCCTCGCAGGAGAAGGGCGAGAAGCCCAGTCCCGAGATGCAGAAGAAGATGGCCGATCTGGCCGCTGCCCTGGCGAATGCGGCTGAGCAGACGCGCGCCTCGGCGGACCAGCATCAGAAGGACTTCGCGCTGGACGCCGAATTGACCCGTCCGATGCGCGACCTGGCGGACTCGATCGAGAGAGCCTCCGGCGAGTTCAGCAAAGCCTCCAGCAGCGGCACGCCCGATGAGATGCGCCAGGCCGCCGAGCGCGGCATGGAAGAGCTGGGCCACGGCCGGGAGCAGTACGCCCAAAGCGTTCAGCAGCCGATGGAGAAGTTCATGGACGCGTACGCGCTGCTGGATATGGAGGAGAAGTACATCGAGATGTGCGACCGGCAGGAGGATCTGGCGCAGCGCGCGGCGAACCTGAAGGGCCAGGACGGCGTGGACGATCCGGCGACGCGCGTCCGAATGCGCGACCTGCAGGACGAGCAGCGGCAGGTGGCGGCCGACGCGGAAGCGACGCTCGAGGATATCTGGAACCGCGCTCACGAACTGCCCGGCGACAAGGAGTTCGCCATGCTGAAAGTGTCGGCGAAGGAGTTCTCCGACGCGGTGCGGAAGAGCCGCGCGCTCCCGGCGATGGCCGAGGCGGCCGATGGCCTGAACCGGTTCCAGGGGACCGAAGGCAGCGCCAAATCCGCCGAGGCGGCCGAGGTGCTCAAGTCGTTCGTGGGCAAGTGCCGCGCCCATGCGGGGGAGGTGGGCCAGCAGGGCGAACTGGCGTTCGGCCCGACGCTTCAGCTCGCCTCGCACAGAACGATCGGCCAGATGCTCGGCCGCAGGGGCGCCAACGTCGGCTATAGCGGCGAAGGCTCGGGCGCAAACGGCTACAGTATGCGCAGCTCCGCGCAGCCGAACGTCGGATTGTACGGGCCGGAGATGCTGACCTCGAACAAGTCATCCGAGGGCGGTCGCGATGCGCGCACGTCGCCGACTGCCGTCGAACTGCACGGTGGAAACTCCGCCGGCGGGATCAATCCGGAGCGCTCGAACGCGGCCGACACCGCCGAAAGCGCCGCGCTGCGCGCCGTGCCGCCTCAACATCGCGACAGCGTCCGCGCGTACTTCAAACGCGTCGCGGACGAGACTTCGGCTGGGACGGTTCTTGAAGAGCCAGGGCATTAGACAGCGAACTGTCAGCTATCCGCTGTCAGTTTTCAGCCAGCAGTGGAAAGGTGAAGCGATGAACACGCGCCGAAATCATTGGGACTCGGGTAAGATGGGCCTGGCTGCGATTGCGCTCGTACTGTTGCCGGCTGCATTCGCGGCGTCCTCGGAGGACCGGCCGGCCATCCCGGTGAAATCCGCTGCGCCGGCGGAAAGTCCGGCGGGCAAGGACGCGGCGCCCGTCGTCGCGCCGCCTGCGGCCGACGCGTCAGCGGGCAAGCCGATGGCCGATCCGAAGCAGGTCGGCGGCGAGCAGGGCTCCGTCGTCCAGGTCGCCAACCTGATCTACGCGCAGGTGAAGTCGTCGAAGTGCTTCAGCGACCACTTCCTTATCCGCGCCGAGAAGGACTCGGCGATCTCGACCAGCCGGCGGTTCCACGCCGTCAAGCTCGACTCCGACGACCTCTTCCAGTACCCGTTCGTGATCATGACCGGCGAGGGCGCGTTCAAGCTGCCCGAGGGCGAGCGCGCGAACCTGAAGAAGTACTGCGAGAACGGCGGCTTCCTGCTCGCCTCGGCGGGCTGCTCGTCGAAGGAGTGGGATAAGTCGCTCCGCGACGAGTTGACGAAGATCTGGCCCGAGGCCAAGCTCCAGAAGCTGCCGCTCACGCACCCCGTCTTCCACACCGTTTACGACGTGAAGGACATCCGCACGAGCCACGGCGGGAAGAGCACCGTGATCGAGGGCCTCAGCCTCAAGGACAAGCTCGTCGTGCTCTATTCGCAGGACGGTCTCAACGATACCGCGAACACCACCGGTTGCTGCTGCTGCGGCGGAAACGAGATCACGAATGCGGAACAGATCAATGTCAATGTGCTGGCGTACGCGCTCACATTCTGACGCGGCCCTCGGCGGTCGGAGTCGCCTCGTCTTCGCGGCGATGTGCGCCGGCATGCTCGTCGTTGCGGCCTGGACGGCGCGCGCGGCGACAGACGGCGCTTCGGCCCCGGTCGCGCCGCCGAGAACCGGTGCGTCCGTAAGCCCGCCGCCACCGGTCGCGGACACGGCAGGGAACGCCGCCGAGTTTACCGTGACCATCGTGCCGGCGCCCACGCCGGTCGCGGACATGGCTGCGCCGGGAACCTGGCTGGCCGACCGCGCCGAGGCGCAGCGACAGAGCCGGTTGCGCAACAAGCCACTGCTGGCGCTGGCGGTGATGAAGAATTGCCCGTACTGCCGCGCGCTGGATCAGACGCTGGCCTCGCCGGCGGTCGCCGCGCGGCTGGAGAAGTTCATCCTTTACCGGTTCGACATCGAGGCGGATCTCGACACGGCGTCGGACCTGCAGGTCACCGCGGCGCCGACGCTGGTGCTGCTGATGCCGACCGGCGTGCGCGTGGCGCAGTCCGAGGGCGCCGTGCCGGCGCCGGAGCTGCTCGCCTGGCTGGACGATGCGGAAAAGAGGATGTCGGCGCTCGGACCGGACCTGCAGCGCAAGGAGCCGAAGGACCTGGCCGCGTTGCTGGGCACGCAGGACCCGCTGGTGCGAGAGGCGGCGACGCAACTGCTCCAGGCGCACGCCGAGAGCGGGCAGCGGGCCGCCGTCGTCGCGGTGGCGGAGGCGTTCGCGAAGGGCAACCTGGCCACGCGGCTCGGCGCGCTCGAACTCCTCCAGCTTTGGGGCGCGCCGGTCAAGGACGCCGATCCCTGGAAGCCGGAGACCGTTCCGCCGGCGCTCGGCCCTCTGCGCGAGTGGTCCGAGAAGGCGGATGTCGCCGCGTCCAAGATCAAGTCCTCGCCCGCGGAGACCGAGCAGGACTTGCAAACCTGGATCGGCGGCGTGGACAACGCGAAGACGCGCGCTGCGTACGAACGCCTCGCCCGAGGCGGCGCCGAGTTGCTGCCCAAAGTCCGCGAGATGCTCCCGCCCACGTGGGACACGCGGCGCGAGCGGCTCACCGCGCTGCGCTATCGGCTGCTGATGCCGCCGGCGCTGGCGGCGGCGCTGCCGCAGGCGCCGTTCCAGATGGCCGCCCGCGACGCCGACCTGCGCGCGCAGGCGCTCGACGCGGTCGCCCGAGAGGTCCGCATCGAAGGCGGCGGGCCGGAATTGCAGGGCTTTTTCGTCGAAGCGTTCAACGACCCGGACTCGAAAGTGCGCGAGGCCGCGCTGCGCGGGCTACGCGAGACCGGCGCCGGCTTCGCGAAGGAGCAGGTGCTGCGGCTGCTCGCCGATCCGTCGCCGAACGTCCGCGCTGGGATCCTCAACGACCTCGCGCGCGCGCCGTTGCCGGACCTGGCGCAAAACCTCGCCGACTATTCGGCGCAGGAGAGCGACGAGGACCTGGTCGTCCACGCCGTCCGCGCGCTGCACGAGATCCGCAACAAACCCGTCGCGCTCGGCGCGCTGGTCAAACTCACGCGGCACAAGAGCTGGCGAGTCCGCGCGGAAGCGGTCGAGGCGCTCGGGTCGGTCAGCACGAGCCGCCGCGGCCTCGCCACGATCAACTCGGAAGGGAAGACGCTCGTGGCCTCGGCCCTCAAGACCGCGCTGGGCGACGAGGACGCCTTCGTCGTCGGCAAGGTGATCGAGCAGGTGCGGGATTCGTACGACATGGATTTCAGCGGCGCGCTCGACGCGCTGATCGCCGTCACCGAGAAACATCCGGCGCTGGCGCTGCCCGCGCTGGAGGCCATCGCGCGGAACCAGTCGCTCAGGCGGAGGGCCGTCGAGCCGCTCAAGAAGCTCTGCAAGAACCCGAACGCCGAAGTCCGCGCCTCGGCCTTGCACGTGCTGGCCGTCAGCACGACCGCGCCCATCGCGGAAGAGGTGCTCGCAGGCCTGGCCGACGGCGACCCCTCCGTCCGCGCGGCCGCCGCCGACAGCATCCGCGAATGCCTGGAATACGCGCAGCGGGAGAGCGCAGGCGCGGCGAGGGCCAAGCCCGCCGCCTCGTTGGTCCCCGATGAGACGCGGAAGGACTTCATCGCCGTGCTGCGCAAGATGATGTCGGCGGAGAACGCGCAGGAGCGGTTCGCCGCGCTGCAATCGCTCGCCGTCCTCGGCGACACGGAGACGGCGTTCCCGGGCATTGAGGAGATGGTCGCGAAGGACCCCACGCTCGGCGCCAAGGCCGTCGGCATCGTGCCGCTGCTGGATTGGGAGAAGCGCAAGGCCCTCTTCGAGCTCCTGCGCCAGCAGCCGCTGCCGGATGAGGCCTGGGGAGAACTCTTCGCCGCCGTCTTCGCCCAGGCGCCGGAGAGCGCGGAAGAGGCGCTCTGGGATACCTTCGCGAACGATCCGCACGTCATCGTCTGCCCGGACGCGGTCCTGCAGAGCGTCGTCGAGTTCTACGGCTTGCGCGGAGGCCTCTCGTACATGGACAGCTCCGGAAGCGAATCCGCCCAGGCGCTCGCGCGGCTTGGGGCGCACGCAAAGACGCAGCTTGCAGCGCCGCACGTCCGTCGGCGGATCATGGGATTGATCCTTCTCTGCCGCGCCCAGCGCGCCGACGGCATGGCCGAGGCCAGGACAATTTTCGCCGCACCCGCTTCCAACGCGCCCGACCAGGCCGAGCTGCGGCGCGCCGCCGGCGAACTCCTGCTCTACGGCTCCGGTGCGGAGTCCGAGTCGCTGGCCGTGACCGCCCTTGCCTCGACGGACGCCGAGTGGCGCAAGTCGGGGATTCAGTTCCTCGCGTCGAAGTACGGCTTCTCGCACGCCAGCGCCGTCGTCCACGTCGGCGACAAGCCGGTCTGGGTCGGGTTTCTGTGGCAGAATGTTGGCGCGCGCATGGACGAGCCATGGGCGAAAACCGCCTGGGCGCCGCCGAAGCTGCCGGCGAAACTCACCCCCGAACTCCTCCGCCCGTTCCTCGAGGACGAAGATCCCGAACTGAAAGCCGGGGCCTCGTACCTTCTCGCGCTGCTCGGCGACGGCGCCGGCCTGCCGAACCTCATCGAAATCTGGCGCTCGGCCACGGAAGATTCCGCCAACCGCATCATGCTCGCCCGCGCGATCGCGGCGCTCGGCGACGATCATAACACCAAGTACGTCAAAGAGATGTACGAAGCCTCGTCCGGGGATGAGAAGCAGGTGGACGGCGTGCAACTGTACTGGACGATCCGCCGCATCCAGGGCCCCGAGGCCGAAGGCCTCCGGCGCACGATGCGGAAGGAACTCGGCACATCTTTGATGAACTGATGCACGGCGGGAATGTCCCGAACCAGCCTCTTCCTGAAGAAAGGAGCACAGCGATGAGCGTGGCAAGTCTGATCCTGGCCGGATCGCTTGCGTTCGGGTCGGTCGGCGAGGGCGTGCCGCAGGTCAGCGGCGTCGGCGTCGAGAAGGTGGATCTGCTCCCGAGCGCCATGCGCATGGTGCTCAAGATCGAGGCCAAAGGCGATACGCTCGATGACGCTCTGGCCGACCTCCAGAAGCAGTTCGACGAACTCAAGGGCAAGCTGGCTGCCATGAACCCGGTCGAGGGGACGCTCAAGATGAAAGGCCCCGAGCTCGCCGGCGGCGGGCCCGACGAGCGCATGCGCATGATGCAGCAGATGCGCCAGCGCTTCGGCCGAAACGACAACGCGACCACCCCCGAGAAGAAGGAAGCCAAGAAGGTCGTCGCGCTCGAAGGCACGGTGCAGTCCGAGTGGAAACTGGTGTCCGGCGACGCGGCCGGCCTCCTGCATGAATCCGAGAAGATCCGCGAGGGAGTGACCGCAGCCGTCCCGAAGAAGGCGGCCGGGGAGAAGGGCAGTGAGGAAGAGGAGGAAGCCGCGCTGATGCAGGCAGCCCAGATGGAGCAGGGCGCAATGCCGGCCGGCCAGCCGACCTTCCTCTTCGTCGGCTTCGTGGACAAGGCCAAGCTCGCCCAGGCGCGGCAGAGCGCCTACGCCAAGGCGCGCGAGAACGCCCAGGAGATCGCCGAAGCGGCCGGCGGCAAGCTCGGCGCGCTCGTGAGCGTCGCGTCCATCGCGAACGCCGCCAATGCTGAGGAACTCAGCGGCATGGACTACAACACGATGCAGTTCATGCGGCAGGCTTGGGGTCAGTTCGGCAGGAGCACGGAGCAGGCGGAAGCCGTGTCGCCCACGCTCAAGGAACTGAACATCGCCGTCGAAATCACCGCCAGCTTTGCGATCGAAGGGGCGAAATGACCGGCGTCTGAGGAAGCCGCGGCTACCGGGTGAGCATGACCAGCACGAACGCCAGCGCGGCGAAGAAGCAGGCCATGAGCAGTTTCACCGGGACGATGTACCGCTTCAGGAATTCGCCGAGCCCTTCGGAACGCACTCCAAAAAACGCGGCGAGGAAGACAACCACCAGCGGCAGGATGAAGGCGAGGTTGTAGATCGCCAGGAGAAACAGCGTCTGCGCGCGTTCGAGCGAAACGGCGAGCATGAGCTGGATGAGCGGTAAGTACACTTCGGCTGTGCACGCGAATTGCAGCATTGAAACCACCAGTCCGAGGACGAACGAGGCCGGTATGAGGTAGGCGCTGCGCGAGCTCTTGATGATGAACTGGTTGATCCGCATGCGCAGGCCGTGCGGCAGTTTGAGGAGCATCTCGCGCGCCCGGCCGCGCCACGCCACGACGGCGTCGTACACGCTCAGCAAGCACAGGCCCCCCAGCAGGACCACGGTCAGCCAGCGCATGATGACGGCGATCCAGTGAAGCATCTCGAACTGGAAAAGCGTCTCACTGATCCCGAGTCCGACGGCGAAGTACGCGACGAAGACGCCGGCGCAGAAGGTGATGCCGACGTAGAGCAGCACGCTCCGCGCGCGCCCGATGGCGGCCAGGTAGGTGATGAAGAAGATGATGCTCGCGAACGCGCACGGGTCAATCCCGTCTATCAGCCCGCCGACCGCGACGGCGGTGAGGCCGACCTTGTGGAACCGCGTCCGAATCCTCTCGCGCGCGGCGGCGAGATCCGCGCCGCCGACCTCCCAGATTTTCCCGCTGCGCGCGATCGCGTACTTGTGGAGCAGCCGCTCCATCGCCTCGTCGGTGATCTGATC
>Ga0209415_10008661_pt1 | contig 17616 bp, 10 predicted proteins | sample PeaSoiSIISIP2007_FD_187696 | JGI IMG/M metagenome (GOLD analysis project Ga0209415, IMG submission 187696) | Peat soil microbial communities from Weissenstadt, Germany - SII-SIP-2007 (SPAdes) (version 2) | ecosystem: Environmental > Terrestrial > Soil > Wetlands > Peat | place: Germany... | reverse complement strand
CGCAGGTAGTCTTCCGCCCGGGCCAGGAAATCTTCCGCCTTGCTCAGGCTGTCGCCGGCGTACTGCGCCGCCCCAGCGGCTTTGGCGATGGCCACGGCATTCCGCGCTTCCAACAAGTCGAGCGGTGTATTGGGACTGGCGGTCGCCGAGGGCAACTGCGTGGCCGATACATCAATGGTGTATTGCCCGCCCTCCAGCATGTCGAATTTCGCGTCGATGGGCTCGTCGAATCCCTTAGTCTCCTGCCGGATCACATTTTCCACCACTACCTTGTCGCTGGGCCGGGTCACCGCGAAATAAGGTTCCGCGGTCACAATCAGGCCGAACGCTTGCAGATCGGTCGTGACTTGCAAGCCGCTCTTCCCTTCGTTGTTCGGCACCACCTCGCCCAGATTCACCGCGCGCCCCTCGGGCGTGATCGCCCATAGCACATAGGTCAGATACTCAGCGCCGAATTTGGTGGCCGGCGGCATGTGCTGGACCTCGGCATTGATCTGCAGTCGTCCTTCCTTGCTGTCCACCTTCGCCTTACCGCTGGCTTCCGGCATCAAATCCGTTCCCTTGAAGTCGACCATGGTGGAGCCGCCGCGATGTCGGTAGTTCACAGCTTTGGTGGTCCGCGAAACCACCTTGACGCGAAAGACCGGGGTCTGGTCCATGGGTTCGACGGGTGTGGATTCCTGCTGCGCCACTACAAAAGTGGCCAGCAACATCACACAAATTGGCCCTAGCAACTTTTTCATAGGCTGTGATCCTCGGGGCTTGGTTTTGTTTCGCCCGCTAGTTCCTTATCGTAAGAGTCGATGTTTCCACAGGCCAACCCCGGACGGAAGTAGCTGCTTAGCTACCTATGGTCGATGGCGTTGCACGTCATTGTCCGCGTCGTTTCTCAAGGTTCGACCTCGCTGGCGTCACCCAGCCGGGGGCGTCCCATCCTTGTCGCGTTCTGTGCGACAAGGGTGGGATTCCACAGACCTCAATCGGTGGGATTTTGCTTCTGATCAGAATTCCGCGGATGACTACAAAATCACGCGAGCTGATAGAACGCCGTCACTGACTGGCGCTATAATTTGCCTTCCTCGCTCTCCGAGATTTCTCATGCCCTTCACCCTCCTGGTCAACGGAGTCGAACACAAGGTCACTGCTCCTCCCGATGAAAAATTGCTGTATGTCCTGCGTGATGAACTTGGCCTGACCGGCGCCAAATATGGCTGCGGAGAAGGCCAGTGCGGCGCTTGCACCGTGCTGCTGGACGGTCAACCGGTGCGCTCTTGCCGCACTCCGGCCGGCCTGACGGCAGGAAAGAAAATCACCACCATTGAAGGATTGGAACGCGACGGGCGTCTCCATCCCGTGCAGGAAGAATTTCTCCAGGCTGAAGCCTTCCAGTGCGGATACTGCACCCCAGGAATGATTCTCTCCGCCGTGGCGCTCCTGCGGCAGAACCCGAAGCCCAGCGACGAACAGATCATCCAGCGCCTGAGCGGGAACATCTGCCGCTGCGGCACTTATCCTCGGATTGTAGAGGCGGTGCGGCAGGCGGCTTCCCGGCAAAAAGCATGAGCGCATCCAACCAGGACGCCATTCGCGAGTACCTGCTGGAAAACCAGCAGCAGGAATCCATCGCCCGGCTCAACTATGCATTCGAGCTGCAGCGCCGCGAATTCTTCAAGCTGCTGGGTTGCGGCATGCTGGTGGGCCTATGCGCGAGCGCCGCATGGACGCAGGAATCCGGCGCGGCGCGGCCGCGTGAAGGCGAGGCGCTGCCCAAGACCATTTCCGCCTGGCTGCATCTTGCTGAAGATGGCGGCGTCACCGTCTACACCGGCAAAGTTGAAATCGGGCAGAACATTCGCACGTCTCTGGCGCAGCAGGTGGCGGAAGAATTGCGGGTGCCCTTTGCCTCCATTCAGATGGTCATGGGAGATACCGCGCTCACGCCTTTCGACATGGGCACGTTCGGCAGCCGCTCCACTCCGACCATGGGACCACAACTGCGTGGCGCCGCAGCGGCGGCACGCGAAGCCCTCATAGCCAGGGCGGCCGAGCAGTGGCAGGTCGACCGCGCCACGCTGGTCGCCGAGAACGGCAAAATCGCGGACCCGCGCTCCATGCGCTCCATTTCCTACGGCGAGCTGACCAAAGGGCAACAGCTGGTCAAAATGATTGCCAGCGACGTTCCCCTGGAATCGCCGCAGGCCTGGAAGATCGCCGGCACCGCGGTCGCCAAAGTGGATGGCAGGGCATTCGTCACCGGCCGCCACCAATACACTTCCGATATGACACGGCCCGGCATGCTGGACGGCAAGGTGCTGCGGCCAAGTGCCTTCAAGGCGGCTCTGGCTTCCTTCGATGGCGCCGCTGCCAGCCAAATGGCAGGTGTGACTGTGGTTCACGACGGCAATTTTATTGGCGTAACCGCGCCCGATCAGCAAACTGCAACCCTCGCCTTGCAGGCCATCCACGCCCAGTGGAGCGCCCCGCCGCAGTCTTCCGACGCTACGCTATTTGACGATTTGAGAAAGCCTCTCTCCTCACAAGGTGTGAGCCCTGAGAATCCCTGGTCGGGTATGCACTACACGGCAGGCTCGCTGGAGCAGGGTTTGTCCGCCTCCGACAAGACACTCAATCAGACCTACACCGTCGCCTATATCGCCCACACACCGCTCGAGCCCCGGGCCGCGCTTGCCGAGTGGGAAGACGGAAAGCTCAACGTGTGGACCGGCACGCAGCGTCCCTTCGCGGTGCGCGATGAACTAGCGCAGACTTTCCACATTCCTGCCGCCGATGTGCGCGTGATGGTCCCTGATACCGGATCAGCTTACGGCGGCAAGCACACTGGAGACGCCGCCGTTGAGGCAGCACGCCTGGCCAAAGCCGCGGGCAAGCCGGTGAAGCTGATCTGGACCCGTGAGGAAGAACTCACCTGGGCCTATTTCCGCCCCGCAGGCGTGATTGACGTCAAAAGTGGAGTCCGCAAAGATGGCACCATCCTCGCCTGGCAATTCGACAACTACAATTCCGGTCCCGCCGCCATTCGCACCCCTTACAACATTGCCAATCAGCAGATCGCCTACCACGAGTCCGATTCACCACTCCGCCAAGGTTCTTACCGTGGCCTGGCCGCAACCGCCAATCATTTTGCCCGCGAAGTTCATATGGATGAGTTGGCGCACGCGGTGAATATGGATCCGCTGGAATTCCGCCTGAAGAACCTCGCCGATCCGCGATTGCAGGCGGCCTTCGAGGCTGCGGCCCGGAAGTTCGGCTGGGGAAAACAGAAGAGTTCCGCGACCCGAGGATTCGGCATCGCCGGCGGGGTGGAAAAAGGCGGTTACGTGGCCATCTGCGCTGAGGTTGAGATCGACTCCACGCACCACTCCCTCCGCATCACGCGAGTCGTCGCCGCGTTTGAATGCGGTGCCATCGTCAATCCCAACGGACTGCGCAACCAGGTTTCGGGCTCGGTCATGCAGGCCCTGGGCGGAGCGTTGTTTGAAGCGGTTCATTTCGACAACGGAAAAATCCTGAATCCGCATCTCGCCCAGTATCGCGTGCCTCGTTTCACTGACATGCCTCAAATTGAGGTGGAATTGTTGGATCGCAAGGATCTGCCCCCGGCAGGCGCGGGAGAAACTCCCATCGTCGGTCTGGCGCCGGCCGTCAGCAACGCCATCTTCGCCGCCACCGGCACGCGGCTGCGCTCCATGCCCCTGATCCCGGATGGACTTCCGATCGCCTGATGAACTTCCGGTTGCCCGATGAACCCGTTTTCCAACTGGCCCGAACGGGCCATTCCCACCTACTGCCTTTCCGGTTATGTTCTTGGTGAGCAGACTTTCGGGGGAGGGGCTGTTCAGCGAGCGTCCCAGACTCAAATCGAGTCTGGGACGTTTTCGTTTGTGGCGGATTGTTTGCAGATGGTCGAGACAGGCCGGATGGCCCGGCCTTGCGTTCTTTGTCTAGTCCCCCGCCATCCGTTACAAGACGTCCCGGGACATCCTTTACACATTCGTGGCTCGGGCCGATTTCATCGACTGTGCACCGCGGATCGGTGTGACGCGACTGCTCTCCACTTGCCGTTCTGCAACACAAAGGTGTCGGTGAACACTATTCTGGGCACAAGGGATTGACCCCTGAACGCTCCGCTCTGCGCTGCCGTGCCGGTCACCACCGCCGAGTTGCCGTAGGCGTGCACATGCATATCTGACAGCTCTATCGAAGCCATCTTCAGGTCGCCTGACTTTAGCGCCGCAAGCACACCACGTTTGTCCGTCTGGTTCCCTTCTTCATCCGTGTCAACGAACGTATCGACAAGGATCGCGTCGAGCTTTGTGGTATCGGCTTTCACCAACGCCTCCACCCATCGGTTCTCAAGATCCACCAGTGCCTGCGCCGCGTCTCTAGTCCGCTGCGTCCCTGTATTGTTCTGCGCCTTGGCTCCGCTCAGACTCGCCAGCGCCACCACCACTACGACGACCAGTTTCCGCGTCATTGGATCCTTCCCAGAGAGATCGCTGCCCAGTTATGGGCCAGATCACAATCATGCGCTCCGCTCGAACGTCCTCGCAAGGGCTGGTGGGCCGCCCCTGATTTGTCATCCCGACCGAAACGCAGCGAAGTGAGTGGACAGCCTGCCTTGAGCGACCCCAGTGCGCGCTGTTGGGAAAACGTTTCCTTCTTGCGACGCAGAGGGGTTTTTCGATAGTCTGGCGTCCGCCATGCGCACACCATCTTCTGCGTTCGCTCTTTTCGCCGCTCTTACCTTGCCCGTGAGCCTGTTGGCGCAAGCGCCCTCACTCACCGTTCAGGTCGATCACTCCACCGCCCAGGTCAGCCCCATGCTGTACGGCCTGATGACCGAGGAGATCAATTTTTCTTACGACGGCGGCCTGTACGCCGAACTGGTCCGCGACCGCGCCCTGGCGCAGGGGCGGCGCTCGCTCGGTCACTGGACAATCGTGACCCGCGGCAACTCCCAAGTGCAGCTTTCGTCGGATGACCAAACCGGCCCCAGCGCCGCGCTGCCCAGGAGTCTCAAAGTCACCGTGACTGCGGCCACCCAATCCGCGCCGGCCGGCGTGCAGAACGACGGCTACTGGGGCATCCCGGTGAGGCCGCATACCACTTACACGGGGTCGTTCTATGCGAAGTCCGACAGCGCCGGCGTTCCGATTACGGTGAGCGTAGTGAATGATCAAACGGGGGCGACCGCGGCGAGCGCGACCGTCACCGGCGTGACCGCGGAGTGGAAGCAGTACAGCTTCACCCTCAAAACCGCGCAGGTGCCGGTGACCGCCAACAATCATCTGCTTCTCACCATTCCGCGCCCGGCGACGGTCTGGTTCGATCTGGTTTCCCTGTTTCCGCCGACCTTTCATGATCGCTCCTACGGCAACCGCATCGACCTGATGGAGAAGCTCGCGGCCATGAAGCCGAGATTCTTACGCTTGCCCGGCGGCAATTATCTGGAGGGCGACCACATCCCCGAGCGCTACGACTGGAAGAAAACCATCGGGCCGCTGGTCGATCGCCCCACCCACCCCAGCCCTTGGCGCTACCGCTCGTCCGACGGCATGGGCCTGCTCGAGTTCCTCGAGTGGTGTGAGGACCTCCACATCGAGCCGGTCCTCGCCGTGTACGCCGGCTACTCCATGCAGCAGGAACATGTCGACCCCGGCCCGGCGCTCGAGCCCTACGTCCAGGACGCGCTCGATGAGATCGAGTACACGACCGGAAGCGCCGGCACCAAGTGGGGCGCCGAGCGAGTCAAGAACGGACACCCTGATCCCTTTCCGCTGCACTACGTCGAGATCGGCAACGAGGACTTCTTCGACCGCTCCGGCTCCTACGACGGCCGCTACGCCCAGTACTACAAGGAAATTAAACAGCGCTACCCTGATCTGCAAGTGATCGCGACCACGCCGGTGAAGTCGGTGAAGCCAGACGTTCTCGATGAGCACTTCTACATGTCGGCTGAGAAATCATTGTCTGACGCGAATCATTACGACAAGGCCGATCGCAGCGGACCCAAGATTTTCGTAGGCGAGTGGGCCACGCGCGAGGGCAGCCCAACCCCGAATCTGCAGGCGGCGCTCGGCGACGCTGCCTGGATGACCGGCATGGAGCGCAACAGCGACCTCATCATCATGTCGAGCTACGCGCCCCTGTTCGTCAACGTGAACCCTGGCGGCATGCAGTGGGAGACGGATTTGATTGGCTACGACGCCCTCACCAGCTACGGCTCGCCCAGTTACTGGGCGCAGCTGCTCTTCGCCAATCACCTGGGCACGGAGGTGGTCGCCTCCACGCTGGCCAATGCCGGCCCGCGCCTCTACACCTCGGTCACCCGCGATGCCAAGCGGCGAAAGCTCTTCCTCAAGATCGTGAACGCGACCTCGGACGAGCAACCCCTCAGCATCACGCTGACCGGCGCGTCCAGCGTAAATCGCTCGGCGAGGCTGATCACCCTGAGCGGCAAGTCGCCGAATGCGACCAACAGCATCACCAATCCCCAGGCGATCGTGCCCGTCGAACACCGCATCCCGGTCGCTGGACCAAAGTTCGAGCCTCGTTTCGCGCCCTACTCGATCAACGTGCTGGAGTTGAGTTACTAGCGGGGTGACTGGCGCGCGCAACGTATCAGGGCACGGCTTCAGCCGTGCCAATCAAACCTCTGCCTCGATGACGCCCCGCACGGGCGCCACTTCCGCGTGCCCCGAAGCATCACGAACTTGAGGCGCCGCATGGCCCGGCTTGGTAGCTTTTGCTCTCGCCAGCATCGCCCGACCGTGGGTGCGGTGCTCGCGTTCGAGTGAAAGACGAAGGGTGCCCCGTCCAAGCTCCGCTTGGGCGGGGAATTTCGTACGTGACGAGCAAGGGATAGTGCCCGTGCATGCTTATGCTGGAAAGAAAGCCCCCGCCCAAGCGGAGCTTGGATGGGGCACCCTCGAGAGCAAACGCAATGGGGTAGGGCGGGCCACCCGCCAGGGAAATCCGCCGCTCCTGGAACATCGCGCGTAGTGTTCCACATGGAACACTCTACAATTTCCGCAGCCCCTCGGCTTCCGCCATGCTCCACGGCGGAATCGCGCCGGGCCGGCTGGCCACCAGGGCGCCAACCCGGTTAGCAAAGTCCGCGATCCGCGGCGCCGGCCATCCGCTGCCCAGCCCGTGCAGAAACGCGGCGGCGAAAGCATCGCCCGCCCCCACCGTGTCGACCGCTTCGACAACATATCCTTGCGCCTCAACGTACTCCCCGCCGATCAGGGCGACGCAGCCGTCCACGCCGCGAGTCACGCAGACTCCTTCCCAGCCAAACTGGCGGGAATAATTCCGGCAGAACTCTTCCAGCGAGCCGGATGGTTGGCCGCACATCCGGGCGACTTCACGCACCTCTTCGTGGTTCAGTTTCACGATGGTTGCCCGCGACATGAGTTCCCTCACCAGCTCAGGTTCGTAGCAGCCGGTGCGCAGGTTCACGTCATAGAAGCGCCGCGCTCCGCGCCCGGCATCGAGCAGGCGCATGGTCAGGCGCTTGGCCTCCGAGCTCATCTGCAGCAACGTTCCGAAATAGATCCAGTCGACAGGTAGCGAGAAGAGCTTTGCCAGCTGCGCGTCATTCAGATGAGGGAAGTCGTACGCCGCCGGACGATGGATAACAAACCGCGGCTGGCCCGCATCGTCGAGTGTGACCGTCACGGCGCCGGTCGGGTACGTTTCCAGCCGGCTGACGTAGCGCGGGGAGAGCCCGATGCGGGGCATGCTTTCCAGAATTCGCCGGCCGCGCGGATCGGCGCCCACGGCGCTGATGAACCTCACTTCGTGGCCAAGTCTCGCCAGATGGGCGGCAAAATTAAATGGCGCTCCGCCCAGGTGCTCGGTTTGCCCGACGACATCCCAAAGAACTTCGCCGATGCTGATGATGTTCACTGCAAGTCTCTCTCCGGAAGGTTCACGGCTTGGGAAGCGGCGTCTTTGCCGTGATCCCTTCGCCTTCAACAATCGTGTAAATAAAATCCGCAGGGAGGTTGCGCAGCGCCTCCGTTTTGCCTGTCGGCCAACGGATGTCGACCTCCTCCATCCGGGCGGCCGCTCCCAGGCCGAAGTGCAAGCGGGGATCGTTGGACGAGATGTAGCTTCCCCCGGCGCGAACTTCGCTGAACTGGGTGAGCGTGCCGGCCTTGACCGTGACGCGCGCTCCAATCGCCATCTTGTTGCTGGTGGTGCCTACCAGCTTGAACAACACCCGATGATTTCCGTTGCCTCCCTGGTTCAGCAACAGGATGGGCGGGCCGTCCATGTTCACGATGACCACGTCCACATTGCCGTCGTTGTCGAGGTCGCCGAAAGCCGCGCCGCGCATGGAGGCGGGCGGAATTCCCGCCAGCGCCTGGGAGATATTTTCAAACGTGCCGTCCCGCCGATTGCGGAACAGCAAGATCGGTTCTTTGTAGCGCGCGCCTCCGGGAACCGCGTCCAGTTGGGTGTAGACGTGACCGTTGGCGATCAGAATGTCCAGCCAGCCATCGTTGTCCATATCGAAAAAGCCCGTGCCCCAGCCCACGGGGAGATAGGTGGGCTGGCCGATTTGCGCTTCCATACTAACGTCGGAAAAACCTTGCTTCCCCAAGTTGCGGTAGAGAGTGTCGGGCTGCTCGGTAAAATTGGTCACCAACATGGCCATCCGCCCCTCATGGAGATAGTCTCCCCAATCCACCCCCATGGAGCCCTGCTCCAGGCCGCTTCCACTCAGGGCCGCGCCCGCCAGCAGGCCGACTTCTTCAAACGTCCCATCATGCCGGTTGTGGTAGAGGTAACTGGGACCTGAATCGTTGGCCACGTACAGATCGGGCCACCCATCATTGTCGTAGTCACCCCAGATCGCTCCCAGGCCATAGCGATGCTGAGGATCGTCTACACCCGCCTTCTGGGAAACTTCCTCGAAGGTGCCGTCGCCACGGTTGTGGAAGAGTAAGTCCGATTCACCGGGCATGCCCCAGGGACCGCACTGCACTTCGATTCCTTTAAAGTGGCAATTTTTCTTGTCACTGCCAAATACTGGCAGGTTGTTCATGTCGAAGTGCACATAGCGCGAGACGAATAACTCCACGCGGCCGTCGCGGTCATAATCTGCCCAAGCTGCGCCGGTGCTGAACCCACCTGCGGCCACGCCCGCCTTGTCGGTCACATCTTCAAACTTGCAGCCGCCCAGGTTGTGGTAGAGCGCGTTGCCGCCATATCCGGTGACGTAGATATCGGGCAGACCATCGTTGTCATAGTCGGCGACGGCCACGCCCATGCCCCAGCCTTTGCGAGTGAGGCCCGCGGATTGGGTGATGTCGGTGAACTTGAAGCCGGCGTCCTGGTGGTAGAGGGTGACCATCCGATCGCCACCCTGGCGAAAGTGATCGACGGTCGAGCCGTTGGCCACGAGGATATCCAGCTTGCCGTCGTTGTCGCAGTCGATCAGCCCGGTGCCGCCGCTGGTCGACTCGACGATGTACTTCTTTTCCGCCGAGGAGATGTGAGGCACAGTCAGGCCAACCTGCTGGGCAACATCCTGAAAGCGGGGCAAGGGAACTTTCGTGGTCTTTGTCTGGGCCCGCGGGGTCTGAGCCCAAGTGAGGACCGTTAGAAGAAGGACCAAACCGCAAAGCAAGGGTTTCCACATGGCGGCGAAAGTGCCCAGATTATAGGCTAGCCGGGCCAGCGCCGCCGATTTCCCAACATCCCGCTTGTATTGTGCGCGAATACTAGTAGAATAACGATTTTCCTTAACATTTTGGCGAGTTCCCCGTCTAACCGGTATTCAGGCTCAGGGAGTCTCAATGAAAGCCGTCTGGAAACATGCAGCTCTGCTGCTCGTGGTGATGGGTACAGCGTGGGCGTGGGCGGGCGATGCCATTCCCAAGGCGGCGTGGAAACGGCCCATCGGCCAGCCCCTGGAAAATGCGGGGAGCAGGAAACCTGCGTTGACCGGCATGATCGACGACGGCTACTGGCAAGGCGCACCGGTTGGCGGCTTCGGCGCAGGGACGTTTTCAAGAACTTATCGGGGGGACTTCGCCCGCTGGCATATCAAGGCCGGCGTACACAAATACCAGACGGTGTGGGCGAATCAGTTTGCCATGTATCAGAAATCCGAGGGCGCTGCGCAGGGCGTCGCCCAAGTGCTGACGGCGGGGCATCCCGATGGAACCGAATTGAGCGCCTGGCGGTGGGACTACCCGGCGGGCGCGGGCGACTACTATTCGCTTTACCCGAAGTCCTGGTACGACTACCGCTGGGAGAAGTTTCCGGCGCACGTGACGCTGGAGCAGTTCTCTCCCATCTTGCCCCAGAACTACCGCGAGAGCAGCTATCCGGTGGCGGTGTACCGGTGGCACGCAGAGAATCCGACCGACCATGCGGTCACGGTTTCGGTTCTGCTTTCCTGGAGCAATATGCTGGGATGGTTCCGCGATTTCACCCATGACATGAACGGCAGCCTCGACATTGGCAACTTCAACCGATTCGTAGAGCAGAGCCAAGGCACCGCCGGGAGCATGAAAGGGATCGTCTTCGACCGGGTGCAACATCGGCGTCTCGACAATGAATGGGACGGCCAAATGGCCATTGCCGCGCTGGAATCGCCAGGCGTCGAGGTGACCTATCAGACAACGTTCCAGCCCGACTCGCAGGGCGCCAATGCGGTGCAAACCAACGGCAGTGAGATTTGGAAGCCGTTTGTCGCGGACGGCCGCCTGGCTAACAGCAACCAATCCTGGGTGAGCGGTGGAGAGCATCTGGCGGGCGCCATCGCGGTGCGCTTTACCTTGAAGCCGGGAGAAAAGCGCGTGGTCCCGATGGTGATTGCCTGGGATTTTCCGATCGTCGAGTTTGGCTCGGGCCGCAGATGGTACCGGCATTACACGAACTTCTACGGCACCGACGGCAGCAACGCCTGGAAGATCGCGCGCGACGGATTGCTCAACTCCGCCCGATGGAGCGATGCGATTGATGCCTGGCAGGCTCCCTATGTGAATGACGAGAGCAAGCCGCTATGGTATCGCGGCGAACTGTTCAACGAAATGTACATTCTGGCCGACGGAGGTTCATTCTGGGGGCGGCAGGTCGGGTCCGATGCGAAGACGCCCAACAGCTTTGCTTTCCTGGAATGCTTTGACTACCCGTTCTACGCCACCCTGGACGTTCGTTTTTACGGTTCCATGCCGCTGGCGAAGTTCTGGCCTGACATTGATAAGCAAGTTCTCCGCCAGTTTGCCGATACAGTGCCGCAAAGCGTGACCGACAAATCGCTTTGGCAATGGAGGTCGCAGCAAACGCATTCGCTGCAGTTCCGGGTGCGAAAAACAAAAGGCGCTGTGCCGCACGATCTTGGGGTGCCCCAAGAAGATCCTTTTGTGCAGTTCAATTCTTTCGGATGGCAGAACACCAACGATTGGAAAGACCTGAACAGCAAATTTGCGCTCATGGTCTGGCGTGATTACGTGTTTAGCGGCAGGAAAGATCTGGCCTTCCTGCGTTCCACCTGGCCGGCGGTGCAGGAAGCGCTGCAGCATCTGCAGCAATACGATCACGTGGGGGACGGCCTGCCGCAAAATGACGACTATCCCGACCAGACCTACGACGTGTGGATTGTCCACGGAGAAAGCGCTTATTGCGGAGGGTTGTGGCTGGCGGCGCTGCGGGCTGCGGAAGAGATTGCGCGCACCCTGGGCGACGGCAGCGCAGCGGGCAAATATCATGCCTTGTTCAAGAAAGGGCAAGCCACCTACATCAGCAAGCTGTGGAACGGAGAGTATTTCCGCTACGACACCCAAAGCCAATATCGCGATGACATCCAGGCCGACCAACTCGCGGGACAGTGGTACGCCAACATGACCGGGCTGGGCGATCTGGTGCCGCGGGATATGCAGCTCAAGGCATTGCAGAAAATCTACGACTTCAACGTGATGAAGTTTGCCAATGGCGAGATGGGGGCGGTCAACGGCATGGCGCCCGATGGCAGCATCATCAAGACCAATGAGCAGGTGCAGGAGGTGTGGACCGGCACCACCTTCGCCGCTGCAGCGCTCATGCTCAGCGACGGTATGGAGGGTGAGGCCTATCGCACGGCGTGGGGCATTTATCACACGACCTATGAGACGCAGGGTTATTGGTTTCGCACGCCGGAGGCCTGGGAGATCGACGGCCACTACCGGGCCTCGATGTACATGCGGCCGGCGGCCATTTGGGCGATGGAGATGACGGGGCCGCCAAAGTAGCGACAGCGGGCCGCGAACCGCAAAAGGCATCCTCGCAGAGGTCGCGGAGAAATGCCGCGGAGAACGCTGAACGCTACTGGCGGTTGCCCACGAAGCACTCGTGGACAAAGGCGGGGGTGAAGCGCTTCACGACTGGCGAAGGCAGGTCTTGTTCGGACAATTGCTGGAATTTGAAATCAATTGTTCCGCGCCGCCCGCCCGGAGGATTGACGGTCGCGAGCAGATACCCATAGATGTCCGTAGTCGCCGCCTTTGCGTCCTTGGCATTGGGAGGCAGGCGATAGCGCACGGCGCCGGCCGTACCGATGATCCAGCCGGGCAGCACTCGGCCATGGGTACGCCAATATTCGGTGTTGAAGATGCCATCCATGAAATAGTGGGAGTGGCTGGCCAGCACGTAGACATTCTTATGAGCTTCGTCCTGGAGCTTAAGCAGGTCTTCGTAGACCTGGCGTCCAGTTTGTTCGCCTCGGGCCCACTGGTTCATGCTGTGGCCGGCGGCGATGCTTTCGGGTAGTGCCTCATGCATGCCGACGACGACGGTGCGAATGGAAGCATCGGCGGAATCGCGGGATAGGACGGACTCGAACCACTTCATTTGAGCCGCGTCAAACTGGTCGTCGGAGGCGTTGTCCAGGTTGATGAAGTCGACGACGCCGCGCTTCCAGTGGTAGTAGGTCCTGGCTTGCGTATCGCTGGGATCGTCTTTCAAGCGTTGAGATTGCAGCGTCGGGCTGTTGAGCCAAGGGGAGAATCGCTGCACAAACTCCGCCCGGGTTTTTGGGAAAGTGGTTTCGTGGTTGCCGATTCCCAGGTAGAAGGGCAGCGAACCGAAGGGGTGGACCTGGTTTTCTACGAAGTCGTCCCAGGCGCGGTGCTCATAGTAAGGGATCCCAAGCGCTCCCCAGCGGCTATTGGCGAGTTGTTGAAAGTCCTGATCGACGGCGGAGATCCAGCGCAGGTCACCCAGATGCCAATAGAACGCGGCTTGGTCGCGGAGAACACCGGCAGCAATGCCGGGCATGACTACATCGCCGCAATTGCGGGAATCGCCGGAGACGGCGAAGTACCAAGCGGCGCGAGATGAAGCGGCGCTCCGCGCAGCCACGTGAGCTGGCACGGCGGTTTGCGCATCGCTCTGCAAGCTGGCGGCATAGAAAAAAAGCAACAGCGCCAGCTTGCCGATGTGGAATGGCATGTTTTCTGTTTCCCTACGACTCTGTACGTAACTTTTTCATCCCGCAGACATCAAGTCAATGAGGCGGGTGTAGCGGGCTCTTTTATTTTGCGGGGAATGATGAAATCTTCCATCTCGCTGTTTAGTGTTTTGTGCGCCTTCGCTGGAATGTTTACGGCGGAGCCGCGGGTTTCGGCGGCGGACGCAGCTTCCCCGGTACTGGTTGAGCTGTTCACCTCGGAAGGATGTTCCAGTTGCCCGCCCGCAGATGCGTTGCTGCAAGAGTTGGACCGGTCTCAGCCGGTCGCGGGAGCGCAGTTGATTGTACTGAGCGAGCACGTGGACTACTGGAATCGGATCGGGTGGACGGATCCGTATTCCTCGAGCTTCTTCAGCAATCGTCAGAGTGCTTATGCGGGGCGCTTTGGACTGGACAGCGTGTATACGCCGCAGATGGTGGTTGACGGAGCTGCTGAGTTAGGGGGAAGCGATCCTCGCCTGGCGAGCCAGGCCATCGAAAAAGCCCGCGGGCGAGAAAAGATTCCGGTGCGCATTTCTGCGCTGTCCTGGGAGGAGGCCGGCGTGCTGCGGGCTCACGTGGAAGCTGGTCCACTGCCGGAATCGGCGACGGGTCGGCGGGCGGAAGTTTATTTTGTAGCGGCGCTGGATCACGCCGAGTCGCAGGTTTTGCGCGGGGAGAATCAGGGTCGCCGTTTGACGCACGTGGCGGTGGTGCTGAGTCTCGGCAAGATCGGCACGACGGAAAAAGGGAAAGGCTTTGCCGGGGACGTTCGGGTCAAACTCGACTCTCGAAGGAATCTTGCGGATTTGCGGGTGATTGGCTTTGTGCAGCAAGCAGGAACGGGGCGGGTGCTGGGCGCGACGTTGCAGCACGTTGCCAAGTAACTGCGCTGACGCGCGATCCGAGGTTTTTCCGCAGACTGTGAAGCTGTGCCTTTCCTGATAGCGTCCTGAATCATGAACCACGAAGGACCGAGTTACACGAAGGGCTTACGCTTTGCCTCTTTCGCGCCAGCCCTCGATGATCAGGTAGAGCACTGGGATGAAGAACAGATTCAGCACGGTGGACATGATCATTCCGCCGAAGACGGTTGTGCCTACGGAGTGGCGTCCAGCTTCGCCGGCGCCGCTGGCGAGGACCAGGGGAACGACGCCGAGGATGAAGGCAAACGAGGTCATCAAGATGGGACGCAAGCGAATTCTGGCGGCTTCTACCGTCGCCTCGATCAGAGGCATACCGCGCTGGCGCAGTTGTTCGGCGAATTCGACGATCAAGATGGCGTTCTTGCTCGACAGGCCCACCAGCATCACCAAGCCGATCTGGCAATAGACGTCATTCTGCAGACCGCGAAGCCATTGCGCGGAGAGCGCTCCCAACAGCGCCATGGGAACGGCCAACAGCACGATGAACGGGAGAACAAAGCTTTCGTATTGCGCCGAGAGCGTCAGGTAAACAACCAAGGTGCCCAAACCGAAAAGAATCAGCGAGGTGCTTCCAGAGGCCAACTCTTCCAGCGATAAACCGGTCCACTCGTGGGAGAAACCCTGGGGCAACATTTTGCCGCTCAGCTGGTCCATGACGTCGATGCCCTGGCCGGAACTGAAGCCTGGGGCAGCGGAGCCATCAATCTCCGCCGAGCGGAACAGGTTGTAGTGACTGATAACCTGGGGAGTCGAGGTCTGCGCGATGGTGATCAGATTGTCCAAGGGAATCATGGCGCCGCTGTCGGAGCGCACGTAGAACTGCTTGATGTCCTTTGCCTGAGTGCGGAATTGCTGGTCGGCCTGCACGTAGACACGGTAGGAACGATTGTTGAAATTGAAATCGTTGACGTACGCGGACCCCATGTAGACGCCCAGCGTGTCGGTAATCTGCTGCAGCGGCACATGCAGGCTCTTCGCCTTTTCGCGGTCGATGGTCACGAGGAATTGCGGATCATTGGCGGTAAAACTGCTGTACAGGCCGGCGAGGTCGTGGCGTGCGCTGCCCTGGCGCACCAGATCCTGCGAAACCTTGGCGAGTTCTTCCAGGGAATGTCCGCCCTGGTCCTGTAGCTCGTATTGGAAACCGCCGAAGGTGCCGAGGCCTTGCACGGCGGGAGGCAGAAATGCCAGCACCAAGGCTCCGGAGATGCCAAATAACTGGCCGCGAACGCGATTCACAATCGCTTCGGCGGAATGCACATCGCCCTTGCGCTGCTCATAGGGCTTTAGCGGGACAAAGACGATGCCGAGATTGGCCGCATTCCCGGAAAAACTGAAACCACTGATCGCGAAGGTGCCTTGCACCTCGGGAATGGGGTCCATGATCTTCTCGATCTGGGTTTCAATCGCCTTGGTATATTGCAACGACGCTCCGGAAGGGGCCTGCACGGCAATGATGAAGTAGCCCTGGTCTTCATTGGGGACGAAACCGGTGGGGACGTGTTGCAGCACGAAGTAGGTGAGGCCGAGTCCGGCGACGAACAGGATGACCGCGACCAAACGGAAGCGCAGGAAGCCACGCAGGGCGTGACGGTATCCGTTAGTTATAGCGGCGATGGCTTTATCGACCTGGCGGAAAAACCAGTTCTTCTCGCCATGGGCGCGGCCCAGCAGGATGGCGGAAAGCGCGGGCGTGAGGGTCAAGGCGTTGAAGGCGGAAATGGAGATGGAAAAAGCGATGGTCAGCGCGAACTGCCGGAACAAGATACCGGTGGTGCCGGGGAAAAACGCCACCGGCACAAAGACGGCTACCAGCACCAGCGAAGTTGCAATGACCGCGCTGGCAACTTCACTCATGGCCACCGACGCGGCTTTATGGGTATCCTCTTCGCCTTCCTGAATGTGGCGCTCGATGTTTTCGATCACCACAATGGCGTCGTCGACCACCAGTCCGGTGGCCAGGGTGATGCCGAACAGGGTGAGGGTGTTAATGGAGAATCCCAGAAGCTTGATGAAGGCAAAGGTTCCAATCAGGGAAACCGGAATGGTAACGGCGGGAATAATGGTGCTGCGCCAGTCTTCCAGGAAAATGAAGATCACCAGAATGACCAGGATAATGGCTTCGATCAGGGTTGAGAGCACATCGCGGATCGACTCCCCGACCGCGTCGGTGGTGTCGAAGGCGTTCTTGTACTTCATGCCGGGAGGAAAACGCTTGGACAAGCGATCCAGTTCGGCGATAGCCAGACGATCGACTTCGAGCGCATTGGCGCTGGAAAGCTGGGTGATGCCGAAACCCACGGCATCGGTGCCATTGAACATCAGGTCGCTGCTGTAATCTTCGGCGCCGAGTTCGGCGCGGCCCACATCTTTCAGGCGCACCAGCGTGCCATCAGCATTGGTCTTCAGAATGATGTTGTCGAATTCTGAGGGCTCGGTGAGCCGGCCGATGGCCCGTACGCTGATCTGAAACTGCTGTCCCACCTGAATGGGAGGCTGCCCCACCTGGCCGGCGGCGACCTCGACGTTCTGCTCTTGCAGGGCGTTCACCACATCGGTCGCGGTCAGGCTGCGACTGGCCATGCGTTCGGGATCGAGCCACAATCGCATGGAATACTTGCGCTCGCCGAAAATGATCACGTCGGCAACCCCCGGCACGCGCTTCAGCGCGTCTTTGACGTAAACGTCCATGTAGTTGCTCATGAACAACGGGGAGTAGCGGCCATTCTCGGAAAAGACAGCGGCGCCGAATACGAAATTGTTGGAAGCCTTGGTGGTGGCGATGCCGGTCGCCTTGACCGCGGCGGGCAACCGGCCTTGCGCCGTGTTCACCCGGTTCTGAACGTCAACCGCAGCCAGGTCCGGGTCGCGGTTCAGGTCGAAGGTGGCGATAATGGAACTAGAACCATCGTTGCCACTGCTGGAGCTGAGGTACTTCATCCCCTGGGCGCCGTTGATTTCTTCTTCCAGAGGAATGGTCACGGCGGTTTCCACGGTTTGCGCGCTGGCCCCGGTGTAGAAGCTGATCACGGAAATCTGCGGCGGCGCGAGCGTGGGAAACTGCGCGATGGGCAAGGAGGGGATGACCACGGCGCCCGCCAGAATAATCAGCAGCGCGCAAACCGTGGCGAATACCGGCCGGTGTATGAAAAAGTCAACGAACATGAGATGAATCCGCTAACGCACTGCCCACTTCTGGAAACTGGCGTGGGGCGGGCGCCCTCG
>Ga0209415_10008660_pt1 | contig 17618 bp, 19 predicted proteins | sample PeaSoiSIISIP2007_FD_187696 | JGI IMG/M metagenome (GOLD analysis project Ga0209415, IMG submission 187696) | Peat soil microbial communities from Weissenstadt, Germany - SII-SIP-2007 (SPAdes) (version 2) | ecosystem: Environmental > Terrestrial > Soil > Wetlands > Peat | place: Germany... | reverse complement strand
TTCGCCACCACGCCGGCGATGGCCGACGTGATGGCAACCGCCCAGGCCGGCCCCGGTCCCCCCTCCCTCACCCCAAACACAATGGAAGGGTTCCAAGGGCCCTGCCCTTGGTGGGGTTCCAAGGGGCAACGCCCCTTGGTGGGGTCCGGGGCGAAGCCCCGGCCTTGCTGCGACGGATTGTTGCGGTCGTGCTTCTGCGCTAATCAGCCTCAACGATCTGGAGGAGACGATTCGTGGCGACAGAGCCTGCCGGGCGGGAGCCCGAACATCGCGCGCATCACTGGGCACGGCTGCTGTTGCTGGTGCCGTTCGTCGCAGTGCTGTGGGTGCCCTTCTACAACAGCCTCGAGCCGATGCTGTTCGGCATCCCCTTCTTCTACTGGTACCAGTTGCTCTGGATCATTCTGGGCGCGCTGCTGATTGCCATCGTCTACCGGGTCGAGCACTGAGCGGGGCATGTGATGAACTGGACAGCCATCATCATCTTTGTCGCGCTCTTCGTCTTCGTCACCTGGCTCGGCTTCTTTGCCGCGCACTGGCGCAAGGGCGACCTTGGCCTGCTGAGTGAATGGGGCCTTGGCGGGCGCCGCTTCGGCAGTGTCGTCACCTGGTTCCTGCTGGGGGGCGACCTCTATACCGCCTACACCTTCATTGCCGTGCCGGCACTGCTGTTCGGCGCCGGCGCGATCGGCTTCTTCGCCGTGCCGTACACGGTCATGGTGTATCCGATCGTTTACATCGTGTTCCCGCGGCTGTGGGCGGTGGCGCACAAGCACGGCTATGTCACCTCGCCCGACTTCGTGCGTGGCCGCTACGGCAATCGCTGGCTGGCGCTGGCCATCGGCATCACCGGCATGGTCGCGACCATGCCGTATATCGCGCTGCAGCTTGTCGGCATGCAGGTGGTGATCGGCGCCATGGGGATCGAGACCACCGGCTGGGTCGGCGACCTGCCGCTGATCATCGCCTTCGTCATCCTGGCGGCATTCACCTACACCTCCGGCCTGCGCGCGCCGGCGATGATCGCGGTGGTGAAGGACCTGCTGATCTATATCACGGTGATCGCCGCGATCATCGTGGTGCCCATCGAGCTCGGCGGCTACGGCAAGATCTTCGCCGCCATCCCGTCGCCCAAGCTGCTGCTGGCGGCACCGCCGGCGGGGTCATGGGGCAGCTTCAGCGCCTACGCCACCCTGGCGTTCGGCTCGGCCTGCGCGTTGTTCCTGTATCCGCACTCGATCACCGGCGTGCTTAGCGCCTCCAGCGCGCGCACCATCCGGCGCAACGCCGCGACGCTGCCGGCCTATTCCATGATGCTGGGGCTGCTGGCGCTGATCGGCTTCATGGCGATCGCCGCGGGCGTGCAGCAGTTGCCGGAGTTCGCCGACGGCTTCAAACGCTACGGCAACAACTTCTCGGTGCCGTCGCTGCTGCTGTTCGCCTTCCCGTCCTGGTTCGTCGGCGTCGCCTTCGCCGCGATCGCCATCGGCGCGCTGGTGCCGGCGGCGATCATGTCGATCGCCACGGCCAACATCTTCACGCGCAACATCTACCGCGAGTTCGTGAAGCCCACCTGCACCGACGCCGAGGAGAGCCAGGTCGCCAAGGTAATGTCGCTGATCATCAAGGTCGGCGCGCTGGTGTTCATCTTCTTCATCCCGTTTCAGTACGCGATCCAGATGCAGCTTCTCGGCGGGGTCTGGATCATCCAGACGCTGCCCGCGGTGGTGATTGGGCTGTTCACCCGGTTCTTCAACGGCTGGGCACTGCTGATCGGGTGGCTCGTGGGTACCTGCCTTGGGACATGGATGATGGCGGTGATGAATTTCGCGCCGGCCTATCCGCTGCACATCCTCGGTGAGACCATCCCTTGCTACACCGCGGTGGCGTCCCTGGTGGTGAACCTCGTGGTGTCGTTCGTGCTGTCGCTGGTGCTGAACGCGGTGGCGTCCGACCGCCACAAGGACATGACCGTCGCGACGGATTACATCTAGGCCCGCTCACGCGGACGCCGGACGGCAGGGCTTCTCCGCCCAACCGCCCGGCGCCCGCGGCGCGCGTCAACCCGGCCTTAACCAGATCGGCGGATAACCCACGCCAGGACCCCCCTGGTGTGGGAGACGACGTGAGCCTGACAATCGACCTGCCTTCCTCGCGACGCGCATTGCTGGCCGAGGCGGTTGCGGCGCTCGAAGCCCGCAGTTTCCTGGCCACCGAGGCCGCCTGCGCCTCGCTTCTCGCCGCGGACCCGGCGGACATGGAGGCGCTGCTGCTGCGCGGCCTCGCACTTGCCGCGGCGGGGCAGACCGCGCCGGCGGCCAGGCTGCTGGACCACGTGGCGGCGGCACGCGCCGACTACGCACACCCGTGCCGGGACCTGGACCGAATGCTTGGCGCCGCCGCCTTCGCGACCCAGGTGCGCGCCTGCCTCGATCTGACGCCGGCGGATGCGCGGCTACGCCTGATGTGGGCGGATTGCCTGCACAAGGACGGTGATCTGGAACCGGCCGCCGACGCGCTGGCGGCCCTACTGGACGACGGCCCCGAAACCGCCGCGGCGCACCATCGGCTCGGCATGGTTCGCGCCGAGCTCGGCGATATCGATGCGGCGATCGGGCACACGCTGCGGGCGGTGATCCTGGATCGCCGCCCCGCGCTGGGATGGGGCAATCTCGGCCTGCTGCTGAAGATCCAGGGGCGCTTCGACGAGTCGCTGGACGCCTACGCCCAGGCGCTCCGCCGTTCGCCGCAGGACGCCCGCCTGCGCGTCAACCGTGTGGTGGCGTTGCTGCAGGCCGGGCGGTTTGCCGAGGCGTGGCGGGACCATGCGGCGCGGTTCGCGCTGGGCGAATACTTTGGCCTGCCGCTCGCCGGATTGCTGCCCCCGCTCGCGACGCTGCCCGACCTGACCGGGCGGACCGTGCTGCTGACGCACGAGGCGGGCTACGGCGACACGCTGCAATTCTGTCGCTACGTCCCGCTGCTTGCCGCACGCGGCGCCCGCATCGTGCTTGCCGTCCCACCGGCGCTGCAACGCCTGCTGGGCCGGCTGCCGGGCGTCGCCGAGATGGTGCCGGCGAACGCCGAATTGCCGGAATACGACTGGCACTGTCCGATGATGAGCCTGCCGGGCGTGTTCGCCACCACGCTGGAGACGATTCCCGCCGAGGTGCCCTACATCACGGCCGATCCGGCCCTGGTCGCCGCCTGGGCCGCCCGGCTGCCGACCGCGCCCGGGCCGCGGGTCGGGCTGGTCTGGGCCGGGCAGGCGCGACCCTGGCTGCCGGGTTTCGCCACGGTCGATACGCGGCGCAGCACGAGCCTGGCGCTGTTCGCCCCGTTCGGCGCGATCGAGGGCGTCCGGTTCATCAGCCTGCAAGCCGACGCGCCGGCGTCCGAGGCGCATCGGCCGCCCAGCGGACTGGCGCTGCACGACCCGATGCCATCGGTCACCGACTTCGCCGACACCGCCGCGATCATCGCCAATCTGGACCTTGTGGTCAGCGTCGATACGTCGGTGGCGCATCTCGCCGGCGCGCTCGGCAAGCCGGTGTTCCTGCTGGATCGCTACGACAATTGCTGGCGCTGGCTGAGCGGGCGCACCGACAGCCCGTGGTATCCGACGTTGCGCATTTTTCGTCAGACGCGGATCGGCGACTGGGGCCCGGTCATGCAGCGGGCGGCCGCGGCGCTGGCGGAATTTGCCGCCGGGCGCTGATCGTGCCAATCGCCCGAAGATTCGAGTCTTCGCAAGGTCGTCCGCCGGCCGGGATGCGTCTTGGTCTGGCGCGCAGCCGCCGCTGAATTTCAGAACAGAGCCTCGAGCGCCACAGCGCCGGTCAGCTTGCCTTCCGCGACCATATGAGCGGCAGGTCCAGTTCCACCCGATCATGCGTCACCTTCGGAGTGATCCGACCCCGCTCCCCGCGTTCCAGGCGGACCAGGCCGTAGCCCGCCATGGTCCTCAAGGTCCGCGACAGGTTCGACTTCGCCTTGCCGGTGATCCGCGCCAGCTCATCGAGCGAGCCGGGCGCTTGCTCCACGATCACCCGCAGCAGGTCGCGGTTGCCCGCCGACAACACCTTGGCGAAGGATTCCGTCGAGGTGAACCAAACTTTCGGATCGTCGGGTGCCACGCGCTGCTCACCGCGCGCCACCGCCATGGTGCGGGCCTTCATGTCCGCGTAGCTGGCGATGCCCACTTTCAGGGTCGTCATGGGATCACTCCTCTCTCGCGCAACACCGCGTCCACCGTCGTCCAGAAATCGCCGAGCAGCGTTGCCGCGTCGCTGTACTCATAGGCTTTGATCGTTCGCAGCCGATGGCGATGGTTCTGCGGCTCGCCGCGCTTCTGCCGCGTCACCGGATGGGCGTTGTCGAAGCCGACCAGCCGCTCGCCATCCGGCCCGTGCAGCGTCAGCGAGTAGTTCAGCCCGTGCGGCTTCTCCGCCGACACCGGCACCCGCGTCACCACGAACCGGACCCAATGGCCGCCCTCCGGGTCCACGACGAGCACCTGCCCGTCGAGGTCGAGAAGCACGTCGAGGGTTGGGTCGCGCGGCTTTGGCATGGAGCAAGGTTATCAGAATGAAGCAACATAAACAAGGGAGGGATTTGGCGGCTGCAGCAAGAGCTACTGGCGGTTGAGGCATTGCTATCATTGAGCTTTCGGCCGAAGCCGACAGCCGGGGGGTGTTCTGCGGGAGTCCAAAACGCGCCGGCGCGCTGGGCAAGCCGGTGGTCCTGCTGGACCGCCACGACAATTGCTGGCGCTGGCTGAGCGGGCGCAGCGACAGCCCGTGGTATCCGACGCTGCGCATTTTTCGCCAGACGCGGATCGGCGACTGGGGGCCGGTCATGCTGCAGGCGGCCGCGGCGCTGGCCGAGGTTGCCGCGGACACCCACTGAGTCTCCCGGCAGATGAGTGCCCCGGCAGACCGGCGCACGACCGGTCGCCGCAAGACCAGACCGCGGCGCCGTGGCCAACCGGCCACTTCGTTCACTTGCCGCCGTCAACCGAGAGGGTCTGGCCGGTGATCCAGCCGGCGTAGTCGCTGGCGAGGAACAGCACGGCGTGGGTGATGTCCGCGACCGTGCCAAGCCGGCGCAGCGCGATCGCCTGCACCAGGCGCTGTTGTCCATCCGGGCCGTAGGCCTCCCATTGGCGCTCGGTCGTCGGATTGGACCGCACGAAGCCGGGGGCGACGCTGTTGACCGTGATGCCGAACGGGCCGAGCTCATGCGCAAGCTGCCGCGTCAGCCCGATCTCGCCCGCCTTGGCGGCGGCGTAGGCCTGGATTCCAGTGAGGCTGACGCCGATCCCGGCGCCGGACGAGATCGTCACGATGCGCCCGCGCCCCGCGGCCTTCATGGCCGGAATCACCGCCTGCGCCATCAGGAAGGCGCCGGTCAGGTTGACCGCCAGAATGGCGTGCCAATCCGGTTCCGGAATATCCTCGACGGGGCGGCCCACCTGGCCGCGCACGCCGCCGGCGCTGTGCACCAGGATGTCCACCGCACCGATCGAGGCGACCGCCGCCTGCACCGCGGCGCGGTCGGTGACGTCGAGCGTCAGGGTTTCCAGGTTATTTGGCCCCCCCGCGCGCGTCTCGGTGAGGCCGGCGGCGTTAAGGTCGGCGCCGATCGTGCGGGCACCGAGGCCGGCGAAGGCGTGGGCGATGCCGCGGCCGATGCCGTGGCCGGCGCCGGTGACCAGCACGGTGCGGTCGGGGAATGTTATGTCCATCAGAGTGCCTCGACGAGTTCGGCGACATTGGCGCGGGAAAGCGGGCGCACGCCGGCCTCGATTTCGTGGATCATGGCGATCAGCCGCGCATTGCACGGCGTCGGCACGCCGAGGGCGGCGCCTTCCTCGACCACCGGGCCAAGCTGCGCATCGACCTCGGTGCGGCGCTTGCGGACCGCAAGGTCGCGCCAGATGCCGCTGTGCGACTTTGCCGAGCGGCGGTTGAACGCGACCATCGTGTCCATCGACGCGGCGACCGCCGCGGTGGTGCCGGCGGGCGCGAAGGCGGCGGGGTCGAAGCCGTTGAAGCCTTGCGGCGCGATGCGCTTGGCGGCGGCCACGGTCATCACCTCGCGTGCCACGCGCGTCAGCACCGCGCGGCTGGCGGCGTCGTCGAGTACGTCGGCGATCGAATCGTCGGTCAGCGCGGTGGCGAACAGCAGCGCGCCGTAGCCGAGCTTGCCCCATAGATAGCCGAGGATGTTGTCGGTCGTGATGGCATCCGGTTCGAAGGTGGTCAGTGTTTCGTGCAGGGCGGTCAGGCGCGGCGTGATCGTGCCGTCCAGCTCGCCGAGCACGCAGGCGCCACGGCCACCGAACAGGATGCGGCCGGGCTCCAGGTAGTCGGCGCCGAAATTGATAAAGGCACCGATGACGTTGGGCAGGCCGAGGACGCGGCCGATGACGAACTCATTGAGGCCGTTCTGGAACGAGGCAACGTAGCCGCCGTCGGCCAGGTGCGGGGCAAGCTGGCGCGCCGCGGCTTCGGTGTGGTGCGCCTTGACGCAGAGCAGGATGCGGCTGAAGCGGCCGGTGACCTCGGCCGGGGTGGCGGCGCGCACGGGCTGCGTGAAGTTGGTGACAGGGCCTTCGATGATGAGGCCGCGCTCGCGCATGGCGGCGACGTGCTCGGCGACCGCATCGACCAGCAGCACGTCGTGCCCGGCGCGCGCCAGATGCGCGCCGATGGTGCCGCCGATCGCACCGGCGCCCCAGATCAGCAGCGGTTCGCTCATGCCCATGGTCCTTCGATCAGCGCGCGGGTTTCGGCGACGGCGATCTGCCAGAGGGCGAGCATGTCTTCGTCGGGGCGTTGGTAGCGGCCGCCGAAATTGCGGTCGCCCAGCACGCGGCGCACCTCGGCGGGGGGGAGCAGGCGGAGTGTGTCGAGGTTGGTCATTGGTTTTTCCTCCGGCGGCATCGCGACGTTGGCGAGACGCGTCCAGGGGAAATTCTCCATCCAGGACGCGTGCGAACCGATGGTGTCGAGCTCCATCACCTTCGCCCAGGTGCGCGGGGCGTTCCACCAGTTGTGGAAGCGCACGCGGCAGTCGGGGTGGTCGGCAATCCACTCGACGGCGAGGCCGGCGACCGGCGCATTGCCGCCGTGGCCGTTGCACAACAGGATGCGGCGGAAGCCGGCGCGTGCCAGGCTGTCCAGCAGGTCGCGCACGACGGCGAGATAGGTTTCCACCCGCAGGGTGAGCGTGCCGGGATAGGCGGTGAAATAGGGTGTGATGCCGTAGGGCAGGGCGGGGAACACCGGCACGCCGAGCGGCGCGGCGGCCTCGGCGGCGACGCGCTCGTAGAGGATGCTGTCGACCGAGAGGCTGAGGTAGGCGTGCTGCTCGGTGCTGCCAAGCGGCAGCACGCAGCGGTCGTCGGTGCGGAGGTAGGCCTCCACCTGCATCCAGTTCATCTCGCTGACGCGCATACGTGCCTCGCTCGGTGGCCGGGGCTGGGAGTCGTGTCACAAGATGCGAGGCAGCGCTACACGCGCCGGGTCGGGGTCACGCGGCGCGCGGCGGTGCTATCGTGATCTATGGTTCGCAGGCCCGGAGCGAATATTCGCCCGGACTGTTGGATGGGTGACTTTTGGATATCGCGGTATCGAAGTGGTGGCGAAAACTGCTGATATCCGAGCAATCATCCCGCTACTTTAGTGGCTCCAGTACCATCAGCAGTTTTAGATCGGCCTGCGGAACATAATTCTGGACGATACCCTCGAGGTGCCGCGACCCGGTTTGTTTGAGTGGCACGTCGGAGCAAAGGAGAATCGCCCCAACCTTGCCGTTGTCTAACAGCGTATGCTCGCCATCGACGACCAAGTGAAATGTGCCGATCGGACCGGCCCAATTTGCCCCGGTCGTAAGGATATAGCCGAGCGACTCCGCTGTTAGATAACCGCCGTCGGATAGTCGGACCATCGCCCGAAGGACATGGCTCTTGGCATCGTCAATACAGTAATCGGCCACAAATTTGTTGGGATCGGGCGTCTTGTAATCGTCCCACTTGCCGTCATGTTGGCTGAACATGAAGTGCCCGACGAGTGGCCTGTAGCGATGCTCGACAACCGTCACACCTGGCTTGAATGTCTGCATCTAGTGAAACGTTATGCGTGTCCGCCACAACGGCCATACCGGGTCATCGCCTTCGATCGCACCAAGGTCGCGGAGTTGGCGCAGCATGGTCGGACCAATGTCTCGATCGGCATCGGCAGTCTGCAGCGACGGGTTTTTGATGTACATCCTCGGATGCAGCACCAGCCACCATCCGCCGATTTGTCGCAATGCATCAACAATGTTCCTTCCGTCCGGTAGATCGGACCGGATCTCAATTTCCGGTTCAATCGATTTTCCGTCAATGGAAACGACGAAACTTAGGAAGTTGGGCCCGTTGAATTGGGGCCAGTCGATCATGTGGGCGCGGGTCTTGCCGTCCGGACTCACGATGTCCATTCCACCCGGCCCTTCGATCGGCACTTCCGGCATGGGGAAAGCAACCCGGAGTGTTACCGGCGTGTCCCGGTCGTTCCGCATTTCGTAGCGGACCCGCACCTGGTTCAGCGAAAGGGTCAGGTCCTCCCGCTGAATGGTGATCGTGTGCGTTTTCACCATCACCAGGCCGCCGACAGCCACTTCCGAGGCTGAATCATTTGCGTTGCATGGGGTGGCGCATATCGACATCAAGGCGGCGATCAAGATGCCACGCCTGGGCCTTAAACCACACATCCGGCCTTGGCCCTTCCTAATCGTGCTCGGCTTGATGGTTGGCGTTCCGCAGATGGGACAGTCCGATTCTACATTTTGCGGATGTTCAATCCGGCCCACGGCCGTCCGTGGATCAGACCTGCAAAAACCCCACCAGCCGCTCCGCCTCCGCCACGATCGGATCGGCGATCGCCGCCGCCCGCTCGGCCCCTTCGCGCAGCACGGCATCGATGCCGGCCGGATCGGCCAGCAACCGGTCGGTCTCGCGCGCGATCGGCGTCAGCTTGGCGACCAGCAGCGCCGCCAGCGCCTCCTTGAACGGGCCAAACCCCTTGCCGCCATGCTGGCGCAGCACGGCGGCGGCGTCGGTCTCATCCATCGCGGCGTAGATCCCCACCAGGTTGCGCGCCTCCGGGCGGTTCGCGAGGCCCACGGGCTCGCTCGGCAGCGCGTCCGGATCGGTCTTGGCGCGGCGGATTTTTAGCGCGATCGTATCGGCATCGTCGTTCAGATTGATCCGGCTCTGATCCGACGGATCGGACTTCGACATCTTCTTCGTGCCGTCCCGCAGGCTCATCACCCGCGGCACCGGCCCGGTGATCAGCGGCTCGATGGTCGGGAAGAACGCCACGCCATAGTCGTGGTTGAATTTTTGCGCGATGTCGTTCGCCAGCTCCAGGTGCTGGCGCTGGTCGTCGCCCACCGGCACGCGCGTGGCGTGGTAGGCCAGGATGTCGGCCGCCATCAGGTTCGGATAGACATACAGCCCGGCCGAGGCGTTCTCCCGGTTGCTGCCGGCCTTGTCCTTGAACTGCGTCATCCGGTTCAGCCACCCCAGCCGCGCCACGCAGTTGAAGATCCAGGCAAGCTGGGCGTGCGCGCGGACCGACGATTGCAGGAACAGGATGTGTTTTTGCGGATCGATGCCGCAGGCCAGCAGCGTCGCGGTCATCTCCCGCGTCTGGCGTTGCAGCCCCGCCGGATCCTGCCACTCGGTGATCGCGTGCAGGTCCACCACGCAATAGATGCAGTCATGCCCGTCCTGTAGCGCCACCCAGTTGCGGATCGCGCCGAGATAGTTGCCGAGCGTCGCCAGGCCGGATGGCTGGATGCCGGAGAAGATGCGTTGCATGTCGGTGGTCACCGGTCGCTAGTCACTGATCACTGATCACTGATCACTGACCGGACTGATGGCCGATCCGTCGCGGCCGCGCAAGACGCGGCGGGTCAGCGGGCGCAGCGCGTCGCGCAGGTCGAACGCGCCGAGCAGGTGCCCGGCGGCGAAATAGGCGACCATGCCGACCGCGACCAGCACCGCCAGTGCCGCGGCGCGCAGCACGCCGGAGGGAGCCGCGACGGTGAACAGCGCGTGCTGCGTCAACGCCAGCGCCAGCGCCATCACCGCGGCGGCGGCCAGCATCCGCGGCGCTCGCCGGCGCAGCCGCGCATCCAGCGCCAGATAGCCGCGCCGGCGCAGCACCGCCGCCAGGCAGGCCAGGTTGAAGCCGGCGGCCAGGCTGGTGGCCAGCGGCGGCCCGACATGGCGCAGCGGCACCATGAAGGCGACGTTGAGCGCCAGATTGAGCGCCACCGCGGCGAACCCGATCTTCACCGGCGTCGCGGTGTCGCCGCGGGCGAAAAACCCGGGCGCCATCACTTTGACGGCGACGAAGGCCGGCAGACCGAGCGCATAGGCAGCGAGCGCCTGGGCCGACAGCGTCACGCTGCCGGCGCCGAACGCGCCGCGGCCGAACAGTACCGAGACGATCGGCCAGGCGGACACCATCAGCGCCAGCGCCGCCGGCAGGGTCAGGAACAGCGCATACTCCAGCGCGCGGTTCAGTGTGCCGATCGCCGCCGGCGCCTCGCCCGCCCGCACCTGGCGCGACAGCAGCGGCAACAGCGCCGTGCCGACCGCGGTGCCGATCACGCCGAGCGGCAACTGCTGCACCCGGTCGGCGTAATACAGCACCGAGACCGTGCCCGCCGGCAGCAGGCTGGCGATGATCACGTCCACCGCCAGGTTGAGCTGCGTCACCCCGGCGCCGAACACGCCCGGCCCCACGCGACGCAGCAGCAGGCGCATCTGCGGCGTCAGCCGCGGCCAGGACGGGCGCAGCCCGATGCCGGCGCGCCGCGCCGCCCACAGCAGCATCCCGAGCTGTGCCACGCCGGCCGCCGTCACCCCACAGGCCAGCGCGTGCCCCGCCGTCGGCACAAACGGCGTCAGCCACAGCAGGCAGCCGATCATGACGATGTTGAACAGCACGTAGGACGCCGAGGCGGCGGTGAAGCGGTCGAGCCCGTTCAGCATGCCGGACACCAGGGCGGCCAGGCAGATCAGGATCAGGTAGGGAAAGGTGATGCGCGACAGCGCGACGGCGAGGGCGAATTTTGCCGGCATCGCCTCGAAGCCGGGGGCCAGCCCCGCCATCAGCCAGGGCATGCCGACCTCGCCGGCGAGCGTCAGCGCGCCGAGCCAGACGGTCATCACCGCGAAGGCGTTGTCGGCGAACCGGCGGGCCGCGGCGGGGCCTTCGGCGGCATGCAACCCAGAAAATTCCGGCACGAAGGCGGCGTTGAACGCCCCCTCGCCGAACAGCCGGCGGAACAGGTTGGGCAGCCGGAGCGCCACGAAGAACGCGTCGGCGATCGGACCGGCGCCCAGCACGGCGGCGATCAGCATGTCGCGCGCGAAGCCGAGCAGGCGACTCGCCATGGTCCAGCCGCCGACGGTGAGGATGCCTCGAAGCATGGGCCTTCCGCGTTCGCTCGCCCCGCCGTACCGCAAATCACCCTGGCGAACCACCCATCCAGCCGCACACAATTGGGCTGTCCGATGACAGGCGGTGTCCGCTATGGCATCGAGGCAGCCGGGCCACACGGAGAATCGGATGAGCGAGTCGATCGAGCAGGCGCAGGAGGGGTTGGAATCGGCGCACGACGCGGCGGCACATGAAGGCGACCACGCCGCGCGCTGGATCGCGGTGCTGATCGCGGCACTCGCGGCCTGCCTCGCGCTGGCCGAGCTGGGGGAGAAGGCGGCGCAGAACACCTACCTGACCGACCATGTCACGCTGTCCGACGACTGGGCGTACTATCAGGCGAAAAGTGCGCGGGCCACGACGCGCGAGGCCGAAGCGAGCGTGCTGGAGAGCCTGCCCGGCGCCGCCGATCCGGCCATCCAGGCCCGGATCAAGCAGGCGCGCGATCAGGCGGCCCTGCTGCGCGACGATCCCACGAGCGGCAAGGGGATGAAGCAGCTCGACGCGCGTGCCGGGGAGATCCAGGCCGAGCGCGACCACGCCTTCCACCACTATCATTGGTATGAGCTGGCGGTCGGTGCCCTGCAGATCGCGATCGTCCTGGCGTCGGTGTCGGTGGTCACCCGTGCCCGGGCGCTGACCCTGACCGCCGGCCTGATCGGCGGCGGCGCGGCCATCTTCGCCCTGTCGGTTGCGCTCGGCCTGATCTGATCGCGACGTCGGTGCCGCATAGCCAACGTAGGGCGGAATGCGCAGCGCATTCCGCCCTACGCCGCGACGCCGCCGCGCGGGGCCAGGAGGCATCATGGCCGCATCCGCCCTGCGGGCCAAATGCGATCACCCTGTGGTAGTGCGATGCTGATATTTGGTTGTCTCGATAGGTCCCTGTCCCCAGCTTCGCGCATCGAACGTCCGCCTTGCCCGGTCATTGAAACCGCGTGCCGGATGCCGCTCCACCAAGCCCAGCCTTCCCACCGCCCCCTCACCCCCGCGCCGCCAGCGCGATCCCGCCCACCGTCATCGCCAGCGCCACCATTTGCCGCGCCCCCAGCGGATCCCCCAGCAACATCGCCGAGCTGAACACCCCCACCACCGGCGCCAGCAGCACCCCGATCGCCGCGGTCGAGGCCGGCAGCCGGCGCAGCGCGCCGAACCACGCCAGATACGCCACCGTGTATGGCAGCGTCGCCGAGAAGACGCACCCCAGCCAGCCCAGCGCCGTGACCCTGCCCCAGTCCGGCCGCTCGAACCCGGCCAGCAGCAGCAGCGGCAGGCTGCCGAGCAGGATCTGCCACGCCACCCCGGCAACCGGCGGCATCGCCAGCGGCCGGCGCTTGGCGATCACCGTGCCGAGGCCCCACAGCAAAGCGGCGCCCAGGCCGCAGGCCGCCCCCGGCAGCTTGTGCGGATCGACCTGCACCTCGCCGATTCCCACCAGCAGCCCCACCCCGGCCAGCCCCAGCACGATCGCCGCGGCGCGCAGCACGGTCGGCCGCTCGCCCAGCACCGGCCAGGCCAGCAGCACCGCCCAGATCGGCAGCGTGTAGGTGACGATCACCGCCTCCGACGCGGTCAGCCAGACCAGCGCGAATGTCGTCAGCACGACGAAGGCGCCGTAGTTCAGCGCGGCGAACATCACCAGCCGGCGCCACTGGGCGCGCGGCGGTGCCAGCGCCTCCCCGCGCGCGGCGGCCAGCAGGAAGGCGAACCCGATGGCGCCGACGCAGCAGACGGCGCGCATGGTGAACGGCGGCAGCTCGCTCAGCAGGAACTTTGCGACCGGCCAATTGAAGCCCCAGGAGCAGGCCGTGAGCAGCAGCAGCGCCAGCCCGCGAACGCGCTCGGAGGGAACGCGCCCAGTGGGAACGTATCCAGCCGGCACGCGCACGGCGGCGACGGCGGCGCGGGGTGTCTCAGCGGACGTAGATGCGCACCTGGTTGGCACCGATCGCCGGATCGGCGCGAACCCCGAGATGGATGCGCGCCGCCGGCACCCCCAGCGCCATGATCGACCGCATCACCCCGACCGCGTCCTGCTGCGCCACGCCGGCCGCCTGGACCTGCTGCGCCGGCGTGCCCTCGGCCGGCACCACGGCGAACACGTCGTACTGCACCGCCGCGTCGCGCGCCTCGGCGGCGTGCACCGCGTAGCCCAGCATCTCGTGGTACTGCGGATCCGGCTGCTCGTAGCCAATGGTCACCAGCGGCACCCGCTGGTCGATCCGCGGCAGCGTCACCTGCGCCGGCACCGCCTCGGGCGCCGGCGCGAACGTCGTCTGGTCGATCAGCTTGCAGCCCGTCAACGACAGGCCGGCCAGCAGCACCATGCCTGCGATCATGCGCGTTCCGACCACTTTCCACCGACCGTTGCGTCCCGGACGTGACTTTGCAGGAAGCGGCGCGCTCGGCAAGATGCCGCCGGGCAAATGCCCGTGGACCGCGATCAGGAGTTCCCCATGGCCGTGCAGACCAACCAGCGCATCGACGGCAAGCGGCTGTGGGACCTGCTGATGTCCATGGCCGAGATCGGCGCCACCCCCAAGGGCGGCGTCCGCCGCCTGACCCTGACCGAGGTGGACAAACGCGGTCGCGACCGCTTCCGCGCCGAATGCGAGGCCGCCGGCCTGACCGTGCGCGTCGACGCGATCGGCAACATGTTCGCCCGCCGCCCCGGCCGCGACCCGAACCGCCTGCCCGTCCTGTTCGGCAGCCACCTCGACAGCCAGCCCAGTGGGGGAAAGTTCGACGGCGCGCTGGGCGTGCTGGGCGGGCTCGAAGTGATGCGCAGCCTGAACGACCTTGGCATCGTCACCGAGGCCCCGGTCGAGCTGGTCAATTGGACCGACGAGGAAGGCAGCCGGTTCGGCCACTCGCTGATGGGCTCCGGCGTGTGGTCCGGCATCTTCCCGCTCGACAAGGCGTACGGCCTGGCCGACACTGAGGGCGTCACGGTGCAAACCGCGCTGACCGGCATCGGCTACAACGGCCCCGAACCCGCTAGCGCCTTCCCCGCCGACGCCTATTTCGAGCTGCACATCGAGCAGGGCCCGATCCTGGAGCAGGAGAAAAAGCAGATCGGCATCGTCACCGGCGCCCAGGCGCAGGTCTGGTACGACGCGGTCGTCCTCGGCCAGGACAGCCACGCCGGCACCACGCCGCCGTCGGCCCGCAAGGACGCCCTGGTCTGCGCCGCGCGCATCATCGACCTGGTCGACCGCATGATGCGCGCCCGCGGCGAGGACGGCCGCGGCACCGTCGGCCAGCTCCACGTCCTGCCCAACAGCCGCAACGTCATCCCCGGCGAGGTCCGCTTCTCCGTCGAGTTCCGCCACCCCGACGAGGCCGAGGTGGACCGCCTGGACGCCCAGTTCCCGCGCGAGGCCGGTTTCATCGCCCGCGACTGCGGCGTGACGCTGGAATTGACAAGGCTGTTCCGCATCCCCGCCCAACCCTTCGACCCGTCCTGTGTCGAGCTGGTGCGCCAGGGCGCCGCGAAGCTGGGCTACGCGGCGCGCGAGATCGTCTCCGGTGCCGGCCACGACGCGGTCTACGTCGCCCGCCACGTGCCGACGGCGATGATTTTTACCCCGTGCAAGGACGGCCTGTCGCACAACGAGGCCGAAAGCATAAAACCCGAGGAAGCCGAAGCCGGCTGCCAGGTGCTGTTTGAGGCCGTGCTGGCCCGCGCCAACCGGCCACTACCGTAGGGCGGGTCGTGATCCGCCGCTCGTGCATCGCCCACGCCACGCGACCGACGACGACACGCCCCCCGATGCGGTTCGCGAACAACCCCCCAGCCATATGCGTCAGTGCCCCGACCCCAACATCCGTTGCGCATCGGCCATGGTAATCATCAGCATCATCGGATCGACCGGCGACGAGCGGAACCCGTGCTTCTCATAGAAAACCTTCGCCTCGGCCGAGATCGCGTGCACCAGCATGGCCCGCACCCCGATCGACTCGCCGGCCGCCATCACCCGCAACACGGCATCACGCAGCAGGTCGGCGCCCAGCCCCTTGCGTTGCCACGCCTGATCGATCGCCAGACGGCCCAGCAGCACCACCGGCACCGGGTTCGGCATATTGCGCCGCGTTCGCCGCGTCGCCGCACCTGGCAGCAGCGAACTCGCCGCGAGGCAGTAATAGCCCACCACGCGACGTGCCTGGCACAGCACGAACGTACGGGACCCGCCCTCCGCTTCATTGTGATGCGCATGCCGCTTCAGCCAATCGTCGAGCGGGTCGACCCCGGAACGGAATTCATCCAGCACATGATCACGCGCCAGCGCTTGCGGTGCCGCGAGCTCGGGACTCCGCGCCGTCACGCTTCCCAGGCCGGCTTGCGCGCAAGCAGCGCGCGCAGGCGCGGATTGTCGGCCGGCGGCGCATCGAGCGCCACCATGAAATCGCGCCAACGCTGATCGTCCAGCACGAAGGTGCGACGATCCGCCAGCGTATCGTGCGCCGCATGCAGCCCGCTATCGAGCAGGAACTCGGTCAAGGTCTTGTTGGTCACCGCCGCGGCACGTTGCAGCGTCTGTTTCGCCGACGGCGTCATCCGCAGGTCGACCCGCTCGGACCGGCTTTCCACGATGGCAGCCATGCAACCCTCCTTCGTCTCGGCACATGTGGCATGTGTACGTTGTCAGGACAAGCATGGCCTCAAACCCGCACCCGCCGCACTCCCGCCCCAATCCGGCCCCTACTTGCCGCCCCACCAACCGCCCCCTATAGGCGCCCAACCGCCAGACGCCCCGAAGGACCCCAGATGGCCGGCCCCACCGAGCTCCAAGCCGAAAACCCCGCCCTCGCCATCCAGGCCGCCATCCTGGCCCGCCCCCTCACCCCGGCCCGCCGCATGGCCGACGCCATCCGCGCACTTGCCATCGACGCCGTGGAAGCCGCCAATTCCGGCCACCCCGGCCTGCCGATGGGCATCGCCGAGGTCGCCACCACGCTCTGGACCCGCTTCCTGAAATTCGACGCCGCCGACCCGCGCTGGCCCGACCGCGACCGCTTCGTCCTCTCCGCTGGCCACGGCTCCATGCTGCTGTATGCGCTGCTCCACCTCACCGGCCAGGCCGGCATGACGATCGAGGACATAAAACGCTTCCGCCAGCTCCATTCCCCCTGCGCCGGCCACCCGGAGCATGGCGCGCACCCGGGGATCGAGACCACCACCGGCCCGCTCGGCCAGGGCCTCGCCACCGCGGTCGGCATGGCGCTGGCCGAGCGCATGCTGGCCGCCCGCTTCGGCCGCTCGCTGGTCGACCACCGCACCTGGGTCATCGCCTCGGACGGCGACCTGATGGAGGGCGTCAGCCACGAGGCGATGGGCCTCGCCGGCCATCTGCGGCTGAACAAGCTGGCCGTGCTGTTCGACGACAATCACATCTCGATCGACGGCGACACCGCGCTGGCGGTCTCCGACGACGTGATCAAGCGGTTTGCGGCGCACGGCTGGGCGACCAAGCGGGTGGACGGCTACGACGCCGCCCAGGTCGCCGCCGCGCTGTCGTTCGCGATGCGCAGCAAGAAGCCCACCCTGATCGCCTGCCGCACCATCATCGGCTTCGGCGCGCCGACCAAGGCCGGCACCGCCGCCGCGCACGGCTCCCCGCTCGGCAAGACGGAGGCGGCGGCGGCCAAGGCGGCGCTCGGCTGGACCGAGCCGCCCTTCACCATCCCCCCCGACCTCTATGACCGCTGGCACGCCGCCGGCAACCGCGGCGCCGCCGCCCGCCGTGGCTGGCTGAAACGCCTCGCGCACAACGCCATGCGCGCGGAATTCGAGCGCGCGATCGACGGCAAGCTGCCGGAGACCTGGCACGAGGCCGTCGCCGCGCTGAAGGCGCAGATCGCCGAGACCATGCCAAAACTCGCCTCGCGCCAATCCAGCCAGAAGGTGCTGGAGGCGCTGGTCCCGGCGACGCCGGAGCTGGTCGGCGGCTCGGCCGACCTGACCGGCTCCAACCTGACGTTCGCCAAGGGCATGGGCGTCGTCACGCCCGGCAACTACGCCGGCCGCTACATCCACTACGGCATCCGCGAGCACGGCATGGCCGCCTGCGCCAACGGCATGGCGCTGCACGGCGGGCTGATCCCCTACACCGGCAC
>Ga0209415_10008659_pt1 | contig 17621 bp, 14 predicted proteins | sample PeaSoiSIISIP2007_FD_187696 | JGI IMG/M metagenome (GOLD analysis project Ga0209415, IMG submission 187696) | Peat soil microbial communities from Weissenstadt, Germany - SII-SIP-2007 (SPAdes) (version 2) | ecosystem: Environmental > Terrestrial > Soil > Wetlands > Peat | place: Germany... | reverse complement strand
CCTGCTGCGCGAGCCGCACCGGGCCGCGGTGGAGCAGGCCATGTCGCGCGAGCTCGAGGCCTTCGCCGCCCGCCTCGGGACGCCCGAGGCCGCCGCCGCGTTCTCGGCCTTCCTCTCTCGCGCGAGGTAGCCCGCGCCGCTCACTCGGCCTCGGCGCCGGCGACGACCGGCATCGCGGCCCCCCGGGCGCACGCGCCTGGCGTCTGGTAGCGCTCGCCGCGCAGGCGCTTGACCGCGACCGCGGTCTTCCAGCCGAGGTACGCCTGATTGAACGCCACGGCCTCGAACGGCTCGAGGTAAGGGTTCTTGGCCCCCCCCAGGTTCACCAGCGCGAAGAGCTGCTCGGCGACGCTCACGGGGCACCCCTGCAGCCGGATGACCGCCTCGTTGCGCGAGGACCAGAGCTGCTTCTGGACGCCCTTTATCTTCGCGTAGATGTCGTCGGACTCGGCCTTGTACGGGTCCTTGGTCGAGCGGTCGCGGTATAGGCTCTCGATCGATACGATCTTGTCGCCCACCGTGCCCTTCCACTTCGCGCAGTCGCCGATGAAGACGACCTTCTCCCCCGGCTTCGCGTCGATGCGGCCTTCGTACGCGCCGAAGACGACGTGCAGACGCGGCATCTTCTTTGCGCAGTCCTTGTCGTAAGTTCGAAGCATCTCGATGGCTTCTTCGATCGCGCCCGGACAGCCTCCCCAGCAGTAGTCCGTGTGCTCGGTCTCGGGGGGCGGTCCGGCGTACGCGGTGATGCTGGTGCCCTCGAAAAACTTCTCGACGCGGATGAGACCGACCTCGAACCCTTTGGCGCGCGCTTTGGCGTGCTCGAGGGTGACGTCGCCCGTGATCTGAATCTTGGAAAGGTCCAGCGTCCCGAAGCCGCGCTCCGCCGCGAAGCGGATGTGATCCACGTCGCGAGGGTCGACCCCGATGATCGCACAGCAGACCGCGTCGAAGGCGACCTGGTTGTTGCCCATCACGATGAGCTTCAGGTCGAACGGCGTGGGCGTCAGCATCCGGCCCTCGCCGGCGACGATCCCGTCGATGGCGATGAACTGGGGCTGGATGACGTGCTGGAGGTCGGCAACCTTCTCGTTGAGGCGATGGTCGTGATCGATGAGGCGATGGCGGTCGTCCTGGATCCCGATGTAGTTTTTCATCGAGAAAGTCACGGTCGTCCAGGGATGGGCCTTGAACTTGGGCGCGTTGACGAAGAAATCTGCCTTCGCTACCGGCTCGGGGACGAAGACGTAGTCGCGCAGGCGCTTCTCGTGCGTGTAGCGAATCTCCACCTGCGGCACTTCCTCGAAGAGGTACCGCTTGACGCCCGACAGCCGCGACAGGCTCGCGTCGACGCCGCTGTGCTTGAAGGCGTAGCGCGTGGGGATGGTGATGCCGCACCGCTCGCCCACCGCGAGCTCGGTCATGGTGTTCTTGCCCACGTCCTGGAGCGCGAGCAGGAGCCCCTCGACGAACTCGGCGCGGGTGTGTGCGTGCGGGAACATGTCGCCCGCGGCGACGAGGTTCGGCTTGACCAGGGTGCGACCCGCGGGGACGATCTCGAGCTCACGCAGCCCCGCGCGCAGGATCGTCCGGATGGCCTGGACGTCGTATTCGGCGCAGTGGCGGATTATGACGCGCGGCGGGGCGGCGTTGGGGTTCACGTGGGCTCCTCGTTGGTGCATCCGGGGCGGCGGCGCCCCGGCGAATAACCTCACCGTCTAGCTCATTATTGACCCTGATTCAATTGCCCCCTGATTCAATTGCCTCTTCGTCCTCGTCGGCTCCGCGCAGGCGGACCCGGGGGCCCGCGGGTCCGCTGAGAAGGCGGCATGGACACTCCACGCTCTCGGTGCTACTGGGCCCCCACTTTCCTGATCGACGGAGACGCATGCTCCCCGCCTCCTTGAACGACGGCCTCCTCGCGGCCGGCGTCGCCGCCCCCCAAGCCATCTCGGTTGATTTCGACTGGACGTTCCTCGTCCAGGTCGTCTTTTTCGTGGGGCTCACCATCTTCCTCAAGCCCGTCCTCTTCGACCCGATGCTCCAGCTCTTCGAGGAGCGCGAGCGGCGTATCGACGGCGCCAAGATGCAGGCGCGAAAGATCGACGAGAAGTCCGCCAACGCCCTCGCCGAGTACGAGGCTGCGATGGCCAAGGCGCGCGCCGCGGCGAACTCCGAGCGCGACAAGATCCGCGCCGAAGCCCTGAAGCACGAGCAGGAAATCCTCGGCAGCGTGCGCGCTTCCGCGGCAAAGACGATCGACGAGGGCAAGCGCACCGCGCTGGCCGAGGCGGATCGGGTACGTGCGACGCTCAAGGGCGAAGCGGCGACGCTCGCCCGAGAGCTTGCCGGACGCGTGCTCGGACGCGAGGTGCAGCAATGAGGCACGCGTCCGTCGCGCGCCGCCTGTCGCTGATGGCCATGGCCGTGGTCACCGCGTGGTCGCTCTGGGCCTGGGCGCAGGCCCAGCCGCAGCCGCGCAAGACGGGGCCCGGCGTGGCGGCACCGCGGCGCGCGGAGGCCGTGGCCACGGAGAAGGCCGCGGGCGCACACGAGGCCGAGCCGGCCGAGAGCGAGGAGCCCGCGCCGTTCAACTGGACGGAGTTCGGCCAGGAGACGCCTCCTTACATCGCGATGCTGATCAACTTCGGCATCCTCGCGGCGGGGTACTACCTCCTGGGCAAGAAGCCCATCGCCGACGGTCTCGAGGCCCGGCGCCAGGCCATCGCGAAGGACATCGAAGAGGCGCAGCGCATGAGGCAGGAGGCCGAGGAGAGGGCCAAGAAGTACCAGGCCAAGCTCGAGCTGGTCGAGGAAGAGGTCGTCGCCGCGCGGGAAGCGCTCGTCCGCGGCGGAGAGGCGGAGCGCGACCGCATCGTCAAGGAGGCGGAGGCGAAGGCCGAGCGGATGCGCAAGGACGCCGAGTTTCTGGTGGAGCAGGAGCTAAAGCAGATCCGGATCGACCTCTGGCGCGACGCCGTGGACACGGCGGTAGCCGCCGCGGAGGAGCTGCTGAAGAAGCGCGTGACACCGGCGGACCAGGAGCGCCTCGCGGAGGACTATCTGGCCGATCTCGGCGACCGGCCGGGGAGCCCGTCATGAGCGTGTCGATCGTGGCGCGCCGCTACGCGCAGGCATTGCTCGAGCTGGGGGTCGCGGAGGACAAACTCGACGCGATCGTCGAGGAGATGGCGACGGCGGCCGGCGCCTGGGAGGCGAGCTCCGACTTTCGCAACGCCATCGAGAACCCGCTCGTCGCGCACGAGGCGAAGAAGGCCGTCATCGGCGAGATGGCCGACCGGATCGGCGCCGGCCCCACGACGCGCAACACGCTGCTCTTGCTCGTCGACCGCCGTCGGATGAAGACCTTGCCGTACCTCGCGCGCACCCTGCGCGAGCTCGCCGACGCGCGCAAGGGGGTCCTGCGCGCGGAGGTCACGACCGCGACGCCGCTGAGCGACGAGTACTACGCGAAGCTTCAGGCCAGGCTCGAGAAGATGACCGGCAAGCGCGTCGTCGTCGACCGCCGCATCGACGCATCCCTCATCGGCGGCGTCGTTGCCCGGATCGGCGACCGCATCTTCGACGGCTCGCTCCACACGCGCTTGCAGTCGCTGCGCGACGTCTTGCTCCCCAACTAGAGGATACACACCCGATGCAGCTTCGCGCCGAAGAGATCTCAGCGATCATCAAGAAGCAGATCCAGAACTACGAGAAGGCCGCGCTGACGACCGAGACGGGGACCGTCCTCAGCGTCGGCGACGGGATCGCTCGCATCTATGGCCTCGAGGGCGCGATGGCCGGCGAGCTCCTCGAGTTCCCCGGGAACCTGATGGGGCTCGTGCTCAACCTCGAAGCGGACAACGTCGGCGCCGTGTGCTTCGGCGACGTGTCGAACGTCAAGGAAGGGTCCGTCGTGAAGCGCACGAGCCGCATTCTCGACGTGCCGGTCGGCGAGGCCCTCGTCGGTCGCGTCGTGAACGCGCTCGGTCAACCGGTGGACGGCAAGGGGCCCATCGAGACGCCCCACCGCCGCCGCGTCGAGATCAAGGCCCCGGGCATCCTCGCGCGCCAACCCGTCAAGGAGCCCCTCCAGACCGGCATCAAGGCGATCGACGCCCTCGTCCCGATCGGAAGGGGTCAGCGCGAGCTCATCATCGGTGACCGCCAGACCGGGAAGACCGCCGTCGCCCTCGACACGATCGTCAACCAGCGCGGCCAGGGCGTGTACTGCTTCTACGTCGCCATCGGACAGAAGCAGTCGACCGTGGCGAGCGTCGTCGACAAGCTCTCCCAGCTCGGCGCGATGGAGTACACGACGGTCGTCGTCGCGGGTGCGAGCGAGATGGCGCCGCTCCAGTTCATCGCGCCCTACTCGGGGGTGACGATGGCGGAGTACTTCCGCGACAGCGGGCGCCACGCGCTCTGCATCTACGACGACCTCTCGAAGCAGGCCGTCGCGTACAGGCAGCTCTCCCTTCTCCTGCGGCGTCCGCCGGGCCGCGAGGCATACCCGGGCGACGTCTTCTACATCCACTCCCGCCTCCTCGAGCGGGCCGCGAAGATGGCGGAAGAATACGTGGTCGTGAAGAAGGAGATCGCCGACTGGGACAAGCGCGGCGACGCGAAGATCCACAAGGGCGAGCTCGGAAGCCACCACGCCCAGGACGAGCTGAAGGCGAAGGGTGACGGCCACCACGTCCTCAAGAACCCGCGCTCGGGCGGGTCGCTGACGGCGCTCCCGGTCATCGAGACGCAGGCCGGCGACGTCAGCGCCTACATTCCGACGAACGTCATCTCGATCACCGACGGCCAGATCTTCCTCGAGTCGGACCTCTTTTACTCGGGCGTCCGTCCGGCGATCAACGTCGGTATCAGCGTCAGCCGGGTCGGCGGCAGCGCCCAGATCAAGGCGATGAAGACCGTCGCCGGGAGGCTCAAGCTCGAGCTCGCGCAGTACCGCGAGATGGCCGCCTTCTCGCAGTTCGCCTCGGACCTCGACAAGGTGACGCGCGACCAGCTCGAGCGCGGCGCGCGTCTGGTCGAGGTGCTGAAGCAGGGCCAGTACGTTCCGCTGCCCGTGGAGAAACAAGTCGTGGCCATCTACGCTGCGACGCGTGGCTACGTCGACAAGCTCGCCGTATCGCAGATCGCCGACTACGAGCGTGGCCTCTGCGACTTCATCGAGAAGAAGTACGCCGGCATCTTCGAGACGCTCCGCACCAAGAAGGCGCTCGACGACCAGACCGAGGCGACGCTGAAGAAGGCGCTCGAGGAGTTCAGCGCCGCGTTCGGCGCCGCGAAGACGGAAGCGGCGGAGTAATAAGCGCAGCCCATGCCTTCGCTCAAGGCAATCCGCAAGCGCATCGCCAGCACCAAGGCGACGCAGAAGATCACGCGCGCCATGAAGATGGTCGCGGGCGCCCGGCTGACGCGGGCGCAGCAGCGGATCGTCGCGATGCGGCCGTACGCTGTGAAGACGGGCGAGGTGCTGCAGTCGGTCGTGCGGACGGTGGGGCCGGCGGAGGAGAACGAGCCCGTTCACCCGCTTCTCGCGACACGGCCGGAGAGGCGCACGCTCCTGCTCGTGTTCTCCGCGGATCGTGGCCTCTGCGGCGCGCTCAACACGAACGTCAACAAGAACGCCGAGCGCTTCTGGCGGGAAAAAGGCTCGATCGACGTGTCGTTCGCCACGCTCGGCCGCAAGGGGCGCGAGTTTCTCACCCGTCGCGGCGGCAAGATCGTCAAGGACTTTCCCCGCGTCTACGACGGGCTCGACCTCGAGAAGGCCCGCCTCGCGTCGCGCTGGCTCGTGCCGCGCTTCGAGCGGGGGGAGTTCGACTCCGTGTACCTCGTCTACAACGAGTTCAAGAGCGCGATCACGCAGAAGGTCACGCTCGAGCGCCTCCTGCCACTGGCCGACCCGGCAAGCGGGAAGAGCGGCGACGCGCTCGCGCCGAACGACTTCATCTACGAACCGGACCGGCGCGCGCTGCTCGAGCGGCTCGTGCCGATGTACGTCGAGATCACCATCTATCGAGCGCTTCTCGAGAGTCAGGCGAGCTTCTTCGGCGCCCAGATGACCGCGATGGACGCAGCGACCCGCAACGCGAAGGACATGATTTCGAGGCTGACGCTCGTCTACAACCGCGCGCGGCAGGCGGCGATCACCAAGGAGCTCATGGAGATCATCGGCGGCGCCGAGGCACTGAAGGACTGAAGCGTCAGGACGGGAGCTTTACCTTGTAGACGCGGCTGCCGTCGATGTCCTTCTCGGTCCACATCGCCCCGCCTTGCGCCCGGAGGGCGGCCTCGGCGAAGTGCGTGGCGAGCGAACGCGAGGGCACCTCGGACTCCCCGGGCGCCGGCCCTTCGACGCGCACGACCACGCTTCCCGACTCGAGGACGATGTCGACGCGACCGCCGCAGCTCGTGTGCCACATCGCGCGCTGCACGATCCGCTCGATCGCCCGCGTGAGCAGGTCGGCGTCCGCGCGGAACGAGCTCCCTTGCGCCGACCAGAGGATCTCGATGTCGCGGGCGGCGGCGTCGGCGGCGATGCGCCGGACAACCTCTGCGACGATCTCGGCTCCGTCCACCTCGGAGAAGTCGGGCTTGCGCTCGCCGGTCGCGAGCTGCAATGCGTCCGTCATGTCCGAAATGAGGCGCACGGCGTGAAGGTTGGCCTGCCGGCAGTCCTCGAGCGCGCCCCGGACGCTCTCGGCCTCGTCCCCGTGGAGCTCGCCGAGGACGAAGTCGAGGTTCATCGAGATGGCGGCGAGGGGGGTCCGGAGGTCGTGCGCGAGGAGTCCGGCGATGTCGTCACGCACGATGTGGAGCTCCCCGCTGCGCGTCTTACGGCGCGCGCCCTGCCCGCTTGCTGGGATCGCTCCGGGGTGGACGCTCGTCATACGACTGTTCCCTCTCCTCCGCTGGTACGGGCCGGGCGACGGGCCCGTTAAGGGCCTCCGGAGACTTCGGCGCCTACTCCGGTCCGGACGGGTTGACGGCCTCGCTCGTGTCCCGCGCGCCGGCCCCGATCGAGGACAGCAACGGAGCCGGCCAGAGCCCGAGCAAGAGCGCGAGGGCGGCGATCGGGACGAACGTTCCGATCTCCAAAGGCGTCGCGTCCGGGAAACGGCCCCCGTACGGCTCGAGGTCGCGGTGCGTTCGCCAGGCGGGATCGAAGTCTCCGAGCAGCGCGAGGCGCGCGACGCGTCCGTGGGCGGCGACCGACACCACCAGAGCGAGCGACAGCATCAGCGCGAGCGCCGGATGCCACACGAACCCCCCGAGCAGCGAGAGCAGCAAGCCCCATGCACCGACCAACCCCGGCACCCCTACCGACACCGCCAGCCCGAACGCGGCGATCGCCGCCAGACCCGGGATCTCGCCGGCGAGCCCCCCGAAGCGGCCCGCATGGCACGTGTGCACCCGCTGCTCGAGCGCGCAGGCGAAGCCCAGGAACAGCGCGGCGGCAAGCCCGTGGGCGAAGAGGCCCGCGACGGCCCCGGCAATGCCCTGCGGGGTGAGCGCACCGATGCCGTAGAGGCACGTCCCCATGGCCGTGAGGGTCGCGTACGCGAAGAACCGACGAAGGTCCCTCTGCGCCATCGCGCAGAGCGATCCCCACGCGGCGGTCAGCACTCCGAGCGCGGCGATGGACGCTCCTGCCCACCGAGCCCCGTCTGGAGCGGCTCCGAACCCGACGCGCAGGAGGAGGTACGGCCCGAGCGCGACGACGACGCCGCCGATCATGATCGTCGCCCCCGCGGGCCCCTCGCCCAGCGCATCGGGCAGCCAACCGTGCATCGGGACCAGCGGGGTCGCGATGGCCACGGCGACGAGGAGGAGGACCCACACCATCTCGACGAAGGGAACACCGAGGAGGGTTCCCTTGAGGGCGAACGATGTCCGCGCGAGCTCCGGGATGGACATCGTGTGCGCGAAAGGCGAGCCGTCCACGAGAAACGTGCGCCCGGAGGCGCGGGACAGCGCGACGAACGCGAGGAGCAACGCCACCGAGCCTGCCGCCCCGAAGAGCCCGAGCTTTGCTGCGGCGTGCTGGCCGTGGCGGCCGCCCCATCCCCCGACGAGGAGCACGAGCGCGACGAAGACGAGCTCCCAGGCGGTGAATAGGACGACGAGATCCAGGGCCACGAGCGTCCCCATGATGGACGACGCGAGCAGCCCGAGGGCCGCCTGATGCGAATCCGTCCGGCGCTCTGCCGCAGCCACCACTGCCGCGACCGCGCTCAGCGTCGCCGCGAGCACGACGAGGGGGATGCTGATCCCATCGACGCCGAGGTAGAGCTCCGCGCCGATCGATCGCACCCACACGCTGCGCTCGACGAGCTGGAAGCCATCGTTCCCGTCCAGGCGACCCACGCCAGGCACGAAGCGGTGGTACACCCAGAGCGCGAGCAGCAGCTCGACGACCGCGACCCCGATGGCCGCACGCCCTGCGAGCGCATCGTCGCGCCGCCCCGCCAGCCGTGCGGCCGCGACGACGGGCAAGAGAATGAGCGGCCAGAAGACGAGCAAGCTCAGGGCGTGGTCGCCGACCCAGCCGAGCCCTGTGGGAAGCTGCGCGCGGAATCCCATCGCGACCTCGCCCGTGGTCTCGTCGGTGGACGTCACGACGACGTGTCCGAAGGCCTGCCGCATTCGCGGGTCCCTCTCCGGCATCCACGAGACCACGACGTCCCGGCTTGCGCCTGGCGCGAGCGTCGCGCTGGTCGCCGCGCCCTCGGCGAACCGCGCGCTCAGGTGAGCGGGCGATCGCACGTCGTCCTCGTCCCCGCGCAGCGCGACGCGCGACACCGTGAGCGGCTCGGACCCGATGTTGGCGATCGTCACCTGCCCGACCCAGCCGCCCTGACCGGGCGTGAGGACGAGCGGGCCACCACGCCCGTCCGGCAATGAAACGTGCAACCGGCCGTGCCCGGACACGGACGTCTGGCCGGATGCCCCACTTGCGAACATCCAGACGACCACTGCAAGCGCGGCGGCGATCCAGCGACGGGGAGCGATCGATGGCATCGGCCTCTCGCTCAGCGCGCGGGCCAGACGGCGTGCCCGAGCGCGAGGGACACGAGAACGACGACGAGCGCCCACGCTGCCCGGCCGAGGGGTTGCCCCGTCAGGACCTCCGCGCCTCGGGCCAGGCGACCGACTCGTGACGCCGCGACGTCCGCGGGGCCTCCGATGATTTCCGCGTCGGCGTGAGCCGCGAACCATGCCGCCGCGCGAACGAAGGAGACGAAGGCGCCCCCGATGCCGTCGATCACCCAGCGCTCGAAGCTGACGACGAGCGCACCCACACGCTCCGGCACGCCGGCAAAGATCAGGCGCTCGAGCGCGGGGCCCCGCCGGAAGAGCCCGAGGGCGAGCGCCGCGATTGCCGCCGCGAGCCCCACGACCGTCCGCGTTCCGCGATGCGGATCCAAGAGGGGCGCCAGGAATGCAAGGCGGGCCAGGAGGAACACGCCCAGGACCACGCCAACCGCGTGCGACGCGACGCGCAGACCTGCCGGTAGTCCTCCGCGGGGCCAGACCGCGCACATCGCGGCGGCTGCCAGCGCCGCGATCGCGAGCGCGGCCGCGACGACGCGGGTGCCAAGAGGCGAGCCACGATCGGCGGGCGCCTGGCGCGCGTCGTCCTCGCTGCGCGATTCGGCGGCGGCGCGCTGAGCGGCGGTCTCGCGAAAGGACAGCGTGGGGCCGAGCTGCACGAGTGTGATGGCGTCACCCGACCCGACGGTGAATGGGCCCACGATGGCATCGGACGCGAGCCCGCCCGGATGGATGCGCAAGACGTGCGAGCCGGCGGGGAGCGCCGCACGCACGAACGGAGAGCGCATCGCCGGCGCGCGCGCGTCGTCGACGAACACGCCCGCGCCCTGCATGCTCGTCAGCGTCAGGAAGCCCGGCGCCGGCTCTTCCGTCTCATCCTCTGCGCCCTGGATGGCGCCGCTCGCAGCCTCCTCGTCCGAGCGCACGGCGAGGATGCGCGGCTGCGGGTCGGGCGCGTACTCGGCGTCACGCCACACGCCCCCAAGCCCCCAGAAGAGGAGCGAGCCAGCGCTCGTCAGCGCGGCGACACCCGCCGCTCCGCGAGTGGCCGTGACGACCGCAGCGCGCGCATCGCTCCACGAAGCGAGCCATGTCGCCGCCAGCGTCACCAAGGTCCATCCGAGCGCCATCGTGACGAATCCGTCCGCCATCGACGCGATGAGGGCTCCCGCGACCGTGAGCTCGAGCCACGCCCAGGCGCGCCAGTCCGTCGGGCTCACCGGAGCGCGCGCCAGCAGGCCTGATGCAACCAGGGCCACGATGCAGACGACGCCACAGGCGACCGCCGACGACCTGTCGAACCACAGGTCGATCGTGACATCGAGCCGTCCGACCCGGACGCAGGGCATGAGTGGCTCGAACAGCGTGGCGCGCATTGCCGCCGGGCCCCGGGCGATGACCCGATCATGGGTTACGGTCGCGACGCTCGCGGCGACGATCGACGCGATCCCGACGCCTCGTACGAGCAAACCTGGCCGCCCGCCACCCGGCTCCAGTGGTTCACGAGACGCGACCCTCCGGCCCACGACGACGTGCCACCCGAAGGCGAGGAGCAGAGGCGCGCCGATGGTCCAGAGAGTCCCAGAGAGAGCGAGGCGCTGGAGCGAACCCGCGTAGTCGGTCACGGCTTGGCGGGCGGCTGCGTACCGAACATCGCCACCTTGTACCACAATCACCCGTCGCCCGGGGCCCCCGCCCGGGCGCGCCTCGGTGCCGCTCTTGTGCATTGGCGGGAGCGGAGCGACCATATGGTGTCGTGGGTCGACTCAATCCGGGCATTCGCGCTGCGGCGACGGCCGGCATGATCCTGTGGGCGTCCAGCGCCCAGGGGCAGTCGCCTCCGCCCCAGGCGACCGCGCCTGCGACCGCGCCTGCGACTGCGACTGCGACGGCGACCCCGACCCCGACCGCGACCCCGCCCTCGCCCTCGCCCTTCCCCCCATCAAACGGCCTCACCGCAACTCTCCTCCCCCCCACCTTCGGCAACCCCCACCCCATCGACGTCCCCGGAAGCACCGCACGCTCCTGGGGCGTCGTGACCATCGTCTTCGGCGTCGTCTTCACGGGGTTCGGGATCGCGTCCACCGCAGTGGCCAAATCGAAGTTCAACGAGTCCAACGCGGCGGGCTACTGCGTCGAGGGCGTCTGCACCCATGCCGGCGAGGACCTCCGGAACACCGCACAGTCGCTGGCCGATGCGGCGACGTGGCTCTTCGTGGCCGCCGCAGCGTGCGTTGGTGGCGGGATCGCGCTCTACGTGACGGCGCCATCGGCGAGCGGCCAACCGAAAGTCGGGCTCGCGGCCGCGCCAGGTGGCCTGGTCCTGAAGGGAGCCTGGTGAAGCCGGCGGCGTTCGTGCTGTCCGCCACCTTCGTGGCATGCGGTCTGCTCGGCGTCGGCCCGGGCTGCGGAGGCGTGCTCGGGCTGAAAGCGGGGACCCTGAGTGACGGCGGGCTCGGTCAGCCCTGCGACGTCCTGTCGAACGATAGCGAAACAACGCCTTGCTCGACGGGGCTCGTGTGCGTCGTCAACGAGTGCCGCTCCCCGTGCCAGGCCGACGCCAACTGCGACGCCGACCAGCGCTGCGTGGTGGAAGACTCGCGGGGTGAGAACGGTCAGTTCGGCTGCGTTCCGGTCGCGGGGATCCCGTGCGGCGGCGGCTCCAGCGACCTCGGCTACGCAGGCGGGTGCACGCAGCCTCATGTCTGCGACGCGACCAAGCAATGCCGCACTCCGTGCGGAGGGACGAGCGGGCAGACGTGCGCGTCGGACCAGAGCTGCGAGACGACGGGCGGCGCGATGGCGTGCTTCGGGCCACACGACGTCGGATTCATCCCGCCCGAGGGCGGGCCGCCTCCCGAGGACGGGGGCGGCGAAGACGGCGGTCCCGACGCCAGCGCGACCTGCATGGGCTCTCTGCAGTACGGCTCCTGCGCCCAGTGCGGCCAAGACCGGCCCTGCAGCGAGTGCCCGGGCTGCAACGTCCAGCCGACGTCGGGAAGCTGCATGGGGCCGACGACGTATCCGGACTGCGCGTCCTGCGGCCAATCGCTCGGCTGCGGCAGCTGCGTGGGGTGCCTCCCCTCGCCCGCCATGCCGGCAATGTGCGTCGGTACGCCGGACCCCTGCACCTTCGGGGCGTACGACCCAAGCAGCGGCGAGTGCAGCCAGGTTCCGTGCACGTGGGACGGCATGAGCTGCACCGGAACGCCGTACCCGTGCAGCGCCTTCGGCGACAACGTCTCCTGCATGAACCAGGTGGGTTGCACCTGGGAGGTGAGCCCGCCCGCGTGCTCCGGCCAGCTCGACCCCTGCAATCAGCTCAATGGATCCGCGCAGCAATGCGCGTCGCAGTCGGGCTGCACGTGGATGAGCAGCGCGTGCGGCGGCAACCTCACACCATGCCAGGACCTCTCCCCGGCCGAATGCGCCAGCCAGCCAGGCTGCTCCGTGGCGGGGCAGAGCACTGGAGGACCGCCGGATGCGTGCGCCGCGACGTCAAGCGGCGGCTGCAACTGCCTGACCCTCGGTCCGATGGTGAACACCGAGGTCGCCTCCGGCAGCCCTCCGCCCCCTCAGGGGGGAACGGTCCAGCCGGGCACCTACGTGCTGACGAGCGGGGTCCTGTACACGGGGTCGGGCGGCTTCACGGGCCCCGGACCCGCCGTGCAGATCACCATTCAAATCAGCGGTGGCATCGTGCAGCAGGTCTCGAGCGAGAGCGGCGGGGCGCCGCAGACGCTGACTGCAACGTTCAACACCAATGGCTCGACATTCATGGAGGCCGACACGTGCCCGGACTCGGCCACGAGGAGTGGCACCTACACGGCGACGGCGACGACGCTCGTCCTGGAGCTCCCTATGACCCAGGCGAGCATCTCCGGGATCGCCGTCGAGACCTTCAGGATAGAGTGAGCTTCTGTGCGGCGATCTCGGGCAAGGGCACGTCGCCCCGGCATTTTGGTTCGTGATAGCGTGGTTTGTGATGCGTCCGGTGCATGGGGGACAGCCGAACCGTCGCAGCTTCGCAGCTGTTTGGGCGGCGATCTTGCTCGCCGGGCTCGGAGCTCCGAGCTGCGCTTCGTACTTCGACGGCCCCTACCCGTGCCTCCCGGGGTTCGCGAGCTGCGTGAACCCCCAGCAGAACATGTGCGAGAGCGAGATCGACGGCGACGCGCTGCACTGCGGTAGCTGCGACAACCAGTGCGGCGTCGGTGCGGCGTGCACGAGCTCCACCTGCGGCACGATGCCGACCACGCTGACTACGCTCAGTCCATCAGGCGGCGGCGGTCAGGGCCAGCAGACCACCATCGCCGTCGCGTCCGGGACCCTTTACTGGGCGGTCCCGCAGAGCAATGAAATCATGTCGATCCCGACCGCGGGCGGAGCCCCGCAGATGGTCGTGAGCAACGCGAACAGCTGCGGGACCGTGCCCTTCGCCGTCGACGCCAGCAACGTCTACTACTGGTCGAATGGCAACAACCCGGGCGGCGTGGGCGGCCCGCCTGTCAGCGGTCTCACGCAGGTCTCGCTGTCGACCCGGACGCCGATCGTGCTGGTGCCCAGCGCGAACGGTGGGGGAGGCGGGAACCCGGATTGTGGCGCCATCGCGGTCGATGCGATGAACGTCTACTGGGTGTCGAGCACGAACTGCACCGGCGGCCCCTGCATGAGCACCAGTACGATCTCGAAAATCCCGATCGGCGGCGGGCAGGCGACCACCCTCGGGATGGTCCAGACCAATGGCTCGGTTTCTGCGCTGGGAGTCAACTCGACCTCCGTCGTCGTGCAGTTCAGCGACAACGGGCCCAACCAGTTCGACGTCTTCCCGACGGGCGGCGGCTCGCCGACGACGATCACGGTGAACGTGAACATCCCGGGCGTCAACGCGTTCGCGGTCGACGACGCGAACATCTACATCGTCGGCAGCAGCTGCGGATGCTGCACCTGCAACGACAACGGTGGATCGAGCGGCGGCGGATCGAGCGGCGACAGCCTGCCCACGGGGGGCGTCGCGAAGATCCCGCTCGACGGCAGCAATCAGTCGGTCCTGGTGGCGAATTTTTCGGGCCAGGCGGCCACGATCGCGGTCGACGCGACCAACGTCTACTGGTCCACGGACAAATTCGTCCGCGCCGTTCCAATCGCGGGAGGGAAAGAGATCCAGATCTCGGGCAACCTCGCCGGCGGCCAGGAGGGCGCCATGTGCAGCGGCTGCAGCAGCAGCCCCTCGACCAACGGGACCAACTCGATCGCCGTCGACGGGAGTAGCGTCTACATCGCCGACACCAACTCCTCGGTCAACGCCATCTTCAAGGTGCCCGACTAGCCATGCCCCCCGTCTCGTCACACGAAATCGCGCCCGTCCAGCCGGGGGACATCTTCGACGGCAAGTACCGTGTCGACCGTGTCCTCGGCGTCGGCGGGATGGGAATCGTCGTGGCCGCCACGCACACGCACTTGAACCAGCGGGTGGCGCTCAAGTTCCTCCTGCCTGCGGCGCTCGGCAACCCGCAGATCATCGAGCGGTTCGCGCGCGAAGCCCGGGCGGCCGTGCAGATCCAGAGCGAGCACGTCGCGCGCGTCATCGACGTCGGGACGATGCCGACGGGGTCGCCGTACATGGTGATGGAGTTCCTCGAGGGGACCGACCTGTCCGAGGCCGTCGAGAAGGGCGGCGCGATGCCCGCGCAGCAGGCCGTCAGCTACGTGCTCCAGGCGTGCGAGGCGATCGCGGAGGCGCACGCTCTGGGCATCGTCCACCGCGATCTGAAGCCGGCGAACCTCTTCCTCGCGCGCCGCACCGGCAGAGACTCCGTCATCAAGGTCCTCGACTTCGGCATCTCGAAGACCAGCGAGGCGGGATCGGGGCTGACGCAGACGTCCGCGGTGATGGGCTCGCCCTATTACATGGCGCCCGAGCAGATGATGTCCTCCAAGGACGTCGACGCCCGGTCGGACATCTGGGCGCTCGGCATCATTCTCTACGAGCTCTTGACCGGGGCGCCTCCGTTCGTGGCCGACACGATGGCCGAGATCGTCTACATGGTCACCCAGCGCGATCCACCGCCGCTGCTGGCGAAGCGCCCGGACGTGCCGCCGGAGCTCGCCGACGTCGTCGCGCGCTGCCTCCTGCGAGACAAGACGCAGCGCTTCGACAACGTCGCCAGGCTGGCGGCGGCCCTCGTTCCTTTCGGTCCCCCGCGGTGCGAGATCTCGCTCGAGCGGATCTCGCGCGTCCTCGGCGCCTCGATGCCGCCGTCGGGTGCGGATGTCCATTCGCCGCCCCGCATGCAGGCGACGGCGTCCACCTGGGCCAACTCGCACGCCGGCATGGGGTCGTCGTCCAAGGCCCCTCTCGTCGCCGTGGGCGTCGCCGGAGCCATCGTCCTCGTCATCGGCATCACCGTCGCAGTGCGCGCCGTCCGCTCGCACGACGCCGCGGCGCCTCTCGCCGCCTCGAGCACGCCCGCGACCGCGGCCCCGAGCGCCATCGTCGGAGCGGCACCCTCCGCGCAGCTCGCGCCGCTGCCGGAGATCCCTGCGGCGCAGATCGAGGCGCCTGTCGCGCCGACGGCGGCGAGCGCAAAGACTGCCCCGGCGTCGCGTACCCAGCCCGCAGGTCCAGCCAGGCCCGCCCGGAACGCCCCGCCGCCGCCCGCCGCAGCGGCCGCGCCTCCTCCTCCGGCGAACAGGGGCCTGAACATGGGGATGAAGGAATGACGTTCGCGAGCTCGTCGAGGCGGCGGGCGTTCATCGTCGTTTTGCGGGTGGCCTGCCTCGTTGCCGTACCGGGCGCCGCCGGCCTGCTGATCGCACCTGCCGCTCATGCCCAGGCGCGTCCGCAGAGACCGCTCTCTCAGTCCCTGACCGGTCAGGCCAAGACCGATTTCGAGGCCGGCAAGCTGCTCGCGAACGACGGCGACTTTGCCGGGGCCCTCATCAAGTTCCAGAGCGCGTACGACGCCGCGCGGGACCCGCGCCTCCTCTGGAACGTGGCGTTCTGCCAGAAGAACCTCCGCCACTACTCCAAGGTCGTGACGACGCTGCGGCGCTACATCGACGAGGGCGGCGCCGTCCTCTCCGCGGCCGACAAGAAGGATGCGCAGGAGCTCATCACGACGCTCGAGCCGTTCACCACCCGCGCCGTCTTCCACGTCAACGAGGACAACGCGCAGATCTTCGTCGACGACGAGTTCCAGGGGACGTCGCCCCTCGCGACGCCCGTGGTGCTCGACATCGGCGAGCGGCACCTCCGCGTCGTCAAGGCGGGGTTCAAGACATTCGAGAAGGCGCTTCCCGTGGGCGGGAGCGCGAGCGTCACGGTGGAGGTGGCCCTCGAGAAGGAGGTCCACGAAGGAAAGATCATCGTCGACGCCCCGCCTGGCGCCACGATCTTCCTCGACGAGAAACAGGTCGGCCTGGGAAAGGTGGAAGAGACCATCCCGAGCGGCGGCCACCAGCTGCGCGTCACGGCGCCGGGGATGCGGCCATACCAGACCGAGATCGTCATCCAGGACAAGGAGACGCGATCGGTCGGCGTGGCGCTCGAGCCCGAGAGCGCGGCCGCGGCCGCGATGGCCAGGCCGATGCTCCGCGTGGCCGTGGGGTGCGGAGACACGGAGCCCAAGGGGCCGGACGACGGGCTCGTCGTCTACGTCGACGGTCCCGAGGTCCTGGCTCCCGGTCCGGTCAAGCAGCGGTGGTACGACGACCTCGGCAGGAACGCGGTCGAGCGCGTCGAGTATCCCATCTCGCCCGGGCCTCACACGATCCGCGTCGCCATCACCGGCTGCTGGGGGCTCGACCTGGCCCTCGTCGTCGACCCGATGAAGGGAGCGGACGTCACGGGAGCCCTGGAGTCGAGCCGCTTCGTCCTGTTCCGCGGGCCGCAGGGAACGCCCGGCTGGTACCGCGCCGGGGTCGGCCTCTGGTTCCCGGGAGCGGACGTCTCCCAGAACGTGCCGGAGCACTATTCTGCGACCGTGGGCGGAACGGGCATCGTGGGCGAGGTGGGGACCCCCGGACGCTGGTTCGGCTTCTGGCTGAACGCCGCGTACGCGTCGGGCTCCCTCACGCGAAACTCATTCAACACCAACTACGCCCTTCCGAACCAGGCTCACACGACGTTCGATCGGCTCGGCATGCGTTTCGGCCCTCGCATCCCGTTCAACGTCGTCTCTCTCGGGTTTGGCGCGAGCATGGCCTACGAGAGCGTGAACCTCCAGCAGGTGCGCACCGGGAAGGGCGATGGCGCGTTCGGCGGTTACACCGAGATCGACGTCCAGCCGCTCTGCGACTTCGGCCTGTTCGTGCAATCGATGATCGAGAAGCCCACCGGCGACAATGCGTACTTCGGCACGCAGGTCGGGGTCTTCTGGGGACCCAGCCCGCAGTGCCACAAGGAGCGAGAGACGTCGTTCGGGCTGCACGGCGAGGCGAAATAAGTCTCGCAGAGGAGCCGGTCCGTGAACGAAGAACGCCGACTCCTGCGCGCTGTCGGCCCAGTCCTTCTCGAACGGAGCGCACGAGCAAGCGAGAGCCGC
>Ga0209415_10008658_pt1 | contig 17622 bp, 12 predicted proteins | sample PeaSoiSIISIP2007_FD_187696 | JGI IMG/M metagenome (GOLD analysis project Ga0209415, IMG submission 187696) | Peat soil microbial communities from Weissenstadt, Germany - SII-SIP-2007 (SPAdes) (version 2) | ecosystem: Environmental > Terrestrial > Soil > Wetlands > Peat | place: Germany... | reverse complement strand
CGGCATGCTGGCCCTGAACGGCCTGCCCATGCCCTATCACCCGGTCTTCAACGTGCCGCGCTTCTCGTCGGCGTCGAAAGATCGCTTTTTCCTGATCGTGTTTTCCTCCGACAAGAAATACGATCCCGCCGACACGCGCAAGTTTCTGGAAGGCCTCAACCCGCGCTCAATCTCGGAGGTGTCCAGCTAAGATGCCGCGCCTCCGCCAATTCGAGAAAACCGGGAATTCCAGCAGTGGCAGTGTCCATGTGGGGACGGGCGCCCTCGCCCGTCCGGTCGAGCGAACAGGTTCTCCCATGGAGTCCCAAAACAGTGGGTGCCCCACTCTTGCGCGCCTTTTGCGCAAGGGTGGGAATTCCTGCTGCCTGAGCCACGGGATTTTTGTCGTGCCCATGATGTTGAGTGTCATCACCCTCACCACCGCCTGCCGCATTGACATGCACGTGCAGCCGCGCCAGAATCCGCTTTCCCGCAGCGATTTCTTTGCCGACCAGCGCTCGGCCCGTCCCCCCGTCGAGGGCACGGTCGCGCGCGGCCAGTTGCACGAGGACGCTTATTTCTACACCGGCAAGATCGGCAGCGATCCCGGCAACTTGATGCCGTTCCCGGTCACCAAGGAAGTTCTGGAGCGCGGACGCGAGCGCTTCAACATCTATTGCGCACCGTGCCACTCGCGCCTGGGAGACGGCAACGGTTTCGTCCCCTCGCGCGGATTTGCCCGCAAGCCGCCGTCTTATCACATTGACCGGCTGCGGAAGGCGCCGCTGGGCTATTTCTTCGACGTGATCACCAACGGCTTCGGCATCATGCCCGACTACGGGCCGCTGATTCCGCCGCAAGATCGCTGGGATATCGTCGCCTACGTGCGCGCCCTGCAGTTGAGTCAGAACGCGACCATGGCCGACGTGCCTGCCGGGCAGCACATTCCGTCTGCGCCCCCGAAATTCCGCGCGCCCGGATCAGGAGCGACCTTGCCGGTGCTTGCACCTGCGGCGAAATCTGACGAACAGAAAGAGAGCCAGAAATGACCGCGGCGGCCACCAACCATCTCGATCTGACGGCTCCGCAGGTGGTCAAGACCATCGCACAGCGGTCGCTAATTGTCGGCGTCGTCTTCAGCCTGGCCGCCGGGTTTCTCGCCGTCTCGCGTCCCGGCGAGTTCTATCGCGCTTACCTGCTCGGCTTCATGTGCTGGCTGGGCGTGGCTCTCGGTTCCATGGCCATCCTGATGATCCGCCACCTGACCGGCGGCGGCTGGGGCATGGTTATTCGCCGCATTCTGGGCGCGGCCATGCGCACCGTACCGTTGCTAGCGGCTTTGTTTATTCCAGTGATTATCGGGATGAAGTATCTCTACATCTGGGATCGTCCCCTCAGTGAAGTGACCGACAAGCACCTGCACGATCATCTGGAAGACATCACCAAGACCTATCTCACGACGAACGGATTCATCTATCGCGCCATTTTCTACTTCGCCATCTGGAATCTGCTCTCGTATCTGCTCACGCACTGGTCAAAACAAACCGATGCAGCCGGCGCGCCCGATAACACGGCGAAATTCAAAGCCGTCGCCGGTCCGGGCCTCATCCTCTACGGCTTCACGATTTCTTTCGCCGCCATTGATTGGGTCATGTCGCTCGATCCCAGCTGGATTTCGACCATCTTCGGCCTGCTCATCCTGATCGGCGAAGTGCTCTCGGCCATGTGTTTCGCCGTGGTCGTCGAGCGCATCCTGTTCAAGTACAAGCCCATGTCGGACATGCTGAAGCCCGACTTCGTCCACGACCACGGCAAGTGGATGCTCGTCTTTGTCATGGTTTGGGCGTACTTCAGCTTTTCACAGTGGCTGATCATCTGGGCCGGGAACCTGCCTGCGGAAATCACGTTCTACTTGAGACGCCTAAACGGCGGCTGGGGCTGGATCGGCGCCGCGCTGGTGGTGTTCCACTTCGTGGTTCCGTTCGCGATTTTGTTGTCCCGTCCGTTCAAGCGCGACATTCGGAAACTGGTCTGGCTCGCCGTTTGGCTCATGATTATGCGCTTTGTGGATCTGCTCTGGATCATCGAGCCGAACTTTTCGAAAACCCTGGACGTGACCGTGGCCGACGTGGTTGTGCCCATCGCCATCGGAGGTCTGTGGCTGGCGTTTTTCTTCCGCAATCTGGGAGTGCTGCCGCTGCTGCCGGCCTATGATCCCTCGGTGGGGGAAGTTCTGGAACCCGCCCACCGTCACGGCGGAACCTAGCGTGAGAATGCAGGAATGCAGCAACCAATGAGTACCGAAACCAAACCCGCAAATTCGACCGGCCACGGCGGCTTCGAGCGCCGCGACATCGGCGTCGGCGGCGTGCTTTATTTTCTGCTCGGCCTCGCCGTCTTCGGCCTGATCACGCACTTCCTCATGACCGGGCTCTACTCCTACCTCGAGAAGCGCACCGAAGCGCAGCAGGCCCCGATCAGTCCGCTCGTCAAGAATGCGCCGGCCGACACCAGACATCTTTCGGTGGACTACAAAGACTATCTGCGGCAGAACTTTCCCAGCCCGCAGCTCGAAATTGACGAACGCAACCAACTCGACAAGGTTCGGCTCGACGAAGCGCAGACCCTGAGCACCTACGACTACATTGACCAGAAGGCTGGCACGGTTCGCATTCCGATTGACCGTGCAATGGACTTGATCGCCCAGCGCGGACTTCCGGTGCGCGGGCAAGCCGCCGAAGCACCGGCCGCAGCCGCCAGCAGCAATAAGCAGAAGGGACCCAGGCAGTGAGCAGTCAGAATCACAATTCGATCTCCGCAACACGAATCTTTCTTGGCGTCATCCTGAGCGGAGCCGTTCTTCAGGCGGAGCGAAGGATCTTCCGTGCATCGTCTCTGACCAAGAGCCGAGCGTTATCGGCTCTCGTGCTTCTCGCCGTGACCGTCGGTAGCCAAGCCTTCGGCCAGGCCATGACCAAAGGCATCCTGTCGCCGCCGGCCAACGTCCGCCCGCCAAACCTGCAGGACGTTGGCATCGAACAGCATCTCGACGCACAGGTTCCTCCCGACCTCACCTTCGTGGACGACGCCGGCCGCACCGTCAAACTGGGCGACTATTTCGGCAAGAAGCCGATCATCCTCAACCTCGTCTACTACAACTGCACCATGCTCTGCGGCGAAGCCCTGGCCGGCCTGAGTGGCTCGATGAAGCTGATAAAGTTCGACGTAGGCAAGGAATTCGAGGTCGTCACCGTCAGCTTCAATCCGCACGAAACGCCCGAGATTGCCGCCGCCAAAAAGAAGGACTATCTCGAGCGCTACGGCCGTCCCGGCGCCGCTGCCGGCTGGCATTTCCTGACCGGCCCGCCGGAGTCCATCAACGCGCTCACCCAGGCGGTCGGCTTTCAGTATCAGTACGATCCCAGGATCAATCAGTACGCGCACGCCACGGCCATCATGGTGCTGACGCCCGAAGGCCGCATTTCGCGCTACTTCTACGGCGTGGATTTTCCGCCGAAGGACCTGCGCATGGGACTGGTCGAAGCCTCGCAGGGCAAGATCGGCAACGCTGTGGATGCCGTGCTGCTCTATTGCTATCACTACGATCCAGCCACCGGAAAATACGGCGCGATCGTAAACAACATTCTGCGGTTGGGCGCGGGAATCACCATCGTGCTCCTCGCTGCTTTCCTGTTCATTCTGTTCCGTCTGGAAAAAGCCGCCCCCCCGCATAGAAGCTGGAGTCACGTAACACGAAACTGAACCAGAAAGAGTTTGATTTGAGTTTTACGGATATCATCGCGGGCGTCATCCTGAGCGGAGCCGCTTTTCAGGCGAAGCGAACGACCAACGACCAACGATTGAAACGCTATGCTCGATAATTTTCCATTATGGCCGGAGCGGGCCTCCACCTTGGCCGGCGGCGTGGACGCGCTCTTCATTTTCCTGCTGATTGTGTCGGGGTTGATGACCCTGCTCATCTTCACCGCGGTCGTCTACTTCGCCGCGCGCTATCGCCGCAAGCCCGGAGTCCTTGCCGTACAGATCGAAGGCTCCACGCCCCTGGAACTGACCTGGTCCATCATTCCGCTTTTCGTTTTCATGGTGATCTTCCTCTGGGGCGCGGTGGTCTACTTCAAAGGCCGAACTCCTCCACGCGATTCAACCGAAGTCTACGTCGTCGCCAAGCAATGGATGTGGAAGCTCGAACACGCCGAAGGCCAGCGCGAGATCAACGAACTGCACGTACCCGTCGGCCGCGACGTCAAGCTGATCATGACCTCGCAGGACGTCATCCACAGTTTCTTCGTGCCCGCATTCCGCATGAAGCAGGATGTGCTTCCCGGCCGCTACACCATGGCCTGGTTCCGCGCTACCAAGCCCGGAACCTATCACCTGTTCTGCGCTGAATACTGCGGCACGCAGCATTCCGGCATGATCGGCTCCATCGTCGTCATGGAGCCGGCCCAGTATGAAGCCTGGATGGGCGGTGGTTCGGGCGGCCCTCTCTCCGCGACCGGCGAGAAGATTTTCGCCGAACTCGGCTGCGCCACTTGTCATCGTACCGACGCGCAAGGCCGAGGCCCGAACCTGCAGGGTGTTTTCGGCAAGCCGGTTCAGCTCGAGGATGGACGTACCGTCATGGCCGACGAGAACTACATCCGCGAATGTGTCCTCGATCCCGGAGCCAAACGGGTCAAGGGATTCCAACCCATCATGCCGACATTTCAAGGACTAGTCAGTGAAGAGCAGGTAAACGCGCTGGTCGCCTATGTGAAATCCTTGGCCACACCCGGGCCGGCCGGAGCCAGCAGTGCCGCCGCCCCGGTGCCGCCAAGCAAAGCGCAGCAGACCAAAGGAAGTCAGGTGAACTGAGTCATGGCTACACCGAACGATCCACAAGGTGGGCGCGAGAACTACCTCAATAAGCACTATGGCGTCTGGTCCTGGCTGCTCACCACCGACCACAAGCGCATTGCCCTCCTTTACCTGCTCTCGATCACGTTTTTTTTCTTTATCGGAGGCTTTTTCGCGCTGCTCATTCGCCTCGAACTGCTGACCCCGGCCAGTGATTTGGTGCAGGCCGATACCTACAACAAGCTTTTCACCATGCACGGCATGGTGATGGTTTTCTTCTTTCTCATCCCGTCCATCCCTGCCGTGCTCGGCAACTTTCTCGTGCCCATGATGATCGGGGCCAAGGATCTCGCCTTCCCGCGCGTCAACCTGCTGAGCTGGTATCTCTACATCATCGGCGGCGTCATGATGCTACACTGCATGCTCACCGGCGGCGTGGACACTGGCTGGACCTTCTACACCCCCTTCAGCACCGCCTTCACCAACACCAAGATTGTCGAAGCCGGCCTCGCCATCTTTGTTGCCGGATTCTCCTCCATCCTCACCGGCCTCAACTTCGTGGTCACCATCCACCGCATGCGCGCGCCCGGCATGACCTGGTCGCGCCTGCCGCTGTTCATCTGGGCGCACTACGCCACTAGCATCATCCAGATTCTCGGAACACCCGTCGTCGCCATCACCATCGTGCTGGTCGCGGTCGAACGCACCCTCCACCTCGGCATCTTCGATCCCAAGCTCGGCGGCGATCCGCTTCTGTTCCAGCATCTGTTCTGGTTCTATTCCCATCCTGCCGTCTACATCATGATCCTGCCCTCGATGGGCATCATGAGCGAGATCATCGCCTGCTTCTCGCGCAAGCGCATCTTCGGCTACCACTTCGTCGCTTTGTCCTCGATTGCCATCGCCGTCTTCGGATTCCTGGTCTGGGCCCACCACATGTTCGTCGCCGGCATCTCTCTCTACGCCGCGCTGATTTTCTCGGTACTCAGTTATGCCGTCGCCGTCCCCTCTGCCGTTAAAGTTTTCAACTGGACCGCTACCCTCTATAAAGGCTCCATTCGCTACGAAGCGCCCATGCTTTACGCTTTTGGTTTCCTGGGCCTGTTCACCATGGGTGGTCTTACCGGTTTGTTCTTAGCGGCGCTCGGCATCAACGTTCACGTTACCGACACCTACTTCGTCGTTGCCCACTTCCACTACATCATGGTTGGCGGCGCGGTCATGGGCTATCTCGGCGGCATGCATTTCTGGTGGCCGAAAATTTCCGGCAAGCTCTACCCTGAAGGTTGGGCGCGGCTCGCCGCCCTGATTGTCTTCATCGGTTTTAACCTGACCTTCTTCCCGCAATTCGTTCTTGGCTACCTCGGCATGCCGCGCCGCTACGCCGATTACAGCCATATGCCAGAATTCCAGGTCCTTAATGTGCTCTCGACCGCAGGCTCGACGGTGCTGGGCATCGGCTACCTGCTGCCCATGCTTTATTTCCTGTGGTCCATGCGTTACGGCAAGCCGGCTCCAGATAACCCCTGGAACGCCGCTGGCCTCGAGTGGAAGACAGCTTCTCCTCCGCCAACGTTCAATTTCGAGGAAGAGCCGGTAGTCACCTGGGAGGCCTACAACTACGAGGAACTGGACGCGCCTCACCCTGAGGAGGTCCCCGTTGTCCGATAGCTCCACCGCCATGTCTCACGGAGATGCCCACGACGTGGACGGGCAGCATAACCCGGCCCTGCTGCACCATTTCGCCACCGAGCAGCAGCAGCGCGACTCGGCCAGCCTCGGCATGTGGATCTTCCTCGCCACCGAAGTCATGTTCTTCGGCGGATTGTTCTGCGCCTATCTGATCTACCGCCTCAAATACTTCGGCGAGTTCGCCGCCGCCAGCCAGCAGCTCAGCGTGAAAATGGGCGGCACCAACACCATCGTCCTGATCTGCAGCAGCCTGACCGTCGTGCTCGCCATTTGGGCTGCGCAAAACTCGAAACGCACCCTGATGCTCGGCAGCCTGGTACTGACCATCCTGCTCGGATTCGCCTTCCTCGGCATCAAGAGCATGGAGTATGCCGAGAAGTTCGAGAAACACCACGTCCCCGGACCCAGCTTCCAGTTCGACAACGTAGAAGTTCCCGGCCATCCCGGGCAAATGGCCAACCCCAACCACGCGCAGATTTATTTTTCCTTGTACTTCGTGATGACGGGCCTGCACGCCCTGCACATGATCATCGGCATCGGCATCTTCGTGTGGTTGTTGTGGGCGGCATGGAAGGGAAGATTCACGCCCGAATACCACACGCCGCTCGAGATCGGCGGCCTGTACTGGCACTTCGTGGATATTATCTGGATTTATCTGTTCCCGTTGCTCTATTTGATTGACCTGCGAAAGTGATGGCCTGTGTAGCGACGGACGCATTCGTCCGTCCTGCCAAGGCATTGAGGCCAGGTCATGGAGCCCCGGACGCCCTCGTCCGGGGAGCAAGCGCAACGAAGCCATGAGCAAGAGAAATTGTCATCCCGAGCGAAGCAGGTCGGAGAGCGAAGCGAGCCGGTCTGCGCAGTCGAAGGGACCACGCGTTAAGGAAGTGAGGCACCATGTCTGACCATTCATCATCCGACCATTCATCATCGCTCGGCACGTATTTCGCCGTCTGGATCGCCCTGCTCGCCGGCACCGGCCTCACCTGGTACGCCGCAACCATCAACCTGGGACCCTTCAACGCCGCCGTTGCCCTCACCATCGCCACCACCAAGGCCCTGCTGGTCGCCCTGTTCTTTATGCATATCAAAGGAGCGAGCGACAAATTGCTGAAACTGGTTGTCATCTCCACAGTCTTTTTCCTGTTCATCCTGCTCTCCCTCTCCATGGCCGACTACGGCACCCGCGGCTTAAGAGCCTGGTGATGCGCGTCCCGCTCACGGTCTCCACTCTCAATCTGCGGTATACTCCCGCCGTCGCTTCCAGACCGCTCCTTCGCGAGGTGATTTATGGCATTTTGCAATTCCTGCGGCGAAAAACTGGAACTCGGCGCCAAGTTCTGCAACAAGTGCGGCACCGCCATCTCGGGGCCATTGCTCACCTCACCGCCGGCGCTGGCAACTCCGCCGCCGGCCACAGGTGGCGGCAGCGCTCTTAAAGTCGTCCTGATCGTCGTTGCGGTGATCGTCGGCATTGGCATCCTCGGCATCGCCGGCCTCAGTTACTTTGCGTATCACGTGGCCAGAAGCGCCCACGTCAGTCAGGAAGGCGGCCGCGTCAAGGTGGATAGTCCCCTCGGTTCCTTCAGCGCCAATGATCCCGAAGCCACCGTCAAGGAACTCGGCGTGGATGTCTACCCCGGCGCCGAGGTGCAGAAGCAAGGTTCGGTCTCCATGACCTTCGGAGGCATGCACACCGTAGCCGCGAACTTCGAAACTTCCGATCCGCTCGCCAAAGTCTGCGACTTCTACAGGTCCAGGTATCCGGCCGCTACCGTGTCCACAGCGAGCACCAACCATTGCGGCATCGTTTCCGGCGATCAGAACAATTCCATCACCATCAACGTCGAGTCCGACGGAACCACCACCAGAATTCATATTGCCAACGTCATCAAGAAGACTTAGCTTCTTGCGGGGAAGTTGAAACCAGCCGATCTTCCAAGCCATGCCCGACAGAGTCGCAGAATCCGTCCCGCCTAGTTCCTCTTTCACCGGCGCCTCGAGCCTGGCCGCGGCGCTGCGCGACGAGATCAGCGGTGAAGTTCGCTTCGATCGCGGAAGTCGCGCCCTCTACTCGACCGACGGCTCCAACTACCGCCAGGTTCCGATCGGCGTCGTGATTCCCCGCGACGTTGACGACGTTCTCGCCGCGATTTCCCTGTGCCGCGAATTCGGCGCCCCGCTGCTCTGCCGCGGCGGCGGCACATCGCTCGCCGGACAGTGCTGCAACGTCGCCGTCATACTCGATTTTTCCAAGTACATGGCGCGGATTCTCGAAATTGATCCCGCCCGCCGCATCGCCCGCGTACAGCCCGGAGTCGTGCTCGACAGCCTGCGCAACGCAGCCGAAAAGCATCACCTCACGTTCGCGCCCGACCCGGCCACGCACGATCGCTGCACTCTCGGCGGCATGATCGGCAACAACTCCTGCGGTGCGCATTCCGTGATGGCCGGCAAGACCGACGACAACATCGAGCAACTCGAAGTCGTCACCTACGACGGCATCCGCCTGCAACTCGGCCCAAACCTCATCCAAGCTCATGGAGCGGCGGACGCCCCCGTCCGCCGAAGCGCCCAAGATGAATCAGGTAGGGACAGCCGCCCTCGGCTGTCCGGCGGCCCGGAAGTATCGGGCCGCAGCAACGACCGTGTCCACCAAATCCACTCCGCCCTGCACCAAATCGCCACAGACTACGGCGATCTCATCCGCCAGAAATTCCCCAACATTCCACGCCGCGTCTCCGGCTACAACCTGAGTCACCTGCTCCCGGAAAATGGCTTCCACGTCGCCCGCGCTCTCGTCGGCTCCGAAGGCACCTGCGCCACGGTCCTCGAAGCCACCTGCCGTCTCGTCGAAAGTCCTCCCGAGCGCGTTCTGCTCGTCCTCGCCTATCCCGACATCTACCAATGCGCCGACCACGTCCCCGAAATCATGGCGCACACGCCCATCGGCCTCGAAGGCTTCGACGATCTCCTCGTCGGCTACACCCGCACGAAACGTATCAACTCCGAAGGCCTCGACCTGCTTCCCCAGGGCGGCGGCTGGCTGATGGTCGAGTTCGGCGGCCAGACCGCGCAGGACGCGGAATCGCAGGCCCACAGCTTGATAGCGGCTCTGAACCGCAACGGCGCTGCTCCCAGCGTCCGCCTTTGCTCAGGCCAGCAGGCCAGACGCGTCTGGGAAGTTCGCGAGTCCAGCCTCGGCGTCACGTCGCACGTCCCCGGCGAGCCGCTGAATTGGGAAGGCTGGGAAGACGCCGCCGTCGCTCCCGAAAAACTCGGCGGCTACCTCCGCGACCTGCGTAAGATGATGGCCGCGTTCGGCTACAAAGGCTCGCTCTACGGCCACTTCGGCCACGCCTGCGTGCACACCCGCCTGAACTTCGACTTGCGCTCGAAAGATGGAATCGCCAAGTTCCGCCGGTTCGTCGAGGAAGCCGCCGACCTCGTCGTCGGCTACGGAGGCTCCCTCTCAGGCGAGCACGGCGACGGACAAGCCCGCGGCGAGTTGCTTCCGAAAATGTTCGGCCCTGAGTTGATGGAAGCCTTCCGCAAGTTCAAATCCGCCTGGGACCCTGACTGGAAAATGAACCCGGGTAAGCTGATCGACGCCAACAAGCTTGACGCCAATCTCCGCCTCGGCGCCGGTTACGCTCCCTGGGAGCCGGAAACCCACTTCCAGTTCCCCGCCGACCAGGGCAGCCTCGCCTCCGCCACCCTGCGCTGCGTCGGAGTCGGCAAATGCCGCCGCGAAGAGGGCGGCGTGATGTGCCCCAGCTATCGCGCCACCCACGAAGAAGAGCACTCCACGCGCGGCCGCGCTCACCTGCTCTGGGAGATGACGCAAGGTCAAAACAGAGAAGATGGCATCATCCGCGACGGCTGGCGCAGCGAAGCAGTCAAACAGTCCCTCGATCTCTGCCTCGCCTGCAAGGGATGCAAGAGCGATTGCCCCGTCAGCGTTGACGTCGCCACCTACAAAGCCGAGTTCCTGTCTCACTACTACCAGGGCCGCGTGCGGCCGGTGAGCGCCTACGCCTTCGGCAACATTGATTTCTGGGCGCGCCTGGCCTCGAATGCCCCAGGCCTGGTGAATCTGACCACGCAGTTGCCCTTCCTGCGCGACATCGCAAAAATCGTCGCCAGAATCGCTCCCCAGCGCAGCATCCCGGCCTTCGCCCCCGAAACTTTCAAAAGCTGGTTCTATCGCACCCGCACGTGGAGCGGCGGACGCCCTCGTCCAACCCGCGAAGCGCAGCGGTCGTGGGACGCCGCACAGCGCTACGATAATCCGGCACAACCGTGGAAGAGCGGCCCTTCAGGGCCGCGTCAGGCGCCCCAAGAGAATGAGGCTTCAGCCCCCGACGCCCCTCCCGTCCTCCTCTGGGCTGACACCTTCAACAACTATTTCGTCCCCGCCACTGCCAAAGCTGCCGTCGAAGTCCTCGAAGCCGCGGGCTTCCGTGTCGTCGTCCCCCGCGCGAATCTCTGCTGCGGACGCCCCCTCTACGACTTCGGCATGCTCGATCGCGCCGAATCCCTGCTGCTCCAGATTCTCGACGAGCTTTCCCCGGAAATCGAAGCCGGAGTCCCCATCGTCGGCCTCGAACCCAGTTGCGTCGCCGTCTTCCGCGACGAATTGCTCAACCTGTTCCCGCACGACGAACGCGCCCGCGCATTGTCGCGGCAAACCTTCCTGCTCAGCGAATTTCTCGAAAACCATTCGAAAAACGCTCCCCTGCCGCGCTTCCCGCGCAAGGCCCTGCTGCACGGCCACTGTCATCACAAGTCCATCATGACCATGACCGCCGAAGAGTCGCTGCTGCGCCGCCTCGGGGTGGACTTCCAGTCTCCCGCCCCAGGCTGCTGCGGCATGGCCGGCTCGTTCGGTTTTCATCACGACAAGTACGACATTTCCACCGCCATCGGCGAACTCGAACTCCTGCCCGCCATCCGCAAAGCGCCGCCCAACTGGCTCATCATCGCCGACGGCTTCAGTTGCCGCGAGCAGATCGCCCAGGAAACCGGCCGGCACGCCCTCCATCTCGCCGAAGTCCTGCAGATGGCGCTCGACCCGGCTTCCCCCTCGGCCTCCACTCCCTATCCCGAATCCCGGGCTGTCCGCCGGCGCGAGGCCGAGGTTCGAGGGTCCATCCAGAGGGCTGCCCTGGGCCTGGGAGCCATCGCAGGCGGTGCATTTCTTCTCTGGCAATTCTCTCGTAAGCACTGATCTATCAACTAGTTAGCGCCATCTCTGTCTCAGGAATGCCCTTCCGGTGGCCGAACGTCTCAGTTTCTGGGACAATAGACCGGGTCTTTCCTGCGCCATTCCGGGATCGAATTTCTTAACCTCACACGGCACTTTTCATGGATCGCGAACTCACCACCGCGTTGGTCGGCAACGGCCTCGCCGAAGCTCCAGCCCAGCGAGTCGAGCCCGCCGCGCCGGCGCCCCTCCGCGGTTCGGTGCTGGTGCTGATCCTGTTCGACGTCTGCGAGGAGATTCGCCTCGACGAGCTGCGCAAGATCCTCGGCGCCCGCACCGCCGAGGCGGCTTTCAAGAAGGCGCCAGCCTACGTGCGCTACCAGCGGCCGCCGGTGGAAGAGACGCTCGATCCCCTGATTCTCGACAGCGGCGAGCGGCTTGAGGGACAGATCGCCTACTACGACTACGGAGTGGTCAGCCTGGCCTTCGAGCTGCCTTTTGCGGGCGACTGGGACACCCTGATCCAGCTTTCCTGCCGCTGGACCTCCGACACCAACTTTGAGACTCTCGCCTCGCGCGTGGTCAAGCAGAAGCTCGAGCGCGCCGCTCCCGCGCTGGTCAAGCCTTACCTGGGTCCGGCCAAAATCGATCCGGCAGGAGACAGTCTTGAAGCCCAAAACAGCGCCTGGCTGCAGGAGGACTACTTCATCTTCCACGTGCGCGAGATCGAAGGCGCTCCGTCCGCCGCCGATCTGCTCACCGTTCACGGCGACCACGTCGCCCAGGTGGTGCGCGGCGAAACCGCCATCCTGTCCGAGGGCGAGCGCCAGGAAATCCTGCAGTCGAGCATTTCCTACTATCCCAACGATCTGGCCGTGATCGGCTGGAACGCGGCGTTCATCTACGACACGCCCGCCGGCGCCGAAACCGCCATCCAGCTTCTGCAGTATGCCAACTCCCAGCTGATCGAGTTCCGCCACTACGACGACCTGCTCACCACCGAGCTCGAAAAGGTCTACGACTTTCTTGAGGTCGGCGGCACCGGCCTCTGGTCGCGCTGGCGCACCGCCCGCGCCGCCTCAAAACTGCACACCGTGCTGCTCGACGTGAACGAACTGACCGAGCGCGCCGACAACGCCATCAAGTTCCTCAGCGACATGTTTTCCGCGCGCCTCTACAAACTCTGCGCCCAGAAAGTCGGCGTCCCCGACTACAAAGACCTGGTCAAGGAAAAGCTGCAGACCTCCGAAGATCTCTACCGCTTCATGGTCGAGCAGTTCAACCAGTCCCGCGCCTTCATCCTCGAACTGATGGTGGTGGTCATCCTGATCATCGAACTGGTCTACTTCTTCCGCGGCAAACCGATCTAGCGGATCTTCAAGAACCATGTAGGGACGGGCGCCCTCGCCGGTCCGGGCGGCCCAGGTGTATCGGGCCGCAGCGCCTTCTTTTCGCCCCGCAAGCCTGGGAAGGGTACGACTTCCAGTCGTACCGCTAAGCGCCAACACCGATCGTGGCTTCAGCCGCTGAGGGCCACGCATCCAGCCGGAATTCCGGAAACGCCGAGCCGTACCGATACTCCGCCGCACTCACCACCAACTTCCCCATCACGGGATTCTGATGGATATACAACCGATGCCCGCAAAATCTTGAGCGTCACGAATCCGATGATCGGTAAATCCCTTCTGCCAAATTTCCCGGCCGCTGATTTCCCTGCCGAGTGCGTGGGAATAGCCTCCCTTGATCAGTTACATGGCACGTTCCAGTGTCACGTCCGCTGCGGGCGTGAGCAGCAGATGAACGTGATCGGGCATCAAGACGAAGGCATGCAGTTCGAATTTTCCCTGCCGCCGGTAGCCGTAGAGAGTCTTCAAAAAGAGCCGAGCGTAGTTCTCCACCACGAAGAATCTCCTCCGTTGAAATGTGGAGAACGTCACGAAGTAAGTTCCGGGAGGAGAAATCATTCGGGTGGGCTTCACGGTGTCGGTCCTCAGCGGCTAAAGCCGATGTCTAAGCCAGCCTAATGCGGTGCGACTCAAAGTCGCACCCTTCCCGGTTGCTTTATTTCAGGATTGTTTTTATTCGGGAAAATCGGGCACAGGGTCCCCTCCCCCCGCAGGCCGCCCTCTCCGCTCACCATGACCGGGCCAAGACGTCCAACTTGCTGTAGAATTTACCGTTTGCCCACTAGCCCAAGATTCGAACCTGTATCTCCCCTTATGGAGGCATTCCTCGTGTCTTTCTCTCGCCCTCGCCGTTTTGCAGCCCTGATGATCGTGCTCTGCGCCGCATTCGCCTTCTCCCAGGAAGAAGGACGCCTGCTGCGCTTCCCCGACGTCCGCGGAGATAGAGTCGCCTTCGTTTATGGCGGCGATATCTGGCTGGCCTCGACCGCCGGCGGCGCGGCCCGGCGCGTGACCACCCATCCCGGCCGCGAACTCTTCCCCAAGTTTTCCCCGGACGGCAAGTGGCTGGCCTTCACCGGCCAGTATGACGGCAATTTCAACGTCTATGTGATGAGCTCCCAGGGCGGCCAGCCCCGCCAGTTGACCTATTACCAGGGCGCCGCCCATCCGGTCAACGATCGCATGGGCGTCCACAACCAGGTCATCAACTGGACGCCCGACAGCAAGCGCATCGTCTTTCTCACGACCCGCGACGCTTGGAACGGCTGGACCAAGCGCGCCTTCATGGTTTCCCTAGACGGCGGCATGCCCGAGCCTTTGCCCATGGACCAGGGCGGGCTCACGTCATTCAACGCCGACGGCACCAAGGTCGCCTACAACCGCATCTTCCGCAACTTCCGCACCTGGAAGCGTTACACCGGCGGCCTGGCGCAGGATATCTACATCTACGACATCAAGAACAACGTCTTCGAAGAGAAGCTTCCCCACACCGACTACACCGACACTTTTCCCATGTGGCATGGGAACACGGTCTACTTCAACTCCGACCGCGGGCCCGAGCATCGCTTCAATCTTTACAGTTTCGACGTCGGCTCCAAGCAGGTCGAGCAACTCACCCACTTCACCGACTTCGACATCATGTGGCCCAGCCTGGGCGATTCCTCGATCATCTTCGAGAACGGCGGATATCTCTATTTATTCGATCTGGCCGCGCGCAAGTCCACCAAGCTCACGATCACGCTGGCCGGCGAGCGCGACTTGACCATGAAGCACTGGGCCAGCACGAGCAAGCTCATCACCGATTTCGATATTGCCCCCGACGGCAAGCGCGCCGTGTTTGCCGCGCGCGGCGACGTGTTCACCGTGCCGGCCAAGGAAGGCGCCACGCGCAATTTAACTCACTCGCCCGGCATTCGCGACAAAGCGGTGGCGTGGTCTCCCGACGGACGCTGGATCGCCTATGTTTCCGACCGCACCGGCGAAGACGAAATCTACATCACCCCGCAGGACGGCATGGGCAACGTCGAACTCGGCAAGGAGCCTCCGCAAAATAAAGACAAAGACAAAGAAAAAGACAAGGAAGCCGCCGCCAAAGAAGCCGCCTGGGAAAAACAGCGCGGCAAAGACAAAGAGAAGCAGATCACCAGCGGCTACAAAGGCTTCAAGTACGCCGTCGTGTGGTCGCCCGACAGCAAGAAGCTGGCCTGGTCCGACAAGGATCTGCGCCTGTGGTATGTAGACATCAACGAACAGAAGCCGGTGGAAGTGGATCGCGGCAAGTTCAACGAGATCAACAACTATTCCTGGTCTCCGGACAGCAAGTGGATTGCCTACGACAAGGCGCTGCAGAGTGGCGTGAGCGTGGTCTATCTCTACTCGCTCGCCGAAAAGAAGATCACTGCGGTCACCAGCGAGCTGGTCAACAGCAACAGCGCGGTTTTTGATCCCGAAGGCAGCTATCTTTATTTCCTTTCCGATCGTGACTTCAACGAAGTTCTGGGCAACATTGATTTCGAGTTTGCCAATCCGAAAACGACACGTCCGTATCTTGTGACACTCCACGCCGATGCTCCTTCGCCTTTCCCCGCATTGAGCGACGAGACTGCGATCAAGCGGGAAACGCCGCCGGCTCCGGAAGCCTCCGACAGCAATAAAGATAAAGACAACGACAAGAACAAAGACCAGAACAAAAAGGAAAACGAAAAGAAGAAGTCCGAACAAATGAAGAAAGAAGAAGCCGAGGCTGCCGACCGGGAAACGCAGGAAGTCATCAAAAACTTCCGCATTGATCTCGACGGAATCCAGGGCCGCATCGTGGCCTTCCCCGTGCCCCCGGCCAGCATTACCGAGATCAATCCCGCCAAGGGCTACCTCTACTATTCGACTCAGCCGGTGCAGGGTCTTTCCGGGCCGCTTCCCGGCGAAGAGCCCGCCATTCATGCCTTCGACATGAAGGAGCGCAAAGACAAAGTGCTGATCGAAGGTCCGCAGAGATGGGCGATCTCATTCGACGGCTCGAAGATTCTTTACCAGGCGAGAGAGACCTACGGCATCATTGACGCCAAGCCGGAACCGCCCAAGAAAGCCGGCGAAGGGGCGCTCAACCTCGGCAACATGAAGGCGGAAGTGGATCCGCCGGCCGAGTGGCGGCAGATCTTCAGCGAAGTCTGGCGCCAGGAGCGCGACTACTTCTTCGAAGCCAGCATGAACGGCGTGGATTGGGATGGCATACGCAAGAAGTACGAGCCGCTGGTTCCCTACGCCGCCAGCCGCTATGACCTCACCTACATCATGGGCGAGGTGATCGGAGAGCTTTCCAACTCGCACACCTATGTTGGCGGCGGCGACCAGCCTGATCTGCATCCCATCAACGTGGGATTGCTGGGCGTGGATTACGACCTCGACGCGGCCAGCGGCCTGTACCGCTTCAAAAAGATCTACCCGGGCGAGAACTGGAATCCCGACACGCGTTCGCCGCTGACCGAGCCGGGCGTGAACGTCAAGGAAGGCGATTATCTTCTGGCGATTAACGGGCGTCCGCTGCGCGCGCCGCAGACTCCCGAAGAGCTTCTGGTCAACACGGCCAACGAGACGACGGCCATCACTGTGAACTCAAAGTCCGGCGAAGATGGGGCGCGCACCGTTCCGGTCAAGCCCATTTCCGACGAATATCCGCTGCGCGAATTCAACATGGTCGAAACCAACCGCAAGAAAGTGGATGCGGCCACGCATGGGCGGGTCGGCTATATCTACCTTCCCGACATGGGCGAAGGCGGACTGAACGCCTTCGTCAAGCAGTGGTTCCCGCAGATTCGCAAGCAGGGCATGATCATTGACGTGCGCTACAACGGCGGCGGTTTCGTGGATCAGCTGATCTTCGAGCGGCTGCGGCGCATCCTGGTCGGCATGGGCGCTGCGCGCAACTTTGAAAGCGGAACCACGCCGCCGGTCGTCTTCCACGGATACATGGCCGCGATCACGAACCAGTATGCCGCGTCTGACGGAGACATTTTCAGCGAGTTCTTCAAAATCTACAAACTCGGCCCGCTCATCGGCGAGCGCACCTGGGGTGGAGTGCGCGGCATTCGCGGCGACATTCCCCTGATTGACGGTGGCTACATCACCCGTCCCGAATTCGCCGACTACAACCTGCAGAGCCAGTGGGTGGTGGAGAACCACGGCGTAGCGCCCGACATCGAACTGGACAACCGCCCCGACGATGTCGTCCGCGGCAAGGACGCGCAACTCGATCGCGCCATCGCAGAAGTGATGAAGCAGATCGAGGCCAACCCAAAGAAGCTGCCGCCCCGTCCTCCAGACCTCCCGGCCTATCCCGAAGGCCCAGGAATGTAAGACGAGGCCCATGTTGGGACAGCCGCCCCCGGCTGTCCAGCGGCCCGGGTGTATCGGGCCGCTGGTGTTAGCCCACAATTCCCGCACCCATGTAGGGACAGCCGCCCCTGGCTGTCCAGCGGCCCGGGT
>Ga0209415_10008657_pt1 | contig 17622 bp, 15 predicted proteins | sample PeaSoiSIISIP2007_FD_187696 | JGI IMG/M metagenome (GOLD analysis project Ga0209415, IMG submission 187696) | Peat soil microbial communities from Weissenstadt, Germany - SII-SIP-2007 (SPAdes) (version 2) | ecosystem: Environmental > Terrestrial > Soil > Wetlands > Peat | place: Germany... | reverse complement strand
GAGCTATGCGGTCAGCGCGCAGCGCCGGCCGGTACGACCATGTTTGCCGATCGCGTTTTGTCTGGCATGCGCCCAACCGGCGCGATGCACATCGGTCACTTCCACGGCGCGCTCAAGAACTGGGTGCGCATGCAAGACGAGCACCCGTGCTTCTTCTTTGCCGCCGATTGGCACGCGCTCACGACGCACTACGACACGCCGGAGGTGCTCGAGAGCAGCGTCTGGGACATGCTCATCGACTGGTTTGCGGCGGGCATTGATCCGACCAAGGCTACGGTTTTCATCCAGTCGCGGGTTCCCGAGCACGCCGAGCTGTTCTTGCTGCTGGCAATGTCCACGCCGCTGGGCTGGCTCGAGCGGGTGCCGACCTACAAGGACCAGATGGAGCGGCTGCGCGATCGCGATCTTTCGACCTACGGCTTTCTCGGCTACCCCCTCATGCAGGCCGCCGACATCCTGATCTACCGCGCCAACCTCGTCCCGGTCGGCGAGGACCAGGTGCCGCACATCGAGATGACGCGCGAATTGGCGCGCCGCTTCAACCACCTCTTCGGCCGGGAGCCGGGCTTCGAGGACAAGTCACTGGCCGCGGTCAAGAAGCTCGGCGCCCGCCGCAGCAAGCTCTATCTGGAGCTGCGTGCCCGCTACCAGGAGCACGGGGACGAGGCGGCGTTGGACCAGGGCCGCGCGCTGCTGGCCCAATCGCAGAGCGTCTCGCACGGTGATCGCGAACGCCTGTTCGGCTACCTGGAGGGCGCTCGCCGGCTTATCCTCGTCGAGCCCGAGGCCATACTCACGAGCTCGCCGCGCCTGCCCGGCCTGGACGGCCAGAAGATGTCCAAGAGCTACGGCAACGATATTTCGATGCGCGAGGAGCCCAAGGCGCTGACCGAAAAGGTGCGCAAGATGATGACCGACCCGGCGCGCGTGCGCCGCTCCGATCCCGGTGATCCGGATCGCTGTCCGGTCTGGCAGCTGCATCGGGTGTACTCGAGCGACGCGACCCAGGCCTGGGTGCAAAAGGGCTGTCGCTCGGCAGGAATCGGTTGCCTCGAATGCAAGCAACCGGTCATCGACGCGATGCTTGCCGAGCAGGAGCCCTGGCGGCTGCGCGCCCAGCCGTATCTGGACGACCCATCGCTGGTGCGCTCGATCGTGGCCGACGGATGCGATCGGGCACGCGCGGTCGCGCAGGAAACGATGCGCGACGTGCGCGAAGCCATGGGACTGGGCTATACCTGATGCCGGTTGGGGCGGCGCGCGCGGCCGGTGCGCCGCGCCATGCGCGCGAGCGTTTGTGGCCCGGCGCCGGCGCCTGCGGCATCCGAGGCGGCCTGCGGTGCCGTGTAAAATGTCGAGTTTCGCCTTGGTGCCCCAGGCACCGAAGCGCCACGGTAGCGCGCCCCGGGGGCCGCTGCCCATCGCCACGGATAGGTAGAACGGCCACATCATGATCACCGGCAGCCTGGTCGCGATCGTCACACCGATGCGCGAGGACGGATCGCTCGATATGGACGCATACCGGCGTCTGATCGACTGGCAGATTGTCGAAGGCACCAGCGCCATTGTCGCCGTCGGAACGACCGGTGAGTCGGCCACCGTCGATCCGGCCGAGCACGTGGAGCTCATCCGCGTCGCTGTCGAAGCGGCGCGCGGTCGCGTGAAGGTAATCGCCGGCGCCGGCGCCAACTCGACGAGCGAAGCCATCGAGCTGACGACGCACGCCAAGCGGGTCGGCGCCGACGGCAGCCTGCAGGTCGTTCCGTACTACAACCGACCGACGCAAGAAGGCATGTACCGCCACTTCCGCGCGGTTGCCGAGGCGGTCGATCTGCCCCTGATCCTGTACAACGTGCCCTCGCGCACGGTTGCCGATCTGTCGGTCGAAACCGCGCTGCGCTTGACGCAAGTGCCCGGCATCGTGGGCATCAAGGACGCCAGTGGCGACCTCTCCCGGGTCGTGGAAATGCGCCGACGTGGTCCTGGCGGTTTCGCCCAGTACAGTGGCAACGACGACAGCGCGTTGGCGTTCCTGCTGCTGGGGGGGCAGGGAGTCATCTCGGTTACCGCCAACGTTGCCCCCCGCAGCATGAGCCAGATGTGTGCCGCTGCCCTTGCCGGTGATGTGGTGCAGGCCCGCGCCATCAACGAGCGCCTGATGCCGCTGCACCTGCGCCTTTTTGTCGAACCCAATCCTATCCCCGTCAAGTGGGCGCTGGCCAAGATGCGCCGCATCGGTACCGGGATCCGCCTGCCGCTGGTGCCGCTCTCGGTCGCGGCCCAGGACACGGTTATCAGCGCGTTGCGCGATTCGGGTATCGAGTGACAGGTACGTCCTTGGGGAGTTGCACGGTGCGGGGAACCTTGAAGTTTGCGCGGCGCGGCAGGCTGGCGGCCACGATGGTCGCGATTGTGCTCGGCGCGGCGGCAAGCCTGGCGGGCTGCTCGTGGCTGCATTTCGGCTCGCAGGACGATGAGACGTACGACTACCGCAAGGCCAAACCGCGCCAGGAGCCCCTGGAGGTGCCGCCGGATTTGTCGCAGCTGCCCAAGGACGATCGCTACAGCCTGCCGTCCACCGCCAGCGCGGCCAAGCCGGCCAATGCGAACACTGCCAAACCGGCCGATGCGGGCGCTGGTGCGGCGCCCGCCGGCGCCTCCTCGACCGCGGCGCCGGAGACGGCCTCGTCGGCAGCAGTTGCGTCGGTCGGCCAGGTGGTTGCCCCAGCGGTCACCGGCGCGCGAATCATGCGCGACGGCGATCAGCGCTGGCTCGCGGTCGACGGGTCGCCGGAGCTGGCGTACGCGACCGTCAAGGAACTGTGGACGAACATGGGGTTCAAGATCGCGACCGACGAGCCGCAGCTGGGGATCTTGGAGACCGACTGGTCGGAAAATCGTCCCATGGTCGACGAGGATGCCGTGCGCAACGCGCTGCACCGCGTCTTCGGTGCCTTCGATTCCAATGGGGAGCGCAACAAGTACCGGGCGCGCATCGAGCGCACGGCGAAGAACACGGCCGAAATCACGATCACCCAGCGCGGCATGGTAGAGATATTGCAGGGCGTGTACAAGGAGACCTCAAAATGGCAGGCGGCGCCTTCGAATCCGGAGTTGGAGTACGAGATGCTTGATCGCGTCGCGCTGCGCTTTGCTACCGCGCAACCGCTGCAGGTGGCGACCGGGTCCCCGGCCAGTGCGGCGACGCTCGCGGCGAGCGGCGGTGCAAACGGCCTGCTGTCGTCGACGTCCGCCGCAGCGGCGCCGGTGCCCGCATCCCGAGTGCACAAGGTGACGGTCGGCGGCTTCGTTACGCTGCAGGTCGAAGACACGCAGGATCACACCTGGCGGCAGGTCGGGGTCGCGCTCGATCGCGGGGGCTTCACCATCGAGGACCGCAATCGCGACAAGAGCATGTATTCGGTGCGCTACCTGGATCCGGACTACGAGGCGAGCGAAAAGGAGAAGCGCAGCTGGTGGGATCGGCTGTTTAATGCCGACGCCAAGGTTCCCGAGCAGCAGTTTCGCATCGTCGTCAGCGCCAACGGACCGATCACCGCGGTCGAGGTCCAGGACCACGACGGCAAGCCCGACAACGGTCCTACCGCCAAGCGCATCCTGGACCAGCTCATGGAGCAGCTGCGCTGATTGCGAGCGCGCAGCAGGCTTGCCGGCGCAGGTTTGAGGCCGCGATCAAAAAGAAGGGCCGGCATATGCCGGCCCTTCTTGCTCGCAAGACGGCGCGAGTTACTTCTTATCCTCTTTCTTCATCTCCGCCGGAGCCATCGGGGCGGCAGTGCCAGCATCGGGTGCCGGAGCAGGAGCGGCCGCCGGCGGCGGCGGGGGTGGCGGCGGGGGCGCGGGTTTTTCGCATGCGGCCAAGGCGGCCACCGACAGAGAAGCGGCGAGCAGCAATTTCTTCACGATATGTTCCCTTCCAAATGAAAAAAAAAGGCAGACAGAAACTCTTGGCGAGTCGACCGCCGATAACAACACCGGTAACGGTCATCGCCAAGCGATGACCTCAAACTCCCCGGGCGGGGATTATAGCTTGCGCAATGCAACAATTCGGCCTTCCCAGAGCAAATATCCCTATTAGACGCCAAGTTGTATCCAGCCAAAGCGGTACCAATCATGCAAGAGCGACAGCAGTGCGGGCGCGTGCTTGGCGCCCGTTGCGCGTAGCGTTGCCGCCGAAAGGTTTCGCTCGTTGGCCAGGCGGCGCAGCGTGCTGCCGGCCGCTGCCGGGTAATGCTGCAGCTCGCCGTTGATGGCAAGGTCTGCGCCCGCATAGAGCATGCGGGTGCGAAGGTCCAGGACAATGCCGCGTCGGCGCGCCGTTGCGCCGAAGCGCGGCAGGCCGCCGCTGGACCGCCGTGGCGTGAAGCGGACCGATGGCTTGGGATCGCTCAGATGCTCGAGCAAGGTGCGTCGCACATCGATGCGCGAGGGCGCGCTTCGCCGCAGTTCACGGGTTGCGGACTCGACCATCGCGGCGGGCAATCGCGCCGGGGAGCTCGTTGGGCGCCGGGTGCTGTCGACCAGGCGAGTGGAGCGCGGTGCCACGCGCGACTGGCGCTCGGACCATGCGTCGAGGATCTCCTGCCAAGCCGGCAGCCGGAAGCCGATCGAGATCGTGATGCTCGCGCCGAGCGCCACGCCCTCGTGCGCCACGCCCGCAGGCAAGTACAGAAGATCGCCGGGCTCGAGTATCCACTCGCGCTGGGGGCCAAAGTTGGCGAGCACGCGCAAGGGCATGCCCTCGACCAGCTGCGGGTCGAACTCGGTGGCGATGCGCCAGCGCCGCCGGCCCTGGGCCTGGAGCAGGAAGACATCGTATTGGTCGACGTGGGGTCCAACCCCGCCACCGTCGGTTGCGTAACTGACCATCACGTCGTCAAATCGTGCCGCGGGGAGAAAGCGAAACCGCGCGGCCAGGGCCGCCACCGATGGATCATGCAGATCAACCCCCTGCACCAGCAAGGTCCAACGGCTGCGGCGCAAGGAGGGCAACGCCGAGGCCGCAAATGGGCCGTGCTGCACGCGCCAGCGGCCCGAGAATGCGCTGACCAGCCGCGATTCGACATCGGGATCGCGCACCATTTCTATGAGCTGCGCGCGCGAGACTGGACAGGCAAACCCGGCGATCGCCTGGCGCAGACAGATCGCCTCCCGCTGCCAGTAGCGTGCGAGAAAGTCCGCCACCCGCAAGGGGCCAAGGCGTCGCAAGGCCGCCGGCGCGGCGCTCAATGCGGCTCCGGTCCGACCGGCGCGGCCAGCGAATGCAACTCGTAGAGCAGCTCGAGCGCGGCCCTGGGTGTGAGCTGGTCGGGCTCGATGTGCCGCAGGCGCTCGCGCAGCCGGTCCGGCGGGGCTGGTCGCTGCAGGCGAGGTTGCGCCGGGACAGGGGCGGCGGCAAGCGCCGCCGCCCCGCGCGGCGCGAACAGATCGAGCTGCGCGCCGCCGACGCTGTGGCCACGCTCGAGCTGGGCCAACAGTTCCCGGGCGTGCGCGATCACGGTGCGCGGTACTCCGGCCAGCGCAGCCACTGCCAGGCCGTGACTCTGGTTGGCCGGACCCTCGCGTACCTGGTGCAGGAACACGAGCTTGTCGCCGGTCTGCGTGGCGGCGACGTGCACATTGGCCACCGCCGCCAGTTGCGTTGCCAGCGCCGTGATCTCGAAGTAGTGCGTGGCAAACAGGGTCATGCACGCGTTTTCTTCGACCAGGGCGCGGACGATGGCCGCCGCCAGCGCCATGCCATCGAAGGTGGAGGTGCCTCGACCGATTTCATCCATCAATACCAGGCTTTCGGGGCCCGCACTGTTGAGGATCGCGGCTGCCTCGGTCATCTCCACAAGAAAGGTCGACGCGCCCCGGGCAAGATCGTCGGCGGCTCCGATGCGCGTGAGGATGCGGTCGACGGGTCCGATTCGCGCCCGGTCGGCCGGCACGTAGCTGCCGCAATAGGCGAGCAGGACGATGAGCGCGATGGAGCGCATGTACGTCGACTTGCCGCCCATGTTGGGGCCGGTGATGATCAACATGCGTCGCTGCGGGCCAAGATGGCAGTCGTTGGGCATGTAATCGTCGAGCGCGCGCTCGACCACGGCGTGGCGCGCGCCCTCGATGGCAAGTCCGGGTTCGTCGACGATCTGCGGCCGCACCCAGTGGGCCGCACGGGCGTGCGAGGCCATGGCCGCCAACATGTCCACGGTGGCAATCGCCTCGGCGTTGCGTAACAGCTCCTGCACCTCGTCGTGCAGCCCGTGCAGCAGCGCATCGAACAATTCCTTCTCGCGGCTGCGGGCGCGCTCCTGCGCCGAGAGGGCGCGATCCTCGAAGGCCTTGAGTTCGGGCGTGATGTAGCGCTCGGCGTTTTTGAGCGTTTGCCGGCGCCGGTAGTCCTGCGGCACCTTTTCGCTCTGGCCGTTGCTCACCTCGATGTAAAAACCGTGCACCCGGTTGTACTCGACGCGCAGATTGGCGATGCCGGTGCGGGCACGTTCGCGCGCCTCGAGCTCGACGAGAAATTGGCCCGCGTTATCGCGCAGGCTGCGCAGCTCATCGAGCTCGGTGTCAAAGCCCGACCGGATCACGTCGCCGTCGCGCGCGCTATAGGCCGGCTCGGCCAGCAGCGCCGACGTCAGGCGCTGAACCAGCGCGACCGAGGGTACGAGCGCTGAGGCGAGTTCGCGCGCACTTTGCGCGGCCAGCTCGCCACCGAGGTGGGCGGCTTGCGCCAATGCCGGGGCACAGTCCCGCAGCGCGGCCAGTTCGCGCGGTCGCGCCGAGCGCAGCGCGATGCGGCTGGCAATGCGGTCCAGATCGGGTACCGGAGCCAATGCCGCCAGCATGCGCGCGGCCAGGTCCGCCTGCAGCAGGGACTCGATGATGTCGTGGCGCGTGCGCACGGCGTCGGGCGTACGCATGGGATGGTGCAGCGTGTGGCGCAGGCGGCGGCTGCCCATGCCGGTGGCACAGTGGTCCAGGACCGACAGCAGGGTCGGTCCGTCGGCCTCGCGCATGGCCTCGGTCAGCTCCAGGTTGCGCCGGCTGATGGGATCGAGCCCGACAAAATCGGACTTCTCCTCCACGCGCAGCTTGGTCACGTGCGCCAGGCGCTGCCCCTGGGTCTGCTGCGCATACTCGAGCAGGCCGGCGCAGGCGCGCAGGGCCAGCGGGCGATCGTCCAGGCCGAAGGCACGCAAGCTCGACACGGCGAGCGCCTCGCACAGCAGCTGCCGACCGCGTTGCGCGTCAAAGTGCCAGTCCGGCGTCGGGTGCACGGGAACGGTCGTGCGCAGGCGATTGCGCTCGCTCTCCGCGATCACGATTTCCGCGGGACCGATGCGAGCGAACTCCGAGGCCAGTTCCCCCGCGGATGTTTGCGTCAGGCGCAGGTCGCCGCTGGCCAGGACCAGCCAGGCGATTGCGACGGCGTCTTGCGCTGGCCCGGCATAGCAGACGGCGGCGAGCACGGCGTCCGCCTTGGCGGAGAGCAGGCTTTGGTCGGTGAGCGTGCCAGGAGTAACAATGCGCACCACGCGCCGCTCCACCGGGCCGCGCGAGAGCGCCGGGTCCCCCACTTGCTCGCAGATGGCAACCGATTCGCCCAGGCGCACCAGTCGCGCGAGGTATTGATCGACGCTCACCGCGGGCACTCCGGCCATGCGCACCGGTGCGCCGGCCGACGCGCCGCGTGCGGTCAGGGTCAGGTTCAGCAGGCGTGCCGCCTTCTCCGCATCCTCGTAGAACAGTTCGTAGAAATCCCCCATGCGGTAGAAAACGAGGATGCCGGGGTGCTGGGACTTGATGCGCAGGTATTGCTGCATGACAGGCGTGTGGGCGCCGAAATCCGGATCGCCGGATCCGCCCGACGACGGAGAAATGCGCTGCGATGACACGTCAATCCAAATTTGTGGTTTTTGTGGCTATTTCGGCAAAAAAGCTTTACGATATGAGACTAATCACGGCTTGCAGGGCGTATTTCCCCGCCGCAGTGCCGGTGCCGACGCTGATGTGGCGGCGTGTGCGATTCCCGCCAGCAGTGGTTTCTCCAGAAGGAATCCTACCCGAGTGGTCGTAAGATCGCCGGTTGGCGCACGGGTGCCCACCTGTTTGCAGCGGGTTCGCTTTTCGAGTCCTTGGGCGCCATTGTGATTCATTGCGTTGTGTCAAATTCTTTTTGCAATTGCGGAATACACTTTTATGTTGGATTTTTCTGTCTTCCATTGGGGAGGGAGATGTTTCCGGCCGATGCTTGGCCGGGTCCGATGACGATCTCCCTTCGCTGGCCGCTTTCCTGGACCGGAACCTATGACTCCTGACTCGAACAAAGCTCTTGCTGATCTCCCCGCCCCGGTTCCGGTCACGGCGCCGCTACCGCATCGCAAAGAAATGCGCCGCTGGCTCATTCCCTTGTCGCAGCGAACGACGGCCTATGCCATCGTGCTGCTGATCTTCGATTACGCCCTGTTGATCGGCGCCCTTGCCGCGACCGTGCTCGTCGATGGCTGGCTGGGCAAGATGGTCTTCGGCGTAGCGGCCGGATTCATGATCGGCCGCCTGTTCATCATCGGGCATGACGCCTGCCACCAGAGCCTGACCCCGCACCGTGGCTTGAACCGGGTGCTCGGTCGCATCGCTTTTCTGCCCTCCATCACGCCCTACAGCCTGTGGGACGTGGGCCATAACGTGGTGCACCACGGATATACCAATCTCAAGGGATTTGACTTCGTGTGGGCGCCGCTGACCCGCGACGAGTTCAACGCCCTTTCGCCGTGGCGCCAGCTGCTCGATCGGATCTATCGCAGCGGCTGGGCGCCGGGCTTGTATTACATGGTCGAGATTTGGTGGCTGCGGATGTTCTTTCCCAGCAAGGCGTACATGGGTACGCGCCGCTCGATTTTTCTGTGGGACTGCCTGCTGGTGTCGGCCTTCGGCTTAGTGTGGATTGGCTCCCTGGTTGCCGCCGCGGCCGCCGCCGGTCAGGCGCTGCTGCCGGTCCTGGTCTGCGGACTGGTGGTGCCATTTCTGTTCTGGTGTTCCATGATCGGCTTCGTGGTGTACGTGCACCACACGCACGTCAAGGTCTCGTGGTACGACGACCGGGCGGGCTGGGCGCGCGCGCAGCCGTTCATCTCGACCACGGTGCATCTGACCTTCCCGCTGCGCTTTGGTGCGGTCCTGCACCACATCATGGAGCACACGGCGCATCACCTGGACATGAGCATCCCGCTGTATCGGCTCAAGAATGCCCAAAAGATGCTCGAGGACCTGCTGCCGCAACGCATCGTCATCCAGCGTTTTTCCTGGCGCTGGTACTTCGACACGGCGCGCCGCTGCAAACTCTACGACTTCACGCGACGCTGCTGGACGGCATATTCTGGCCGCGCAACGAGCGAACCGGCGGCAAGTCCGGCGTGACGTGACGGCGGTGCTGGCTAGGCCCGCCGCTGTGCCAGGCCCAGGAACACTGCTAGGGTCGACAGGCATAGCAGCGACCACCCCGGGATCGTGAGTCCCAGGAAGCTCCAGTCGATTGCGGTGCAGTCGCCGTAACCCTGGAAGATTCGCGGCAACGCGCGGCCTAGGGGCAGATTGCTGACAAGGTACTCCAGACTTGGCCCGCAGGCCGAGACCGCGGGCGGGTGCAGCTGCAACCATACGTGCCAGGCGCCTACGCCGGCACCCGAGAGCGCGGCGACGATGCCGAACCAGGCCGCGAAACGGCCCAGTGCGCGGGGCAGCAACGCCGCCGACAGCGCCAGCAACCCCACCGCGACGAAGGCATAGCGTTGCAAGATGCACAGCGGGCATGGTTCCAAGTGCTCGACCTCCTGCAGGTACATGCCGAACCCGACCAGGGCAGCACAGGCGACGGCAACGGCCGCGTACAGAATGCGCGGTTGCAGGATGCGCCGGCGCAAGGAGGTTTGGCTCACGGCGAGTCGGCCGAGTCCGGCGACGGGTCGAGCCCGCGCACCAGGCGCAGCAGTTGGGGAAAGATCTTGGGTGCACCGCAAACGACGTTGCCGCTCTCGAGGTACGCGGCATTTCCTTCGTCGTCGGCGACCAGGCCACCGGCCTCGATCACGAGCAAACTGCCGGCAGCCATGTCCCAGGGGGCAAGGCCGTACTCCCAGAATCCGTCCAGGCGGCCGGCGGCGACGTAGGCCAGATCCAGGGCAGCGGCTCCGGGGCGGCGAATGCCGCAGGTATGGGCGGTCACGCGCTTGAACACCTGCAGGTAGTGGTCGATCCTCTCCAGGTTGCGAAACGGGAACCCGGTGCCGATTAGGCTGTCCTTGAGCAGGGTGCGCTTGGAAACGCGCAGGCGCCGGTCGTTGAGAAAGGCCCCCCGTCCGCGCGTCGCGGTGAAAAGATCGTTGCGGGTCGGATCGTAGATGACCGCCTGCGTGATCTGGCCGCCGTGCTGGCAGGCGATCGAGACGGCATACTGCGGAAAGCCATGGATAAAATTGGTGGTTCCGTCGAGCGGATCGATGATCCAGGTGAAGTCGCTTGCGCCTTCCGGACGCCGGACGCCGGACTCCTCCGCGAGAAAGCAATGGTCAGGGTAGGCCTGCGACAGCGTCTCGATGATCGCGTGCTCGGCGGCGCGGTCGACCTCCGTGACAAAGTCCGCATGCCCCTTGGACGTCACGCGCAGCAGGTCCAGGTCGAGGCTGGCGCGATTGATAATCGCGCCGGCTTTTCGTGCGGCTTTTACCGCGGTGTTCAGCAATGGATGCATGAGGGGAGGCGTTACGACGCGTAAGGAGGCCAAACCGGCAAATGAGGCACTGGGGCCCGTGCCAAACCGCGATTCTATAGGTGCGGACGGTTCGGCGCGTTTGGCGCAAGTGCGTTTCATTTTAGTTGCGCCCAGCCACGCCGGAAACATCGGCTCCTGCGCCCGTGCGATTCGCAGCATGGGTTTTGCGCGCTTGCATGTCGTGGCGCCGCGCGATCCGCATTTTCGCGCCGCGCCCGAGGCAGTGGCGCTCGCCGCGAGCGCCACCGATGTGCTGGCGCAGACCGCCGTTTTCGATTCCCTGGCCGACGCGCTGCAGGGTGTGCAGCTGGCGCTAGCAACCACGGGTTATGCGCGGGAATTCGGCCCCGAACCGCTCGAGATCCGCAGCGCCGCACGGCACGCTGCCCGGGCGATCCGCGAGCAGGACGCGCAGGTCGCGTTCGTGTTCGGCCCGGAGCGCACCGGCCTCTGCAACGTCGATGTGCAACGCTGCCACCTTTGTTGCAGCATTCCGGCAGACCCGGTCCGGGGCTCGCTCAACCTGGCGCAGGCGGTGCAAGTCGTTGCCTACGAGAGCCGGCGCGGGTTGCTGGCCGGTACGAAGCTCGGCAGCCCTCTGCCGCCGCGCCGTGACCATTCCCACGCGCAACCGCGGCCGCAAGAGGCGGCGGCGAGCGTTGAGCAGACTGAGGCGATGTTCGAACACCTGGCGCAGGCCCTGGCGGCAATCGGATACCTGGACCCGGCGCAACCCAAACATCTGCTGGCGCGCCTGCGGCGCCTGCTGCTTCGTGCCCGGCCGACCGCGACGGAGGTCGACATACTGCGGGGCATCGCCAGCGCCATGATCCTTCCGCGGCGTCTGCGCGCCGGAGGTAAGTCGCTCGCCGGCGGTGTTCCCGCCGCCGGTCCGTCGGCCGGGCCCGCGCCCGATTAGAGGGAAAGCGTGCGCAGCTCCCCGGCGCTCCAGCGCAAGCCGCCGCCTCTGGGCGGCGTCGCGTCCAGGTCCCAGTCGGGCAGAACCCACCGGGTGGCCGGGGCACCGTCCAGCAAAAAATCGTGCCGCGCCGGCCGGTGCGTGTGACCGTGGATCATGTGCCGCACGCCCGCGCTGCGCATGGCCTGGGCGATGGCCTCGGGCGTTACATCCATGATCTGCATCGCCAGCTGCCGCTTACTCGTTTCGCTGAGCGCGCGCGCCTGGCCGATCAGTTGGCGGCGCTCCGCCAGGGGCCGGGCGAGAAACGCGGCCTGGAACTGCGCATCACGCGCCTGGCGGCGAAACGCCTGATACGGCAAGTCCAAGGTGCAGTACGCATCGCCGTGCGCCAGCAGCGTTGCTAGCCCGGCGCGTGCCGGTGCCGCCTGGGTGCCAATCGATGCGATTGCCGGATCGGCCAGCAGTTGCGCCCCGGCGTCTTGCACAAATTGCGCTCCCAGCAGCACGTCGCGATTGCCGTGCATGAGATACACGTTGGTGTTGCGCGAGGCGATCCGGCGCAGGGCCTGCGCAACCTCCACGCCGACCCTGTCGTCGGCTCCGGGGTCCTCGCCGCCCGGCGCCTGCCCGCCCTCGCTCGCCAGCGTGTCATCGCCGGCCCAGTATTCGAACAGGTCGCCGAGTATGACCAGCTCGGCGGCGTTGCCGCCGATCTCCCCGAGCAGCGCAAGAAAACGCTGCAATGTCCGCGGCCGCTGCGCGCACAGATGCAGGTCGGAAACGAAGATCGGCTCACGCAGCGCCAGCCGATCGATGGTCGCGGTGCGCGCTGGGACCGGGCCCGGCGCGGCGGAGTTGGCCATCGGGTCAGGCGTCGGCTTCGGCGCGCTCGATCAGGACGTCCTCCTCGGGAACGTCCTGATGACCACCGCTGCGCGAAGTACGCACCGACTTGATCTTGTCGACGACATCGATGCCCTCGACCACCTTGCCGAAGACGCAGTAGCCCCATCCCTGGCCGGACGGGGCGCTGTGATTGAGAAAGTCGTTGTCGGCAACATTGATGAAGAACTGCGACGTGGCCGAATGCGGATCGGAGGTGCGAGCCATGGCAACCGTGTACTTGGTGTTGCGCAAGCCATTGGTGGCTTCGTTCTCGACGGATGCGGCGGTCGGCTTTTGGCGCATGCCCGCTTCGAACCCGCCTCCCTGGATCATGAAACCGTTGATGACCCGGTGAAACAAGGTATTGTCATAGTGCCCCAAGCGCACATATTTCAGGAAGTTCTCGACGGTCTTGGGCGCCCGTTCGGCGTCAAGTTCAATGCCGATCACGCCGTGGTTGGTGTGCAGTCGTACCATCTTCGCTTTCTCCCGGATGTTCCTGGAATGGCTCCGGCGTTCAACGGGATTGCTGAACGCTGCATCCCTTACGTCACTTCCCCAAGCGCGCTTTCGTAATGACGATCGGCGTGACCGGAAGGTTGGCAAAGGCACCCCCCTTGTTGGCAGTCGCCGCCGCCCCGATCTTGTCGACCGTGTCCATGCCCTCTACTACGTGCCCGAAAACCGTGTAACCGTTGCCGTCGCGGCCCGGATAGTCCAGGAACGGGTTATCGGCGACATTGATGAAGAACTGCGCCGTTGCCGAGTCTGGGTTGCTAGTCCGCGCCATGGCTAGGGACCCGCGGACGTTCTTCAGGCCATTGTTGCTTTCGATGGCGATCGGCACCCGCGTAGGCTTCTGCTGGTGGTCCTCGGTGAAGCCGCCGCCTTGGATCATGAATCCGGCCATGACCCGATGAAAGATCGTTCCCGGATAGTAGCCATCCTTTACATACTGCACGAAATTGGCAACGCTCCGGGGGGCATGCTGCGCGTCGAGTTCGAGCACGATTGTGCCGGCGGTGGTCTCGAGCGTGACAATTACCGGCGCCGCGGCAGGAGTCTGGGCGCACGGCGCCTCCGAGAAACCGAGGGCCGACACGGCCAACACGGCCAGGCAGGTGAGACGGCGAATTTCGTGCATAGGAGGGTTCCTTCGTTCAGGTTAATGGCAATCCGCAGGGCTATCGCGCCGCGCGCAGCTTGTTGCCGAGTTCGCGCGTGAGGCTTAGCTTGGTCTTGAGCGCGCCGTTCTCGGGCGCCAGGCGTGCCGCCTTCTCATACGACGCGGCGGCCATGGCAATGTACAGGTCGCCGAGGTTCTCTTGCGCGGTGATGTAGTTGGGCTCGGCCGCGAGCGCTAGTTGCAGGTAGCGTTCCGCGAGGGCAAACTGGCCTTGGTTGGCCCGGATGACCGCCAGATTGTTGTACGGCTCGGCCAATTCCGGAAAGTCCTCGGTAAGCGACTCCAAGGCCGTTGCTGCGTCGTCCTGCCGGTTCAGGTCCCCGAGCACCACGGCGCGCAGGAATCGGACCTGGGCATCGCGCGGGTGCGTGGCGAGAAACTCGTCGGCAATCTTCAGGGCGCCGGTCTTGTCGCCCTTGCGTAAGGCGATCGAAATCTTTACCGCGGTACTGGGCTCGGGCGTCTGGGCGTCGGGTGCGGCCGTGGCCGGCGCCGGGTTGGACGAAGTCGCCGCCGTGCCGGTTTGCGTGGACGGCACCGGGGCAGTTGCGGCGTCGGCGGCCGGCGCGGCTGACGTGGCCGGTTCGGCCGCAAACACCGGCATGCGCGCCAGCATCACGATGACGGCAAGGATGCGAATCAAGCGCGGCGTCGAAGGCAAGGGGAGCAAGATGGAATGTGGGCGCTGATATACTCAACTTGCCATTCTAACAATGCACGCCGTCCGGCTTCGTGGACTGGATTTGCACCGGCGCGCGACGGGCTCGAGCGGGCCGACACGGTATGACGGTTCGCCTCTACAACACCTTGACTCGGCAGTTGCAGGACCTGGTTCCGCTGGAACCAGGTCACGTACGCATGTACGTCTGCGGCATGACGACCTACGACCTGTGCCACCTGGGGCACGCCCGCCTGATGCTGGCCTTTGATGTCGTGCAACGCTGGTTGCGCACACGCGGATTGCGTGTTACCTATGTGCGCAACATCACCGACGTCGATGACAAAATTATCCGCCGCGCCCTGGAGAACAAGGAGTCGATTGTCGCGGTGACCGAGCGCAACATCCAGGCCATGCATGACGATCTGGACGCGCTGGGAATCCAGCGCCCGGATATCGAGCCGCGCGCCACCCGGTACATCGCGCAGATGCTCGATCTGATTGGCGTGCTCGAGCGCCGGGGCCTCGCGTACCGGGCCGAGGATGGCGACGTCGATTTTGCAGTGCGCAAGTTCCCCCGGTACGGCAAGCTGTCGGGCAAATCGATCGATGAATTGCGGGCAGGGGAGCGCATCGAGGTGCGCCAATCCAAGCGCGATCCGCTGGACTTCGTTCTGTGGAAGCATGCCAAACCCGACGAACCCCAGTGGCCGTCCGCCTGGGGTCCAGGGCGGCCTGGGTGGCACATCGAGTGCTCGGCGATGGCCGTCGCGACCTTGGGGCGTACCATCGACATCCACGGCGGTGGCCCCGACCTCGTTTTTCCGCACCATGAGAATGAAATCGCCCAAAGCGAGGGTGCCTACGGCGTTCCGCTGGCCAACATCTGGATGCACTGCGGCGCGCTGCGCATCGGGGAGGAGAAGATGTCCAAGTCGCTGGGCAACTTCCTGACCATTCGTGACGCCCTCAAGCGCCACCGGGCGGAGGTGCTGCGCTTTTTCCTGGTGCGCTCGCACTACCGCGGCCAGATTGCCTTTACTGAGGAACTGCTGGGCGACGCGCGCGCCGGATTGACCCGGCTGTATACCGCGCTGCGCGGCTTCGACCTGGCACCGGCCGCGGTCGATTGGAGCGATGCCAACGCCGGCAGGTTCGCCCAGGCGATGGACGAGGACTTCAATACCGCTGCAGCCGTTGCCGAACTGTTCGACCTTGCCGGCGAGGTCAATCGCGGCAAGTCGCCGCAGGCGGCGCAACAGTTGCGCGCACTGGGCGGCCTGCTGGGGCTGCTCCAGCAAGATCCCGAAGTGTTCCTGCAGGGCGAGCCGGCGCATTCGGCCGCGCTCGGGGCCGAGCGCGTGCAGCAACTGGTGGCCGAGCGCACGGCCGCCAAGCAGGCGCGCAATTTTGACGAAGCCGACCGGATTCGTGCGCTGCTAGCCGCCGAGGGGATCCTGCTCGAAGACGGGCCGGGCGGCACGACCTGGCGGCGCAATTGAAGGGCGCAACTGCGGTATCTCCTGGCCGGGCGCCGGCCGTCGCGGCGCCGGCGTTCTGGGCACCCGCTAAGCGGCGCCTGCGGGCCGCTGACCCGACCCTAGCCTCGATCATCGCGCGCCATCCGCGGGTGCGCCTAGTCTCGCGCGGCGATGGATTCTCGACCCTGGCGCGCTCCATCGTCGGCCAGCAGATTTCCGTCAAGGCCGCCGATTCGGTCTGGGCGCGACTGGTGGAGCGCTGCCCGCAGATGACCCCCGCCGCGCTGTTGCGCCGGCGCATCGCGACGCTGCGTGCCTGTGGCCTATCGGGACGCAAGGCCGAGTATCTGCGCGATCTGGCATGCCATTTCGCCGACGGCCGCCTCGACTTGCAGCAGCTTGCCGGCCAGCCCGACGATGCCGTAATTGACTGCCTGACGGACATCCGTGGCATCGGGCGCTGGACAGCCGAGATGTTTTTGATCTTTAATCTGCAGCGTCCGGACGTGTTTCCGCTGGACGATCTGGGATTGCTCAAGGCGATCAGCCGTCATTACTTTGGCGGGGAGTCGACTGCGGGCCTCCTGCGAGGTGCGGGGCGCGAAAGAGTGGCGCAATTGGGTGCGCGCTGGACGCCGTATCGCAGTGTTGCGACCTGGTACTTATGGCGCAGCCTCGATCCGGTACCGGTGGAATATTGAGGACGGAATCACCTATGGCAACCACCAAGACCAACTTTCTGGACTTCGAACAACCGATCGCCGATCTGGAAGCCAAGATCGAAGAGCTGCGCTTCGTGCAAGACGACTCTGCCGTGGACATCTCCGAGGAGATCGCCCGCTTGCAGGTCAAGAGTCAGACCTTGCTCAAGGACATCTACGCCAAGCTCACGCCCTGGCAGGTTTCGCAGCTGGCGCGCCACGCGCAGCGGCCCTATACGCAGGACTACATCAACGAGATCTTCACCGATTTTCACGAGTTGCATGGAGACCGTTCCTTTTCCGATGACCTGTCGATCGTCGGCGGCCTGGCCCGCTTCAACGGCCAGCCGGTGATGGTGCTCGGACAGCAAAAAGGTCGCGATACCAAGGAGCGCGCGCTGCGCAATTTCGGCATGGCAAAGCCCGAGGGCTATCGCAAGGCCCTGCGTCTGATGAAGTTGGCCGAAAAATTCCGCCTACCGCTGTTTACCTTCATCGATACGCCGGGGGCCTACCCGGGGATCGACGCGGAAGAGCGCGGCCAGTCGGAAGCCATCGGCCACAATCTGTACGCGATGTCGCAGTTGCAGGTGCCCATCATCGCCACCATCATCGGCGAAGGCGGATCCGGCGGCGCTCTCGCCATTGCTGTTGCCGACATGGTGCTGATGCTCCAGTACGCCACGTATTCGGTGATCTCCCCCGAAGGGTGCGCGTCGATCCTGTGGAAGAGTTCCGAGCGCGCGGCCGATGCTGCCGAGGCCTTGGGGCTCACGGCCAATCGCCTCAAGGCGCTTGGTTTGGTCGACCGCATCGTCGCCGAGCCGGTGGGGGGAGCCCATCGCGATCCGCCGCAAATGGCCGCGCTGCTCAAGCGTGCGCTCACCGATGCCCTGCGCCAATTCCAGGGCGTCAAAACCAAGGACCTGCTGGCGGCACGCCATACGCGCCTGATGGGCTATGGCAAGTTCAAGGAAACGTCCGCCGAAGCCTGATCCCGCCGACCGCG
>Ga0209415_10008656_pt1 | contig 17622 bp, 9 predicted proteins | sample PeaSoiSIISIP2007_FD_187696 | JGI IMG/M metagenome (GOLD analysis project Ga0209415, IMG submission 187696) | Peat soil microbial communities from Weissenstadt, Germany - SII-SIP-2007 (SPAdes) (version 2) | ecosystem: Environmental > Terrestrial > Soil > Wetlands > Peat | place: Germany... | reverse complement strand
TGCTGAAGATGGGCACCTACGGCATGTTGCGCTTCAACCTCGGCCTGTTCCCCGAGCAAGCCCGCCACAACGCCCCGTGGATCATGATTCTGGCCCTGATCGGCATCATCTACGGCGCGCTCGTCGCCATGGTGCAGCCCAACATGAAAAAGCTGATCGCCTACTCTTCGGTCAGCCATCTCGGCTTCGTCGTGCTCGGCATTTTCAGCTTCACCGCGGCAGGATTAAACGGCGCGATGTTCGTGATGCTCGCCCACGGCATTTCTACTGGCGGCCTGTTCATGCTTGCGGGAATCCTTCACGAACGCCGTCACACCTACGAAATTTCCGAATTCGGCGGCCTCGCCACACCGGTTCCCGTCTACGCGGCCACGTATCTGTTCATCGTTCTGGCCTCCGTTGGACTTCCCTTGCTCAACGGATTCATCGGCGAGTTCCTCGTCCTGACCGGAGCATTTCAGGCGAAGCCCATCTATGGAATCCTCGGCGCCACAGGAGTGATCTGGAGCGCGGGCTACCTCTTGTGGATGTACCAGCGCGTCTTCTACGGCAAAGTGACGAACCCGGCAAACAACTCGCTGCACGATCTTTTCGCCTTCGAGAAGGCCGCCATCTGGCCCTGCGCCGCCGCAGCCCTCGTCATGGGCATCGCGCCGATTCTCTGGCTGGGCGCGATTGATCCCGCCGTGCAAGCCGCGCTCACGCCGTTCACCCAAGTCGTCAGCAAGGTGGTGGGCCAATGAATCACGTCACGATGATTCACCTCCCCGCCGCTTTCTGGCAAACGCTGCCGCAGACGATCTCGCAGGCCATTCCTCAAGGCATCGACTACATCCGCATCCTGCCCGAACTTGTTCTCTCCGCCTTCGGCATCGTGGTCATGCTGCTCGATCCCCTGATCTCCGATGGAAAGATCGACGAGGAAAAAAGCCAGAAAACCCTGGGCCTGATCGCCTTCGTCGGCGCCGTTGCCGGGCTCCTCGCCACTTGGTACATGGCGCAGTCCTCCGGCCTCGCTTTCTCCAACATGGTGAAGGTTGACGGCTTCAGCGTCTTTTTCCATTTTCTGGTCATCGCCATCGCCGCCGTCGTCATTCTCAGTTCGTTCGAATACATGACCGTCCAGCGCATTCGCGCCGGAGAATACTACGCGCTCATTCTTTTCGGCGTGGTCGGCATGGCCCTGATGTCCTCGGCCGTCGAACTGGTCCTGATTTTCGTCGCCCTCGAAATCTCCTCTATCTCCACCTACATCCTGACCGGATTCCGCCGCAACGAGGCCTCCAGCAGCGAATCGTCGCTCAAGTATTTCCTTCTGGGCTCGTTTGCCACCGCATTTTTCCTGTACGGCGTGGCCATGATCTTCGGCGCCACCGGATCTACCAACATCGACAAAATCAGCCTGAAGCTGCAGGCCGGCCCCGTCGAGTTGCTGGTCTACGTGGCTATGGCCCTGATGTTTGTCGGCCTCGGCTTCAAAGTCGCCGCCGCCCCCTTCCATATCTGGACGCCCGACGTCTACGAAGGCGCTCCCGCTCCCATCGTCGGATTCATGTCGACCGCGCCCAAAGCCGCCGCCTTCGCCGTTCTGCTGCGCGTCGTGTACACCATCAATGCGCCCGGCCGTTTCTGGCTCATCTGGCTGGCCGCCGCCCTCTCCATGACTCTGGGCAACGTCGGAGCTCTCGTCCAAACCAACATCAAGCGCCTCCTGGCCTACTCGTCCATCGCCCACGCCGGATACGTGCTTGTAGCCTTCGCCATGACCACCCCGGCCAACTCTCCGCCTGGCATTTCCGCCGTCATGTTCTACACCGCCGCCTACGCCGCCATGAACGTCGGCGCATTCGCCGTGGTCAGCCACTTCGCCAATGCCGGCGAACGCTACGTCACTCTCGAAGACTACGAAGGTCTGGGCCGCTCTTCTCCGCTGCTGGCGGCCACGCTCACCATTTTCCTGCTATCGCTGATCGGCATTCCCATGACTGGCGGCTTCTTCGCCAAGTTCTATGTGTTCAGCGCGGCGGTAAAGTCCAACCTGATCTGGCTCACCCTGATCGGCGTGGTCAACAGCGCCATCGGCGCCTACTATTACCTGCGCATCATTGTCGTGATGTATATGCGCGAGTCTCGTAAGCCCGTCCCCGTCACTGCGGTCCCCTTTGGACTGGGCCTGGCACTGGCCATCAGCCTCGTGGCCACCCTCTATCTCGGCATCCTGCCCAATCACGTTCTGCAATATGCCCAGCACTCCGCTGCAGGACTGCTCACCCAACCACCTTCCCCGCTCCCCGCCAGTACTGCCCAAACTCAGCCTCCAGCGCCACTTCCGCCACGCTGACTGCCCTGTCGGCAAGTACCAAAACGCGCATTGACAAGAACCTTCGCCCGCGTGCATCATGTGTGAACCAAGTTCTGTTCAGTCCGTCCCTCTCATGGAACTGACACCGGTTTGGAGGAGAGAAAATGTCCAAAATGATGCATCGGCTTTGGTCGGAGGATGCCGGACAAGACATCGCCGAATATGCCGTAATGTTGGCGGTCATTCTGGTTCTGGTGGTGGGAACCGTTCGCTTGATCGGATCGAATGCCAACAATGCTTTCTCAAGCGTCGCCAGTTCGCTCCAGTAGACTGGATTTCGACCCGGTTCAAAGCCACTTCGTCTGATTTATCTAGATCGCTTTTGTAGTCAAATGAAAAATTCTATGACACGATTTACTCCGGGCGCCGCATTTACCGCTTACTTCTGGTTTCCAGAAGCAGCGGCTGCGGAGCAGCTTGGGGTGAGGATGAGCCACTAACGGCCGCCTAGACTAGACAAGCTTCCACCGCAAGCCGCGATCACAAGATCGCGGCTTTTGTTTTGGCGGCGCACCGATACTCAGGAATTCACACAAGGAGACCAGCCCCGATGATCGTCAACATGTCCGAGAAGGCCACTGAGCAGGAAATCAACCACGTCATTGAACGCATCCGCGAAGCCGGATACCAGCCTCACATCACCCGCGGCACCGAGCGTACCATCGTCGCCGCTGTGGGCAGCGGACGCCGCCACGAGATCGAAGCCCTCCAGGTCGCTCCCGGCGTCGACAACGTCGTCGCCATTGCCCAGCCCTTCAAACTGGTCAGCCGCCAGGTCAAACCCGAGCGCACCATCGTGAAAGTGAACGGCGTGGCCATTGGCGGCCCCGACGTGGTCGTCATTGCTGGCCCCTGTTCCGTCGAGTCCCGCGCCCAGTTGCTCGATACCGCCCACGCCGTGAAACGCGCCGGCGCTGCCATGCTGCGCGGCGGAGCCTACAAGCCCCGCACTTCTCCCTATGACTTTCAGGGACTCGGACTGGAAGCGCTCAAGATTTTGCGCGAGGCTCGCGAAGAAACCGGCCTGCCCGTGGTCACGGAGGTCATGAGCACCGAAGATGTCGACGTCATTTGCGAGCACGTCGACATGTTGCAGGTGGGCGCGCGCAACATGCAGAACTTCGCGCTGCTCCGCCGCCTCGCCACCGTCAACAAGCCCATCCTGCTGAAGCGCGGCCCGTCCGCGACCGTGAAGGAATGGCTGCTCGCCGCCGAATACCTTCTCTCTGGCGGCAACCAGCAGGTCGTCCTCTGCGAGCGCGGCATCAAGACATTCGAAACCGAAATGCGCAACACCATCGACCTCGCGGCCGTCGCACTCGCTCGCGATCTCTCGCACCTGCCCGTCATCGCCGACCCTTCCCACGGAACCGGCAAGCAGAGCCTGATCGCGGCGGTCTCTCGCGCAGCCGTCGCCGTCGGAGCCGATGGCCTGATCATCGAAGTGCATCCCTGCCCGGAACGCGCTCTGTCCGACGGTCCTCAGTCTCTCGATTTCGCCGGCTTCGGCAAGGTCATGCGCTCCCTCGCAGAACCACTGCGGCAGACGGCCCACCTGCCCGCGGCAGCCCCAGCCTCGTCGTAGAAGGGTGGAGAGCCTTCGCTCGGACGTCATTTTGTGATTGCTCGCTTGAAGGGAAGCTGTCGTTGAGTGCGCACGGTGCAGCAAGGAGTTTTGGTTCGCGTAGCACTTTTGGTTAGCGCAGTGATTTTGGCTGGCGCAGCGCTTTTGGGTGGCACAGGCCTTTTGCGTAAACAATGCTTTTGCCGCAGTGATTTTGGTTAGTGGAGCACTTTTAAGTAGCGCAGCGCCTTTGGGTGGCGCAGCGCTTTCAGCGCTGCGATAAAGCTCTCATCTCGACTGCGGCTTTAGCCGCTGAGGGACCTCACCGCATCTGAGATGCCGGAGACCCCGCCGCACTCGCCGGAGCCTGCTTCACCTGCATCGCCGGATCGCCGAACAGAATATAGGTCCGGCGCACGTCCGCGTCGCTGATCTGCGCCTTCGCTTTCACAATCGCATCCCCCAGCGTCGCACCCTTCGCGCTTAACGCATTCTGCACCACAAGCACATCGAGCGCGGTCTGTGGCGGCGCCTGGTTCAGCCCGCTCGAGGCCAGCACCGCTACGCCGCCGCCGTTCGACGCCAGCATCAGCGTCACTCCCAGCGGTTGCTCATACACATCCTGGAAAAATCCATTCAGGCAGTCCATGATCAGGAACACCGGAAGCTGCGATCCATTGGTCAGCAAACTCACCGAATTATTGTCGAAGATGTTCGACCCTGACCACTGCTCTTCCGATCCGTGTCCCAGATAGTTCACCAGCCCCTGGCCCGAATTAATCGCGGTGAGAATTTCCCCTTGTGCCGCAGTCGCGCCCACCGTACCGGTGAATACATCCGTGACCTGCATCGCCGCCGGCAGCTGGGCCTGCACTGTCTGGCTGTCCTGCGTGAAGTTTTCCGTATCGTTGTTGTCGGCCACCATCAGCGCGTTCCCCGTCCACGGACCATTGGTCGACTGCCCTTCATACGTCACAATCTTTCCCACCACGGTCGTGGCTTCGTCCACCGTACTCACCGGCAAACGCCCCGTGGCGATGCGCGGCATGCCAGCGTCGCTGAAATCCGAGAACCAGTCGTCCGACGCAGTCATCAGACTGCTCGATGGCAGGATCCGCGTCGGGACCAGATCCAGATTGCCGAAGCCCAGATAATTTCGCGGATCGAACGAGGCCCGCCCGTTCAACAGCAAATAACCCGGAGCCTTCTTCCAGTTCTGCTTCGCCGCCTGCAGGAACCACCGAATCGCAAACGGCGAGCGCTCGCCAAAATTGAACTCGTCATACAAATCATTGATCGGAACCACCGCCGACGTTTTCCCCTCCGCCTGATGCGCCCGAACCAGCGGCGCCAGCGTGGACTCAAACGCCCCGTACGTCACCATCGCGATGTCCGCCCCCGCCTGCGCACTGTGCCAGCGCGACGGGTGATGCGGCCACACGCCGGCCGCCGATGCAATTCGATCAGCGGCCACAGCCACCAGCGTATGCCGTATCGGATTTGCCGGATTCGTGGTCGTAAACGGCACCTGCACCGCAACCTCATACTTGCCGTTCATCGCAATCACTTGCGGCGTCAACTCGACTGGACGATTCGGATCCGTAATATCGAGCACCGCCGGCGGGTTCGCGAAATTACTGATCATGAGTTCGTCGCCCGCCCGCCCCGTAAACTTCAGCTGATCGTTCTCCGCCACGTACATCCGCGGATACGTGATCCGGATATAGTCCACCAGGCTGGTGTCGTAATCCCCATGCGCGGTGAGCGTAACCGTGTTCGAGGATTGCAGCACACCCGCCGGAATATTTACCCGCAGCGTACCTTCGTCCTGGCCGTTGAACATCACGTCTCCCAGCGGAGTTCCATTCATCACCACCGACACATCGTGCGGGAAGCCCGTGATCACGCCCCGCAGCGCCACATCAAGACGCGCGTTCTGTGCGGAAGGGCTGAAACTCGGCGTCGCCAGCACCTGTTCCACAGGCGTGGGTGAAACCAGCGCTCCGAAGAAATTCTCGTCGTTCTGCGTCAGCAGCGCCGCAAAATAAATCGTGTGCTGCTGCAACTCCACCGTCGACGAATAACTGCCCGGAGGCTGGTTCGATCCCGAAGATACCGGCAGCTGCGGAATCCGCGCCCCGCGCCCTTCGCCCGCCACCAGCCAGTACACTCGTGTGCCCGAGAATGGCGTATTGATTCCCGTCCCGTAGAAATTGATGGCTGCCTGCGCCCCAAACCCGCCCGGCCCCGCCGTCGCGCCCGTGATCTGCAACGGCTGCTCGATCGCCTCCGCATACAAGTGCAGCAGCGCCGGATCCACGTTCGGATCAAGCCCCGCCTTCACCAAATCCGGCTGCGTCACTTGATACCAGCCTTCATGCCGCACGTAAATTTTTACCGCCGGACGCGCCGCCAGTTCAAACTGTTTCTGGATCTGGCCCGGACTCGCCGCCGATGCCAGCGGCACCGTTTCCACCACGTGACTTTCCTGGCTCCCCGGCGTTGCAGGCAAAGCCTGATTCATCTGGCTCAACATTCGAGTCTCCGACGCAGAGACCTCGCCCCCCGCCGAAACGTCCCCTGAAGCCCCCGCCGACACAGCCACTGGCCCGTGCATGGTCCGCGTCCCATTCACGTCAATGTCCTCCAGCCAGTAGGAAGCTCCCGTAACTCCTGCCGCAGGATCAATCCACGCATAACTCCGGCCCGCATGTTTCGACAGCGCCCCGCTCATCAGCAGTGCCGAGCCCGCAATCACTGACGGATTCATGCGCACGCGGTTTCCGTTCTGCTCGCGGTACACATTGAATCCCAGGTTGTGCGCCTCGCCGCCCGTCTTCCACATCAGCACCACCCGGCTGGCTCCATTCTTGTCAGTGCCAGTGTGCGCCGAGAACGACTGCAGCGCGATTCTCGTCGGCGCCGTAACCGTCTCCGTCTGCGTCGATGTATTGTTCCCCGGATTCGGATCCGTCTGATCCGCCGCTACCGATGCCGTGTTGGTTACGAATCCCGTGGCGCCAGGGATCGTCAAAATCGAAATCGTCGCCGTGGTCGAGTTCGCCATCGTGCCCAGCAGGCAGGTCACGGTTCCACCGGCCTCCGAACACGTTCCCTGCGTCGTGCTCGTCGAAAGGTACGTCTCCACCGACGGCAGACTGTCCGTCACCGTTACATTTGTCGCCGACGTAGTCGTACTGTTATTGGTCACCGTCAGCGTGTAGGTAAGCGGAGTTCCCTCCGTCACCGGATTCGGCGTCCCCGTCTTCACGATCGACATATCCACGCTGCCGGGGTTTGCCACTACCACGGTCGCGCTCGCCGTATTCGTCGTAAGACTCGGCACAATATCAGCCGCCGTCGCTGTCACCGTATCCGTAATGTTCGTTCCCGAGGGCGCGACCGAATTCACCTGCAGCACCAGCGTGAAGCTCGCACTACCGTTCAACGCGAGCGCGGTGCTGTCTGTGCAGGTAATTGTGCCGGCGCCGCCCACCGCCGGCAGCGTTCCGCACGTCCAGCCCGCCGGAGGTGTCATCGACACAAAAGTCGTGTTCGGCGGCGTGGTCTCGGTAATCGTCATCCCGGCTGTCGCCGCCGCCGGACCATTATTCGTGACGCCCTGCGTATACGTGATGTTGCTTCCCGCCGCCACCGAAGTGGGAGCAGCAACGTTCGTCATGATCAAGTCCGCTTGCGCATTCGTAGCCACCACGTCCGCCGCTGTGGCGCTGTTGTTGGCCAGATTCGGGTCGGTCACCGCGGAGCTGACGCTTGCCGTTTCCTTGATCGCCGTCCCCGCCGCCGTCCCCGCATTCACCGTCACTGTGTATGTGATGGTCGCACTGCCGGGCGCCAGACTCGGGTCGGTGCAGGTGAATGTCGCCGGCGTGCAGGTCCAGCCCGCCGGTCCGGTCAGCGATGCCAAGGTCGTATTCGCCGGAAGCATATCGGTCAGAACCACCGACGTCGCTGCGCTCGGCCCGTTATTTGTCACCACCTGCGTGTAAGTAATGGTGCCCGTCGCCAGCACCGGAATCGGCGCGGCCGTATTCGTCACCGCCAGATCCGCCGAGTCCGCCACCTGCACGTTCACCGTCGCGCTGTTGTTTCCCGGGTTTGGATCGCCAGTCGTCGACGTCACCGAATCCGTCTGCGTGATCGTCGTCCCCTGCGCCACGCCCGAGTTCACCGTCACCACGAACGTAAAGTTCGCCGTGGTGTTGGCTGCCATCGTCGTCGTATCCGTGCACGTCAGCCCGGCGCATGTCCACCCCGCCGGGCCGGTTAATGAAACTTCAACGGTATTGGCGGGAAGCGTTTCGGTGAACACCGGCGCAGCCGCCGTCGCCGGACCATGGTTGGTCAGACTCTGCGTATAAGTAATGTTGGTGCCCGCCGTCACCGGATTCGGACTTCCCGCATTCGTCACGCTCAGATCGGCCTGTGTAGCCGCGGTAACCGCGATCGTCACCGTCGCCGTGTTGTTCGCCGGGTTGGTGTCCTTCGACGTGGTCGCGGCCGTGACCGTATCGCTGATCAGCGTTCCGGCCGCCGTTCCCGCCGCCACGGTATAGACGGCCGTGATCGTTCCCACCGACCCCGGCGGAACGCTTCCGTTCGTGCAACTCACCGGCGCCGCGTTCGGACAGACCCACGTTCCGCCGCCCGTCGTCACCACCGCATCCGACACCCAGGCTGTGTTCGCCGGCGTCGCCTCCGTGAACGTCCCCGAGCTGCAGTTGCTTGGACCCAGGTTGGTCACGGTCTGCGTGTAGGTAATCGTCGCCCCGGCCGTCACCGGGCTCGGAACTCCGCTATTGGTCACCGCCAGATCGCACGCGATTCCTACCGTCGTCACCACCGTCGTCGAAGAAATGTTGACCGAGTTTGTCGCCGACAGAGTGGAATTCGCCGTGATCGTAGACGCAACCACGCTCGCCGGAACATTCACCACCACCACGATATTGGCTGCATCTCCCACCGCAAATGTGGGATCGGTACAAGTTACATTTCCCGTGCCGCCGACAGCCGGAGTCGTGCACGTCCACCCCGCTGGCGCGATCACTGACGCGTACGTCGTGTTCGTCGGCGTCGCTTCCGTGAAACTTGCATTCGTCGCCGCTGCCGGACCATTGTTGGTCACCGTCTGCGTGTACGTGATGTCGTTCCCCGCCAGCACGGTACTTGGAGCCCCGGTTGTACTTAGCACCAGGTCCGCCTGCGTCGCCGCCGCGACCACATCATTCGCCACTGCCGAGTTCGCTCCGTACGACTGGTTCGTTCCCGTCACCGTCGCCGTGTCGACAATCGCCGTGCCGCTCCCCGTCCCCGCATTCACTCGATAGACCACCGTGAATGTTCCCGAGACCCCCGCTCCCACGCTGGGGTCCGCGCACGCACTCACGGGGAATCCCGTGCACGTCCACCCGGCTGGCGGCGTTACCGAAATGAATGTCAGATTCCCAGGCGGCGTGTCCGTCTCGCTGAACGTTGCCCCGGTGACCGCCGTCGTCCCGGTGTTGGTCACCACCTGCGTATAAGTAATGGTGTTCCCCGCCTGCACCGGAACCGGCGTTTCCACGTTGCTCACCGAAAGGTTCGGCCCCGTGCTGCCCACGATTGTGGTGACGCTGGCCGTATTGTTCGCTGAATTCGGATCGACCGCCGCCGAACCGACCGCCGCCGTTCCCGTAATCACGGTCCCGTTCGGCGTCCCAGTATTCACTTTGACGACGATGGTGAACGTGCCTGAGGTTACTGCCGCCATGTTGGCGTTGGTACAAACCACGTTGCCCGTCCCCCCGGCTCCGTAGTTGCAACTCCATCCCGCCGGCGCCGCTGCCGACACCAGGGTCGTATTCGCCGGAATCGAAGCCACCAGCGTTGCGTTGTCCGCGGCGCTCGGCCCGTTGTTGGTCACCACCTGCGTATAAGTGATGTTGGCCCCGGCCGCCACCGTCGGAGTGGGCGTCCCTGCGTCGGTAACCGCCATGTCGGCGCTCGAACCCACATTGGCCGTGTCGGTGGCCGTATCGTTCAGCAGGTTCGCCTCGCCTCCGCCCCCCACCACCGCCGTGTTCGTCACCGTCGCTGGCGCCGATTGCGCCACGCTCGCGTTCACCGTAATCGCGGGATAACTTCCGAGCGCCGCCAGCGAGTCCGCCCGCGTGCAACTCTCCGTCTGCCCTGAAACTGTGCACGTCCATCCCGTCCCGCTCGCGCTGGTCGGAATTAATCCCAGCGGCAGCGTATCGTTGACCGTGACCACTCCGCTGGTCGCGCCCAGCGCACTCACGTTCGAAGCCGTAACCGTGAAGCTGGCGCTTGATCCCCGCGTAAAGTTCCCCGCATGCGTCTTGGCCACCGTCATGTCCGGAACGCACACCGCCGACGATTGCATGCCGGTCACCTGCGACAGCGTCGCATTGGTAACACTCGTTCCCGCCGCGCCCACGGTCGCACCGTACGGCACTCCAGGAGTTTCCGTCAGTCCGTTCGCCCCGCCCGTCAGGCTGATGCTCGCCGGCGTCCCGGAAACCAGCACCACGCCGCCACCCCCGCCGCCACCCGGACCGTGCCGGTTCGCGAGCGTATAGGGATTGGCCTGCCAGGCGTTTCCGCCGCGGCCGCCATTCGCTTGCAGGGTCAGCCCGCCTTCGCCGCCATTCGCCGCCAGCACAACTATCGTTCCGCCTGCGCCGCCGCCGCCGCCTGCATCTTTGTCAGTCCCGTTGTACGCCGCCGCTCCATTCGCCGTCAGCGTCCCCGTGCCCGTCAGGCTATCCGCGCGAATGAAGATGATTCCACCACCCGTAGCTCCCCCGCTGGCCTGATTGTCACCGTCAGAATTGTTGCGCGATCCGGCGCCACCGCCGCCGCCCATCGCGATGCGGTCAATCGTCGCCGGAAACGGTGATCCACCCTCGCCGCCTGTACTCAGGTTCGAATTCCACGAGTCACCGCCGAATCCGCCCGCTCCTCCGTTGCCTCCGCCACCTCCGCCCGCGTTGTCGTCATTGGCACCCGGATCCGCGTCCGTCCCGCCGCCGCCCGCATTGCCCGGCGCCCCGCGCGCCATGCTGCCGTCCGTCCCTGCTGTGCCGCTGGGATAGTTACTTGTAGTCTGCAGGAACGTCAAATTGAACTCGACCCACTCCGGCGTGCCCGCTACGCCCTCGCCCTTGGCGGCATCCACGCCAGCTTCGCCCCCAGCCGCGCCGGTATAGGTTGCAGGTGCAGTCTGCCAGTAGTCCGTATTCGCGCCCGCCGCGCCCGTCAGCTGCATTCCGGCGCCACCCCGGAATCCTTGCCCGTCGACGACTACCGACCCTCCGTTCAGATTCAGTTGTCCCGCAATATCCAGCGCGACAATCCCACCCGTGCTTCCATTCCAGGCTGTCGCTACCAGCGCTCCCAACGAGGCCGACAAATATTGCGGCACCAGCACCACCTGATACGTGCTGAGCCCCTTGGTCGCCGAGGCCGCCGCCGACGTGTACCCAAACACCAGCCCGCCACCCGGCCCCGCTCCCTTGATGGGCACAAACCCGCCCGCGATCGGGCCCGTCGCGGTTACCCACTCATAGTTGCCCGCGTTATTGATCGTCGTGAAGCCTGTACCCGTGCTCCCGTTTCCGTAAACAACACTTTGAGAATCGTTGATGCTGGCATCCTGCATCTGGATCACCAGCAGTTCGCTCCCGTTCGCGATCGTCCCTACCGCTCCAGTCGCGGTCCCCACCGGAATCGATGTGGCCCCCACCGCCACGCTCGCCGTTCCCGGATAGTACGTATTGATCGCTCCGGTCAGCGTTCCACCTGCGCTGAGGGTAGCTCCCGAACAAACCACGCTCACCACCGGCGCCAGCGCCGTGTAAGTATTGTTCCCGGTATTCGGATCGGGCGGCGGCGAGGTGTCGTGCACTGCCGCCGTGTTCGGATAAAATCCCGCCGCCGTCGTCGATACCACCACCGCGATGGTCGCAATCGCTCCGCTGGCAAACGATGTCGGGAGATTGCAAGTGATCGTGGGCGCCGTTGTGGGGCATGTCGTTCCCGCGCTGGGCGTCACCGATATCAACGTCAATCCCGCCGCCGCATACGTATCGGTCAGAACAACACTGTTCGCCGCTGACGGCCCATTATTAAAGACCGTGATGTTATAAGTGGAATTCTGCCCGAACGGCACCGCCGTGACACTGGTTGTGACTCCAATATCCGCCGTGCTCGGATTGATCCCGATCCCTGCGTCTACCCAGTTGGATGTGCCGCTGAACGTATCCGAGTTCGGCACGCTCGGCGCGCCCGACCGCGTCGTCGCCACCCCCCTCACTCCCGGATTCGCATTCATGGCGCTGCGGATATTCCACTCAATGGTTTGCGTGCCCAGCCCTTGCGTCACCGTCTGCGTGCCGTCGGTCGATAGCGTATCGAACACCATCCCGTTGACCACGCCAGGGATATCGACCTGAGAGTAAGCGCCCGCCGCTCCATTTTCGGAAACAAAAGTTTCCAGCGGCGTCGTCTGGTCCGCATCCGTAAACGTGATCGCGCCCGCCGCCACGCCCACGCTTCCCGCAGCGGGCAGATTCACCGTGACCACGACGGGAAATGGTCCCCCATTGAGCGGCGCCGTCAACGACCACATCTCCACTCTTCGAGTATTGCCGGCATCATTCTGCGCCCCAACAAAATTCACCGTCGTCCCGTTGTACGTCACCCCCGTCACGGTTGTCCCGGGCACCGCCGTGATGTTCATCGAAACGCTGACGATCAGCAGTCGATTCGCCGTCGCAGTTGTGGTGTGAGTAAAGGTGAGCGTGTGACTCCCCGCGCCCGTCATGGTGGCGTTAGCGTTGGTCTCCGCGTCGACCGCAACCTGGGCGATCGAGTAGCTCGCCGCCAGCAGCACAAATAACACGGCCAGCAAAAATGGAAACACGCGCGCATCTTTGGTTCCACTCGTCAACGCTTTCGCTCGCTCCAGCAGTCTCGCCGCAATCCTTTGTCCGCGCGCCGCGCAGCACACCACGCGCCCGCCAAGTCCCCTCAGTTGCGCGCGCACCATTCGCGTTCCCACCCGCACTTCTTTGGCTATCGCAACACCCACAATCTGTTCTCCGCTGACCGCTGGATCATCCTGCTGCCCGCAATCGCCCCGCGTGATGAATACATCCCGCTCCGCGTCCGCCACCACCAGCCGGTGCAGCCGGAATCCCGCCTCGCCCTTCACCAGCACAATGTCTCCCCGGCGCAACTCACCCAGCGCCGCGCATTCCACCTGCACCATCTCGCCATCGCGAATCGCCGGAGACATGCTCCCGCCGCGCGCCTGAAACCGAATGCTCTTCCCGCTTCTCAACAACTCCCGGCAGAACTCCTCAAACACTTTCGACTGCGCACGATCCTCCACGTTTTCGTTGCCATCCTCAGCGGAACACGTCGTGTTTACGTTGTCATCCTGAGCGAAGCGCTTTATCCATGCTTTGTCATCCTGAGCGAAGCACTTGGTGTTTGTTCTGTCATCCTGAGCGAAGTGACCGGTCGGCGCAGCCGAGCGGTCACGCAGTCGAAGGATCCCTACCTTGCCCAACTGGCCACGGATCTCGAAAGAACCTTCCGCCGCCCCGCCGCCAGCGCGCACATCCTTGACCGCTCCCTCAATCACAAAATTCCAGAATCCTCTCCACCGCCGCTTCCGTCGGCTCGAACGCATAGCGGTAACACGGCACCGCATCCACCAGTTCCTGCAGAAACTCCAGCGCCGACTCCACGTACTCATGCCGGTGAAACGGCACAAAACTCCGCGCAAACAATTCCGCCACCGCCTGGCCCGGAGAAAGCCGCGTCAGCACATTCCCGCGCCCGTGCTGCAAAACAAAAATCCTCGCCAGCGGCGCGCTCCCCGGCGACGCATACGCCGCCTCCCCATGCCACGGCGTCCCATACATCCGCATGCGCCCTGAGTCTGCCGCCTCATCCCGCCGCACAATAATGCGGTCATCACTCAAAACTTCAACATCCTCCCGCGCCGTCCACAGCCGCGTTGTCGTGCTCTTCCCCGCCCCCGAATGTCCCACAAACAAATTCCCCGTCCCGTCCGGACGCACGATCCCGCAACTATGCAACTCAATCCCCTTCTCCTGCGTAAGCCGGTGCATGATCAGCAACTCGTCGACCGGATACTCCAGAGGAGCTGCCGCATACTCTCTCCCCGCAAAGCATTCCGCGCTCATCTGCAGCGTTACCCGTCGAAACTGCCCGTCCACCAGCAACCGTTTATACGGCTGCTCTCCCAGGATCGGCGCGCTGAAGTCGAACTGAAATTCCGCTCCGTCCTCATACAATCGCCAGAGCGAGCCGGAATCAAACAGCTGTTGCCCCGCCGCCGGACCAAGCCGCTCGGCCCACTCCACCTGAATCGAAATATCGGACGCACAGGCGTCTGTCCGAAACGGCTCCAGGGAAGAAGCCAGCGCCACGTCGCCGCTGCTCGGCCCCGCTACCTGCACCGACACTCCGCCGACCCGGAACTCGCTACGATGCGCAGCGCCACCTGCTCCATGCATCTCCAGCCGCGCGTATCCAACTTCACTTCGCATTTTCCGCCTGACTCTCTGAACGCTGCGAATTGCCGATGATCCAACTTGCTACGATCCGATGCTGCTGCAAAACAGCACCGTGCAACTCGCCGTGCCCGGACCCGCCGATCCCGAAATCTTGCAATGCCCCAGCACTGCCTCCTCCGGACGAAGACTGATCGTCACCACGTGCGGCGCTTCATATTCCTGCTTCTTCTTGATTTCGACCGCGTTCGGCTCATCATTCATTCTCATTGCGCTCCTCATGCCTTACGGTCCATTCCGATTAATGCCCACAATTTCCGCACCCCGCCGCGCTGGAATTATTCAGCACCGGAAGCAACTGCTGCGGCCCCACCCAACTCTCGACGTCAATCTCTTTGTTCGCGATGCGCCGAGCCGATTCCATCATCTCGTCATGCTGGCTGCCACCGGCACAGAACTCGCACTCCCCATGCGCCGGAATCTCCGCCCCCACCGCCGCTGCCCGCAAGTGCGCCACCTGGCAATAAAAGTCCACCGGACTCTCGCGGTCGCCATTCTCCATCTCGCCATTCGCCGGACACATCCCGCACAGCGACTGAATGCGGCATTCCACACACTTCGTCATCCGCGTGCGCTTGCGCGATCGCAACTGCAGCAGCGCGCCTTCCCAAACCCGCCGCACTCCATCGTCTCGCACGCTGAAAGTTTCCTGCTGCGAGATCACGCAAATCCCCATCTCTCCGTAAGCATTGATCGCGAATCCATTCATCCCTCCACCGCAGAAATACACGGTGTCGACTTGCGATAAGCTCGGCGGATTTTCCGCGTCGTGCTGCGCCAGCCTGCGGTACTCAGCCACTCCCTTCGGAGCGCTCATATCCAGCGCCACCACTTCCTCCGGCGTCAGCCGCACCGCCAGCGGACTCTGCGAGCAATCAATCCGCGGATTGATTTGCCCATCCATCTTGAACTCCACGCCCAGTTCCTCTTCTGCAAACCGCCGCATCGCCATCACTTCATGCTTATTGATGCTGGTCGCCACCGTCTTCAATTTCAGCGGCAGCCCGCGCTCTTTCAGCAACTTGATCCCGCGCAGGCACCGGTCATACGATCCCGGAATCGCCGTCAGCGCCTCATAAGTCTCCCGCGTCCGCCCGTACAGCGTGATCTCAATCGCAAACGGCGGCCACTCCGCCAGATAGTCCGCAATCTGTTCATTGATGATTGTGCCGTTGGTGAACAGCGTGACCAGGAAACCTTTTTTCTTGGCGTAGGTATAAATCTCGAGGAAGTCTTTGCGCGCGAAGATTTCGCCGCCCGTATACAGCACCCAGAAGCAGCCCATCTCCACCAGTTCGTCCAGCACGCGGAAGTGTTCTTCCTTACTCATCTCCCGCTGCCGGGCTTCCACGTCACCCATGGGCAGATTGTTGTAGCAGTGCAGACACTCCAGAGGACAGCGCCGCGTCACTTCAATCGTTACCTGCAGCGGCACTCGCTCACCAGCCTGGCGCTGGTGCAAACCCGCGCTGAACGCGCCGTAACTTAACTGCTCCAATCCCCCTCCAGTCTGAAAGCAGCGGGCGCATTTTCACGCGCCCGCTGCTGCCAGTCCTTCCCGCCCCACTGGTCCCTCAGTCTCCGGCCATCGCTACAGACGCGGCCGGAACCTCGACCAGACCTGCTGATTTCATCTCACTCACAAAGCTCGACACATCCTGCTCGGCCCGCGCTGGCTCCACTGCATACGCCTCCGCTACCGCCGCCGCCAGTTGCGCCACCGTTCGTGGCGACTCCAGCAATTTCCAGATCAGTGACCCCGTCCCGTTGAAGCTGTACATCGACGCCAGGTCGCCCACCTTCGCGCGTATCGGCACCAGCAAAGTTTCTCCGCCCACCACGCGCGCCACCACTGACTCGGAGCGCACAAAAATCTCGTCCTTCAACATGGTTGCCAAGGCGTCACTCCCCGCTCTCGGATTCAGTTCCGGATTTCGTAACAACCCAGCTTCGAAACCCGGCACCGTTTCGTCCCATTCTGAGATTACGGCAAGACCACCCCCTGCCAGCAATCGGTCTTTGGTGGCAGGTATTGGGTTGGTTATCACCCTCAATGGTTCCCAACTATGTACAAAAACGCGGGTTAGGAGTCTGATCTGTGCTTCACATTGGCCGTAGTCCGGGGTTCAACCGGGAGTCGACGGCGCGCTCTCGTGAGAGCGCGCGGCCCACCTTTGCAGTGGACAAACGAAACAAAACGCTATAAAAAGAAATGCAGCCGTTCGAATCGTCGGACCAGCGACCGATTCGCCGAAAGCTATTCGCCGTGCTCAACGAAGAACGCCGCCGCGCTATCCTCGACCTCTTAACCCACCAGGGACGCGTTTTAGTCACCGAACTCGCCCGGGATTTCGATACCTCCCAGGTCACGATTCGCAAGGATCTAGAAATCCTTCACGCCCACGGCCTCGTCCACCGCACCCACGGAGGCGCTCTGCCCTCGCGCGATGGCGCTCTCGAAGATCCCACGCTCCGCGAAAAAGAAAAGCTTCACCATCAGGAAAAAACTCGCATCGCCGACAGCGCCGTCGAAAAGGTCAAGGAAGGCCAGGTGCTGATTCTCGACTCCGGCACCACTACCACTGCCATCGCCCGCGCTCTGCGCAACTTCCAGAACCTCACCATCATCACCAACGCCGTCAACATCGCCGCCGAACTCGCCGGAACCGCCGTCGAAGTCATCCTCACCGGCGGCACGCTGCGCAAAAATTCTTTTTCCTTGGTCGGCCCCATCGCCGAGGAAACTCTCCGCCGCCTCAGCGCCGATCTTTTATTTCTCGGCGTCGACGGCTTCGACGTTCATTTCGGTTTGAGCACCCCCAATCTGCTGGAAGCAAAAGTCAATCGCGTGATGGTCGAGATCGCCAAGAAAACCGTGGCCGTCTGCGACTCCAGCAAATTCGGCCGCCGCAGCCTGTCGTTGATCGCTCCGCCGTCGGCGCTTCATGAAGTCATCACCGACCGCGGCGCCCCAAAATCCGATCTTCGCACCCTGAAGCAGGCCGGAATCGAAGTCACCCTGGTGTGACTGCGGATTGCAGATTTCAGATTGTAGATTTCAGATTGCA
>Ga0209415_10008655_pt1 | contig 17623 bp, 11 predicted proteins | sample PeaSoiSIISIP2007_FD_187696 | JGI IMG/M metagenome (GOLD analysis project Ga0209415, IMG submission 187696) | Peat soil microbial communities from Weissenstadt, Germany - SII-SIP-2007 (SPAdes) (version 2) | ecosystem: Environmental > Terrestrial > Soil > Wetlands > Peat | place: Germany... | reverse complement strand
CTTCTCCGCAATCAGCTTCCTGATCTTCTCCACGAACTCCGCCGCTGGGATGTCTTCCGTCTTCTCTTTCCCGCGCGAGCGCACGTTCACCTTCCCCGCCTCGGCCTCTTTATCCCCGACGACCAGCAGGAACGGCACCTTCTGCATGGCGTGTTCGCGAATCTTGGCGTTCATCTTCTCGTTGCGCGCATCTACTTCCACGCGCACGCCGATCGCCTTCAACTCCGCTGCCACTTTGTTGGCATACTCCGCGTGCCGCTCGCTGATGGGAATCATCACCGCCTGCACCGGCGACAGCCATACTGGAAACGCTCCCGCGTAGTGCTCGATCAGCACTCCGAAGAATCGCTCCACCGATCCATACAGCGCGCGATGCACCATCACCGGCTGCTTGCGCGAGCCGTCCTCGGCTACATATTCCAGGCCGAAACGCTGTGGCAGGTTGAAATCGAACTGCACCGTCGACAGTTGCCACAGCCGCCCAATCGCATCCACCAGCTTGATGTCGATCTTCGGCCCGTAGAATGCGGCCTCGCCCGGAATCGTTTTGTACTCGATCCCCCGCGCCTTCAGCACGTTTTCCAGCGACTGCGTGGCGTGGTTCCACTGATCTTCGCTGCCCACAAAATTCTTGCGGTCTTCCGGATTCCACGTCGACAGCTCGGTCTGGAATTTGTCGAACCCAAAATCCTTCAGCACGTCCAGCGCAAACTCCAGGCAGCTGGCAATCTCGCCTTCGATCTGTTCCGGCGTGCAGAAAATATGCGCGTCGTCTTGCGTGAAACCACGAACCCTCAATAATCCGTGCATCACGCCTGAACGCTCATAGCGATACACCGTTCCCAGCTCACCCAGCCGCACCGGCAGGTCGCGATACGATTTCAGCGAATCCTTGTAAATCAAAATGTGCCCGGGGCAGTTCATCGGCTTCAGCCGGTATTCGGCGTCATCGAGTTCCATGGCGTCGAACATGTTCTGCGAGTAATAGCCCTCGTGCCCTGAGGTGTAGAACAGCTGCCGCCGCGCCACATGCGGCGTGTAGACGAGCGAGTAGCCGCGCTTCAGGTACTCACTTCGCATCCAGTCTTCCATCTCTTTGCGGATGATCCCGCCCTTGGGATGCCAGAAAATCAGCCCCGGCCCGGCCAGCTCCTGAATCGAAAAGAGATCCAACTGCTGACCCAGCACGCGGTGATCGCGCTTCTTGGTCTCTTCGATCTGCTTCAAATACTCGTCGAGGCCTTTCTTGGAGAAGAAGGACGTCCCATAGATGCGCTGCAGCTGCGGATTCTTCTCGTCGCCCAGCCAGTATGCCCCGGCGATGTTGAACAGCTTGAATGCCTTGATCTTTCCCGTCGACGGGATGTGTGGCCCGCGGCAGAAATCGGTGAACTTGCCGGTGCGGTAAATTGAAATCTTTTCATCGGGCTTGGTGAATTGCTCGATGAAATGGCACTTCATGAAGTCGCCGTCTTTCTTGAACTCGGCCAACCCCTGGTCGCGCGGCAGAAATTCGCGCGCATACGGCAGGTCCTGCTGCACCAGTTCCTGCATTTTCTTTTCGATCTTTTCCAGATCTTCGGGCGTGAACGGCGTGGGCCGGTAGAAGTCGTAGAAAAATCCGCTCTCGGTCGCGGGTCCGTGGCCGAGTTTGGTCTCAGGGAAAAGCTCGAGCACCGCCGCCGCCAGCAAGTGCGCCGAGGAATGCCGGAAAACCTCCAGCGACTCGGGATCTTTTTCCTTGAGCAGGAACAAATCGGTGTCCTTCTCGAGAGGGCGAGTCAGGTCGATCAAGTCGCCGTTGGCCTTCGCGACCAGGGCAGCGTCCGCCAGCCCCGGACTGATCGACTTCGCAATCTCCAGCGCAGTCGTGCCTTTGGGAACTTCCTTCACGCTCCCATCCGGGAGCTTCACATGAATGCTGTCAGCCATAAGAATGAACCTGCTGCGTTACTCAATCCTTCAGTTTATGGGAGGGATACGGGAGGGTCAAACCAGAGACGGTGCCGTTGAGAGTAGTTTCAGTTCGTGGGACTCGCCACGATCTTGGTGGTTGCCCTGAACCTATGCCAGTTCGCGAATTTGATGATACTGCTTGCGCAATGGTTGGACGTTTCACAGATCAGGACGTTGGACTTTGTAGGCAGGACCATGCTGGTACCGTCTCCCAGAAGCAGATTCGAGTAATCGATTTCGTCTTTCGTCCGCGTTATCGGATAATCCGGCATGTCCTCGGTTTCCAGTTCCAGCCGAAGCAAAGAAGGGGTCCGTCCATCAACCCAAATCTTGCCTCCATATCCAGGGAACCAGATCTTGTGGTGGGACTCCAGAAAGTAAAGCCGGTTGTTTTGCGCAGCCACTTTGAAGTCGAACACCAAGGCAGGAATCGAGTGCAGCCTGGTCTGTTTCAAGTAATGAAATTGCGCTTTGCTGGCAGGCGCAAAAATACTTGCCAGCATGGTTGCAAACTCGCCATGCGACCAATTTCCTGAAGGCTCGGAGGCGTTGGCAGACACTGGTTGTCCATCCACGCGAACGTCACTGTAAAACTCCTGCCCATCCCGATACGTCACGTTGACCGTGACCACGTCTGAGTGCTCGATGAAAATTGCATCGTCCACCGATGCTGAGCGCGTGTTCCAATAACGCCTTGTCTTGCGATCGCAAATTACATTCGACAGCTTTTTCCGCAGGTTGAGGACATACTCACAGACTGCCGCTAAGGATGACGAGTGTTCCTCTCTCCCACCAAGGTCCGAGCAGTATTTGGGAATATCGACCGTTTCTAATTCTTTCGCGGCCGCGAAGGCGAGTGCTACAGCCGAATTCGGCCCAGGAGACGCACTGCTGGCTGGAACCGGGACGTCCGCGCTTGCAGCCGCCGCTGGCCCAGGCGCGGGTGGCCGAGGCGCAGGTGTCGCCGCAGGCTCGGCAACCAAGGCCGCCAGCGGAATCTCCAGCGTACCTGACTGGCTTGATCCCTGATCGTAAACGCCGGAGCGCAGGTAAACATCCGCCGCGGGCACGTCCATCTCCAGGTTGTACGAGACGCCGCTTGCCTGGACTGCGGCGTAGCGATCCGGTCGCACAGTTAGCTGGAGCATTCGCACTATCCAGTTCAACGGCTTCCCGTCGCGGTCGTAACCGACAAGCGTCACTTCGACGCTGCCGTGGCGTACTCCGTCGGAAGCAGGGTCGAGCGTCAAGTGGTCCACCGGCACAGTGAGATTCACTCGATAGCGCGTGACCGGCCCTTTCAGGTTTGCATTGTCCCCCACGTGTGCAGCACCCGGCGCCGGCTGTGGGTTTGCAGAGAGCACGTGCATCGCATAGGTAATCGCGGTCGAGTCCGGCATGCCATGATCCATTAGCGGCCGCAGCGGATCGGCCGTAGGGCTCAGTTTGGCGGCCTGAACCAAGGTCTCATCCGTCGCGTAGTAGCCCCGGCGATAGGCCAGGTGATAGCTTTCTCCGCTGACCTTCACCTCGATGCGGCGCAGCCTTCCGTCCATCTTCTTGTTGGCCGGCGAGTAGGTCAGAGTGTAGTAGTGCGTACCGTGGTTGAGCACGCGGTCCAGGGCGTTGTTCAGTCCGTTCGTGTTGTAGAACGCCTCCCCACCAGTATCCTTCGCCAACTCGTCCATAGCGGCAAAAGCGGCGGTGCGCTCTAAGCTCCCGCCGTACAGATCGCTAACCTGGTACTGGGTCATCACTTGAGCGTTGGCGAACTTGGGCGATTGCGGGCCGCTGAAGTCGTAATGACGGTCAACGGCAAGGCCTTGCGCGCCGATCGGATAAATTGCAATTTGCGCCGCGGTTAGCAGATTCGCGGTCCGTGACACTGCATCCTGATATTGGCGGGCGGGATTCGCTCCGCCCTGACTGAAGTCGGGAAAGATGCTGAGCGGAAAAGAACCCGAGAACCAGATCACGTTCTTGCGCCCCGGGATTCCCTGTAGGTAGCGGGCAAGCTGTTGCATCGCCTCCAAGGTCGTTTGAATTCGCACGCCGGTCTGAGCCGACTGGGTCTCAGCCTGAAACTGTTGGAGTGCAGCCGCCGCGGCCTGCATCTGCGCCGATCCGGTAGCCGCCGCCATCTGTTGTATCTGGGCGGCAGCCCGATTGTTGGCATCCGTTTCCTCACTCGTCTGGAGGAGTGCCGACAACTGCGGATTGCCCGCAGAATTCTGCCCATTCACCGCCGCCATCAGCAGCGCAGGGTCGCCGGTGAATCCCTGAATGAAGCGCAGCCTCTCCGCTAACGTAAAGATGGCGAGCCGCGTTCCAGGCCGGATTCCGTTGATGTACTTGATCATCTGCGCGTGCACGTAGCTTTGGTCCGACATCTGAGTGTTGAGCGCGTCCAGAAGCAGAATGTTGGCCGCGTCCCCAGCTTTGGCCAGCGGCAGGTTGGAGAATGTATTGGGCGGCAGCTTGGCTTGCAGCGCCGGCACATCCGGCAGCCCGGCGTGTTCCTCGAACGAGGTTATGGTCTGGGGGTGACGATCCTCGAGAATTTGGAATTGTTCCTGGGCCAAACCGGTGACGGGTGCATCCTGAGCGTTTGTGACCACCACGTCCACCAGAACCCTGCGCACATTGGCGCGGAAGGTCGTCCGTTCAGTGGAATCAGGCTTGGCCGTCTGACCACAGACGGGAAAAACTGAAAGCAGAACCAGCGCGAGCAGGCAACCGCGGATCGGGAACATGCGAAGCTCCCCTATACGGTACAGCAAAGCCTACATCAATGCGGGCAGATCTGATGTATAGAAATGTATTTCTGCTAGATACACGTGATTGGCAAACCAGGCGCTTACCCCCCTTGACCCCTACTCGCTTTGCTAAGGATGCGCGCTCATAGTCTTCCCGGGTTCTAACGAGAGCTGAAGTTTGCTGGGCACCGGGGTAAAGACGGGATCATCGCTGGCCCAGGGCCTACGGCAGGGCTTTTGATGTTCGTACAGATCCAAATTCCGGCCCAAGAGTCGCCCCAGATCAGATTTTCGCGATTCTTCGAGCTGGTGAATAATGGCCCGCTGTGTCTCCGCGGCCTCCCGAAATTTGCCAGCGGCCGCCAGCGCCATCGCCAGCGTAACGCCTTCTTCGAACCCATCGCCCTGCTCACTTCGCACCAGCGACTCGATGATGTGGAGAGCGCGGCTTTCGTCGCGCACAGCAGGGTCCGGCGCCGCCGCCAGCAGCCGCGCCAAGGCGGTCGCAATGTCCGGATCCCTGGGATGCGCCACGGATGCTTCCTCCAAAAGTGAGCGCGCCTGGGCGTATGCGCCGGCGTGAACTGAAGCCATCGCCTGCATCAGCCGGGCAAATCCATTCTGCGGCTCAAGCGACGCCACAATTCCGTACTCCCGACCGGCCTCCTCATCCTGCTTACGGCGCATCAGAAGATTCGCCAGCTGAAAGTGAGAGGCCGCGAGCCCAGGATCCAATCGAATCGCTTCCTGGAATTGAGCGATTGCCTGATCCTCTTTTCCCGTGTCGATCAGCAATATTCCAATGTTGTAGTGCACCGGGGCATTGTTGGGGTCTAACTGCGCGGCGTGTTCGTACTGCTGCAGCGCCTCGTTGTTCTTCCCAGCCTTCGCCAGGGCCACGCCCAGATACATATACACGATCGGATCGGACGGGTAGAGACTGACCAGTTGACGATAGTCGGCAATCGCGTCGGCAAAGCGTTTCTCGCGAACGGCGGCGCTGCCTCGCTCCAGCAAACCCACCTTGCCCTGTTTGAGCACGCGAATTTCATCCAATAATGGATCGTGAATCGTTGGTTCGGCCTCGCCACGAGCCTGCATCTGCTCCTGCATTTGATGCAGGTCGCCCAACGAGCGGTAAGTCATGGCCAGCTGGTAATGAACGCTGGACGCCTTCGGCTCCCGTGCCAGCGCTTCCTTGAAATATTTCAGGGCGTCGGCGTATTTGTGCTCCGTCAATGCGATCTTGCCCAACCCGGTCAGGGCCGCAGCCGCGGACGGATTGGGCTGGGCCATGGACCTAACGAACCATGACTTGGCCAAGTCCAGATGATTCGCACTCAGTTCCAGATTGCCCAACCGCACCATCGCGCTGGCGCTATTCGGTTTAAGAGTCACAGCTCGCTGCAACTCTTGCAACGCTGACTCAGTGTCGCCGTTCAACTGGTGGAGATAACCTGCGTAATACTCCCAACGGAATGACTGCGGCTCCAACTTAGCGGCATTCTGATAGGACGCCCGGGCAGCATCGTCAAAATCATAGGCCTGGTAAATCTCTCCCAGGCTCCCAAAAGCTCTGGCTTTCTCCACGTTTGAAGCGTTCGATCGGGCCAGGGTCGCGGCCAGCGCGGTTTGCGCGGCACGAACCTGTTCCTGGACAGGCTGGTCCACTCCCGCTAGTTCAGGCTGCGGTATTTCAACCAGCTCAACTTTAGAATCAGGGGAACGCGTGGACGCTTCCTGTGCAGCCGCGGAGAAGCTGACCGCGACGCTGGTCACCGCTACAGCAAGCACTATCAGAACGATCCAGTGTGAGGCGGTCTTCATGATGATGATGATGATGGCGCGGCTTTCGCAGTGCCGCTGCCTTCACGCAGCGTCGTGTATTTGCCCGGCGGAAGCCCCGTCCATTCTTCCACACGGCCACTCACCCAATGCGCTTGCACCTTGATGATTTCGGTGGCGTCGCCCAGTCCGAACAAGATTCGCGGATCGCTGGACGAACAATAACTCCCGTCGCTATGAACACGCCGCCAAAGCGTGGGCGCATTGCGGCGAAAAACCGCCACTCGTGTCCCCAGCATGTCGCGATGATATTTTTCTCCCACCATGCGGAACCCAATCCACGGCTTCCGATGGCCTACATTATTCACGAGCAGGCGTGCAGGACCGTTGTTGTTAATCAGCACGACATCGATATCTCCATCATTGTCGATGTCGCCGAATGCCGCGCCCCGGCCCACTTCCAGAAGTGAGAACGCAGATCCCGCGCGGCTCGATACGTTCTCAAATTGTCCTTTGCCGTTGTTATGCAGCAGAAGGTTGGATTGAGCCAGCGGATACGGGCTCCCTTTGCGGGCTTGTTCTTCAATCAACGTGACGGACCCATTCACCATCAACAAATCCAGCCAGCCGTCGTTATCGTAATCGAATATCCCCAGCCCAAATCCAGTGTAGCGATGGGTTGCCAATGCGATTCCGGCCTCGTAAGACTTGTCCTCGAACCAGCCCTTTCCGTTGTTCTCGTACAGGTCGGCGTATTGTCCGGCGAGATTTAAAACCACGAGATCTTCGAATCCCCGGCCCAGCAAATCTGCGGCGTCGACTCCCATACTGGATTGCGGCCCGCCATCTCGATTGAGCGCGCAACCCGCAACCAGCGCGTCATTCTTAAAAGTTCCGTCGCGTTGGTTAATCCACAGCTGGTTGGTGCGCATGTCATTGGTCACATACAGGTCGGGCCATCCATCGCCATTGAAATCCGCGGAAACGACGCCCATGGCGCCCAAAAACTCACTGCCGATTTGTGAACGAAGCGATACATCTTCAAACGTGCCGTCGCGCCGATTCCGGAACAGGCGATTGGGTAGCGGGGTAAAAGCCAATGGTCCGCAGTAGTCCTCCGCACCGCTGGACGCAAGGCACTTCTTCTGGTTGGTATACCGAAAGTCCACGTAGTTGCAGACGAACAGATCTAACCAGCCATCGCGGTCGTAATCCAGAAAGGTCGCACTGCAACCCCAGCCCGGAACATCAGTCCCGCTTTCAACCGTGACATCGGTAAACGTGCCGTCCCCGTTATTTCGCCACATCTGACTGTGGCCAAAATTGGTGATGTATAAATCCACCCAGCCATCATTATTGAAATCTGCCGCCGCCACTCCCATGCCGAATCCAGTCGCCCTGATCCCACTCTCCTCGGTGACGTCTACAAACTTGAGCGTGCAACTGCCGTCAGCATGCCGGACTGAATCGTTGCGATACAGCCGGCCTCGCAGCGGCAACTGGGGCCGAAATATCGGCTGGCTCTGTACCTTGTTCGGTCCCAGCATCGCTCCCTGAACCAGGAAGATGTCGAGATCGCCATCATTGTCATAGTCGAAGAGCGCGACGCCCGATCCCATGACTTCCGGATAGTAATGCGCGCCCGACATTCCGTTGAAGTGAATGAAATCAATTCCGGCTTCTTTCGCCCGGTCGGAAAAAATCTCCTCGGCTGCCGGGGACGCAAGGCAACCTGCCCCTTGACGAGCCGCAGCCGCAGCCATTCCGAGCTTTATGAAGTCACGCCGGCTGATCATTCGTGATTGAATGGTGGCACATCACCACAACGACGGCAAGTAACGATACTGGACGGATCGGCAATTCATCGCGCCTCAGACTTGCGCGGTATAATTCTCTGTTTTTGGCAATCTGGTTCTTGACAATCTGCTGCTACTCCATCGACGAAGGTGGCCCTTCCATGAAGATTTCTGGCTTCGATAATGTTTCTCCTTTCATTCAGTCATCGCGGAATTATCGCGTTCGGCATTCCGGACCTGCACTCGTCACAATCCTCCTGGGCATGACCCTTCTGACTGCTGGGCCGGTGCACGCTCAATTGAAGGCCAAAGTGACGGTCGATCCTTCCCAATCGAAAACCATGCTCTATACCACCTCATTGGGCGTTGCCGCGGACCGCTGGGACCTCAAAGCATTCGATCCCGCAACCATGCAGTTGCTGCGGGACGCCGGAATCACCAACATGCGATTCCCGGGCAACGGCGGCATCGATGCTCTGTATCACTGGTCGACCGGAGCGATCACGAATCCTTACACTAACGACAGGGCGCCAGCCTTCCCACGCGAAATCCAGTTTCCCGCGCTCGTCCCGGCGATCGACAGTCTGGGTTCAGGGCTGGTCTCGGTAAACTACGGCAGCAACCTCGACGGCAGCGGCGGCGGCGAACCCGCCGAAGCGGCCGCCTGGGTCGCGTATGCCAACGGCAGCCCTTCCAACACGCAAGCCATCGGCAAAGACTCCAAAGGGAACGATTGGAAGACGGTGGGCTTTTGGGCCAGCCTGCGTGCCAGCACGCCGATCACAACTGACGACGGTTACAACCACCTGCGGATTGGGCATCCAGAGCCGATCGGCATTCCCCTGTGGACCGTGGGTAACGAACCGTGGGGCAATGGCTTCTATGGCCAGAGCCGCACTGTAGGGTCGGACGCCGATAACGAGGGCAAGTACGGCCAGAGCGCGTCGCCCGAGCCCGACCTGCACAATGGAACCGTCCCCACCTCAAAAGAGTGGGGCCGCAACCAGCATAATGTCCGCGTAGGCCCGGCGGTCTACGGCGCTGCCGTGGTTCAGTACGTCAAGGCCATGAAGGCCGTCGACCCGACGATCATGGTCGGCGCGTTTGTAATTGCTCCCCCGTACTCCTCCGACGCAGACCAGTACGGAAAAAACTGGAACGCCGAAGTATTAAAGGCCGCGTGCGCCAGCATGGACTTCAGCGCTGCCACCCTCTGGGAAGGCAAGGACGCGCCGCCGAATTATGTCCAGCAGATCGACGAGGACGACCTCCTCATGAACGCTCTCGATGTGATGGACGCCACTCGACGCTTCCCGCAAAATGCGCTGGAGCACGACTACACTCTGCTGACTCACGACCTGCTGGAGAAGTACAAGAAATTCTGCCCCAGCGGTCACTTCCCCCAATTGGCATTTACCAGCGTAGGGATCGCGCCCTGGATGCCTCCCAAGAATCCCGCTGTGACTGCCCTTTATACCGCCGACACGGTCGCGACCCTGCTGGAGCGCGGCGCCTTCACCGTGGAGTGGGCGCCTATTCACGCCTTGAGCTCCAATTTTCTGGATAACAACAACAAGCCGCAACCGCCCTATTACGCCATCAAGCTGCTCCATCAGGTGGCGCGCGTCGGCGACACATTTGTGGGAACCACCTCGCAGATGGACACCCTCGCGGTGCACGCCTTAAAAAAACGCGATGGCGGCCTTGGCCTGCTCCTGATTAACAAAGACTTGGCCCGCTCCGTCACCGTCACAGTTTCGGTGAATGGCTACGGCTACGCCACCAAGGGGACGCGCTACGACTACGGGAAACTCAACATCGACGGTGGCAAGACCATCACCGAAGCGCCGATCGAAAACCTGGGCCCGACCTTTACCGTGGAAGTCCCGCGCTACGCCATTACGGCGATCGTAATTCCCAAGGCCCCGTAGAACGTAAAGAATCCTGCAAAACGATTCGGGGACTCCGATGGTCGATCGGAGTCCCCGTGTCGTTACAAGCCAAGGTGGCCCGGTTCTCGCGAGTAGCGGCGATTGAACTACATCGCCACGTCCTTGATATGCGTCGCGATGTACCACTTGTTCCCGAACGCGTCTTTCACACCGGCGTTGCGATCGCCGTAGGGCTGGTCGGTCGGCTCCTGGAATGACGTTGCCCCCGCCACCAGCGCCTGCCGATACACCGCCTCCATGTTCGGCACATAGAGGTAGAACATCGCGGGCATAGTCTCATACTTGCCCTGCGCTTCACCCATCTCGACTACAGAATCGCCGACGCGAATTACGGCATGGTGAACCACGCCGTCGGGCGAGGCATACTTCGCCACTTCCTCCGCCCCGAACGCGCGCTTCAGGAAGCTGATCAGCGGTTCGGCCCGCCGCGGATGCAGGTATGGATTCACGCTGAACAGTCCTTTGGGAACATGGCTCTTTCCCTTGGCCGTGGCAATGTACCAGTAGTTGCCCGCCTGGTCCCGCACCGCACTGGAGCGCTCGCCGTACTCCTGATCGCGTACTCCATCGATCAGCGTCGCTCCCGCCGCGACGGCCTTCTCGGTGACCGCATCCGCGTCCTCAACGTAAATGTGCAGCGCATTGGGCTGCAGCGATCCCGGGAATTTCTTTCCGGCGAGGCCTCCGCCCAACATCAGCGTGGTATCCCCGAGCCGCACTTCCGCGTGCACGCCCGTCGGCATCACCGCCCGCATGATTTCTTCCGCGCCCAGACCCTGCTTGGCGAACTCCAGCAGCGCCAGCCCATCGGCCGCAACCAGATACGGCGTCACCATGCGGAATCCGCGCGGAACCGGATTCACCCCTTTGGCTGACTCGGGGGCCTTACCGCCCTCGGGCCCCTCGTGCAGCCCCTTCATCCGCCTGTGCATTTCCTCAACCGGCATCTCTTCTTTCACCGTGAACACGCCCCACGAATAGCCAAACGGATCCTCCAGCGTCGCATCGCGGTGTCCATAGAACTGGTCCTTGGGCGCGCGCACCAGTTTCATGCCCGCGGCCACGGCATGTTCCGCAAAGGCATCTACATCCGGGACCTGGACGGAAATCGAAATCGGCGAACCTCCCAGAGTCTCGGCGCTGAAGCGGCCTCCCTCGGGCCATTCGCCGGTGATGTCAATGACCGACTCGCCGATCATCAACTCAGCGTGCGGGATGCTGTCTCCCACCTGGAATCGGAACCTTTCTTTCGCCCCCAAAGCGCGCTTGTAGAACTCAATCGCTTTGGCAGGATCTCGGAACGCGATCCTGGGTGATGCACTCACACGAACGGCTGCTACGGGCTCAACTAATCTTGGTTCGGCAACGGTAGACATACGCTTCTTTCCTCCTAATTCGGATTTCAATCGTGCCTTGAACGTCGCACTCGGCAGATTGCGCAAGTCCGCCGCGATGCGCACCAATGGCTCGATACCCGACTCCACTTTCGGAGGCTTGCCGTCCGTTCGGGCAAACATCGCCTCTACAGCCTGGTTCAGCCGTTCAATCTTCTTCGTATCGATTTTTCGCGGATCGTGATTCCCCGGATTCAGAGAGCGCTTAGGCATCGGCACCCTCCATGCGCGCCCGCAGACTCGTAAGCGCGCGGAACTGTAACTGTTTCACCGCGCCCTCAGTCTTGCGAATCTCCCGCGCCACTTCCTTGATACTTTTCTCTTCCACAAACCGCAGTACCACCACCCGCCGCTGCTCGGCCGGCAACGTATCCACCAGGCGATACAACGTGGCCCGCCGCTCCACGTCTTCTATCTCTGCCGGACTGGCCTGCGCCGACTCGATTGCGAACTCATCAGCCACCTCGCGTCCGGCACGCTGCCAGCGATCCCGGATCAAGTTCGCCGCAATCCGGAACAACCACGCCGCAAACGGAATCCCGCGCCACTCGAATCGCTTCAAATTAGCCAGCGCCTGCTGAAACACTTCCGCAGTCACGTCTTCGGTCTCAGCGCGATCCCGCACACGCTTCACCACGTACGCATACACACGCTCAAAGTTAATTTCGTAAAGCTCCGCAAAGCAGGCGGGATCCTTCTGCGCAGCTTCGATCAGAAGCCGCTCGTCCGCTTCTTTCTTCAGAGCCTTCAAAAAGATTCTCCGCGCGGAGTAGTCTTACACAGGGATAACCGGTGAGGACCAGAAAAAGTTACGCCAACCGAGAGAGTCTGATTCGAACTGTCAGCTGTAGTAAAGGTCCTCAACCGCCTTTTGCACCTTCGCCGACAGCGCTTCCAAGTCTTTCCCGGTCAGCCCGATCGTCGAGATCGGCTCGCCCACCCGCATTTCCAGCGGACGGCATTTGATGTGGTAGGTATTCATCGGCAGCAATTCGTAGGTTCCCACCAAAGCCACGGGAACAATATCCACTTGCGCCTTGATCGCCAGAAAGAACGCGCCCGGCAGAAATGGTTTAATCTCTCCATCCGGCGTGCGCCCGCCTTCGGGATAAATCACCAGCGGCAGCCCCGCCTTCAATCCCTTCAGCGCCGCGCGAATGCTGCTGATGGAGTGCGCAGGATTCTGCTGATCGATGCACACTTGCCCCGAGCGCTTGAGTTGCCAGCCGACGATGGGATACGACAGCAGCTCCTTCTTGAAGGCAATGCGGAACTGAAACGGCAGATAGGTGTAGAGCACGGGAATGTCGAGCGCCGACGCGTGATTGACCGCGTAGACGTGCGGTTTCGAAGTGTCGATCTGGTCGAGCCCCGTCACCTTCACCGGAGAAAAGATCGTCTTCATGATCAGCCACGACCATGCGTAGGAAAACCAGTGCAGCCGCGAACCGTCGCGGTCAAACAGCCCACCCGGAATCGCGAGCAGCCCCATCACCAGGGTGTACAGCCAGATCAGCGGATCGAGAATGAAATACGAGCGCAGCCGGCTCAGCCAGCCATGTTTCAGCCCCGGAATCGCATGCGGGCTCGGACGCGTCGGGGCTGACTGACTTGCGGCCGGCGGCGCAGCGATACGAACCGGCCCGGGCGCGGCGCTTTCCGCGCGGTCAGTTTCCATTTGATCCAGCGATGACTTCACTTCGCCCACCCTTCCATTCTAGGGGAAAACCGCAGGATGGCTAGGTCTCAAACCAGCGGTTCAGATTCTCACTCCGAGCAGCCGCATCGCTTCCCCCACCAGATAGATCGACCCCGTCACTACCATGACCGTCTCGGGCCCCGCGCCGCCGCGAGCCCGCTCCAGGGCCGCCCCCACCTCGGCCACCGGCTCAATCTCAGCTCCTGTGCGGCTCCCGGCCTGCACAATCTCTTCCGGCGATGCCGACCGCGGATTCTCCGGCCGCGTGGCAATCACCCGCTCGGCCAGCGGGAACAGGATTTCGGTCATCTCTGAGATTGCCTTGTCGCGCATCGCTCCGAAAACGAAAATCAGCGGACGGTTGTCATAGCGCTCCGAAAGGGCGGAGCGGAGGGCCCACGCACCCGCCGGATTGTGCGCCACATCGAGCACAATTTCCGGCCAACCGGCCCGCGCCCCGATCACCTGAAATCTCCCCGGCCAGCGCGTCTCGCGAATCCCACGCTCGATCGACTCCGGTGTAATGCCGGCCACTCCCAGCGTCGACAACTCTTCCGCCGCACCCACTGCCAGCGCCACATTCCGCAACTGATGCCGCCCCGCCAGCGGCGACTGCACAAGAATCTGCTGGCCCATCACTTGCAGCGGATAGCGGCAAGAAAAATGGTTCTCGTGTCTCCCGGCGTTCTCAGCGTCCTCGGCGGTGAAAGGTTTTTCCTGAGTACTGGGTACCATGTACTGAGTACTCCCCGGCGACACCGGCGGCACATACTGCACGGCGCTCACTCCCCGCGCGCCCAAATCAAGAATCGTGTTGCCGATCACGTCGTTGGCCTCGGGCTGCTGCGGCAGGGTCACGACCACACCCCCCGGCCGAATGATTCCCACCTTTTCGCGCGCGATCTCGCCGACGGTGTTGCCCAGAAATTTCTGATGGTCGAGGGAGATGTCGGCAATCACGCTGACCAGAGGCTCGACCACGTTAGTCGCGTCCAACCGCCCTCCCATGCCAACTTCTAGCACGGCAATCTCCGCCCGCTCGCGCGCAAAGTGCACAAACGCAATCGCCGTCATCATCTCGAAAAAGCTGGGATGCCACGGCAATTCTCCCTGCGCCACCAACCGCTCGGCCGCGCGATCGACTTCGCCGTGCAGCCGCGCAAAATCATCGTCGCCGATCGCTTCTTCGCTCACTCGAATGCGCTCGTTGATGCGCACCAGATGCGGAGAAGTGTAGAGCCCAGTCTTCAACCCGGACGCCCGCAAAATCGACGCCAATGTCGCCGCCGTCGAGCCCTTCCCGTTCGTCCCCGCAATCAGCACGCTCGGAAACGTCCGCTCAGGATGATTCATCGCCCCCAACAGCACGCGCATGTGTGCCAGGTCGAACTTGTTCGACGGCGTATGCGCCAGCTCGTGACCCAGCGCAAACATGCTCGCCACTGCGTTTTCGTAGGACATGGAAGAAACTCTCAGCTGTCAGCCATCACAGCATTGAGCCTTCAGATTAACAGTCTTGGGGATGACGAAAAAGGCTGGGAAGCAGAGTGCGGGAATTTGTTCTTGGCTGACGGCTGACAGCTGATAGCTGACAGCTACGCAGTCATAAACTCCAGCGCCCGCGCAATATACGGCTTCAGCTGTTTGCGCGGAACCACGGCGTCCAGCATGCCGTGTTGCAGCAGGAACTCGCTGCGCTGGAAGCCCGGCGGCAATTTCTGCCGGATGGTCTGCTCGATCACTCGCGGCCCGGCGAAACCAATCAGCGCGCCCGGTTCCGCGATGTTCAAATCGCCCAGCATGGCAAACGACGCAGTCACGCCCCCGGTAGTCGGATCGGTCAGCAGTGAAATATAAGGAACCTTGGCTTTGTCCAGCCGCGCCAGCGCCGCGGAAATCTTTGCCAGCTGCATCAGGCTTATCACGCCTTCCATCATGCGCGCCCCGCCCGACGCCGACACAATAATCAGAGGCGTGCGCGAATCGGCCGCGCGCTCCACCGCCCGCGTAATCGCTTCTCCCACCACCGCGCCCATGCTGCCGCCGATGAAGGCATACTCCATCACGCTGGCAATCACGGGCCGCCCTGATAACTTACCGTGCGCATTAATCACGGCATCGTTCAGCCCCGTATCCTGCTGCGCCTGCTTCAGCCGCGATGAATACGGTTTTAAATCGACGAATTTCAACGGATCGGTTGACGCGATGTCGCCATCGAACATCTCGTACTGGTTGTCGTCGAGCAACTGGGCCAGGCGCGTCCGGGCATCGATCCTGAAGTGTTTGTCGCACTTCGGACAAACGTTCAAGTTCTCTTCCAAATCCTTTTTCCAGATAATCTGACGGCAGCTCTCACACTTCACCCACAACCCTTCGGTCTTGACGCGCTTCTCCCCCGAAGTATCCAGCTCGCCGGATTCGCGTTTAAACCAAGCCATAAAAGCAGTTCTCGAATGTCAGTTCTCAGCAAAACAGCGCCGTTTCCCTTACTGAGAACTGGGAACTGAGAACTAGTACTCGATCCCTCTCTGCGCCATCACGCCTTTTTCATACGCGTGCTTCACCTGGCGCATTTCCGTCACCGTGTCGGCAGCCTCGACAATTGTGGGGTGCGCATTCCGGCCCGTCAAGATCACGTGGACCATCTCCGGCTTCTTCTTCAGGCTCTCAACCACCTTCGCCGGATCGAGCATGCCGTAACTGATGGCATAGTTGATCTCGTCCAGAACCACCAGATCCCACTCCCCCGATTGAATCGCGCGGTCGGCCTCGGTCCAGGCTTCTTCCACCATCCGCACGTCTTCCGGATCCGGCTGTTCCGTGCCGACCTTCACGAAGCCCCGCCCCATCTGCTTCATCACAAACTTGTCGCCAAAGGCCTGCACTGCATCGAGTTCGCCGTAATGCCACGAACCCTTCAGGAACTGCAGCATCAGCACCCGCATCCCCTGGCCAACCGCTCGCAGGGCCGTCCCCATCGCGGCGGTGGTTTTGCCCTTGCCCGGCCCGGTGTTCACGATGATCAGACCACGACGGATGTCAGCCATGCCTGGTTCAACCGAGTCTGGTTCAGCCAAACCTGGGTCGCCCAGCTTCGGTCAACCAAGCTTCGGTCGGACGTTTGATTCTACTAGATGCTGACCTTCGCCTGTATATCCGGACATCCCATAAGCCGATATCGGTCGGGCGGCCTCCTGTCCGATAGTGGACAGTCCAGTCCCAGAGTGGACAATCAGTATCGGGTCCCAAGAACCGTCCTCTCCGTCTCTTAAGGGCTTTGCCGGTTACTGTGCATGGAAGACCAGTTGCAGCCCATTCTTTGTGGGGTGCCCTGCCGGGCTGCTACGGGGAGACTATGGGCGCGCAGTTTTTTCCGATGAATTGAAACAATTCAGGCTGCGGCTCCGTCTTTATGTTTAAGGAATGGTTTGGGGATTGTGCAGGGAGAGTCTCCTGCGTGACCGTACGGATGCCTCGCTGATGCGGGATAACACAAATAATTCGGCAGCTAACTTTTCCACGGAACTATAGCATCCAAGGTTGCGTAGCTCGGTCAGGCAGATCTCTGTCCCCTCGCGAACCCCGGAGGTCTCATCGTGATCAACAGATGTACACACAGAAGTGCAGTGTTATTGTTGCTGTTGCTCGTCGCGCTGCCGGCCTTTGCGGGCCAGCACATCGCCGTGCATCCGCGGACCTCCCTCGATTCGCCCGAGCAGGCGACCATTCGTGAGATTGTGGATATGGAACGGCAGGCTCGCGAGGCCAGCATCCGCCGCGATGCCGATTTTTCCCAGCGCACCCTCGCCGAAGATTACGTCGACATTACTCCGCTGGGTCAGGTAAGGACCAAGCAGGACACGGTCGCCGCTCGCAAGAGCGGCCAGCTGCGCTATGAAACCATCGACGTGAGCGACATGGTTGTGCGCATCTACGGTGACACCGCCGTCGTCACCGCTCGCGCCGACGTGAAAGGACACCAGCTGGGCGAAGACTTCAGCGGACCTTACCGCTACACCCGAATCTGGGTCCGTCGCACCGGCCACTGGCTCGCCGTCAGCTACCAGGCTACCGTCACGCAATGACGTGTCAAGAGCCCGGCAACCATGGGAAAATGACTAGTGGGACCGAGCAAAAAATGACCGCACGGCTGCGGCTATTGTAGAATCAGGGAGTCAACCCCATCCGCTGCGGATGCAACGGATTCTTTCCTCGTCGGGACGTGGCTCAGCCTGGTAGAGCACTCGCTTGGGGTGCGAGGGGTCGGCAGTTCAAATCTGCCCGT
>Ga0209415_10008654_pt1 | contig 17623 bp, 13 predicted proteins | sample PeaSoiSIISIP2007_FD_187696 | JGI IMG/M metagenome (GOLD analysis project Ga0209415, IMG submission 187696) | Peat soil microbial communities from Weissenstadt, Germany - SII-SIP-2007 (SPAdes) (version 2) | ecosystem: Environmental > Terrestrial > Soil > Wetlands > Peat | place: Germany... | reverse complement strand
GCAGGTGCCGGTAGCGCCGGTGCCGGTGCCGGGGTGCCGATCGGCAGGCCGGCCGCGAACACCGCCGTGCTCGTGCTCGACGAGCGGCTGCGCCTGGTGCCCAAGGGCGTGGCCGGAGTGCTTTACGTGAGCGGCGCTGGGGTCGCCGACGGCTATGCCGGCCGGCCAGGCCTGACCGCTGAGCGCTTCGTGGCCGACCCGTTCCGCCCCGGCGGGCGCCTGTGGCGGACCGGTGATCAGGCGCGGTGGGGCCCGGACGGGGAGCTTGAGTACCTCGGCCGGGCCGACCGGCAGGTCAAGGTGGACGGCCGCCGGATAGAGCTTGCCGGGATCGAGGCGGTCCTTGCCCGACACCCGGACGTCAGCCAGGCGGCGGCGGTAACCGGTCAGGATCAGGCGGGGGACACCAGCATCATCGCGTACGTGGTGCTCAGTGCCCAGGCCGCGGCCGCAGGCCAGGGCGCGGCTGCTGCTGGTGCGGCGGTCGCTGGTGCGGCGGTCGCTGGTGCGGCTGCTGCTGGTGCGGCAGGTACTGGTGCGGCAGGTACTGGTGCGGCGGGTGCTGTGGCGCGGCTGTCCGCGCATGCGGGCCGGTGGCTGCCCGGTTACATGGTCCCCGTAGAGATCGTCCCGATTCCGCGAATGCCCCTGCTGCCGGGCGGCGGCGTGGACTACCAGGGCCTGTCGGCGCCGCTGGCGGACCGCGCGGCCGGCCAGGACGGTGCGGAGGAGGAGGTGCTCCGCGCCGCCTTCGGCGAGGTGCTCGGGCTCGGCGAGGTGGGCGTGCACGACAACTTCTTCGCCCTGGGCGGCCACTCGCTGATGGCGATGAGCCTGCTCATGATCATCCAGGACAAGCTGGGCGCCGCGCTTGCCGTGAGCGATGTCTTCGAGGCGCCGACGCCGGCCGAGCTGGCGCTGAAGGTCCGTGGGTAGCTGACCCGCGCCCGGGCTCGTTTCGCTGGCCGGGCGGCCGAGTCCGCTGACCGGGCGGCCGGGCGGCCGGGTCTGGCGGCCGGGCGGCCGGGCGGCCGGGTCGCCGGGTCTGGCGGTCGCCGCGAGGGAAGGAGAATGCCTGATGAGCCTGGTCGGACGGAGCGAGGCGGGACGCCCCGCCAGCATGTGGGCGATGTTCGCGGACACGGCAAGTCGGTCCGCTCATGCGGTTGCGCTGCGCGACCTGAGCAGGTCCTACACCTATGGCCAGGTATACGCGGGATGCATGAGCGCGGCGGGCGCACTCGCCGCCGACGGTGTCCGCCCAGGCGACGCCGTGCTGGTGTGCGCCGACCAGACTGCCGACGGTGTGCTCGCGATCCTCGCGGTCTGCGCGGCCGCTGCGACGCCGGTGCCGGTCGAGCCAGACGGCCCGCAGGCCCGGTTCGCGCGGATCGTGGCGGCATCGGGAGCGCGCATTGCGGTTGCCGACGAAGCGGGCCGCGCAGCGGTCAGCGCCGCGGGCATCCCGGCCCTGGACATATCCGGCTCGATGTCATCCGGCCTGGCCGGCCCGCAGGCGGCGTCGGCTGCCCCGGCAGGCCCGCAGGCGGCGCCGGCTCCTCCGGCCGGCTCGCAGGCTGCTCCGGCTGCCCTGGCCGGCTCGCAGGCGCCGGCCGCCCCGGCCGGCCCGGGCCGCTCCGACCTCGCCTACATCCTGTTCACCTCCGGTTCCACGGGCGCGCCGAAGGGAGTCGAGGTCACGCAGGCGAACATGGCATCGCTGCTGGGCGGGGCGGCACGCTGGGAGGGCTCGACGGCCGCCGATGTGTGGGGCTGTTACCACGCGTTCACGTTCGACATATCCATGTGGGAGATATGGCGGCCGCTCACCCTGGGGGCGCAGGTCTTCGTCTTTCCCAGGGTCGCGCAGGTCGACGGGGATCTCGCCTACGAGCTCGCCGGGCGGCAGGGGATCACGGTGCTCTGCCAGACACCGACGGCGGTGCGGCTGCTGGCCAACCGCGTGTCCCGGTCCGGGATGCCCACGGGCCTGCGCCGGCTGATGCTAGCCGGCGAGCGCCTTGACTTCGCCGCGCTGAGGCCGCTCGCCGGGGCGGTGAGCGCGGGTCAGCTCGAGATCTGGAACCTGTACGGTCCGACCGAGGCGACGATCTACTCGACCGGGTACCGGATCACCGTCGCCGACATCCAGCGGGAGAGGCGCTCGCTAATCGGCCGGGCGCTGCCCGGCGTGGAGACGGCCGTCCACGAGCCAGATGCGGACGGGATCGGGGAGCTGTGGATCGGGGGCGGGCAGGTCGCGGCCGGGTACCGGGGCGACCCGGAGCTGACCAGGGACCGGTTCATCACCGACGCGGCGGGCCAGCGTGCCTACCGCACTTGCGACCTGGTACGGGACCGCGGTGATGGCGTGCTTGAGTTCATCGGCCGGGCCGGCGGGTTCATCAAGGTCCGCGGGTACCGGGTCGAGCCTGGCGAGATCGTGAGCGCGCTGTGCGCGCACCCGGCCGTCGAGGAGGCTGCGGCTTTCGTCACCGAGGTGCTGCCGTGGGGCGCCACGATCGTCGGCGCGGTGGTACCGAAGCAGGGGGAGGCCGTGGCGGAGATCGCTCTTCGCCGTCACGCGACAGTAACCTTGCCGCACTACATGCGGCCCGGGCGAATTGTTATGCTAAATTCCCTTCCCCGGCTTCGCAGCGGCAAGCTGGACGAACTCACCCTGCGGTCGGCCATCGAGCAGCGGCTCGTCGCTGAGCAGCCAGCGGGAGCACGCCAGGCGCAGGCGTAAGGGGCGGCGAGCCGGGACAGGGGCGCCGAGCCGGGACAGGGGCGCCGAGCCGGGCCGCGACGGCTAGCCGGCCCGGTTCCGCTCGCAGATCGCGGCGATCTCGCTGAACGAGCTCGTCAGCAGGTCGGCGATCGTCGGCCGGAATCCCCAGGTGAGCTCGATCCGGTTGGCGACCATGGTCGCGATCAGCGAGTTGCCGCCCAGCTCGAGCAGGCGGTCGTGCGGGCCCACCGAGTCCAGGTCCAGCAGCTCGGTCCAGAATCCGGCGAGCACGCGTGAGGTATCCGGCCGCGCCGAGACCTCGCTCATGCCGGGCCTCCGCTCCACAGCACCGGGCAGACCTCCGGATCGGAGTAGTCCGGGTAACCCGCCTCGTCCTTCCGGCACAGGAAGTCGTTCAGGTGCGAAGTTGGCTTGCCGCGATCATCGACGGCCGGGACATAGCGGTTGTCCTGGTCCTGCATGTGCACGGCCAGCGCCACCCGCGGCCGGTCCGATGAGTTTGGCTGACTGCCGTGAATGGCGCGGCAGTGGTGGAAGCTCACCTGGCCGAGCTCCAGGGACATCGCGACCGGCTCCATCCGTGCTCCGTGGGCGTCGATCCGGGTGGCGATCTCGCCCAGGTCCGGCTCGTGGAAGAACTCGAGCCGGTCGTTGCCGCTCCAGCGGTGACTTCGGTCCAGGACCAGCATCGGGCCCATGTCGTCGGTGACCGGCTGGAACGGGATCCATGCGGTCAGCAGCCGCCGGGACGAGCAGGTCTTCCAGTACGCGATGTCGGTATGCCAGCCGACCGCGGTATCCGACGGCCGTGCCCCGGGCGGCTTGTAGAGGAGCTGGTCGTGGAAGAGCCTGACCTCCGGCGTGCGCGCCAGCGTGGCGGCGCAGGCGGCGACCAGCGGGTTGTGCGCCAGCCGCCAGAGTTCGGTGATCTGGAGCGAGACGTAGTCGTTCTGCCTGAGCACGTTGCCGCGGGCCTGCGTCCAGTCGGTGCCCGCCTCGAAAAGCAGCACCGCGTCGCGCTCGCCGCTGTAGTAGCGATCGGCGCCGAACCTGGCCTCCTCGATCTCCTCCTCGGCAAGGATCGGCGGCGAGATCCACCAGCCATGCTCTTCGTAGAACCTGACGTCCTGCTCCGAGGGCAGGAGGGCCAGCTGCGTGTCGGTGAGCGTGATGGCGAGCCTCCTTCCTAGGTACCTGCGGGCGCTGGGCCTGGTGCCCAGCGCCCGGCCGGGCTGAGCGCGTCGACCGGGCTCATCCGGGTGATCTCCCGCAGCACGGGACGGGATGGGCTGGCGGCGGGCGCGGCCGTCGGCCAGCCAGGCCCGCACCCGGCCGGCGGCAGCTCGCTGAGCGGCAGCTCGCTGAGCGGCAGTTCCGGCGACTCGCACATCGCGACGAGGATCTCGACGAACGCGCGCAGCGCCGCGATCACGCAGTCGTCGGCCAGCGACGCGCCCGGGTACAGCGCCGAGATCGTCAGGTGCTCGCCGGCCTCACGCGCGAAGAACGTCAGGTCGCTGACGGTCGCCGCCGGGATCACCGCGACCGGGCCGCCGCCGTCGAGCGGCGTGGTGCCGATGCCGTCGTCGAGGTACAGCCCGCTTACCCGGCAGCCCTCAAGCGCCAGCCGTTCCAGCGGATACCGGTCCGTCAGCAGCATCGCGCCGGGCACCGCGGCGGTGGCCCAGCCGAGTTCCCGCTCCAGCCGGCCGGCCAGGACGGCGAACGGAAGCGCCTGGTGATCGAGCGCGGGCACGGTGCTCGCGCCGGTCCGCAGCAGGCATTCGGCCAGCGACGGGTCGTCGCCCAGATCGGTGCGCAGCAGCAGGACGTTGTAGTGGGCGCCGAGCAGGCGCGCGCTGTCCGCCGTGGGGCGGTTCGCCGCCAGCGTGCCGGTCACGGTGTCCGCGCCGCCAGACCACAGCGCGAGCAGCGCGTTGAAGGCCGTCAGCAGCAGCACGAACACCGAGGCGTTGGCACCGCGCCCCAGCGCCCGCAGCTCGGCCGTGAGCTGGCCCGGCAGCATGACCACCTGGCGCCGCAGGTCCGTGCACTCCTCGCCCGGCCGGGCGGCCAGCATCGGCGGCCTTGGCGTGGCATCGCGCAGCCGGTCGATCCACCACCGCGCGTCGGCCTCGGCGGCCGGGCCTTCCAGCCATGACTGCTGCCAGGCGGCGTGCTCGAGGCACTCGACGGGCCGGGAATCCGGCTGCGGCTGCTCGCCGCGGTCCGCGGGAGCGGCCGGCTCGTGCCGCAGGCGGGCCGCGTAGAACCGGGACAGCTGCCGGCTCACCAGGTCCAGGGACCAGCCGTCGGCCGCGATGTGATGCAGGGTCAGCAGAAGTATCCGCCGGCGTTCGCCGAGGCTGAGCAGCCTGGCGCGGATCGGCGCCTCCCGCGCGAGGTCGAACCCGCGCGCTCGCTCCTCGCGGGCCAGCCGCGAGGCCTCCGCCAGGTCCGCCGCTCCCGCGGCGGTCAGCCGCAGTGCGCTCAGGGCGAGGTCCTCGTCGTGCACCTGGGCCACCGGGCAGCCGCCCGGCGCCGGGTAGGTCGTCCGCAGCGGCTCATGACGGCGGATGAGGTCACCGAACGCCCCGGTCAGGGCGCCGGTGTCCAGCGGGCCGTCGATGGCGAGCGCGTAGCTGAGGTTGACCGCCGCCGCCGTCGGCGCCAGCCGGTCCAGCGCCCACAGCTGCTGCTGGGCGACGGTGAGCCCCCCGGTGCGCTGTAGCCGGGCCGCGCGGGCCGTCGCCGCAGGCACGGTGATCAGGTCCTGACCGCGTAGACGAAGTGCACGACCGTGCCCGCGTGCAGGCTGTCCTGCTCGGTGGTCACCCGGTAGCCGTGACCGGCCAGCAGCGCTGCGATGGTGTCGAGCCGCCCGTCCAGGTCATGCAGCTCGATGGCCAGCTGGTCGATCTTGGCCCAGTCGGCCGGGGCGATGCCCGCCAGGACCTCGAGCTCTGCCTTCTGGACATCGATCTTCAGCAGGTCGATCCGCTCGGTGCCGGTCTCCGCGAGCACGTCGCTGAGCGTGCGCCGCTGGCAGCTGAACGTTGCCGCCTGCAGGCGTTCTGCCAGGTACTCATCGGAGTCGGCGAGCAGGGTGCTTGCCGGGCTGCCGTCAAGCTCGGCCAGGTTCCGCAGGATTCCGGACAGCAGTGCCCGCTCCTGGGCCGGGTCGGGATGGAACGACGACATGCCGGTCAGCTGGGGATAGAAGGTCAGCTGCGCGATATCCCGGCGATCGGACAGCGCGCAGGGAAACAGCCTGACTCCCGGCAGGTTCTCGGTGTTCGCGCGGAGGGCCTCGAACAGCGGCGGGCACGGCTCGAACGCGAAGACCGTCAGGCCCGGTGACCGGCTCAGCGCGTACAGGGTGAACAGCCCGACGTGCGCGCCGACGTCGAACACGCAGCCGGTCCGGGGGTACCGGATGCCCCCGCGGTCGTAGGTGCGGTGCTCGAAGACGTCAAGATAGAGGTACCGCGTCTCGGCCGGGGTCAGGCAGACGATGCTGCGGCCATCCGGCAGCGTCAGGTCGTACAGTGCTGCAAACCCAGGGGCCGGGGACCCCGGGTCCGGCGCGGCCGTCGGTGCCAGATCCGGCGCGGCCGCCGGCATCAGATCTGGCGCGGCGGCCGGCCCGCCGTCCGTCGTCGCCAGGCGCAGCGAGTCGATCTCGCGGGCGAGCGCGGCCACGGTCGTGCCGCGCAGCAGGCTGCGGAGCGGCAGGGCGATCGAGTACAGCTCATTGAGCTGCGCGACCACCTGAATGCCGATCAGCGAGTGCCCGCCGAGGTCAGCGAAGTTGTCATCGCGGCCCACCCGCTCTATCTCAAGTGCCCGTGCCCAGATCCTGGCCACGGTCTGCTCGGTGTCGCCCTTGGTCGCCGTCGGCTCGGCTCCGGCGGCCGCCCGGGCCGGCTTCGGCAGCGCCCGGCGGTCCACCTTGCCGGTGGGAGTGGTCGGCAGCGCGGCCAGGTGCACGATGGCGGTGGCGGCCGGGACCATGTGGCCGGGCAGCCGTTCCAGCAGGAATTCCCTGATGCTCGCGGCGTCTGGCTGGCCGTCCTGCGCGGTGACGACATATGCGGCCAGCCGCTTTCCCAGCGCCGGCGTCTCGAAGACCGCCGCCGCCGCCTGCCTGATCCCCGGCACGCGCAGCAGGTTGGCCTCGACCTCGCCGAGCTCGATCCGGTAGCCCCTGATCTTGACCTGGTCGTCCAGGCGGCCGAGGAACTCGATGTTGCCGTCCGGACGCATCCGCGCACGGTCGCCTGTCTTGTACATGCGGCCCTGATCGGGGGCGAACGGGTCGGTGAGGAACCGTTCCGCGGTCTGCCCGGAGTCCAGGTAGCCGCGGGCCGGCGCGATGCCGCCGACGTAGATCTCGCCGGGAATCCCGGCCGGGACCGGCTGGAGCCACGGGTCGAGGATGTACGTGCTGACACCGGTGACCGGCTTCCCGATGGGCGGCGTCTCCGGCCAGCGGGTGCTCGGCCCTTCGAGGGTGAACGCGGTCACGACGTGGGTCTCGGTCGGCCCGTACTGGTTGTCGAGCACGCAATCGATCTGATGGAAGAGCCTGCGCACCGGCATCGAGATCTGAAGCTGCTCGCCGGCCACGATCACCTCCTCCAGGGTTGCCAGCGCCCGGCCCTCCAGGCTGGCTGTGACCGCAAGCTGGTCGAGCGCCACCGGCGGCAGGAACACCCGGCAGATGGCATGGCGCTCGATGAACTGCGGCAGGAGCGCGACGTCGTCGCGGACCTCGTCAGGGGCGACCACCAGGCAGCCGCCGAATGCCCAGGTCGCGAAGATCTCCTGGAAACTGACATCGAAGCCGATCGACGATCGCTGGAGGGTGCGCCGGCCAGCGGGGTCGTGGCCCCGGCTGCGCTGCCACCCGACCAGGTTCACCAGCGTCCTGTGCTCCATCGCCACGCCCTTGGGGCGGCCGGTCGACCCGGACGTGAACATGATGTACGCCAGGTCGCCGGGGCCGGTGCCGGCCTCGGGGCGGGTCGCCGCCGACCGCCCGATCTCCTCCGCCTGCCGGTCAACGCAGATGACACCGGGCCGCAGGCCGGTGAACTGGCCACGCAGGGGCGCCTGCGTGAGGATCAGGTCCATGGCGCTGTCCTGCACCGTCATCGCGTTCCGCGCGGCGGGGAAGGTGGGCACGATCGGCACGGCTGCGGCACCCGACTTGAGCACCGCCAGGACGCTGATCAGGAGCTCGGCGGAGGCGGCCAGGCAGAGGCCGGCCCGCGAGCCGACGCCAAGGCCGAGACCGGTCAGGTAGTTCGCGAGCTGGTTGGCCCGGCTGTCGAGCTCGCCGTAGGAGATCACCTGATCATCGAAGATGATCGCCTCGGCGTCCGGATGCCGCAGTGCCGCCTGCTCTACCAGCTCGTGCAGGCACCGTCCGTCCAGCCGCTGGGCCGGCCCGCCGCTCGAGGCCCGCAGCAGGCTGTCCCGTTCACCCGGGGCGAGGTAGCCGATCGCCCGCACCGCGCGGGCCGGGTCGGCCAGCGCTTCGGCGAGGAAGCAGGCGATGTGCTGCCCGAACCGGCTTATCGTCGCCTCGTCGTGCACGTTCGCGTTGTACTCCAGCTCAACCGCGTGGTCAGGGTGCACGGTCACGTTCACGTCATTGCGCAGGTCAGGTAGCTGGCAGTGGTAGCCGGACACGCCAAGCGCGACCGCAAGCAACGGGTGCCGGCTGGTCACCTCGTCCATTCCGAGCGCCTTGATCAGCTCGCTGATCGAGCAGTCGGCCCGCTGGTAGCCTTGCGCGATCGAGGCGGCGGATGCGCCGAGCAGGTCGTCGAACGACATCTCGGCAGCCACGCCGACCAGCAGCGGCAGCAGCTGCGGTGGCTGCGGTGGCTGGCTGGGCGCGGCGCGTTCCAGCGGCGGCGCCCCGACCACGATCCCCTCCTGCATGCCGCCGCCGGCGTAGCGGTAGAGGACGGCGGCTAAGGCCGCGAAGAAGAGCTCGTGCAGCCGGCCTGGGTGCCCGCCGCCCGCCGCCGCGAGGCGCTGGCGGAGCCCGGCATCCAGGGGCTGCTCGACCCGCATGCTCTTGCGCCGGTACACGCTGGACCGTCGCCGGAAGAGCGGAGGGCCGGCCTCCGGGTAGCGAACTGCGAACCGGCCCGCCCACCAGGCCTGGTCGTCGGGCAGGATCCCCGGCGGGGCCGAGATCTTCGCTTCCGTCACGAGGTCCTGCCTTTCGCCGCATGCCAGAGCATGGGGCAGATGCCGGGGTCGGAGTAGTCGGGGTTTCCCAGCGAGTCCTTACGGCAGAGCAGGTCGTTGATGTGCACCGTCTGCTGGCCCGATTCCCCGATATGCCGGACGTAGTGGTTGGAGTGATCCTGGAAGTGCAGCGCCAGCGCCAGCCGGTCTCGCGTGCTCCGGTTGGCCTCGCTGCCGTGAATGGTCCGGCAGTGATGGAAGCTGACCTGGCCGCGCTTGAGGCGCAGCCGGACCTTCCTGGGCTCCTCGCCCGGCGCGAACGACTGCTCGAGCGCCCCCAGATCATGGGAATTGAAGGTCTTCATCCACTCGGTGTCGGACCGGACGTGGCTGAAGTCGATGAACTCCAGGGCGCCGATCTCGGAGTCGCAGTCCTGGAATGGTATCCAGGCGGTGAGCATGCTGCGTGAGCTGCAGGTTTGCCAGTAGGCGGCGTCGACGTGCCAGCCAACGGTCGACGTGACCGCGTCCAGTCCGGCCGGCTTGCAGATCAGCTGATCGTGGAACAGGCGGATCGACTCGGTTCGCGCCAGGCGGCCCGCTGTCGCGCTGATCTCAGGTGAGTCGACGAGGCGCCTGATGTCGTCATTCTGAAGGGAGGTGTAGTCGTTGAGCCTGATCACATTCCCGTGCTCCGGCCTCCAGTCCAGGTAGCCGCCGGTGATCAGGAGCGGATGGTCGCGCTCGCCCGCGTAGTGCCGCTCGGCGCCCAGGGCGGCGGTGTCGAGCACATCGTCGGGGATGATCTTCGGCGAGACCCACCAGCCGTGGCTCTGGTAGAACGCGATGTCCTCGTCCGTCGGGATGACCCGGCCCGCCGTCGGCGAGGTCACCTCGGTCACTGCGCCCGGCCCATGACATCGGCGGCCGGCCGGACCGGCACCCGGTGCTGCGACTCCATGACCGTGATCGGCGCGCCGAAGGGAACGTTCGGGTAAACATTGAGGTCGGTGGAGATCAGCACGTGCAGCAGAGCCGGGCTGGTCTCGTCCTGCCACAGCCAGCGCAGCGCCCCGGCGACCTCGCCCGGCTCGGATACGGTGGCGCTCGCGACGCCGTAGGCGTCCGCCACCCGGGCGAAGTCGGGCGCGTCGTATCCGAGCACCGTGGCCGGGTACCGGCCGGCGAACGCCTGCTCCTGTAGCTGGCGGACCGAGCCGTGGCTGCCGTTGTCGACGATGACGATCTTCACCGGCAGGTGGTTGCGCACCACGGTCTGGAGTTCCTGGATGTTGAACTGGAACGCGCCGTCACCGGCGAACAGGACGACGGGGCGCCTGGAGGCGATGGCGACCCCGATGGCAGCCGGGAACGCCCATCCGCACGGGCCCATTCCGAGGGCCGGCATGAATCGCTGCCCCTGCGCCGGCTGGATGGACTGGCAGGCCCACCACAGGTGCTGGCCGGCGTCGATGACGAAGGCGGCCGCCGAAGGCGAGGCTGCGGACAGCTGCCTGACCAGCACGTTCGGATTGATCCCCGGGCAGCCTGCGAGCTCCTCGGTGTCCGGCCAGCTCGCCCGCAGCTCGGCAGCGCGGGCCGACCAGTCCGGCCGGTCGGGGAACGCCCGCGCTCTGGCGAGGGGCAGCGCGGCGTCGAAGAACGCGCCGAGGTCGGCGACGATCGGACGGACGCGCCGGATTCGCCGCATCTCGCCGGGGTCGCAGTCGACCTGGAACACCGGCCGTCCCCGGCCCCAGGCGGCCACGTCGGCGCCGATCGTGCCGAAGTCCATCCGGCTGCCGAGCACCAGCACGAGATCGGCCTCCGAGGCGATGATGTTCACCCAGCGGTTCCCGTACATCCCGATCATCCCGAGCCTGAGCGGGTCGCCGGCGGGCAGCACGTCGAGCGCCATCACCGACGCCGCGACCGGGGCCTTCAGCTGCCGGACGAACGCGCGGCACCGGTCGGCGGCGCGGGCCGCCTGCACTCCGCCGCCGATCAGGACCACCGGCTGCCGCGCGTCGGCTACCGCCCGGAGCATCTCCTCGATCGCGGCGGTGTCCTCCAGCGGGGGCGGGGCGCTCTCGATCCGCGCGGGCACCGCGCCGTCCCCGACGGTCATCGTCTGGACATCGGAGGGCAGCTCGATCAGCACCGGGCCCGGCCGGCCGCCGACCGCCAGCGCTAGCGCCTTGTCGAGTAACCCGGGCACCTCCTCGCCGGACAGCGCCCGCCAGGCCGCCTTGGTCACCGGCGCGGCCATCGCCGCGACATCGCATTCCTGGAAGCCGAACTGCCGCACCGGCCGGTCGCCCTTGAGCAGATAGCTCTGCACCTGGCCGACGAGGAATATCGCGGGAACCGAGTCCAGGTAGGCGCTGCCGATGGCGGTCAGCATGTTCGTCGCGCCAGGTCCCGCGGTGGCCAGGGCGACAGCGGGGGCCGCGTTGAAGCGACCGACCCCGTCGGCGGCGAAGGCCACCGCCTGCTCGTGATGCATGGTCACGATCTCGATGCCGCCGAGGCGGTGGATGGCGTCGAGCAGCGCCGCGATCATCCCGCCGGGCAGCGTGAAGACCTGCGGAATCCCCGACTCGCGTAACCAGCTTGCGACGTAATCGCTCACCGTCGTGCCTGTTACCTCGTAAGGCGGGATCTCGATCATGCGATCACGGCTCCTAGAACGACACCGTCGCGGGCCAGCTCTTCAGCTCGGGCATGCAGTGCTTTACAAAGCACTGCATGCTCTGCTCGCCCTCCTCATGCGGCATTCCGTGAAAGATGACGAGGATGCCCTGCATGTCCAGGCGCTTCTTGAAGTCATCGAACCGCTCGAGCACCTGCCCGGGCGTGCCGTAGATAACCGTCGCTGGCGGCTGGTCGATCACGGCGGCGGCCGGGGCCCGCATCTGCCGGTAAAACTCATAGCCCCGGACGGTGCCGAAATCGGCGTCGGCCATCTTGTAATGCTCGACGGCGACCCGGTGGCTGTCCCGGTTGTGCCGTGCCGCGATCTCAAACGCGCGATCGGCGCTGGGATCAACGACGACGACCGCCGAAAGGAGCGGCTGCGGCGGCTCGCTGCTGTCGTTTACCTCGCGCCAGGCATTCCGGTACCTTTCAAGATCCGCCTGAATTAGTTCGGGCGGCTTGACAATGATGAACATCGGGGCGATGCCGAGCCTTGCGATCAGCGGGCCCGAGTCAGGCGATACCGACGCGCTGAACAGGCGGCCTTTGAATGATTCGAATGGGCGCGGCCGCAACTCCCGGCGCGGCTGCCTGGTGAGCTCGCCGCCTTCGATAACACCGGTCTCAAGTGCGTGCATGAGCAACTGGGCGTACTCATCGAACCGGGCCCTGGATTCTTCCTGCGGCACCCGCAGGCCCTCGAATTCGGATTTGGACAGGCCGCGGCCCAGGCCGATCACCATGCGCCCGCCAGACAGGTGGTCGGCGAGTAATATCTGCTCAGCCACCCGGACCGGGTCATGCCACGGCAGTACGATCACGGCGGTTCCCAGCCGGATGTGCTCCGTACGGGCCGCGATATAGGTTAGTGCCTGGAACGGGTCGGGTATGAGCCCGTAGTTGCTGAAATGATGCTCGGTGAGCCAGACCGACTCAAAGCCCAGCGACTCGGCCCTCAGGCAGAATTCGAGTTCCTGCCGAAAGAAAAGCTGATCCGGGTAGGTCCCGCGGTGTTGAAATGCCGCCTCGTAGCCGACGTGCACGGCTCAGCACCCGCGCGCTTCTATGACGCCCATCACATCACCGCTCCGCTCGTAGCGGCCCGGCGAAGGCGGCTCTCCGCCGTCGCGCAGGCCATTCTTCGGGCTGAGCCCGACGTCTACGTTAGGTTCCCGTTCGTCAGGCGTCAATAGTGCCTTACGGAGCGCTTCGCCGGGTTGTCACGGTGCACAGGAGCATCTGCTGTCCCGTTAACAACATAAGTAAGGGCGGCCCGTGCCCGATCCTGACCCCGTGCCCGATCCTGTGCCCGCCTCCAGCGTGCCCGTAGGATCTGGCGTTGTGTTCACGACGGATGAGCGCCAGTGCCTGCGCGACAGGCTGGTCTCGGCGGCGCGCCGTGACGCGCGCATCACCGGCGCCGCGATTGCCGGGTCGGGCGCGGTCGGCCGCGAGGACCAGTGGTCGGACATCGACCTCGCTTTGTGCCTGTCCGCCGACGCCGACCACGAACAGGTGGTCGCCGACTGGACCGCCCGCATGTACTCCGATCATGCCGTCGTGCACCACGTGGACGTGATCAGGGGTCCTACCCTGTACCGGGTCTTCCTGCTGGCCAGCACGCTGCAAGTCGACATCGCGTTCTGGTCGGCCACGGAGTTCGGCGCCATCGCCCCGACCTTCCAGCTGGTGTTCGGTGCCGCCAACACCCGGCCAGCAACGCCGCCTCCCGCAGCGGCCGAGCTGATCGGGATGGCCTGGCTCTATGCGCTGCATGCTCGCTCGAGCATCGCACGAGGCCGGGTCTGGCAGGCCGAGTACATGATCAGCGGCATCCGCGACAACGTGCTCGCTCTGGCGTGCCTGCGCCATGACGTGCCGGCCCGGCAGGGCCGGGGCATCGACAGCCTCCCGCCGCAGGTGACGGCGGCGCTCACCGGGACGCTGGTGCGCTCGCTTGATGTCGCCGAGCTCAGGCGGGCCTTCGTCGTGACCAGCGAGGCGCTGCTCGCCGAGGTCGAACGCGCCGATGCCGGCCTGGCGGGCCGGCTGGCCGGGCCGCTACGGGAACTGGCCGGCTGACGGCGGCAGCTCCGGCTGACGGCGGGTAGTTTCTGCCGGGGACTCCAGGAAACGTCCGCCAGCCGCAGCCGGGCGTGCTCCTGTCGCTATTCGCCGTCTCGCATCGAATGCGCCGCGATTGTGGCGCAATGGCCGCCAGGCGTGGGAGACTCTCGGAGTTAACCTACTTCAGCCGCCCTGCGCAGGGGGATGCGATGGTTGCAGCGGCCGGACCCTTGAGAGGCCCGGCCCAGAGCACGACGGTGCCGTGGGCTGCCGGAAGCCCGACGGTGCCGCGGATCTTGCTCGGGGCGTATCTGCGGCGGTTGCGCGAGGCCAGGCGGATCTCGCTGGAAGAGGCGGGCAACGTCATCCGCGCTTCCCATTCGAAGGTCAGCAGGCTTGAGACCGGCCGGGTGGGGTTCAAGGACCGCGATGTCGCCGACCTGCTGACCTTCTACGGCGTGACCGACGAGACGGAGCGCCGGACCCTGCGCGAGCTTGCCGCCCGCGCGAACTCTCCTGGCTGGTGGCACGGCTACGCCGATGTCCTGCCCGGCTGGTTCGATTCGTATGTCGGGCTCGAGGAAGCCGCCAGCCTGATGCGCGGGTACGAGGTGCAGTTCGTTCCTGGGCTGCTCCAGACCGAGGACTACGCCCGCGGCGTCATCATGCTCGGCTACTCCAACCCAAAGGAGATCACCCGGCGGGTCAACCTGCGGATGGCCCGGCAGGCGGTCCTCGACCGGCCGGATCCGCCGAGCCTGACGATGGTGCTCGACGAGGCACTGCTCAGGCGGCCGATCGGAGGCTCCCGCGCGATGCGGGCGCAGCTGAAGCACCTGGTCGAGATGTCGCAGCGCCCCGGCGTGACCATCCAGGTCATCCCGTTCCAGGCTGGCGGCCATGCCGCGGCGGGCGGCGCCTTCACCCTGCTGAGCTTTGCCGCGTACGACCTGCCCGACCTGGTCTACATCGAGCAGCTGACCAGCGCTCAGTACCTGGATAAGCCGGACATCGTCGCGGGCTACCTGGAGGTGATGGAGCGGCTGTGCGTCGACGCGCTGCCCCCGGCCAGCAGCCTCATGATCCTCAGATCGATGCTCCGCGAGGCCTGAAAGGCCGCGGCGCCTGCCGGGAAGCCGGCCGTCCAGGCCGGCGCGCAGATCCGGTATCTCCCGTGAAAGACCACCCGAATGCGCTCGATTGCCAGTATTGACGGTGATTAGCGGCTGCTGCGGGAGTGCATTCCGAGAGACACCGAGATCGCCATTGACATTCACTATCTTCAAACCATCGCGCACGGGATAGCTGACCCGGCCACGCGCTATAGTCCAGATTCAGGAAGCCGGCCGAATGCGCGGCGGCTCCTGGTCGCTGATAATCCCGGCGATAGCACCAGCTCAATTGCTTCCGCCTGCTCGGGCCGGCGAATCAGAAAGGACCTGGACACGTGAGCTTTACGGCTAGCACCAGTCATGCGGCCGGGACGGCAGGGCCCCTGCGCCGCGCTCGGGGACGGGCGCCGCGGCGGGCCCGGATCCGGCCGGGCGCAGGCCTGGCGGGCGCGCTGGCCGCGGCGGCCGTCCTGACCCTGGCTGCTCCGGGTAGCGCCAGCGCGGGCGCGGCCGGCCCGGCGGCCGCTCGCGGCGTCGCTGCCGTCGCTGCCCTGTCCCTGCGGGCGATGCCGGCCGGGACGGTCACGTTCGGCCGGGGGAGCCAGGGTCGCCTTACGGTTACCGCGGACATGTTCGGGCTCACGCCTGGCTCGTCGCACAATGTCGATCTCGTGCTGCCCGGCGGATCCCGGACGATCCGGTTCAGCGCCCTTACCGCCAACGGCGTCGGCCAGGCTCACAGCACCCTGCGGAGCGGCTTCACGGGCAGCCTGCCGCTCGGGAGCCGCCTGGTGATCCGGATGGGGGCGCGACGCGGCCGCGTCGCCAGCGAGCCGATCGCCGAGACCAGGCGGCTGAGCCGTCCTGGCCGGCGGCCGCACCGGCTCATCGCTGTCGAGGTCAGCGCGGGCGGCATCGGCTACGGCACGCCACGGGGACGGGCCACCGTCTTCTATGATGCCAGCCGCCACACGCTGACCGTCACCGTCAGCGCCAGCGGGCTCACTCCCGGACCGCACGCCGCCCACATTCACCTCGGCAGCTGCGCGAGCCAGGGACCAGTCAAGTACATGCTGCGCGACCTGGTCGCCGGCCGTCGTGGCAGGATCGTGCGCGCGGTCCGGGTATTCACGAACGTGACTACGCCGATACCCGCCCGTGGCTGGTACCTCAACGTTCACCAGGGCAACAGCCGCGACATCCTCAGCAACGGCCAGCCCACCATCTTCTTCCGCCCGCTCATCTGCGCGGACATCATCGGCGCCGGTTATCTCCACGATTCCTGAGACCGGGCCGATGAGCACGGGCGTTCCGGGGCTGGGCTGGCCGGCGGCCGGGGGTGGCCGTCCTGGCCGGGCTGGTTGACCGGCCTGGTGCCGGGTAGGGGAGGTGCACGCAGTCGGCAGAGTGAGGGGGACCCGGCATGGCGACGTATGTGTCTTTGATCCACTGGACAGATCAGGGCATCAGGAACTTCCGCGACACCGCGCAGCGCGCGGACGACTACGCCAGGCTGGTGGAGAAATCTGGCGGCAGGGTCCGGGAACTGCTGTGGACCGTCGGTGAGTATGACATCGTCAGCGTCTCGGACTTCCCCGATGAGGAGACCGCCGCCGCGGCCCTGCTCCGGGTCGGCTCGGCGGGCAACATCCGCTCCGCTACGCTGCGGGCCTTCGACGCCGAGCAGATGGCCGGAGTCATCGAGCGGGCCGGCTAGCCGGCCCGGGATCCCGGCGGACCTCCCGTGAGTTCTCCACGCTGGCCCGGGATCCTGAGCTGGACCTATCGCGGGAGGCCGCTGTGCAGCAGGTCCGTCGGTTGCCGCGCCTGAGCGAGGCAGGCAGCCTCGGCGGCTTCGCAGAGCGCCGCGACGAGCAGCCGGGCGGCGGGCGCGGGTTCGATGGACCCTTCGTCCACCATGACCGTCTTGCTAGAACCGGTGCCCCACAGGGCCAGTTCTAGCAGGTCGGTCGAGGTTAGTTCCGCAGCCGAGACGCCCTCGTAGAAGACCTCTCCGCTCATAGCGACGGGTGGTCTTTTGCGTTGGTAGGTGGGTTGGTCGTAGGCCCGCCCAGCGGGCACGATCACATCAAACGGCTCGGCCAGCTCGTCCGCCGTGACCTCCGTGCCGTCTATCTTCAGCTTCGTGAAGATCGTCCGGTTGAGCATCTGCCGCACCTGTGGTCCGGCCTCGCGGTACAATTACAAGTACAGCCGCCTTCAACGAAAGGCATCCGTCGGGTGATCGTGGAATTACGCTATCCTCAATTCCGCCCACACCACTTTACCCGGCCAACCAGCTAGGACGCTGCAACCCCACCGCGCGCAGAGTGCCTCAACGAGCATCAGACCTCGGCCACTCTCGTCACTCGCGTCGGCCTGCTGGGCCACAGGCGCTTGCGGGACTTCGTCCCACACCTCAATCACGACGCGCACACCGTCTGACAGCAGCCGCAAGTGAACGACCGCGAGGCCGGTCCCGCCTCGTGCGGCAGCTCTGCGCTGGTCTCGTGTCGTTGATGCCAGCACCGCGTTAGTGACGAGTTCGGACGCCACGAGTTCGGTCGGCTCTGCGAAGCTGACGAGACCCCACTCATGCAAGACGGCATTGACGTGAAGCCGTGCGCAGCCTGGTGCCGTCTTGAGCGCTCCCAGCACTAATAGGCTCGCCAGCCGCCAAGGTCGAGGCGGGTCAGGTAGCTGAGTCAGGGCAGGACCGAGACCGGAGCTGTGCTCAGGATCGCGAGCGACCAAGCCCGATCCTTTTACGGTCTCGGCCCTGCCGTTC
>Ga0209415_10008652_pt1 | contig 17625 bp, 20 predicted proteins | sample PeaSoiSIISIP2007_FD_187696 | JGI IMG/M metagenome (GOLD analysis project Ga0209415, IMG submission 187696) | Peat soil microbial communities from Weissenstadt, Germany - SII-SIP-2007 (SPAdes) (version 2) | ecosystem: Environmental > Terrestrial > Soil > Wetlands > Peat | place: Germany... | reverse complement strand
GCGCCTGCGGCTTCCGCCGCGCTGGGGAACGCTCAGCTCTCCTCGCGCGACGTCGGTGAGCAGCAACTCCTTCAGGCCGGGCTTGGCCGCCCGCTCCAGCCGTCGCCAGTCCTTCACCGGCACGAGAACCGCGGCGTCGGCGCCGCGCTTGGTGATCACCTGCGGCCCTTCCTTAAGGCAGGTGTCCAGCATCTCGCTGAACCGGGCCTTCGCGTCCTGAACCGGCCAGCTCTTCACGGGCGCCTCCATTTGCCAAGGCAGCGACTAGTCAGATGACTAGCCACAGCCGACAGGACTTTCAAGGTGTGGACGGCCCGGTCTCGACCCAATCGCGCTCATCGTTGGGTAAACACGAAGACTGATTTGCCCTGTCCCAGCGCAACTCTAGTCCGCTGCTTGAGCGAGATCCTCACGGCCCCCACCGGCGCCCAATCGATTTCCGGCGCCGCAACGCCGGCCGACAATCTCAAGCGCATGACAACTCCGCCCCGCGGCCTCACGCGTTCAGTTCCTCCCTTATCACGCCTTCGAAGCCGAGGATGTAGTCGGGGCCGAAGGCGAGGCTCGGCGTCTGGAAGCCGGGCTTGAGATCTCCCGCGGCGACGCGCATGGCGGCGTCGAGGCTGGTCCTGGCGGTCAGCGTATAGCCCTCCGGGGTTGTGAGTCGCGCGCGGACGGTTTCGCGCTTGTTCCTCGCGACGCCGACCAGCACGCCGCGCCCTCTAAGCCGCGCCTCGTCGGTCGGTCCTTCGGGCTGAAAGTCGACGAGAGACTTCAAGAGTTGCTGCGCGGGCGAAAGCGCGAATAGCGACCGGACCAACCCCGGAGTCCATGCGAGGGCCTGGAGAGGTGGCGCGGCCTCAATGTGGACATCGATGTTGGGAATCCCGGTCGAATGGAAGGCGGTCGAGACGTCGCCCCAGGCGACCTGGATCGTCGGCCTCAAACCCCGCCCGAAATCGCAGGAGCCCGTGTTCGGCATAGCGATCGAGACGAGACGCCCGTTGCGGCGCGCCCGGGCGCCGTCGGCGACGCTTTCGATCATCGTCTTCAAGGTCCCGCGCGAAGCATTGAGGCCGGCCGAGAGATAGAGCGTCAGATGGGTCGCGTCGGGAAGCCGGCGCTTGAGGTGCGCGGCGAGGCAATCGCTCGGAACGACGTCGAAGCCCACGCCGGGCATCAGCGTCACGCCGGCGCGTTTCGCCTCGGCGTCGCGCGCGAAAAGCGCCTCGAACACGTCGATCTCGCCGGTGATGTCGAGATAATGCGCGCCGCTCGCGAGACACCCGTCGGCCACCGGCCGCGCCGTGGCGGAGAACGGCCCGGCGGCGTTGAGGACGACAGAAACACCTTTCAGCGCGGCGTCGACCCGCGCCCGATCCGCGAGATCGAACGCCCGCCAGTCGAGGTCGAGCTTTTTCGCGATCGCCTTGAGCGTTTTGGGGTTTCGGCCCGCCAGGACAACGCCGGCCCCCATTGTACGCGCCTCGCGCGCGATGAGTTTTCCAGTAAAGCCGGTCGCGCCGTAGAGGAGAATGTTCTTCGTCATTTCGCGCCACTCCAACGCGCCCGCCGCCCGCTTCGCTCGACTGAAGCGCGTGCTCCTATGCAAAGGCGCCAGTGTGGCGCCGACACCCGCCAAGCGCTAGCAGCCTGCGAGGCAACCCGGGGGAACGCGGGGAGCCCTACGATTTCTGCATTGCTTCGTCGCTCACGCTCCTCGCAATGACGGGCTGCGGTGACATAAACATCCCCCGGTCGCGCGCCACGGATTTCGCGAGATGTTCGGCGACGGCGCGGATGCGCCCAAGGCCGCGCGTGTCCTCGTGGGTGACGAGCCAATAGCTCCGCTGCGCGCGCCGTTCGGGCAACACGGGCACGAGGTCCTTGAAGCGGCGCGCGATGAAGTCGTGGATGACGCCGAGGCCGACCCCGGCGCGCAACGCCTCGAGCTGGGTGACTGCGCTGGCGGACTCGAAGCTGGTCGGCGCGCCGTCATAGAGTTCGCGCACGTAGTCGAGCGCGGTCGAGAACGCATGCTCCTCGACATAGCCGATGAGCCGATGGCGTCTCAGCGCCTCGACGTCCGCGGGCGCGCCGTTGCGCTTGACGTAGGCCGGGCTCGCGTAGATCCCGAGCGTGTAGTCGGTGAGCTTGCGGGCGACGAAACGTCCCGCCTCCGGCTTGTCGAGACCGACCACGACGTCGACCTCGCGCCGGGCGAGCGGGGTCAATTGCGGCAGCGGCATCAATTGCAGGCGCACGCCCGGGTGGCGCTCGGCGAAGTCGCGCAATGCGGCCGTCAGGTAATAGGTCGAGAACCCGTCCGGCGCGCCGATGCGCACGTCGCCGCTGAGCTCGAGATCGACGCCGGAGATTTCGCCCTGCGCGTGCAGAAACGCGCTCTCCATCTGCTCCGCCGCGGCGATGAACCGCTCGCCGGCGCTGGTCAGCTTCGCGCCGGTCGTGCGCCGATCGAACAGTTTGGCGCCGAGCGCGGCCTCAAGCGAAGCGATGCGGCGGCTGACTGTCGCGTGGTCGAGCTTGAGCCGCTTGGCGGCGGCGACAAACTGCCCGGCGCGCGCGACGGCAAGGAAGACTCTGACATTATCCCAGTCCATGCGCCTGCTGCTTAGACTAAACGCCACTGGTCCGCATGACGCCGCGCGGCTCGTCAGGGCGCTTGCCGCCGGTACTGGTATCCGGTACGACGCTTCGAGTGCAATACGAATGGGACAAGGGCAAAGCCGATGAGAATCTTCGCAAGCACGGCGTAGATTTTGTGGACGCCATCGAGGCCCTGGAGGACCCGAACCGCCTGGAGGAAATCGACACGCGATTCGCATACGACGAGGAGAGGATCCAGGTCATCGGGATGGCTCACGGGAGGGTGCTCTTCGCGGTCGCGACATTCCGCGGCGAGCACATCTGCAGGATCATATCAGTCCGAAAGGCCACGAAACATGAGCAAGACCGGTACTACGCGGGTGACCGTGAAACGTGGTGATGCGCTTCCTAAAGGCGACACCGATTGGACCCGGATAGACGCGATGACCGACGAGGAGGTCGCGGCCGCCGCGCTGGCCGACTCTGACGCGCAACCTCTCGCCGCCGAGCAACTGGCGAGGATGCGCCGAGTGTCGCGCGTCAAAGCGCTGCGCCAGCGCCTCGGGATGACGCAGGCTGAGTTCGCCGAGGCCTTCCATTTGCCGATCACGACGCTCCGGGATTGGGAGCAACGCCGGAGCACGCCCGATGCGCCAGCGCGCGCGTTACTTTTGGCGATTGAGCGCGATCCCGAAGTCATGCGGAGATTGCTCTCGGACCGGGCGGCGTAGTCTCGGGCCGCCGTTTAGCACATTTCCGCACAGCCGATGCGCGTTCTCTGAGATTGCTGTGCGCAAAATCGTGGCGCATATACCGCCCAGGACACAGTGATAAGGGAGCGGAACATGATCGAGTATGGGCATTTCATCGGCGGCAAGGCCGTCGCCGGCAAGTCGGGACGTACGGGCGAAGTCTTCCAGCCGATGGACGGCACGGTGCGCGCGCACGTCGCGTTCGCCTCCAGGGCCGAGGTCCGCGCCGCGGTCGAGAACGCGAAGGCGGCGCAAGGCGGCTGGGCGGCGGTCAATCCGCAGCGCCGCGCTCGGGTATTGATGAAGTTCCTCGACCTCATCGCCAAATACGACGACGAACTCGCCGACATCCTGGCGCGCGAGCATGGCAAGACGATCGGCGACGCCAAGGGCGACATTCAGCGCGGCGTCGAGGTGGTCGAGTTCGCGCTCGGCGTGCCGCATCTGATGAAGGGCGAATATACCGACGGCGCCGGCCCGGGTATCGATCTCTATTCGATGCGCCAGCCGCTCGGCGTTGTCGCCGGCATCACGCCGTTCAACTTCCCGGCGATGATCCCCTTATGGAAGCTCGCGCCGGCGATCGCTTGCGGCAACGCCTTCATCCTGAAGCCCTCGGAGCGCGATCCGGGCGTGCCGATGCGGCTCGGCGAAATTTTCGTCGAGGCGGGCGGACCGCCGGGCATTCTCAACGTCGTCAACGGGGACAAGGAGGCGGTCGACGCCATCCTCGACGATCCCGACATTCAGGCGATCGGCTTCGTCGGCTCGACCCCGATCGCCCATTACATCTATTCGCGCGGCACGGCGACTGGCAAGCGCGTGCAATGCTTCGGCGGCGCCAAGAACCACATGGTCGTGATGCCCGACGCGGACATGGACCAGACGGTCGACGCGCTGATCGGCGCCGGCTACGGCTCGGCGGGCGAGCGCTGCATGGCGGTCTCGGTCGCCGTGCCGGTCGGGCAGAAGACCGCCGACGACCTGGTTCGCCGCCTCATCCCACGCGTCGAATCGCTGAAGATCGGACCTTCGACCGACGCCGGCGCGGATTTCGGCCCGCTCGTCACCAAAGCGGCGTTGGACAAGGTGCGCGGCTATGTCGACCTCGGCGTTGGCGAAGGCGCGAAGCTGGTGGTCGACGGGCGCAACTTCCGGATGCAGGGCTACGAGAACGGCTTCTATATCGGCGGGTGTCTCTTCGATCATGTGACGAAGGACATGCGGATCTACAAGGAAGAGATCTTCGGCCCGGTTCTGTCGGTCGTCCGCGCCCATGATTACGGCGAGGCTCTGGGACTGTGCAACGACCACGAATACGGCAACGGCGTCGCCATATTCACCCGCGACGGCGACGCGGCGCGCGACTTCGCCAGCAAGGTCAAGGTCGGCATGGTCGGCGTCAACGTGCCGATCCCGGTGCCGGTCGCCTACTATACTTTCGGCGGCTGGAAGCGCTCGGGGTTCGGCGATCTCAACCAGCATGGGCCGGATTCGATCCGCTTCTACACCCGCACCAAGACCGTGACCGCCCGCTGGCCGTCGGGCATCAAGGATGGGGCGAGCTTCACGATTCCGACCATGAACTGAGGAAGGACAAAAAGGGCTGGGGGGCGTATATTCTCGCTCCCACGCCCTTGTCATGCGATCCGCGCTCAGCTTGCCCATGTCCACCGCGCCAAAACAAATGATGAGCGCCGACGAGTTCCTTCTCTGGGCTCAGGAACGGGAAGGCCGGTGGGAGTTGCACGACGGCGTTCCGGTGATGATGTCGCCCGAGCGCGTGTTGCACGGGGACACCAAGGGCGAGGCTTACTCGGCGCTGAAAGAGGCTGTGCGGCGAACGGGCCTGCCCTGCAAGGTCTATCCGGACGGCGTCGCCGTCAGGATCACCTCAGACACGAACTATCAGCCCGACGCGTCGGTTTCCTGCGGCGCTCGGCCCGCCCCGGACGCTCAGGCGATCACCGACCCGATCATCATCGTTGAGGTCCTGTCGCCGAGCACAGCGGCGATCGACCACGGGCGCAAGCTCAGCGGCTATTTCTCGCTCAAGAGCGTCGAGCACTATCTCATTCTAGATCCCGAGCGGCGCGTCGTTATCCATCACAAGCGTGGGGCAAGCGAGGCGATCGAGACGCGCGTGCTGGCGAGCGGCTTTGCAAAACTCCATCCGCCCGGGTTCGACGTCGAGGTCGAAGCCTTGTTTCCCGCGCCGTGAAGAGCGCTGCCAGGTCGCCGCTCTCCGGCGCCGCCGCTAGAACCGGAACAGGGTAAGGCCAGGCCCCGGATTGCCAAACTGGTCCTGAATCCGCTCCCGGCCATGCAAGCCGGTAAAGGTGCCTTCGATCGGCGGCGGCTGGTTGAACGTGTCGAGCACGTAGCCGTTGTGCGACCCGACGCTCGCAGCCCCGCCCAAGGTCAAATAGGACGGTCGCGGGTGGACGGTGATCTGCCGACCGGCCGGAGCCTGATGTTTCGCCCGCTTTTGCAGCGTCGTCTGGGGTGGCGACGTCCGGACGTTTGCAGCCGATGTCTGGGCCTGCGCAGCCGACGGCGCCGCGAGAGCGGCAGCGAGCGAAGCGGCGACCAAGAGTCGAAACCAGCGAACCATGATCCCTTCCTCTCGCTCAGCCGCAATCAACTCGAAGGCAAAGGGCGGCTTAGAACTGAATGCAAAAGAGCGAAGCCTCGTCGATGGTTCGGGGCCGCCTTGAACGATCGTCGCCGTCATTGCCCCGGCTTTGACGGAAAATCAATGCCTGGTCGCTGAAGCGGACCCGCGCATCCGCAACGCGCAGCTTGGATTCCTCGCAGGTCAGTCAAGCGATTTGCGGAACCTGAGGACGCTCATCGCCAGGAGCGCGAAGCCGAGCGCCGCAAGGGCCAGCATCTGCGGCCATAGCACGCTGAGGCCCACGCCCTTGAGGAACGTCCCGCGGATGACGACGAGGTAGTGGGTCATCGGGTTGATATGCGAGAGCCACTGCATGAACACCGGCATGGTGAAGATGGGAAAACTGAAGCCGGAGAGGATGAAGGCCGGGTTGATCACGAAGAAGTTGGTCGCGAAGGCCTGCTGCTGAGTCACGCAGACCGTCGAAATCAGGAGGCCGATCCCCAGCACGCAGAAGAGATAGAGCGTGGTGCCGAGCAGCAGCACGAATGGATTGCCGACAAAGGGGACCTGGAACCACAGCATCCCGACCCCGGCGATCACCACCGTCAGGGCGAGGCCCACGCAGAAGAAGGGGATTAACTTGCCGAGGATGAACTCGAGCGGACGGATCGGCGTGACCATGATCTGCTCCAGCGTGCCGACCTCGCGCTCACGCACCACCGCGAACGAGGTCAGGTTGACGACCATGACGAGCGTCAGCGTCGCGATGACGCCGGGCACGAAGAACCAGCGGCTGTTGTAATCGACGTTGTACCAGGGCCGCGGCTCGAGCGTCACCGTCGGCGGCGGGGCTTGAGCGGGGCGCAGTCGCCGCGAGAGGTCGTTAGCGACGTCCTGCGCATAGGCCGAGACGATCTGATTGACATAGCCGAGCGCAATCAGGGCGGTGTTCGAGTTCGTTCCATCGACGATGATCTGCGCCGGGGCAGAGACGCCCTTGCGCAACTGCTCCGCAAACCCGGCTTGAACGACGATCGCGACCACGGCGTCCGAGCGATCGATTGCGGCGCGAATGTCGGCGGGCGTCTTGGCCGTTTCGACGATCTGAAAGCGTGCGCTGTCGGCGAAACGCGAAATAAGCTCCCGGCTCTCCTGGCTATGATCGAGATCAAGCACCGCGGTCGACACGTGGTAGACCTCGAACGTCGCCGCGTAGCCGAAGATGATCAACTGGATGAGCGGAGGAATGATGAGGCGGAAGCGCGCGTTACGATCGCGCCTGAGTTGCTGGAACTCTTTCCGCACCAGATTGACAATTCGTCCCCACATCGCCTCACCCCAGCGTCTTGCGGAACGCGCGGGCCGCGAGCAGCCCGATGATCGTCGCGTAAAGGGCAAGCAGCGCGATTGGCGCGATCAGATCGCCGAGCCCGCTCCCTTTCAGGAAGATCGCCTTCAGGATCGAAAAGTAATACCGCGCGGGGACCAAATAGGTGATCGCCTGGACGGGCGCCGGCATCTGCTCGATCGGGAAAGCGAAGCCGGAGAGCAGCGTCGTCGGCAGAAGCGTCACGACGAGGGCGATCTGGCTCGCGCCGATCTGGCTCTTGATGCTCGCCGAAATGAAATAGCCGAGGCCGAGCACGACGATAAGGAAGAGCGAAGTCGTCAGGAACAGCGCCGTGACGGCGCCGCGGAACGGCGTCTCGAACCAGAAGACGGCGATGATGAGGCAGAATGCGGCGTCGAGCAGGCCGATGAAGAAATAGGGCAGGATCTTCCCGACCATCAGCTCCATGCGAGTGACCGGCGTCGAGACCAGCACCTCCATCGTGCCGCGCTCCCACTCGCGCGAGATCGTGAGCGAGGTCAATTGGGCGCCGACGAGAGCGAGCACGAGCGCAACGACGCCCGGCATGATGAAGTCGCGGCTCACCAGATCCTCGTTGAACCACACCCGGTATTGCGCCACGGCCGGGGCGACCGGCTGCTGCTGCCCGAGGCTTTGCGTCCGCTGCACTTGAACGTTGGCGGAAAACGAGCCGACCACCGACTGCGCATAGCCGAGCGCGATATTGGCGGTGTTGTCGTCGGTGGCGTCCAGGATCGCCTGCACCGAGGCGGAATTCGCCGACGCGAGGTCTTGCGAGAAGTCCGGCGGAACGACCACCGCCATCTTGCAGCGCCCGCCGTCAATTGCGCGCTTGACGCCGTTGTAATCCCGCTCCGCTTCGACGATGTCGAAATAGGGCGACGCCTGGAAAGCCTTCAACAGCGACTCGCTCTGCTGGCTGCCCTCGCGGTCGAAGACGCAGATCGTCACGTGCTTGATGTCGAGATTGACGCCGTAGCCGAGCAGCGCCATCTGCATGAGCGGCATCAACAGCACGACCATCAGGCTGCGCGGATCGCGCCAGACCTGGATGATTTCCTTCTTGGCGACCGCCTTGACCCGGCGCGGGCTCATGGTCCCGCTCCTCGCGCCGCCTCGACGCCGACGAGCTGGACGAACACATCTTCCAGCGTCGGCTTGATCGCCTCGATGCGCGACCAACCAAGGTTGCGCGCCGCAAGGAACGTTTTGATCGCCGGCAGATCGCGCTTCGCCTCGTCGACGACAATGTGCAGGGACGAGCCGAACGGCGCGACGTCCCGCACCTCGGGTGCGCCTTCGAGCGCTTCGAGCATGGCGCCGGGATTGTCGCCTTCGACGAGAAGGATCTCGCCGTGGATCGCGCTACGCTTGAGTTCGCTCGGACTGCCCAACGCCGCGAGCTTGCCGCTGTTGATGAGCGCGATCCGATTGCAATATTCGGCCTCGTCCATATAGTGCGTGGTGATGACCACGCACACGCCTCCCTCCGCGAGCGAATAGATGAGGTCCCAGAAGCGGCGGCGGGATGCGGGATCGACCCCGGAGGTCGGCTCGTCGAGGAACAGGATCGCCGGTTCGTGGAGGACCGCGCAGCCGAGCGCAAGGCGCTGCTTCCAGCCGCCGGAGAGGTCGGCGACCAATGCCTCAGACCGGCCGGCAAGCCCAGCCATCTCGATGGCGAACTTCAGCCGCTCGTCGAGCCGCGTCCCCTTGACCCCGTAGACGCCCCCGAAGAAGCGCAGGTTCTCCATCACCGAAAGATCGCTGTAGAGCGAGAATTTCTGCGACATGTAGCCGATGTGCTCGCGCACGCGCTCGGGGAAGCGGGCGACGTCGAGGCCCGCGACCTCTGCTCGCCCGCCGCTCGGGCGCAAAAGTCCGCACAAGATTCGAATGGTGGTCGACTTGCCCGCCCCGTTGGGGCCGAGGAACCCGATGATCTCCCCAGCCCTCGCATCGAAGCTGACGGCGTTCACCGCGACGAAATCGCCGAACCGCTTGGTGAGACGATCGGCGACAATCCTGATCTCGCTCAAAGGTCCCGCGCTCGTCACCCATCGCCCTCCGCCGTGAGGAGCGAAACGAACAGGTCCTCGATCGACGGCGCGATTCGCTCCATCTCGTCAATCGCGACGCCGGCGCGATCGAGCGCGTCCTTAAGCTCGCCCGATCGAAGGCTTGCGTCGTCGACCACGACGTGCACGCTATCGCCCATCAAAATCGCGCCCTTGACGCCCTCGCATCCGCTGAGCAGGTCGCGGGCCTCGCGCGCCTTAGGCGTCGTAATCGCGATGATTTCCCCGGCCATGAGCCCTTTCAGCGCCGCGGGGGTGTCGCAATAGAGCATTTGGCCTTGGCGCAGGAGGCCGAGCCGGGTGCAGCGTTCGGCTTCGTCGAGATAGGAGGTGGCGATGACGATGGCGACCCCCTCCCCCCTCAGCCCATAGAGAATGCGCCAGAAGTCACGCCGCGACACCGGATCGACGCCGGCCGTGGGTTCATCGAGCAGCAGGACCTTGGGCGTGTGAATGAGCGAGCAGGTGAGCCCGAGCTTTTGTTTCATCCCGCCTGACAATTGCCCGGCGCGACGCTTGCGAAACGGGGTCATGCCCGAAGCGGCGAGCAGCCGCGCCGCACGCTCGTCGCGCGCGCGCCGGTCGATGCCGAACAGGTCGGCGAAGAATTCGATGTTCTCGTCGACCGTCAGATCCTCATAGAGCCCGAAGCGTTGGGGCATGTAGCTGATGTGCGAGCGTGCAATCTCAGGGTTGGCGACGACGTCGACGCCTTCGATCGCGATCGAACCCTCGTCGGGCGTCATCACGGCCGCGAGCAGGCGCATGATCGTCGTCTTTCCGGCGCCGTCCGGGCCGACGAAGCCGAAGACTTCGCCCTTGGCGCAGTCCAAAGTAAGTCCGCCGACCGCGGCGGCCCCGCCGAACCGCTTCGTCAGGTTGCGGACCTCGATAGCGGCCTTCGGCGGCTCGCTCATGGCTGACCGGGCGCCCGCACGGGAATTTTGGCGTCGGCCGGCAGACCGGGGACCAGTTCGTGCGAGGGATTGTCGATGTCGATTCGGATGCGGTAGACGAGCGTCACCCGCTCGGCGTGCGTCTCCACGCTCTTCGGCGTGAATTCCGCGGCCTCCGAGATGAAGGAAATGCGGCCCGGATATTCCTTGCCGGGATAAGAGTCGGTGGTGACCGTCGCCGCTTCGCCCAGCCGAATCTTGCCGACGTCCGGCTCGTTGACGTAGGCCCTCAGCCACACATGGTCGATGTCGGCCAGCGTCACGATCGCCGCTCCCGGCGACACGACTTCGCCGAGCTCGGCCTGGCGCACAAGGATGACTCCGTCGAACGGCGCCTTCAGCGTCGTGTAGTCGAGGACGATTTTGGCCATGTCCAGCGCGGCGCGCGCGCTGCCGATGTTGGCGATGGCGAGCGCGACCCTCCTGTCGGCGGAGGCCTCGAGCGCCTTGTCGCGCTCCAGCGCCGCTCTCGATTGTTTGAGCGCGGTCTCGGCGACGTCGCGGGCGTCAACCGTGCCGGCGCCTTTGGTGAGAAGGGTCTGCGCGCGGTTGAATTCGACGTCTTTCAGCGCGACGTCCGCTTCGTCGCTGGTGACGGTCTTTCGCGTCGCCTCGACGTCCTGTTCGGCAACGTCGAGCTGCCGCATCTGCGCGTTGAGCGTCGCTTGCGCGATCACGACTTGTTGATCGTAGTCGGACGCATCCACCCGGGCGAGCAAGGTTCCCGCCTTCACCTGCGCGCCCTCGTCGAAGGGAAGCTCGACGATGCGCGACTGCACGGACTTGAAGCTGACGATGCTCTCATGCGCTTCGATGTTGCCGGAGACGAGGATGGCGCCGGAGTTGGCGGACTTTCCCAGCCACGCCCCCACGACGTTGGCCGGCTCTTCGAGCCACGCTGGCGGCGCGTCCAGATTGCGGTAGGCGGCGAGCCCGAGGCCCGTCACAATCGCCACCCCGATCAGCACCGCCCAACGCCGCATTGAAGACCTTAGTGATAACCTTCCGCCTCAGTGCAGGACCGATCGCGCGACGGATAAAGACTGAGCGTGGCCTGGGGTTTGACGCAGGTCAAGCTTGCAGCGATCGTCGAGCGGATGTCCAAACCGCGCTCGGTCGCCTTCAGGTCAAAGTGACCGCCCGCCGAGCGGAGCCGCGCGGCGCGTTCCGCGGGGTTCGAGGTGGCCGTCGCAGACCGGTTTGGGCCATCCTGACGACCGCAACGTCAGTCCTGAGCGGCGAGTTGCGTCGGACCGTCCGGGATGATATCAATAATGATATCGTCCGGCTTTATGACGAGTTGAGGCGGAATCGCATGGCGCAGGTTCTGATCCGCAATGTTCCCGACGACGTGATCGCGGCGCACCGCAAGCGCGCCAAGGCGCAGGGGCGGTCTTTGGAACACGAGCTGCGCAATCTGATTGAAAGAGCGGCGCCCTATTCGCCGGAAGAGCGTTTGGCGGTCGCGCTGCGCTTTCAAAGCCAAACGCCGGCGGGTCCGCGCAGCGATCCCGCCGATCTCATCAGGGAAGATCGTGATCGTTGAGCGAAATTGTCGTCGATGCGAGCGTCGCACTTTGCTGGTTTGCGGCGGAAAAGGAGACCACTTTCGCCAATCGCCTGATCGCCGCTGCTGTCGACCTCGTTGCGCCGTCGCTGATGCTCGTCGAGCTCGCCAACGGCCTGTGGAAAAAGACACGGCGCGGCGAGATGGCCGCCGATCTGGCCGCCGCCGGAATGCACGAAATTTGGCGGTTCGTGCCGCAAATCGTCGACGTGGCCGACTTGGCGGAGCCCGCTATGGCGCTCGCGCGCGAACTTGACCATTCGGTCTATGACTGCGTCTATCTTGCGCTTGCGCGTCGCCGCGGCGCGACGCTCGTCACCTCGGATCAAAAGTTGGCGGTGCGCCTCGCCCGCACTCGCTATCGGAACGATGTCGTCCGCCTCGTCGACTGGAAGTGAACCCACCCGCGATGTTCGCCCTGACTGCAGACCACCTTGCCGTCCGCGACATGGCGAAGTCTTTCGCCGACGGGCGCATCGCGCCCAACGCGCTCGAGTGGGACGAAACCGAGCATTTTCCGGTCGACGTCCTGCGCGAGGCGGCGGCGCTCGGGATGGCGGCGATTTATGTGAGCGAAACGCATGGCGGCAGCGGCATGACCCGCCTCGACGCGGCGCTGATCTTCGAGGCGCTCTCGACCGGTTGCCCCTCCATCGCTTCCTTCCTTTCCATACACAACATGGTCGCCTGGGTCGTCGACCGCTTCGGCTCGCCGGAATTGCAGGCGCGCTACCTGCCGCGGCTCGCCAGCATGGAGCTCATCGCAAGCTACTGCCTGACCGAGCCCGGCGCCGGCTCCGACGCCGCGGCGCTGGCGTCGCGCGCCCGGCGCGAAGGGGCCGAGTATGTGCTCGACGGCGTCAAACAGTTCATCTCCGGGGCCGGGGCGAGCGACGTCTATCTCGTCATGGCGCGCACCGGCGAGGGCGGCGCCGGCGGCGTTTCCGCCTTCATGATCGAGAAAGGCGTGGCCGGCCTCAGTTTCGGGGGCAAGGAGAAGAAGATGGGATGGCGCGCGCAGCCGACCCGGCAGGTGATCATGGAAGGCGTGCGCGTGCCGGCGGCGAATCTGGTCGGCGCGGAGGGGGACGGCTTCAAGATCGCGATGGCCGGGCTCGACGGCGGGCCGCTCAACATCGGCGCCTGCTCGATCGGCGGCGGCCAGGCGGCGCTCGACAAGGCGATTGCCTACATGCGCGAGCGCAAAGCGTTCGGCCGGCGCATCGCCGACTTCCAGGCGCTGCAATTCCGCGTCGCCGATATCGCGACCTCGCTCGAGACGGCCCGCTCGATGCTGTGGCGCGCGGCGAGCGCGCTCGATCAGCGCTCGCCCGAAGCGACGCGCCTTTGCGCGACGGCCAAGCAGGTGGCGACCGACGCCGGCTTCAATGCCGCCAACGACGCGCTGCAACTGTTCGGCGGCTATGGCTATCTCGCCGATTATGGCGTCGAGAAGCTGGTGCGCGACCTTCGCGTGCACCAGATTCTGGAAGGCACGAACGAGATCATGCGGGTGATCGTGGCAAGAGGGCTGATCGAGAATTGAGCGCCAGGGAGCAGAAATGTCCAAAGTCGCTTTCGTCGGTCTCGGCAACATGGGCGCTCCGATGGCCGCCAATCTCGTCAAGGCGGGCCATGCGGTCGCGGGCTTCGACCTTGTCGAGGCGCAGCGGACCGCCGCCGCCGCGACCGGCGTGACGATCGCGGGAGGCGCGCGCGAGGCCGTGGCCGGCGCCGACGCGGTAGTGACCATGCTTCCGGCCGGACGCCACGTGATCGCAAGCTGGTCGGAGTTCCTCGACGCGGCGCCCAAGGGCTCGCTCATCATCGATTGCTCGACGATCGACGTCGACAGCGCCAAGCGCGTGCACGAGGCCGGCGCGGAGGCGGGCGTGCTGACGCTTGACGCGCCGGTGTCGGGCGGGGTCGGCGGAGCGAGCGCGGGAACGCTGACCTTCATGTGCGGCGGTTCGCCCGAGGCTTTCGCGCGGGCGAAGCCCATCCTCGAGGCGATGGGCAAGCGCATCGTCCATTGCGGCGGCGCCGGGATGGGACAGGCCGCCAAGATCTGCAACAACATGATCCTCGGCGCCACGATGATCGTGACCTGCGAGGCCTTCACGCTCGCCGAAAAGCTCGGCCTCGCGACGCAGGCGCTGTTCGACGTCGCCTCGACCTCCTCAGGCCAGTCGTGGTCGCTGAGCAACTACTGTCCGGTTCCGGGGCCGGTGCCGGCTTCGCCGGCCAATCGCGGCTACAAGGCGGGATTTGCCGCCAGCTTGATGCTGAAGGACCTGCGGCTGGCGCAGGAGGCGGCGGCGAGCGTCGGGGCGGCAACGCCCCTTGGGGCCGAAGCCGCTCAGCTTTACGCCCTTTTCGTCGCGGCGGGCCACGGCGCGGATGACTTCTCCGGAGTGATCAACTTCTTGCGAGGAGCGGGAAGCTCGATTTAGAAAGATAAGCAGGTATTCTGAGCTTTCCGGGCAGGCCGCCGTTCCGGCGGGGGAACGTACCTGTTGCGCCGGATCGCCCTAAAGACCGGTCCGTGATGGGCGCCCCGCCGTTCGATCGGGCCGACATCGGGCATGGGGCGCGGTTTCGGAGGTGTCCCATGCGCGTTTCAACGCCAAGATCAATTCTCGCCGGGATGGCTGCGCTCGTTTCGTTGGCGATCGGTTCGCCGACGCCCCCGGCGTCGGCTGCCAATTGGCATGGGGGCGGCGGGTTCGATGGCGGCTGGCACGGCGGCTGGCACAGCGGCGGCTTTGGCGGCTGGCATGGCGGCTACGGAGGCTTCGGCTACGGCGGGTATCGCGGCTATGGCTATGGCGGCTACGGGTACGGCGGCTGGGGCTACCCAGGTTGGGGCTATGCCGGCTGGGGCTATCCGTGGGGCTGGGACTATCCCGGGTGGGGCTGGGGCTATCCGGGGGGCTGGGCGCCGGACGTCTATTATGCCGGCGACGGCTACTATGGCGGCGCCAACGCCTGCTGGGCCTATCGCAAGGTCTGGACTCAACCCGGCGGACGGGGCCGTTACCTCGGCCGGCGACTCGTGAACCTCTGCCAGTAGGTCGCCAGGCGGTTCAACGCCCTCGCCGACGCCTGGCGTCGCCGCGGCGCAGCCTGCCGGTGATGGGGCGCGCTGCTGCTTTACGCCCTTTGTGTGGCGGCGGGCCACGGCGCGGATGACTTCTCCGGAGTGATCAATTTTTTGCGAGGAGCGGGCGCTTTCGCTTAGAAAAATGAACGTCTATTCATAGATTTGCAGGAAACGCGAAGCGAAAGCGAAAGAAAACGCCGTTTGGCGCCCGGCTGCCGCTATTTTATCAAATTGCGACCGAAGTGCGGAACGATAATTGGAGACAAAAGTTAGACGCTCTCGAATAACCGAGGCAATCTTGGTCCCGCCCCCGACGGGGGCGAAGGCCGATTATCGGAGGTGCAACATGCGCAACTCGATTTCCAAGACGATCGTCGCGGGTCTGGCGGCGCTGGCGATGTCGGCGGCGACAGTCAGTCTCCCGGCGACCCCGGCGTCGGCAGCCTGGGGAGGCAATTGGCACGGCGGTGGATTTGGCGGCGGATGGGGCGGCGGCTGGCATGGCGGGGGATCGGGCGGCGGCTGGCGTGGCGGGGGATGGGGAGGCGGCTGGCGTGGCGGCGGATGGGGCGGCGGTTGGCGTGGAGGAGGCTGGAACGGCGGCTGGGGCGGCTGGCGCGGCGCCGGCTGGAACGGCGGCTGGGGTGGCTGGCGCGGCGGATGCTGGGGCGGTTGGGGCTGCGGCGGCTGGTGGGGCCCGGCGTTCGCCAGCGGTGTGGCCCTCGGCGCTGTCGGCGCCTATCCCTACTGGGGCGGCTCTTATGGATACCCGTATGCGTACGGAGGCGGCTGCTGGAGGCCTCGCCCGATTTACGGCGCCTACGGCCAGTACCTCGGCCGGCGCTGGGTGAGGATCTGCTAGTGTGAAGCGGTCTCGCTTCGCCGCGACGCAGCCCGCCGGCGGCTGGGGATCGCCCCGTTGGCTGTGCGCCACGGAGACGACGAGTTGTCCGGCGTAATCAATTTTTTGCGACGAGTGGAGATTCCTCTTAGAATTGCGGAGCGGAGCGGCGATATAAGTCGAAGTGAAGCGGTCTCGCGAGCGCGAGCGAGTTTTAGTCCGGCTCCCCACTGGGGCTAAGGCCGGTCTCGGAGGTGGAACATGCGCAACTCGATTTCCAAGACGATCGTCGCCGGTCTGGCGGCCCTGGCGATGGCCGCGGCTGTCGTTCTCCCGACGACCCCGGCCTCGGCAGGCTGGTCGGGCGGCAGCACTTGGCATGGCGGCGGCGGCTGGCACGGCGGCGGCTGGGGCGGCGGCTGGCATGGTGGGGGCTGGGGCGGCGGCTGGCATGGCGGCGGCGCCTGGCATCCAGGCTATTGGCGCGGCGGCGTCTGGTACAACGGCTGGTGGGGCCCGGCGATCGCCGCGGGTATAGCCGCGGGCGCTCTGGCCACCTACCCCTATTGGGGCGGCGGCTACTATGGGTACCCAAACAACGGCTGCTGGGCGTATCGCCCGACTTACGATGGCTACGGCCGTTATCTCGGCCAAAACTGGGTGAACGTCTGCTAGTCAGCGCGGCAGAGCGCGTTTATCGAGGGCCTCGCGCAAGCGGTGCCGTTTTCGTTTTGGCGCCGGCCAGAACACGCCTCCAGTCATCGGCGTCGGAACGCCAGTCGTCGTCGGAAAGGAGAGGGGCATGCCGCGCCGCGAACGCAAGGCGAGATAAGCGAAACACTGCGCCTCGATGCTGTCGCCGTCGAAGCCGATCGCCTCGACCGGTTCGACGCTGACTTGAAGCCGCTCGGCGAGCCGACGCATGAGGTTCGGGTTCAGCCGTCCGCCCCCGCCGACCAGCCAGCGCGCGGGCGCGCGGGGAACGTGCCTCAGGGCGGCGGCGGTCGACTCCACCGTGAAGGCGCTTAAGGTCGCTGCGCCGTCCGCGTCGCTTAAACGTTCGACGCACGCCGCAAGGGCGCGGAAATGATTGCGGTCGAGCGATTTGGGCGCCGGGCGGTCGAAATAGGGGTCGCGCATCAAGATCTCGAGCGCAGGCGCATCGACGCGTCCGCTCGCCGCCAGCGCGCCGCCCTCGTCGAACGCCTGTCCGCGCCGGGACAGGAGAAAATCGTCGATCAACGCATTGGCCGGGCCGGTGTCGAAGGCGATGATCTCTCCCTCGGCGCCGAGATAGGTGAGATTGCCGACCCCGCCCCAGTTGAGGAACATCAATGGGCGCTGAAGGCCTGCGGCCATCGCCGCGTGATAGACGGGCGCGAGCGGCGCGCCTTCGCCTCCGGCCGCAACGTCGGCCGAACGAAAGTCGCACACCACATCGATCTTAAGCACGGCCGCGGCGCGCGCGCCATCGCAGAGCTGGCGCGTCAAGCCAATGCGCGGCCGATGCAGGATGGTCTGTCCATGCAGGCCGATCAGCGCGACGGTGTCGCGCGGAACCGAAAATCGCCGAAGGAAGGCGTCGACCGCCGCGACGTGGGCGTCGGTCACTTGGCGCTCGAGATGCGGTTGCGGCGCTTCTGCCTGACTGGCGTCCGCGACGACAGCGCGTAAGCGCTGCGCGAGCCGCTCGGGGTAGGGGAAAGTCGCGGCGGGGCCGGTTTCGACC
>Ga0209415_10008651_pt1 | contig 17628 bp, 13 predicted proteins | sample PeaSoiSIISIP2007_FD_187696 | JGI IMG/M metagenome (GOLD analysis project Ga0209415, IMG submission 187696) | Peat soil microbial communities from Weissenstadt, Germany - SII-SIP-2007 (SPAdes) (version 2) | ecosystem: Environmental > Terrestrial > Soil > Wetlands > Peat | place: Germany... | reverse complement strand
TGCGCGGTGCCGGCCATCATGTCGACGCGCACCATCGAAAACAAGCGCGACCGCTTCGCCACCATTCTGATTGCGCCCTTCATGACGTGCTCGGCGCGGCTGCCGGTGTACAGCCTGATCATCGCGGCGTTCATTCCCGATCGCCACATCGTCGGCAGGCTGCTGAGCCAGCGCACGGCGGCGATGATGGGGCTCTACATCCTGGGATTCCTGGCGGCGGTGGTGACGGCTCGGGTGCTGAAATCGTCGATCCTCAAGAGCGGGCGCTCGCCGTTCTTGCTCGAGATGCCGAGTTACCGGTGGCCGACGTGGCAATCGATCGGGCTGCGGCTGTTTGACCGCTCGAAGGTTTTTCTGCGGCGCGCCGGGACGGTGATTCTGCTGGTGACGGTGCTGCTGTGGATCTCGATGAACATTCCGTACGCGCACGGCAAGCCTCCGGTGCTGGAGAACAGCCTGGCGGGAACCATCGGGCGCACCATCGAGCCGGTCATCAAGCCGCTGGGATTCAACTGGAAGGTGGGAATCGGACTGCTGACAGCGGTGGCGGCGCGCGAGACCATCATCGCCACCCTGGGGACGATCTACGGGATGGATCCGAAAACGCAGGAAGAGGGGCTGCAGAAGGCGATCCACGACGACCTGACGCCCGGCGGGGCGTTTGCGTTGCTGGTGTTCTTCGCATTCGCCATGCAGTGCATTTCGACCATCGCGGTAGTGCGGCGCGAGACCGGCGGGTGGAAATGGCCGGCGGCGCAGTTCGGGTACATGAGCGCTCTGGCGTATGTTGGGGCGTTCGTGGCGGCGCACGTGATCCGTTAGGGGGCCTTGACGAACGCCCGCTCGAGCCCATCAAATTGATCGGCCACCGCCCCTTCGGATTGCGCAGCGCCAAGAATTTCATCGCGGCTATCTGTCACTGGGGGACCGCTGACATGAGTGCCTCTGGGTTTGATTTCTTTGTATACTGAAATCGGGGTTCCTAGGATGGCCGCACGCAAAACCGTCGAAGAAGCAGATCTCCGCTCATATTTCCAGGGACGTGTTGAGCCTCTAGCGAAGCGACTCCTTGATATTGCCGAAGCGCTGTTTAGCACCGAATCCATCCAGCAGCATCAAGAATTTGACGAACGCGTACAGAGAGGGCTGCAAAATGGCGCAAAGTTTGTTCCTCGAAAAAGACATCCCCGTTGATTTTCTATACCTTGACAAGCAGCGGATTGCATCCCTGGCTGGGCAACTGTCCGACCACGGGATAGCTTTCGGGTTCGGTTGCCCTCCCCGGGGCTACCTCACGGGCTATCCGCTGCGAGTCCTCTCTATTGGCCCGGCACCGCCTCCGCCCCCAGCGCCTGCCATGCGCTGGTCTCGGCCGCGCCCATGGTCTGCGCGGCCATCCAGACTCCCTTGAATCCCGCGAAGGCGGGCTTGAACGCGATGGCGAGAGTCACATTCAACGTGCTGCCATTGGTCTGCACTTGCGACCCCAGCGCCGACACGGTGCACTGACTATTACTGATGGTGTTACTGCCAGTCAGCACGATATTAGTCGCTGCGGCGCCGTCGCCGTTGTCCGGGTAGAGGTAGAGTTGGTTTCCGGGGCGATAATAAGCTACGTAGCACGCGGCGCGGCCGTCGATGGCGGTATTGACCAGGGCCCAGACGGTCTGCAGGTTGGCGGCGGTGTTCTGGTCCTGGTAGCTGAAGGTGATGGTGGCGGTGAGCGAGTTGCCGGACGATGGGGACATACTGACTGGATTGGGAAACGTGGAAGGCAAGGGCGGCACGCCGTGCACTCCCATGGTCTGCCAGCCCGAATTGTTCTGCGCGATATCGCGGGCGGCGGCGTAGACCACCTTATTGCCGCCGAATGAGGAGGTGAAGCTCAGGTTCAGTGTGAGAGTGAGTGTGTTGCCGGCACCCGAGGCAGAAGAGCCATTGAGCGTCACGGTGCACTGACTGTTGGAGAGCGTTCCGGTGCCGTTCATGAGCGTGCCGGTAAGCTGCGAACCATCGCCGTTGTCCGGGACGATGAAAAGCATATTGGATGGCTGGGAGTAAGCCAGGTAGCAGGCCTGGCGGCCATCGAGGAAATTGTTGATCAGGACGTTGACCACGCCGAGGGTCTGGTATCCGCCCGGGGCGTTGTAAGTGACCGTGAGCATCTGGCTGCTGCCGCTGCTCGCGACGGGGGCGAGACTGGCCACGGCAGGCGTGCCCACAGCCACGGGCTGCGTGAAGATCCATAGGGCGCCGACCCGGCTGTTATCGAATGGTCCGCCCACGATGGCGGTGCTGCCATCCCCGGACAGCGCGACGGACGTGCCTTGCAGGACGTCGTTGGTCGCCGAGCCTGTGCCGATCAAGTCACTGCCTTGCTGGCTCCAGGCGCCGCCGCTTCGTGTGAACACCCAAGTGGCGCCGATGGCGCCGGCTTCGCAGGCGTGGCTGCTCCCGATACAGCCGTTCTGAGCGGTCGTGCCGCCCGGCCCGCCGATCAGGGCGGTGTTGCCGCCGGCAGATAGAGACACGGACGTGCCGAACAGGCGGAAGACGAAGGTGTCGCTGCCGGCCAGCTTGCTGCCCTGTTGGGTCCACTGGCCGCTCGTGCGCGTGAATACCCAGGCTGCGCCGAGGCTGCCGTTGTCGCCGGTGCCTCCGACTAAGGCCGTGTTCCCATCGAACGATAACGCAACCGAAGATCCCTGAGACGCGGTGCCGGATGCGCCGCTGCCCACCAGTTTGCCGCCTTGCTGGACCCATGCGCTGCCGCTGCGCGTGAACACCCAGGCTGCGCCGATGCCGTTGCTGTCAAAGTAGGCGCCTGCCATGGCGGTATTGCCGTCCCCGGAAATGGCGACCGAATGGCCCAGGTAGCCGGATGCGCCGCCGGGAGCCAGCTTGCCGCCCATTGGGGTCCATGCTCCGCTGCTGTTGCGGCTGAAGATCCACGCCGCGCCCGTGGAGCTGTTGTCCGTTGGTCCGCCGACGATGGCGGTGTTGCCGTCGGCGGACAATCCGACGGAGAATCCCTGAAAGGCGAAAGCCGACGAGCCGCTGCCTACGAGTTTGGGTCCCTGCTGGGCCCACACGCCGTTGTTATTCCGCGTGAAGACCCATGCTGCCCCTTGGTTGGAGTTGTCGTTGGGACCGCCCACGATGGCGGTATTGCCGTCCGCGGACATGGCGACGGCGAGACCCAGTCCCGGATTCGAAGCGGCGTCGCTGGCGGTAAGCTTCGCCTGCTGGGACCACGCACCGTTGGTGCGGGTGAATACCAATGCCGCGCCGGCGCTCGCGTTGTCGCCAGGCTCGCCCGCGATGGCAGTGTTCCCGTCCGCGGATGTCGCTACGGCATTTCCCAGAAAGGTGCCGTTCCCGTTGATAGTCAGTTTGCCGCCCTGCTGGACGAACTGCGCGTGAGCCGGCGCGGCCGCCAGCATCCAGATCAGAATTGGTGCGCTACGCATGCGAGTCCTCTCTATTGGCCCGGCACCACCCACGCCCCCAGTGCCTGCCACGCGCTGGTCTCGGCCGCGCCCATGGTCTGCGCCGCCAGCCAGACACCCTTGAATCCCGCGAACGCGGGCTTGAACGTGATGGGCAACGTCACGGTCAACGTGCTGCCATTGGCCTGCACTTGCGACCCTTGCGCCGACACCGTGCACTGACTGTTGCCGATGGTGTTACTACCGGTCAGTACGATGTTAGTGGCCGCGTTGCCGTCGCCGTTGTCCGGATAGAGATAGAGTTGATTGCCGGGGCGGTAGTAGGCCACGTAGCAGGCGGCGCGTCCGTCGATGGCCGTGTTGATCAACGCCCAGACAGTCTGGAGGTTGGCGGCAGTGTTCTGGTCCTGGTAGGTGAAGGTGATGGTGGCGGTGAAGCTGTTGCCGGAAGATGGGGACATACTGATTGGATTGGGAAACGTCGAAGGCAAGGGCGGCACGCCGTGCACTCCCATGGTCTGCCAGCCGGAATTGTTCTGGGCGATATCGCGGGCGGCGGCGTAGACCACCTTGTTTCCGGCGAACGAGGAGGTGAAGCTGACGTTCAGAGTGAGAGTGAACGTGTTGCCGGTCCCCGCGGCCGAGGAGCCGTTGAGCGTCACGGTGCACTGACTATTGGAGACCGTCCCGGTACCGTCCATGGCCGTGCCTGTAAGCTGCGAGCCATCTCCGTTGTCGGGGACGATGTAGAGCACGTTGGACGATCGCGAATAGGCGAGATAGCAGGCCTGGCGGCCGTCGAGATAGGTATTGATCAGTACGTTGAGCACATCCAGGGTCTCATATCCGGCCGGGGCATTGTAGGTGACGGTGAGCAACTGACTCGCGCCGGCGCTCACGGCGGGCGTCAGGCTGGACACAGTGGGCGCGACGGTGGGGAGTTGCCGCGCGAAGATCCAGGCGGCGCCGGTGAAATTGCCGTCCGAGGGGCCTCCCACGATCACGGTATTCCCATCGCCCGAAACCGCAACCGCCTGGCCTTGGCTTGGGCCCACTGCACCGCTGCCGACGAGTTTGGCGCCCTCCTGGCCCCACACACCGTTGTTCCGCGTGAAGATCCAGGCGGCTCCCGAAGGCTCGTCACTGTTGCCCCCCACGGCGGCCGTGTTCCCGTCCCCCGATATGGAGACGGAATAGCCTTGACTGGCGTTGCCCCCGGCGCCGGAGCCGACGAGCTTGGGGCCCTGCTGGCTCCAGGTCCCATTGGTCCGCGTGAAAATCCAAGCGGCGCCGGCACCGCCGTTGTCTCGCCAGCCGCCCTCAATGGCGGTGCTCCCGTCCTCGGACAGGGCGACGGATTGGCCCTGGAATGCACCGCCCACGGCGCCGGTACCGACCAGCTTGCCACCCTGCTGGCTCCAGTTGCCGTTGCTGCGCGTGAAGACCCATACCGCCCCGGTGAAACCTTTGTCGGCGGGGCCTCCCACAATAGCCGTGTTGCCATCTCCCGATATGGCGACAGACCACCCTTGCCACGACCCGAGCATATCCCCCAACCCAGTGCCCACTAGCTTGGCCTGCTGGCTCCAGACTCCGTTGCTGAGCGTGAAGACCCAGGCAGCACCCACGCCGATGTTGTCACCCCACCCTCCGACGATGGCGGTGGCGCCGTCCGCCGAAATCGCGACGGATTGGCCCTGGTACGCGGCGCCCATGGCGCCGCTACCGACCAGTTTGTTGCCCTGCTGGCTCCAGTTGCCGTTGGCACGCGTGAAGATCCAGGCGCCGCCGGCGCCATTATCGCCCGAGCCGCCGGTGCCGCCGACGATGGCCGTGTTTCCGTCCGCAGAGATGGCAACGGCATAGCCTTGTTGGACTGTGCCGGCAGCGCCGGTACCGACGAGTTTGCCGCCCTGCTGGCTCCAAACCCCACTGCTGCGCGCAAAGACCCAGGCAGCACCCAGTCCCCCGTTATCAAACGGCCCGCCGATTATGGCCGTGTTCCCGTCCCGGGAAATGGCCGCCGAGAAGCCCTCGTCGATGCCGTCCATCGACCCGCTTACCGCACCGCTGGCGACCAGCTTGTTGCCCTGTTGAACGAACTGTGCGGATACCGGCGCCACCGCCAGCATCCAGATCAGAATCCTGAAGCGCGCGTACGACCTCACGCCTGTGTCCCCCCTTACTCTCTACCGCGGGAAAACGTCGTAAAATGACTCATTGCCTCTCGGGCAAGGCCAATGAGCAACGAGCCCGCGGATATCACGCAGTTCCTGCAGCGATGGGGCGCCGGAGACCCTCGCGCGCTGGAGCAGGTCATCCCATTAGTCTATGCGCAACTGCGCGCAATCGCACATAATCAGTTGCATCGCGAGCGGGGCGACCACACGTTGTCGGCCACGGCCCTGGTGAGCGAGCTGTATCTCCGGCTGGCGGCCCAGCGCAGCGGCCAATGGAAAGACCGGCAGCATTTTTTCGCGTTCGCCGCCATGATGATGCGGCGCATTCTCACGGATTACGCCCGGCAGGCGCAGAGCGGGAAGCGGGGCGGGGGGATCGAGCGGGTGCCGCTCAGCGATGAGCTGCCCTGGCTGGGGAACTCGCGCGAGGAGATTCTGTCGCTCGATAGCGCGCTGGACAGGCTGGAGCAATCCGACCCGCGCAAAGTGCGGGTGCTCGAAATGCGCGTGCTGCTGGGTTGCACCGCGGCGGAATCGGCCGAAGTCCTGGAGATCTCGAAAGCCACCGCCGACCGGGAATGGACGCTGGCGAAGGCCTGGCTGTTCCGGGAGCTTTCGCGCTCCGGAGGGCTGGAGGTCCAGACATGAGCGCGGCGCTGCCTTGGCCGGAGATCGAGGAGCTGTTTTTCGCGGCTCTGGAAGTCCCCACGGCGGAGCGCGAGCGATGGCTGGCAGAGGCGGCCCAAGGCCGGCCAGGGCTGGCGTCGGAAGTGCGGTCGCTGCTGCAGGCGCACGAAGACGCGGCCAGCGCCACGCCGCCACGCCGCATCGGACCGTACCGGCTGGAACGGCTCATCAGCCGCGGCGGGATGGGCGAAGTGTGGCTGGCGGCGCGCGCCGATGGCGAGTACGAGCACCAGGTGGCGCTGAAGCTGGTACGCTGCGGCCTGGGCGTCGACATGCTCCTGCCGCGCTTCCGCCGCGAGCGTCAGATGCTGGCGAGCCTGAACCATCCCCACATCGCGCGGCTGCTGGATGGCGGCGTCTCCCCGGACGGCCGTCCGTACCTGGTGATGGAGTACGTGGAAGGCGAGCCGATCCTGGACTTCTGCGAACATGGCGGGTCGAGCACCCGGGAGCGGCTCGAGCTGTTTCAGAAGCTATGCTCGGCCGTGGAGTACGCGCACCAAAACCTGATCGTGCATCGCGACATCAAGCCAGGCAACGTCCTGGTGACTGCGAGTGGGGAGCCGAAGCTGCTGGATTTCGGGATCGCCAAGCCGGCCGATAGCGACGAAGCCGGCGCCACCGCGTTTCCGCTGCTCACGCCGCGCTATGCCAGCCCGGAGCAGATCCGGGGCGAGGTGGTCACGACTGCGAGCGACGTCTACTCGCTGGGTGTGCTGTTGTTCGAGCTGCTCACGGGATCGCTGCCCTATGAGCTTCATGGCGGCACGCCGGCGGAGATCGTGACCGCCATCGCCACGCAGGAGGCCCGCCCGGCCAGCCAGGTGCGAAGCGGGGGAGCGCGCGCGGTGCCTCCCGGCGACCTCGACGCTGGCGATCTGGATGCAATCCTGGCGAAGGCGCTCGAAAAAGACCCGCTGCGGCGCTATCGATCGGTGGAGGCGCTCTCGGCCGACATCGCCAACCACCTGGCCGGCCTTCCCGTGAGCGCGCACGCGGCGACGGCGCTCTACCGCTTCCGCAAGTACGTGCGGCGGCACTGGATCGGGGTGGCGGCCGCGGGCTTGGTGGTGGCTTCGCTGGCTGGGGCAACGGTGATTTCGGTGCGCGCCGCGCGGGTCTCCGAGCGCCAGCGGCAGCGCGCCGAGCGCACTACGCGATTCCTGGAGCAGGTTCTCAATTCCGCCGACCCGGGAATGCGCGAGACCGGCCAGGGGATGGGCGCGGATGCCAAGGTGGTGGATGCGCTGGCTGCGGCGAGCGAGCGGATCGCCACGGCCTTCCCGGACGATCCCGGGCTGCGCGCCGAGCTGCACCAGGTTTTGGGTTACACCTACATGGATCTCGGCCTGTACCCGCGGGCGGAGCGGGAGGTCCAGGCGGCGTTGCAGGGGCTGGGGGCACTGGAAGACAATCCGCAGGAGAAGGCCATGGTGATCGGCACGGCCGGTGAATTGGATTATCACATGGGCCGGCCGGCATCCGGGGAGAAGCGGATGCGTGAGGCGCTGGCGGTGATCGAGGGCCCACTAAAGGGGCGGGCCGATCCCAATCTGTACGCGGTGGTGCTGAGCGATCTCGCGATTTTCTTGCAGGGGCGCGGCGTCTGGGCCGAGGCGCGCGTGTATCTGGATCGCGCGATTCGCTTGATCGAGGCGCAGCCGGCGCCGCTCACCATGCGTCTGGGTGTGCTGAAGAATAACCTGGCGTTCCTGGATCTGGAGTCGGGCGACCTGGCCAGAGCGGAGAGCGAAGCGCGAGAAGCGGTGCAGAAGCTCTCTTCGGCGCCGAACAAGCCTTTTCAACTGACTTACCCGCTGCTCAATCTCGGGATGATCGAGCGCCTTCTCGGAAATGCGCCCGCCGCCCTGGCGGCCTACGAGCAGGCCTTGGCGGTGGCCAGCCACGCGGGCGGCGCGGATCACCCGGAGGCGCTGGCGCCGCGGATCGAGCTGGCATACCAGCGGGCGGTGGCGGCGCAGGCGCCCCAACAAGTGAACGCCGCCGAAACGGAACTGACCCGCTGCCTCGATCTGGCGCGCCGCGAGCCGGGGGCCGCGAACCTCCCGCGCGCGCTGCACGCATTGGGTTACGTCAATACGTTGGCTGGCCGCCCGCGCATCGGCGAGCCGCGGCTGCGGGAATCCCTGCGCATCTGGAAGGTCCTTCCGCCGACGGACTACCGGGTAGAGTGGGTCACGCTGGAGCTGGGTGAGTGCCTGGAGCGGCAGGGCCGCAACGCGGAAGCGCAAGAGTGTTATCGAGCGGCGGCGGACGCCTACCGCAAGAGCCTGGGTCCGAATGCCTGGGCCACGCGCGACGCCGCCGCGCATCTGGCAAGGATCGAAGCGCCTTCGCGATAGGGTCGCGCCCCTTACGCACAAACGGTCGCGCTATGGCGGTCGTATCCTTAACCTCAGTACCGTTCACTTAAGCGTGTGGCGCAGGCTGTCAAGCCTGCCGAGCCGAGATTCATCTCGGCTTTCTTCTCTTTCCGAGAGATTCTTCCCCATCTGGTTCCGCGCCCGCCTGTTCCTCTGGAACAATCAGGCGCTTCTGTTTCAGGATTTCAATGTAGTCGTCTCGCGACACGTCGCAGGAGATGAGGCCGGAGAACTGCTTTTCATTCACCTTCAGTTGCTGCCGGATCAGATGTTCCGGCAGGTCCTTATTGCCGTGGGAGCGCTTGGTCCGGACGATTACCCGGCCGGCATATTCGAACCACGCGAGACGGTCGCCGGAATTCCGGGTCTTCAGATTCAGCTTGGATTCCAGGCGGTCGAACTCGTGAACCTTCATCGAACCAAAACCAAGTATGTTCGCAGTTTGGCCAGGAGCTGCGCGAGGTCCGGCCCCAGGCGCGACTCTTCTTGGTAGAGCGACAAAAACAACTCCGCCAGCGAAAAGCCCAAATCGTTCAGCGCGTCCGAGCTCGTGTCCCCTTGCCCGAATTCCTCCAGCTCGGGGACCGACGCGATAACCGATCCATCGGCGCGGGAGAGCTCAACCGGTATCGGTCGGAGCACTCGAACCCGCGCATTTGGAACTGACCCCAGCCGAATCGTGCGTGGAAACGATAGGGCCTCACGCGTCAACTCGACAGTCACCTCAATCTCTTGAGCATTCAGCAACGCAGCAGACTCTCGTTCCTTTAGCTGGATTATTGCTCCTACTGGTGTAACGTTCGCTTCAACCATCGAATTCATCGGCGTCCCTCCTGTTCTTCCGCTGCGAGCGTACAGCGGCCGATAAATACCTCATCGGCGTACATTTGAAACTCATAGCGCCCGGGTCGCTCAAATTTGATACCCGGAGGGAACTGCACCGCCAAGTCCCCGGTTGCGAGCCTGTCTGGCGGTGATTGCATCTCAGCAGTGAAGCTTGCCATCCGTTCCTCGTCCTCCAGGCTGACCAAATCGAACCTCACTGCATACTTACCGTTCATGTCCGTAAGCCTGGCAAACAGTGTAAAACCCTGAGCAACCATGGGGAAGTCTGGCGCGGTCAAACGATCAAAAAGCCCAACGAGTGTTTTTTTGCCTGTTGCCGCGTCAGTGATAAAAATCTCGCACAGCAACATTGCAAGCACCGACGGGATAGGGTTCTGCGTTATGCCAGGCGCGTCAGGTTCCACACCCTAAAGATTACCCCCTTTCACATCCGCCGTGGTTTACGCCCCCGCGGATTGGCGAGCTCGATCAAGCCATGCGGGATTCGCGCTCTACGATAAAGCCCGATTCCTGGCCCTGAGCGGGCGTATCATGAAAGTGCCAAGCCATGAGTTCCATCGACGAGATTATCGAGCTGTATAAGCGCGATGTGGATGTGACCCTGATCGATGAGTCGCTCCGCCGGACCGTGGAAGAACGGATCCGCGCTCTCGAAGAGTTCGAGCGTTTTCGAGAGGAGCTGCGCGCTGCCATGGAGCGGAAGCGTGACGCGCTTCGGTGACTTGCTGCGCACCCTCGCCGCGGGAGGCGTCGACTTCATCGTAGTCGGCGGAGTGGCCGCTGCGGCCCACGGCTCGCCCCGCTGCACACAGGTTGTGGACATGGTCTACAGCCGCGAAGGCGGCAACCTGGAGACGCTGGTCGAGGCGATGCGGCCGCACCATCCGTACCTGCGCGGCGCTCCGCCCGGATTGCCGTTCCGGCTGGACGTGGAAACGTTGCGCGCCGGGCTCAACTTCACGCTGGTCACGGATCTTGGCTGGCTCGACCTGCTGGGGGAAATCGCGGGCGGAGGGCGTTATGAACACGTGCTGCCGCATTCGATCACAGTGGAGGCGTTCGGCAGTTCCTGCCGCGTGCTGGATCTCGAGACCCTGATCCGCACGAAGAAGCTCGCCGGACGGCCCAAAGACCTCGAAGCGCTCGCCGAATTGGAGTCCCTACGCGAGCGCCTGGAACGGTAACGCCGCCGCAGACCCCATACCGTCCTCCTTGCTTGTGGAATTCCTCGCCAAGCACCGCCCTGAACCGGTACCAAATTTCTTGGCTAAGCGACTGAAAATCTGGCATACTAGCTAGACCAAATCCACTGGGTGGGTCATGGCTAAAGCCGAAATTCTCGAAGCGACGCTGGGGGGCACCAAACTCTCACCCGAGGAGTTGGCGGCCATCCCCGATTTCGCAGGGATTCGCAAAGAGATCTGGGACAAGTTCCCGGGAGCCATCGCGCGGCAGGAGTTTCGCGCCGGCGACATCCTCATGCGCGAGGGAGATAACGGGACCACCGCGTTCTACATCCTGTCGGGCACCATCGACATCTTTATCAACAATCCGGTGTCGCGGGTGGAGAGCCACCGCGGCGGCGGAAAGGGGCTGTTCAAGGGGCTCACGAAGATCACGAATTACATCACCGGCATGCCCGCTCCCCAGGGGACCAAACCGGCGGGACGCACACATATCCCGATCGACGCCTCGGTCGATTTGCCGCTGGACAATCCCATCGCCCAGGTGACGGCCGGCGACCTGATCGGCGAGTTGGCGGCTCTGGCGGCCCTCAAACAGGAGCGGTTGAAGCGGCCGAAATTTTACCCGCGATCGGCCACCGCGCGCGCAGCCACGGATGTAGTGGCGCTCGAAATGCTGCCCAACATCCTGAACAACGTCCTGTACAACGCGGCGGCATTCAAGGACAAGCTGAACAAGAATTACCGCGCGCGGGCGTTGGACACCCACCTGCGTTCGGTGCCGATCTTCCGCAACCTGAGCCCGGAATTCATCAATCATCTGCGCGAGCGCGTGGAGCTGGTGGACGTGGTGCCGGGGCAGGTGATCTGCCGCCAAGGGGAGATCGCGGATGCGTTCTACCTGATCCGCATGGGATTCGTGAAGGTCTCGCAGATCTTTCCGGGCGGCGAGCTGGTGCTGACGTATCTTTCCCGCGGCTCGTACTTCGGCGAGATGGGGCTGTTGCCGCCGGTGTTCCGGGTGAGGGCCAAGGGATTGAAGCCCGGACAGATCGCGGAGACCGCGGTCTCCTCCACCAGCCAGGTTCTGGGACGCGCGCCAGCCGGGGAAGGCTTCGTGGTGCCGTGGGACGAGTATCTTTCGCGCGAGCACGCCACCCTGCGGGTGGAAGGCAAACAACTGCGGGTGGCGCGCCTCACGTCCGGCAAGAATCCGATTACCTTCCGCATGAAGCCGGTGGATGGCGCGCTGGTCTCGCCCGGCGAGAGCTTCGTGATCGGCGAGACCACCTTCGAGGTGATCGAAGATCCCTTGCAGGCGGGGAAGCGCACCGCCACCTGCACGGCGGTGGATTTCGTGCAACTGGTGCGCATCAAGGCGGACGATTTCGCCAGGATGCTGGCCGAGTTCCCGGAGGTGGAGGAGGGCATCACGGGCGTGGCCCAGCAGCGCCGCAAGATGGATCTCGAGCTGCTCGGCCGCGTGCAGCAGGCTTCGCTTTCCAGTTTTCTGGAACAGGAGTTGATGCAGGGACAAAACCTGCTGCTGCTGGACCTCAACAAGTGTACGCGCTGCGACGAGTGTGTGAAGGCCTGCGTGGCCACGCACTCCGACGGCGTGACGCGCCTGGTGCGCGATGGCCTGCGCTTCGAGAATTTCCTGGTGGCCACAAGCTGCCGCGCCTGCATGGATCCGCTGTGCATGACGCGCTGCCCGGTGGGGTCGATCCGGCGCAAAGACACGCTGGACATCGTCATCGAGGACTGGTGCATCGGGTGCGGCAACTGCGCCACCGATTGCCCGTACGGCAATATCAACGTCGTGCAGATCGACGTGTCGGCCGGCAGGCAGAAGGCCGAGCCGCGTCCCAAGGCGGTGGTTTGCGACCTGTGCGCGGAGTTTCCCGAGCCCAACTGCGTGCGCGCCTGCCCGCACGACGCGGCCATTCGAGTGGAGCCGAAATCGTTTTTCGCGCGCGACCTGGCGGGTATCCAACTGGCGGTGCCGTTGGCCACCACCACACCCCTGGTGGTGGCCGGCGAAGTGCAGCAGGCCATGGAGACGAAGATCTACTCCAACGTGGGCGAGCTGCTCGACATGCTGCCGCGGCTGAAGATCATTTCCGGGCCGCGCGCCGGCGCGTCTCTGCAGTTGCGGTTTCCTTCGACCACCTTCGGACGCGGCGCGGGCAACGATTACCGGTTCGCCGAGGATACCGTGATGTCGCGTTCGCAGGCGGTGATCGTGTGCGAGACCGGCCGGTTCGTGCTGCGCGACCTGAATTCCACCAACGGCACGCTGGTGAACGGCAACCCGGTGGAGGAGATCGATCTGCACGCCGGCGACGTGATCGAAATGGGCGAGATCCAGCTCGAGTTTCTGGGGGGGCAAGTCCAATGACTTGGGAGGACGCCCAATGATCGTCAATCACCAGCAATCGCGGTGGGCTGTGGGGACGGCCGTGGCATCGCTGGCGTCGCTCTCGGCGTATATCGCATACGTGGCGCTTTCGCCCAACGGCGCGCGCGGCGGCTCGTGGATGGGGCTGTTTTTCGCCTCCCTGGGCACCGGGATCATCGTATTCGAGTGCGTGCTGGGGCTGCGCAAGAAGTATCCGGCGTCGCGGCTGGGGCGCGTGAAGACGTGGCTCAAGGCGCACTCCTGGCTGGGGCTGCTGAGCTTTCTGCTGATCCTGATGCATTCCGGTTTTCGCTGGGGGCACGGGCTGGCCGCGGTCTTGATGTGGATGTTCGCCGCCATCGTGGCCAGCGGCCTCTTCGGGGTCGCGCTGCAAAACTATATTCCCCGCCGCATGACCGAGCTGGTGACGCGCGAAACCATTTTCGAGCAGATTCCCACCGTGATTCGCGGCCTGCGGATCGAAGCCGACGAGCGCGTGGAGTTCGTCACCGCCGACCTGGGCCTGGAAGAGGAGGACCTGGAATACGTGCGCGCCGGCGGCGTGAAGACGTATTTCGACCCGGCGCAGAAAAAGAGCGCCCAGGAAAAGATAGACGCCGTGGTGGAACGGCGCAAGGCGTCGCCGCAGATCGAGCTGGAAGAGAGCGCCCGCGATGCTTTGCGCGCGCATTATCTGCAGGAGATCCGCCTGTTCCTGATGGACAAGCCCGCGGCGGTTTCGCGCAGGCTGTTCGGCTCCCGGGAGAGTGTGGGGGCGTACTTCGGCCACCTGCGCACCATCATGCCGGTGGCGGCGCACGACCTGTTGAAAGACCTGGAAGATATGTGCGAGGAGCGCAGGCAGCTTGGGGTGCAAAGGAAACTGCACCTGTGGCTGCATACGTGGCTGATGGTGCACGTGCCGCTCTCATTCGCGTTGCTGGCGCTGACTGCCGTGCACGCGGTGCTCTCGCTGAGGTACTGACGTGGCACAGGCATTCTTGCCTGTGTGTTGTAGGTAGCACAGGCATTCTTGCCTGTGTTGTTGTAGGTAGCACAGGCATTCGTGCCTGTGTTGTGGTGGTAGCACAGGCATTCGTGCCTGTGTTGTGGTGGTAGCACAGGCATTCTTGCCTGTGTTCTGGAAGAAGTTGAGATTTTGAGATGGCGAAAGAAGAGAAACCGCTCGAGTATCAGCACCGCATACGCGACACCAAGGGGGTGGCGCAGCGGCTCGACCTGGACTACCTGAAGCGGCCTGCGATTCTGGCAATGCTGCGCAAGCGCCTCACGTGGGCGCTGCTGGGGGCCGCGGTGCTGCTGTCGGTGCCGCTCGTGCTGGGAATAGGCGGCGCGCGGCGCCCGCTCTCCAACGGGCCGCTTTCGCGGGCGCACAGCGTGTTCGAAGGCCGCTGCGAAGTGTGCCATGCCCAGGCGTTCCGCGGAGTTCCGGATGCGGCCTGCGAGAGGTGCCACGACGGAGCTGCGCATCCGGCCAAGGCCGTGGATACGGGCAAGTCCAACATCACGCCGCCGTGCGTCCAGTGCCACATCGAGCATCGCGGGAAGATGCTCTTGTCGGAGGTGGTGAGCGCCAATTGCACCAGTTGCCACGCCAACCTTACGGCGCACGCCTCGGGGGTGAAGATCAAGGGCGCCGAGATCACGGCGTTCCGGCAGGGCAGCCATCCCGAGTTTTCCACGGCGTCAATAAAAGATACGCGGCCGTTGCAACTGAACCACTCCAAGCACATGCCGCCGCAGCCCAAGACGATCCGCGGAATGAAGCTCCCCATGAAGTGCGAGGATTGCCATGAGACGGACCACAAGTCGCCCACCGGCGAGCTGCTGCCGGTGACGTTCGACAAGCATTGCAAGTCCTGCCACTCGCGCGAGCTGCAGTTCGATGTTTACAGCCTGCTGGGTCCGGATGCGCCACCATCGCCGCACACCAAGGATGCGGCGGCCATCCAGGAGATCGTCAGGAAGACATACCGCGACTTGCTGGCGAGAGATCCCCGAGTGGTAGCGCAGCCGCTGGGCAACGATCTGTACCCGCAGCCGAACGCCACCGAGTGGATGGAGACGGTGACGAAGGCGTCGCTGGAGTACATATTCGTTAGGAAAGGGTGCCCCTACTGCCACCAGATGGAATCGTACGCGGTGGTGAAGAAGGTGGCGGCCCCCATCCTCGGCCGCTTTCCGGATTCCAGCCCGTGGTTCCAGCGCGGCGAATTTTCCCATCGCGCGCACCGGCCGCTGGCTTGCGATTCCTGCCACAACGCCGCGCGCGCCAGCGCCAAAACGGAAGATGTGCTGATTCCGACGATGAAGACCTGTCTGCCGTGCCATGGCGAAAGCCGCGCAGGCCTGGACCGCTGTTCGGAGTGCCATCAGTATCACAACCGCTCTCTGGAAAAGGAACGGGAGCGGCGCCCGACGGAGCAGTTAATCAGCAAGGGGCCAGCGGCGGCCAATGTGGCGCAGGCATTCATGCCTGCCGTGTCGAGACTCGTCTCGACACTTTTTCGCAATTGTGGCACTTGGTCGGACCCGGGCGTCGGCATGAGTGCCGACGCGGCAGGCACGAGTGCCTGCGCCACGTCTCCGCCGCAGGGGGTAGCTCGATGAAATGGTGGGGGGCGACCGATGTCGGCCGCCGACGCACAAATAACGAGGATGCCTGGGTGGTGGACGGCGCGCTCAACGCCGCCATTCTGGCCGACGGCATGGGCGGCGAGAACTGCGGCGAGGTCGGCTCCGCGGTGACCGTCGAGACCATCGTGAAGTATCTGCGCTCGCCCGAGCCCGGCCTCACGCACGAGGAACTGGCCAAGGAAGCCATCCGCGAGGCCAATCGCCAGGTCATCGAGACCGCCAAGCAGCGGCGCGAGTGCGACGGCATGGGTTCCACCGTCGTCCTGGTCCTCTGGTGCCCCGACAAAGTAGTGATCGCCAACGTGGGCGACAGCCGCGCCTACCTCTACCGCGCGAGCGAGCTGCGGCAGCTCACCTACGATCAGAATTTCGCCAACGAGCTCCGCACCCAGCTCGGACTCAGCGAGGAGCGCGTCCGCTCCCTGCCCAACGGCAACGTGTTGACCATGGCGATCGGAACGTTTGAACACGTCCTGATCCGAACGTGTATCCAGGAGGTTCAACCCGGCGACCAGATCCTGATTTGCTCGGACGGCTTGCACGGACCGGTGAATCACGATACGATTTTGCGAATCCTGGGTGAGGCGGCGGATCTGCGCGCAAAGGTGGAGCGGCTGATCTTCTGTGCCAACGAAAATGGTGGACCGGACAACGTGACTGTAGTTTTGCTGGAGTGCTCGAATGGATAAAATCGGGCCGTACGAGATACTGGAAACCCTGCACATGGGTTCCCAGCCGCTCTATCGCGCCAAGGCGCCGGATGGGCGCATCGTGGCGCTGAAGACCACGCCCGTGAAGGGGCTGACGCCGGAGATGCGCGAGCGCTTCCTGCGCGAGGCCGAGACCTGCCGCACCCTGGATCATCAGAACCTGGTGCGCATTTTCGAAAGCGGCGAAGCCAGCGGCGTGCTGTACCAGGCTATGGAGTTGCTGGAGGGGTCGGACCTCGGGAAGGTAGAGGCGGCGGGCCGGCAGTTCACCTGGGAAGAAAAGCTTTCCATCATGGAGCAGGTGTGCGACGGCCTGCAATACGCGCACGAACACAAACTGGTGCATCGCGATATCAAGCCCGCCAATCTGTTTCTCGAAAACAGCGGGCGCGTGCGCGTCGTGGATTTCGGCATGGTCCGTGTAGCGGAGTCCGATCTGACCAAGGCGGGAACCTCGGTGGGAACGCTGAACTACATGGCTCCCGAGCAGATCCGCGGCGAGCGCTGCACACCGGCCACCGACGTGTTCTCGGCGGGCATCGTCTTCTTCCAACTGGCCAGCGGGCAGCATCCATTCTCACGTAAGGATCGCAGCCTGGTGCAGGTGGTGAGCGCCATCGTCTTCGAGAATCCGCCCAGCCTGAGCGCGCTTTGCCCGGACGCGCCCGAGGGTCTGGAGTTCATCCTCAATAAGGCCATGGAAAAAGATCCGGCCAAGCGCATCCAGAACGCCGGCGATCTGAAGCAGGCGATGGCGCTGTGCCGCATCACCATGAGGCTGGCGCCGACTCCCCCGGCGGCGGTCCCCGGGCCCGTCGGAAGCGAAACCAAGATAATGCCGAGTGCGCAGTTCGCGGCGGGGTCCGCGCAGCCTCCCGCGGCGGCAGGCCCGCCCGCGCCCGCCGTGCCCGTCGACGAGCAGAAGACCCAGGTATTGCGGCGCCCGGTGCCGATGGGACCCGTCGCGCCCACCCCGAGCGTCACGCCGAAACCGGCCGCGCCAGCGCCGACGCCCACGCCGGCGCCCCGCCCGCCCTCGCAACAAAATTTGCCGAAGCCCAAGTTCTGCCCTTCGTGTACTACCGCGAACCCGCCGGGCGCCACGGTGTGCCGCGGCTGCGGAAATCCT
>Ga0209415_10008650_pt1 | contig 17629 bp, 11 predicted proteins | sample PeaSoiSIISIP2007_FD_187696 | JGI IMG/M metagenome (GOLD analysis project Ga0209415, IMG submission 187696) | Peat soil microbial communities from Weissenstadt, Germany - SII-SIP-2007 (SPAdes) (version 2) | ecosystem: Environmental > Terrestrial > Soil > Wetlands > Peat | place: Germany... | reverse complement strand
GGTGGGGCGTCGCCGCGCCGTGGAGCAGGCTACGCCACTTCCGTGCAGTCGCGAAAGAGGACGCGCGGCCTTCGAGGCGCTCAAGGAATCGAAGCCAGCCCCTTAAGGCATCGAAGCCAACCCCTCAATCGGCGTCCGCCTTGTCTTGCGGAAGCGTGAGTGTCGCCACCACGCCCGCGTGGTCGGAAGGCCATAGGCCGGAAGGCGTGCGGTCGGCCGGATCGGCGCCGACCACCTGCACGTCCTTGATGCCGAAGCCGCCGCGGTATTGCACGAGGTCGATCCGCCGCGTCAACGACGAGACCGGGTTGAGCAGATCTTCGGCCTGGCTGAAGGTGAAGCCCGGCTGGTTGGGGTGTGCGGTCCGGAACGCATCGACGAAGCCCGCGTCCTTGATGAGCTTGTAGGACGGAAAGGTCGGATCGGCAGGCAGGTCCGGGGTGGCGTTGCAATCGCACACCAGCACGACCGGCAAGGATGTGGCGACGGCGGTCTGGACGAGTTCCGACGCCTGGACGAACGCAATACCGGGCGTGACATCGAGATGGGTGGTCACGAAGCGGAACGTGTGGCCGTGCAGGCTGACGTCGATGGCGCCGAAGCCGCTGGTGTCCGTGAACGGCCCGAGCGGCGTCTGCGCCGTCGGGGCGGCGAGGTACTGGCGGATCTGCAGGTTCGACAGCTCGAGGTCCGCAACATCGGTGCGGGCGATCAGGACGTCCCGGGTGGTGACGCGCGCGTCGAAGCCGAGGGTGGTGGGCGCCTCCGCGTCGAGGCCGGGCACGACGGCGACGACGTCGTAGTGCCGGCCCTGCTTCGCAAGCTCGGCCAGCAGGGTCTGCACCAGGTCGAACGTCACCGTGGTGGCGGGCGGGCCGCTGCCGGTGCGCAGGATGGAGGCCTGCTGCAGGCCGACGAGATCGGGCTCGAGTCTCGCAATCTCGTGCGCGATGGCGACGGCGCGCTCGGCCGGCTTGGTGGCGAGGATGTGCTGGTAGGTGACCGTCATGGCGGCGACGAATTGCGCCGGCGTCGTCGCCGCGCGCAGCTCACCGAAGAACGTTCCGGTGTACATGTTCTGGGTCATGACCCGAACCGTGCGGCCCTCGGACTCGCGGTTGTCGGCCGTGGCGGCGGCTGATCCAAGCACCAAGGCGAGGACGAGGAATGCCGCGACCGCAGATGACCGTGCGGCCGAAGCCGCGAATGCCGTGCAGGATGTGAATCGGCTCATGTTGCTCTCGCTAGTCGTCTTGATCGGAGGTTCTCGGCAGCCGCAGGGTCGCCACCACGCCCGCGTGATCGGAGGGCCACAGGCCCGAGGGCGTGCGGTCGGCGGGTCGGTTGCCGATGAGGCTCACGTCGGCGATGCCGAACGCGCCGCGCAACAGAATGAGATCGATGCGGTGGTTCAACAGCGAGGTCGCATTGTGAACGTCGGGCGCCTGGCAGCACGTGAACCCCGGATCGGGTGCGCGCTTGGCCTGCCATGCATCCGTGAAGCCGGCATGGATGACGGCTTGATAGGTGGGGAACGAGGGATCGAGCGAGCTGTCCGCCGTCGAGTTGAGATCGCCGGCGAGTATGACCGGCAGGGTCGTGGCGCCCGCAGTGAGAACGAGCTCGGCTGCCTGCGCCAGCTGCACCGGCGGAAACACGGCGTCGAGATGCGTCGTCATGAAGCGGAAGCTGCGGCCATGGCGCTTGGCGTCGATCGCGGCCCAGCCGCGCGTGATCGTGATCGGACCGACCGGACTGTGCCCCGTCAGGTTGATCCCGAAATGCTGGATCTGGAGGTTCGACAATACGAGATCATCCGCATCCGTCCGCGCCAGGATGGCGTCCTGGGTGGTGAGGCGGACGTCGAACCCGAGCGTGCTCGGCGCCTGCGCGTCGAGGCCCGGCACGATGGCGACCACGGCGTAGTGCTGTCCGAGGCCGGCGAGGGCATCGAGGAGCGACTGCAGCAGGTCCGATTTCACCGTGGTCGCCGGCCCGCCGGTCCCGGTCCGCAGCACCGAGGCTTCCTGCAGGGCTACCAGATCGGGCCGCTGCTTTACGATCTCGCGGGCCATCGCGGCGGCGCGTTCGGCCGGGTTGGTGGCGAGGATGTTGTTGTAGGTCGTCGTCACTGCGGCGACGAATTGGGCCGGGGTTGTCGCTGCGGAGAGCTCCACGAAATCGGTGCCCTCGTCCATGTTCTGGGTCATGACGCGGACGAGGCCATCGTCCGCCCGCGCGGCGACGAGGCCTGGCATCAAAGTCGCGGCGGCGAGCGCCGCCACCGCGACGGCCTGGCCGAGCCCGCCGATCGGCGCCTTGCGAAGCTTGGGTTTTGGCATCCGAAAATCCCCCGCTGAACGGCCGGCAACACGACGGGCCTGTCCGATCGATAGGGGATGGCGGTGGATAAGGCCTCATCCGTTCGGATGAGGCGGCAAGCCATTGATCGGCGGCTGCCTTCTCAGGCCATCACGGTGCTCAGCCGGCCTTGATCGGCGGTGTGGAGGCCATCAGCAACTGGATCAGCTCGGCCTGCCGCGACGTGCCGGTCTTCTCGAAAACGTGCTGCAGATGCGTCTTCGCCGTGGTCTCGCGGATGCCGAGCAAGTCCGCGGCTTCCTTGACGCCGAGGCCGGGGGCGAGCGCCAGGGCGACGCGCAATTCTCCCCCCGTGAGGCCGTACAACTTGGCGAAGGCCTCGCCAGGCAGCAACGGCGCCAGGGTGGGATCCTGGACGAACACGGCCGCGGCGGCGGCAAACGGCGATGACAGGTTGCGGTGCTCGCCGCGGTCGAGCGGGAGAACCGTCGCCAGGAACCCCGCGCCGTCCTCGTCCGGCAGCGCCACCTGGTAGCCGCCGCCGGGGACCGCCGTCTCGTCGCCGATCGCGTCCGTGATGGCCTTGCTCAGGATTGCGCGCACGTCCTGCCGGACCGGCTCGATCCGGTTGTTGACGATGCGCAGCGCATTGCTGGTCCGCAACTGCTTCTCGGCGCTGCGATTCATGTACACGATGCGGCCTTCGCGATCCGCGAGGTAGACCGCCGTGGTGAGGGCATCGAGCGTCGCTTCCAGCAATTGCGACGTGATGGTGCGCAGGTCGAGCGCGTCGGAAATCGCAAAGGCGCGGCAGACGTGAGGCGACAGCAGGCGAAACACGCGGATATCCGCTTCGCCGTAGCGCGGCTGCAACTCGGTGCGGGCGGCCGAAATCCCGGCGCTGCGGTGGCCCGATTTCAGCGCGTGCAGGCCGAGAAGATCGTGCAGCATCCGCGGCTTGCAAAAGTCGGTGTAGAACGTGCTCTCGAAGAACTCCTCGCTGGTGATGATGGAATCCCGCGTGTAGACGTCGCCGACGGGCTTGAGATGGCCGGCGATGAACAGCGGATTTGTGCCGGCGTATCTTTCATAGGCTTTCATGGTCTGCTCGTCCCAGCCATGAGTGAACCCGATGGCAATCCGCTTCTGGACGTGGTCCATGATGCCCATGCCGGTGCACGGACTGTTGGTCAGCTCCGCAATCAGCGGCAACGTGGTGCGCCACCGTTGCGGGTCCATGGCGCTGTCGTAGATGGCTTCGACGACCTTGGAGAACTGTTCCAGGGAAGGTTCTTTCGACACGGGCAATATCCTTGCGCTCCGACCAGCTCGAAGAGCCTTGCGGTGGACCGTCCTTCCCATAGTGGCAGGTGAATTGCGATTGCCAAGCTATCCCTGGCGGCGATGTGTCCCCGGAGCGCTCGACGCCGCGCTCCAGAATCAATTGTCCGTCGCGCGACCAAGACAATCCGGTGGCGAGCCAGGATCTTCGCGTACGGGGCCTTGGCATGGTGTTTCCGTTGCCGACGGAAGGCGCTCGGCAGGTCCCCTCGTTGTCCTACCGCGCTGATCAAGGCCGAGCCGCAGCAATAGGTGGGAGCGCCCGGCGGCGGCATTTTGAGCAAAAGAAGTTGCTCACGGTTAACGCATTTGCAATCCCGGCCGTTGGTATGCCTGGTGCGACCACGGCACGCGGCAAAGAATCATGCACCAGCCTCAATTCGCGTTATAATCCACGACCAACGCTTGCGGGGGCGGGTGTTCGGCGGCGGCTCTTTTGGGGCAGGGCATGCGTCGGCGCCGGGGGCAGGTTGCGGTTCAATTGAATCTTTGGCGTTGCGGCACGGCCATCGCCTGTGTTGTAACCTCTGTCCTCCAACGCGGACGCTTCGCATAATGACGCTCTGGGTGATCTTATCGCTGATGACCGCCATGGCGCTCGCCGCTGTGATCTGGCCGCTGGCGCGCGGGCACTCCCGGCGTGCGGCCAGCAGCGATCTCGCGGTCTATCGCGACCAGCTGGAGGAGATCGAGCGCGACCGTGCCGACGGCCGCATCGGCCACGACGAGTTCGAGGCCGCGCGTGTCGAAGTGTCGCGTCGGCTGCTCGCGGCCGCCAACGCGGGCGGTCCGGCGGTCGAATCCGGGTCCGGCGGCGGGCGACGTATCGCCGCACTGGTTGCGGCCATGATGGCTGCGATACCGCTGCTCGCGGCCCCACTCCTCTATACGGTGCTCGGCTCGCCCGATGTCCCCGGCCAGCCGCTCGCGAGCCGCGATCCCGGCGAGGCCCAGGCCAACTCCATCGCGGCCCTCATCGCCAAGATCGAGGCCCATCTCGAAGAGGATCCCAAGGACGGGTGGGGCTGGGAGGTGGTGGCGCCGGTCTACATGAAGCTCGAGCGCTACGACGATGCCGTCAAGGCGAGGCGCAACGCGATCAATCTGTTGGGCGACACGGCCGATCGCGAGGTCGAACTCGGCGAGGCGCTGACCGCTGCCGCCAATGGCGTGGTTACGGCGGACGCCAAGGCCTCCTTCGACCGCGCCATCGAGATCGAGGGCACTCACTTCAAGGCGATGTTCTATCTGGGTCTTGCCGCCCAGCAGGACGGCAATGCGGCCGAGGCGGCCCGCATCTGGCGCGATCTCATCGCCAAGGCGCCGGCGGACGCGCCGTGGCTCAGCGTGGTGCGCCAGTCGCTCGCCCGCGTCGAGGGGCCCGGTGCGACGGCGCCGGGGCCGCGGCCCGAGGACGTTGCAGCCGCTAGCGAAATGACGCCGGCCGCCCAGAACCAGATGATTCGCGGCATGGTGGAGCGGCTCGCGGTCCGCCTTCATGAGGACGGGTCGGACGTCGAGGGGTGGCTGCGGCTATTACGCGCCTATATGGTACTGGGCGAGCGTGATAAGGCCAAGGCGGCGGCCGGTGAAGCGCGTGGGGCGCTCGCCCGGGAGCCGGAAAAGCTTAAGCAGCTCGACGAGGGCATCAGGGATCTCGGCGTCGAGGGCTAGGGAGATCGTGGAGCAATGACTCGCAAGCAGCGGCGCTTTGCCTTGATTGCCGGCGGCGTGGGCGTGCTCGCGTTCGCGGTCCTGTTGGTGCTGTTCACCATGAAGGACTCCATCGTCTTCTTCAATTCGCCGAGCGACGTCGTCGAGAAGCACATCGCGCCGGGCGCGCGCATCCGTCTCGGCGGCCTCGTGGCCCCCGGCAGCGTCAGCCGCGGCGAGGCACTGTCGGTCCGCTTCGAGGTGACTGACGGCAACCGCGCCATCCCGGTCACGTATCAAGGCATCCTGCCGGACCTGTTCCGCGAAGGGCAGGGCATCGTGGCGGAGGGTGCACTCGACGGCGCCGGCGTGTTCAAGGCCGACAACGTGCTCGCCAAGCACGACGAGACCTATATGCCGAAGGAAGTTGCCGATGCCCTCAAGAAGCAGGGGCATTGGAAGGACGAGTACGACAGCAAGAATAAAGGCGCGATGCGGCAGTGATAATATCCGGGGCATGATCCGCTGAGTGGGCACGGGTCATGCTCGTATTTTTTGGCAAGGCGCGCCGATCAGGCGGCAGGCCGGTGTCGATTTCGCCGGAATGTGCCGGAACAGGCGTCCGCCGGTCTTGAAAGGTCGCGGCAAATGATCGCGGAAGTCGGCCATTACGCACTCGTCCTCGCGCTCGCCCTGGCGCTGATCCAGTCGGTGGTGCCGCTGATCGGCGCCCGCACCCGCGACGGCGCCCTGATGGCGGTCGCCGAACCGGCGGCGCTGGCGCAATTCGCCTTCGTGGCGCTGTCCTTTTCCGCGCTGGTGGCGTGTTACGTCGGCTCGGACTTCTCGGTCCGCAACGTGTTCGAGAATTCGCATTCCGCGATGCCGCTGATCTACAAGTTCACCAGCACGTGGGGAAACCACGAAGGCTCGATGCTGCTGTGGGTGCTGATCCTGTCGCTGTTCGGTGCGCTGGTGGCGGCGTTCGCCGACAACATTCCGCGCTCACTCAAGGCGACCGTGCTTTCGGTCCAGGCCTGGATCGCGGCGGCCTTCTACCTGTTCATCCTGATGACGTCCAACCCGTTCCTGCGCTTCGCGCCGGCGCCGCTCGAGGGCCGCGATCTCAATCCGCTGCTGCAGGACATCGGGCTCGCCATCCATCCGCCGCTGCTCTATCTCGGCTATGTGGGCTTCTCGATCTCGTTCTCGTTCGCCATCGCGGCACTGATCGAGGGACGCATCGACGCCGCCTGGGCGCGCTGGGTGCGGCCGTGGCTGCTCACCGCCTGGATGTGCCTCACCGTCGGCATCGCCATGGGCTCCTACTGGGCCTATTATGAGCTCGGCTGGGGCGGCTGGTGGTTCTGGGACCCGGTCGAGAATGCCTCGTTCATGCCATGGCTGGTCGGCACCGCACTCCTGCATTCCGCCGTCGTCATGGAGAAGCGCGAGGCGCTGAAGATCTGGACCATCCTGCTCTCGATCCTCACCTTCTCGCTGTCGCTGATCGGGACTTTCCTGGTGCGCTCCGGCGTTCTGGTATCGGTGCACGCATTCGCGTCCGACCCGCTGCGCGGCATCTTCATCTTGACGATCCTGGTCATGTTCATCGGCGGTGCCCTCACGCTGTTCGCGTGGCGGGCGCCGCTGCTGCGGCAAGGTGGATTGTTCGCGCCGGTATCGCGCGAGGGCGCATTGGTGTTCAACAACCTGTTCCTCACTGCCGCCTGCGCCACCGTTTTCGTCGGGACGCTCTATCCGATGGTGTTCGCGGCGATCACTGGTGGGGCAATTTCAGTGGGGCCGCCGTTCTTCAATCTGACGTTCGGTCCGCTGTTTGTCGCGCTTCTCGTCGTGGTGCCGTTCGGGCCGCTGCTGGCCTGGAAGCGCGGCGACATCATGGGCGTCGCCCAGCGCCTGTCGGGCGCCTTCGTGGTGGCGCTGATCGGGCTCGCCGCAACCTTCGTGCTCGAAGGCAAGCCGCTGCTCGCTCCGTTCGGGGTCGGGCTCGCGCTGTTCGTCATCGCCGGCGCCGTCACCGACATCGTCGAGCGCGTCGGGCTGTTGCGAACGCCGCTCGCCACCGTGGCGCGGCGCGCCGCCGGCCTGCCGCGATCCGCCTGGGGCAGCGCGTTCGCGCATCTCGGCCTCGGCATCACGCTGCTCGGCATCGTCGGCGAGACCCAGTGGGGCGCAGAGCGCATCGTGTCGCTCAATCCGGGCGACAAGGTCGCGATCCGCAATTACGACGTCACCTTCGACCGCACCATCAGCCGCACCGGGCCGAACTATTCGGAGCTTGCCGCCTCCTTCACGGTGCGCCGGCATGGCGAGATCGTCGGCATCATGGAGCCGTCGAAGCGCAACTTCGCGTCGCGCAATACTTCGACGACCGAATCCGCCCTGCTGGCGCGCGGCGCGAGCCAGCTCTATATGTCGGTCGGCGAGATCAATCCCGACGGCTCCGCCGCCATCCGCCTCTACTACAAGCCCCTGGTGCTGCTGATCTGGCTCGGCGCGGTGGTGATGTTCATCGGCGGCGCCTTTTCGCTGTCCGACCGCCGCCTGCGGGTCGGCGCCCCCAAGCCCGCCCGGGTCAAGACCGCCGTGATGGCACCCGCGGAGTGAGCGCGATCATGCGGTGGCGGCGATCCGCGCTGGTCGGGCTCGTGCTGCTGACGGTGCAGCCGGCGCTCGCGGTCCAGCCCGATGAAATCCTGAAAGATCCGGCGCTCGAAACCCGCGCCCGCGCGCTGTCGCGCGAGCTGCGCTGCATGGTGTGCCAGAACCAGTCGATCGACGATTCCGACGCGCCGCTGGCACGCGACCTGCGCGTCCTGGTGCGCGAGCGGCTCACCGCGGGCGACAGCGATCCCCAGGTGATGGATTTTCTGGTCGCGCGCTACGGCGAGTTCGTGCTGCTCAAGCCGCGCTTCGAGTGGCACACCGCGGTGTTGTGGCTGACGCCCGCGGTCGCGCTTATCGCCGGCGCCATCGCCATGGTGGCGGCGATCAGGCGACGGCGGGGCGCTCCGCAGCCAACCGCGCCGCTGAGCGCCGATGAAGAACGGCGGCTTGCCGAGATGATCGACCGGCCTTCGTGAGGCGCTGCCGGATTGCGTGATCAACCGGTTGAGTGGTCGGCAATCTCTTTTGCGTCCCCGCGCCGCGCCCACCTTACCAAAGTTTAATCCGGCGTTCAGCATGCGGAAAGGCGACGCTCCCCATGTTAGCTCCAACAGCGCGTCGAAGCGCTTTTCCGAATCCAAGCAATGGAGCTAAGCACATGTTCGCGAGCGCACCCCAGGTTACGGGGCATCGCCTCACTTCCAAGCGTCGCATCGTTCTGCTCGCCACCGTGGCCGGGCTCGGTGCCGGCCTGTTGTTCGCCGATTTCGGCCTGGCGCCGAATTCGACCGGCAGCGGGCTGTTCGCACCGCCCTATGCCCTCGCCCAGAACGCCCAGCGTCCGGTCGGCTTCGCCGACATCGTGGAAAAGGTGAAGCCCGCCGTCATTTCGGTCAAGGTCAAGATGAACGCCGGCGGCGACAACGTTGCCCAGAACGAAGACAATCCGTTGCGCGGCACCCCGTTCGAGGATTTCTTCCGCCGCTTTGGCCAGCCCGACGGCAACGGCAATCCGCGCTTCGGCCAGCGCCCGGACGGCGATCAGCAAGGCGCGCGGCCGCAACGTCGCCAGTACTCTATGGCCCAGGGCTCGGGCTTCTTCATCTCGGCCGACGGCTATGCGGTGACCAACAACCACGTGGTCGACAAGGCCGAGCATGTCGACGTCACCACCGACGACGGCAAGACCTTCACCGCCAAGGTGATCGGCACCGATGCCCGCACCGATCTGGCGTTGATCAAGGTCGAAGGCCGCAGCGACTTCCCGTTCGTGCATCTTGGCGACAAGAGCCCGCGCATCGGTGATTGGGTGCTCGCGGTCGGCAATCCGTTCGGCCTCGGCGGCACCGTCACGGCCGGCATCGTTTCGGCCCGCGGCCGCGACATCGGCGCCGGCCCCTATGACGACTTCATCCAGATCGATGCGGCCGTCAACAAGGGCAATTCCGGCGGCCCGACCTTCGACGTCGACGGTAACGTGATCGGCGTCAACACCGCGATCTTCTCGCCGTCGGGCGGCAACGTCGGCATCGCCTTCGACATCCCGGCCGAGACCGTCAAGGCGGTGGTGGCCCAGCTCAAGGATCACGGTGCCGTCACCCGCGGCTGGATCGGCGTGCAGATCCAACCGGTCACCGCCGACATCGCCGACAGCCTCGGCCTGAAGAATGCCAGCGGCGCCCTGGTGGCGGATCCGCAATCCGGCAGCCCGGCCCAGAAGGCCGGCATCAAGGCCGGCGACGTCATCGTGTCGGTCAACGGCGAGGCCGTCACCGACGCACGTAACCTCGCACGGCGCATCAGCTCGATGGCGCCCGGTACCTCGATCAAGCTCGGCGTCATCCGCGGCGGCAAGGAAGACACCCTGACGCTCACCCTCGGCGAATTGCCGAAGGAGCGCCAGGCACGGGCCGAGACCGAGCCGCGCGCCAATCCGGGCGTCGAGGTGCCGAAGCTCGGCCTCTCGCTCGCGCCGGCCCGCAATGGCGGCGAGGGCGTCGTGGTGACGCAGGTCGATCCCAACGGCACCGCGAGCGACCGCTTCCAGACCGGCGACGTCATTCTCGACGTCAACGGCAAGATGGTGTCATCGCCGGCCGATGTCCGCAAGGCGGTTACCGACGCCCAGAGCGACGGCAAGCGCAGCGTGCTGATGCGGGTGAAGTCGAGCCAGGGCACGCGCTTCGTCGCGGTGCCGCTCGGCAACGCCTGAACCGAAAATGGGGCCCACCGCTCTCATCGTCGCCCCCGAGAGCGGTGAGTTTCCATCGGGGACGGGCTTCGGCCCGTCCCCTGTTTGAAAAGAGGAACCAGAGAGCCCGGCATCCATCGCCCCCGCTGGGATCTATGGTGGAGGGGCGGCGGGTTCGTCCTGCCGCCCCTTTCTTTTAGGGACGATTGCGTTTCTTTTAGGGACGATTGCGTTTCGACCCGATGCAGGGTTTCGGTACAATGAGCAACGCAGCCCCGGCAGAATCATTCGTGCCCGGCGCCTATTTGGTGCGATCCATGCGTTTGCTGATCATCGAAGACGATCGCGATGCCGCCGACTATCTCGTCAAGGCGTTCCGCGAAGTCGGCCATGTGGCCGATCACGCCGCCGACGGCGAGGAGGGCCTCGCGCTGGCGCTCGACGGCGGCTACGACGTGCTCATCATCGACCGTATGCTGCCGAAGCTCGACGGGCTCGTGGTGATCGGTCGCCTGCGCGGAAAGAACATCGCCACGCCGGCGCTGATCCTGTCTGCCCTCGGTGCCGTCGACGACCGGGTCCGGGGCTTGCGGGCGGGCGGCGACGACTACCTGCCGAAACCCTATTCGTTTTCCGAACTGCTGGCGCGGGTCGAGGTGCTGGCGCGCCGCCATATCGGGCGCAGCGAGGATACCCAATACCGGGTCGGCGACCTCGAGCTCGACCGGCTGTCCCACCGGGTGGCGCGCGGCAAGGAGGAAATTATTTTGCAGCCGCGGGAATTCCGGCTATTGGAGTATCTAATGAAGCATGCCGGTCAGGTGGTTACCCGCACCATGCTGCTGGAAAACGTGTGGGACTACCACTTCGACCCGCAGACCAACGTCATCGATGTGCATATCTCCCGGCTGCGCTCCAAGATCGACAAGGGCTTTGCGCAGCCGCTGCTGCACACGGTGCGCGGGGCGGGGTATATGATTCGTGACGGCGCTCGGTAAACTTTTACGCACCACGGCATTCCAGCTCACGCTGGTCTATCTGGTCGTCTTTGCGCTGTTTGCCGCCTTCCTGCTCGGATATTTCGCCCTCAACACCCGTCGTCTCATCAACGAGCAGATCGTCGGCATCGTCGACACCGAGCTCCAGCTCCTCAATACGCAATACAACCAAGCCGGCATCCGGCGCCTGGTCGGCATCGTCGACGTGCGCTCGCGCCGGCCCGGGTCGAGCCTCTATCTCGTCACCACCCCGACCGGGGAGGGGCTCGCCGGCAATGTCGGCTCGCTCGAGCCCGGCATCCTCGAATCCGAGGGCTGGGTCGAGACCGCCTATCGCCGGCTGGAGGAGCCGGAATCGACGGAGCACAACGCGCTGGTGCGGGTGTCGCGCCTGCCCGGCGGCATCCGCCTCCTGGTCGGCCGCGACCTCGAGGAGCGTGAGCGGATGTTTCACATCGTCACCCTGGCGGGGCGATGGTCGGTGGCGATCGTCATCGTGCTCGGGATCATCGGCGGCGTGTATGTGAGCCGGCGCGTGCTCAACCGCGTCGACGCCATGACCGGCACCGCGCAAACCATCATGGCGGGAGACCTGTCGGGCCGGCTGTCGGTGATCGGCAGCGGCGACGAGTTCGACCGCCTGGCGTTGAACCTCAACGGCATGCTGGAGCGCATCGAGTCGCTGATGCACGGTCTCAAGGAAGTGACCGACAACGTCGCCCACGACCTCAAGACGCCGCTGACGCGCCTGCGCAACCGCTGCGAGGCGGCGCTGCGCACCGCCAAGACCGAAGCCGACTATCGCCGCGCCCTGGAGGAGACCATCGAAGAATCGGTCGGGCTGATCCGCACCTTCGATGCGCTGCTGATGATCGCGCGCGCGGAATCCGGGGAAGTGCGCGACGGCATGGCGGAGTTCGACATCGCCGAGGTGGCGCGCGACGTGAGCGAGCTCTACGAACCGCTCGCCGAGGACAACGGGCTCACGCTCGAGGTCGAGGCGAAGGAGCCCGCTGCCGTGAAGGGAAATCGCGAGCTCGTCAGCCAGGCGCTCGCCAACCTGGTGGACAACGCCATCAAGTATGCGGCGCCCGCGGCGAAGGACCCGCATGGTGCGATCAATGGTCAGCGCCCCGGGATCCTCGTCAAGGCGAATGCCGACAAGGATCAGGTCGTGCTTACCGTCAGCGATCACGGTCCCGGAATTCCCCAGGGCGACCGCTCGCGCGTGATCGATCGGTTCGTGCGCCTGGAGCAGAGCCGCTCGCGGCCGGGCTCCGGCCTCGGCCTGAGCCTCGTCTCCGCCGTCGCCCGGCTCCACGGCGGGGAACTCAAGCTCGAGGACAATGCCCCGGGCCTGCGGGCACGGATTTCGCTGCCGCGCGTCACCGTGCCGCCGCAACGGGCCGCGTGACCGCGCCGGTCGGCGGCGCCGGCCGCGGTTCCTTCGCGGCACGCGCCGCCGCGCCCCGTGTCCCGGCAGATGAGGCGGGGCGCGCCCGGGTCGACGCCTGGCTCGCCGATCTCGCCGGCAGCGATGCGGCGCACGCGCTTTCCCACATCATGGCGGCGCATCCGCCGGTGCGTGCGCTGATCGATCTGGTCGCATCGTTCTCGCCCTATCTGTGGGACCTCGTGCGCGCCGATCCGGAGCGGCTGGCGGCGCTGGTGCGGTCCGACCCCGACGAGCGGCTGGCGCAGCTGCGCGAAACGGCCGCCGACGTGCCCGCCGGCGCATCCGATGCCGACGTGATGCGGCGCCTGCGCATCATGAAGGCCGAGGCGGCGCTCCTCATCGCGTTGGCGGATATTGGTGGCGTGTGGGAGGTGATGCGGGTCACCGCTGCGTTGACCGACGTGGCCGACACTGCAGTCGGCACTGCGCTGCGGCACCTGCTGCGTGATGCCGCGCAGGCCGGCAAGCTCGTCCTGCCGGACCCGGGCGCCCCCGAGACCGGCTGCGGCCTGTTCGTGCTCGCCATGGGCAAGATGGGTGCCGGCGAGCTCAACTATTCGAGCGACATCGATCTCATCGTGTTCTTCGACCCGCAGGCGCCGGCGCTGCCGCCCGACGCCGAGGCGGGGCCGCTGTTCGTGCGGCTGACGCGCCGCCTGATCCGGCTGCTGCAGGAGCGCACCGAGCACGGCTACGTGTTCCGTGTCGACGTGCGGCTGCGGCCCGATCCGGCCTCGACCCAGATCGCGATGTCGGTTCCGGCGGCGCTCGACTACTACGAAAGCCAGGGCCGCAACTGGGAGCGCGCCGCCATGATCAAGGCGCGGGTGTGCGCGGGCGATCGTGCGGCCGGCGCGGCGCTGTTGGCCGACCTCGCGCCGTTCGTGTGGCGCAAGTACCTCGATTTCGTCGCGCTCGCCGATGTCCACGAGATGAAGCGGCAGATCCACGCCTATCGGGGCCACAGCGTGGTCGCGGTCGAGGGCCACAACATCAAGCTCGGCCGCGGCGGCATCCGGGAGATCGAGTTCTTCGTCCAGACCCAGCAGCTCATCGCCGGCGGGCGCAATCCGCAATTGCGCCACCGCGAGACGCTGGTGACGCTGCGCGCGCTCGCCGACGGCGGGTGGATCGACGCCGCGGCATGCGCCGATCTCGAGGGCGCCTACCGCTTCCTGCGCACCGTCGAGCACCGCCTGCAGATGGTCGCCGACGAGCAGACCCACACGCTGCCGCAGCGCCGCGAGGAGCTCGACCGCTTTGCCCGCTTCCTCGGCTACCGGGATCGCGATGCGTTCGCGGAAGTCCTGCTCGTGCACCTGCGGGCGGTGGAGAGCCACTACGCCAGCCTGTTCGAGCACGCGCCTCTTAACGCCGCAGAGCGCCGCGGCCTGGTGTTTCCGCCGGACGCCGACGCCAAGGAGACGCTCGCCAAGCTCGCCGAGATGGGCTTTCGCCACCCGCTCGACGTGTCGGCGACGGTGCGGCGCTGGCTCGCCGGCCATCCGCGCGGCCTGCGCGGCGAGACCGCGCGGGCCCACTTCGCCGATCTCGCACCGCTCCTCATCGACCATATCGCGCGGGCGGAAAATCCCGATGCCGCGCTCGTCGCCTTCGATCGCTTTCTCGGCAATCTCCACGGCGGCGCCCGCCTGCTCTCGCTGCTGCGGCAGAACCCCGACCTGGTGGAGCTGGTGGCGCGCGTTCTCGGGACCGCGCCGCGGCTCGCCGACACGCTGGCGCAGCACCCCGAGGTGCTCGATCCGCTGATCGATCCGGCGTTCTTCGGCGCGCTGCCGGGGCCGGACAAGCTCGCCGCGAGCCTCGCGGGCTCGCTCGCCGAGGCCGGCGCCTATGAGGACTTCCTCGATCAGGTGCGTCGGTTCGGCCAGGAACAGATCTTCCTGGTCGGGGCGCGCATTCTCTCCGGCACCGTGTCGGCGCAGCAGGCCGGTGAGGCGTTCGCGGCGATCGCCGGCACCGTCGTGCGCGCGCTCCACGCCAAGGTGGCCGAGATCTTCCGGGCGACCCACGGCGTCGTGCGCGGCGGCGACACCGTGGTGCTCGCCATGGGCAAGCTCGGCGGCCGCGAGATGGCGGCGAACTCCGACCTCGATCTCATCGTGGTCTACGACTTCGATCCGGCGCAGCCGGATTCCGACGGGCCGCGCCCGCTCCACGGCGCGCAGTATTTCGCGCGCTTCACCCAGCGCCTCGTCAATGCGTTGACCACCCCGACCAACTACGGCCGCCTCTATGACGTCGACATGCGGCTGCGGCCGTCGGGACGCTCGGGGCCGGTCGCGACCTCGCTCGCCGCCTTCGAGGGCTATCAGCAGAACGAGGCCTGGACCTGGGAGCACATGGCGCTGACGCGCGCCCGCGTGGTGGCGGGCTCGTCGGCGCTTGCGGCGCGGGTCGAGGCGGTCATCCGCACGGTGCTGCGCCGACTGCGCGAGGCGCGGGCGATCGCCGCCGACGTCGTCGACATGCGTCGCGCCATTGCGGCCGAAAAGGGCGACGGCGCCCGCTGGGACCTCAAATACGCCGCCGGCGGCCTCGTCGACGTCGAGTTCATCGCGCAATATCTCGAGCTGGTGCACGCCGCCACGGCGCCGGAAATCCTCGATACCGCGACCGCGTCCGTGCTCGAGAAGGCGGCGCGGCTCGGCATCCTCGCGCCCGAGGACGCCGAAGTGCTGCGGCCGGCGGTGCGTCTCTACCAGGATCTCGGCCAAATCCTGCGCCTGTGCGTCGCCGCGCCCTTCGATCCGAAATCCGCCGGCGCCGGCCTCACGGCGCTGCTCGCGCGCGCCGCCGACGTGCCGGACTTCGCGACGCTGGACGTCCATCTCGCCGACACCCAGGCGCGCGTGCGCAAGAGCTTCGTGCGCATACTCGGGGCTGCGCCGTGACGGCTGCGGACGATTGCACCGCGGGGCGCGGAGCCGCCACCGCGTTGCCGATTGCGGACGAACCACGAACGTGGTTGCTGGCTGATATGACTCGATCCAGGTGATTCGCTCCGCCCTATGTCAGCGGCCTATCTCGATATGCTCAACCCCGACCAGCGCCGCGCCGTCGAGCACGGCATCGGCCAGCAGGACCCCGACGCCGATCGCGCGCTGCTGGTCATCGCGGGCGCGGGATCGGGCAAGACCAACACGCTCGCCCATCGGGTGGTCCACCTCATCGTCAATGGCGCGGATCCGCGTCGAATCCTCCTGATGACGTTCTCGCGGCGCGCCGCAGTGGAGATGACGCGGCGCGTGCAACGCATCAACAATGCGGCATTCGGGACGAGCAGGTCGGCCGCCGGCGGAGCGCTGGCGGGAGGTTTGACGGGAGGCCTGACTTGGGCCGGCACCTTCCACGCCATCGGGGCCCGGCTGCTGCGGGAATACGCCTGCCAGATCGGGCTGGAGCCGGCGTTCACCATCCATGATCGCGAGGATTCCGCCGACCTGATGAACCTCGTGCGGCACGATCTCGGTTTCTCGAAAAAGGAGAGCCGGTTTCCCACCAAGGCGAGCTGCCTTGCCATCTACTCGCGCGCCGTCAATGCCGAGCAGGAGCTCGCGGAGGTGCTGGCAAAATTCTATCCGTGGTGCTGCGCTTGGGAGGACGAACTGCGGGACCTGTTCGCCGCTTACCTCGATGCCAAGCAGCGCCAGCACGTCCTCGACTACGACGATCTGCTGCTCTATTGGGCGCAGATGATGTGCGAGCCGTCGATCGCGGCCGATGTCGCCGGCCGGTTCGATCACGTGCTGGTCGACGAGTATCAGGACACCAACCGGCTCCAGGCTGCGATCCTGCTCAGGCTGAAGCCGGACGGGCAGGGGCTGACCGTGGTCGGCGACGACGCGCAGTCGATCTATTCCTTCCGGGCCGCCACGGTCCGCAACATTCTCGAGTTCCCGCAGCAATTCCAGCGGCCCGCTGCGGTGGTGACGCTGGAGCGCAACTATCGATCGACCGAACCCATTCTGGCGGCCTCCAATGCGGTGATCGGGCTCGCGACCGAGCGGTTCACCAAGAACCTGTGGTCGGGGCGCGCATCGAGCGAGCGGCCGCGGCTCGTCACGGTTGCGGAGGAGATCGACCAGGCGCGCTATGTTGCGGAGCGCGTGCTGGCAAACCGCGAAATCGGCACAGCCCTGAAGGCCCAGGCGGTCCTGTTTCGCGCGTCCCACCACAGCGCCGCCCTGGAGGTCGAGCTCGCCTTGCGCGGCATTCCGTTCGTGAAGTTCGGCGGATTGAAGTTCCTCGACAGCGCCCATGTGAAGGATGTGCTCGCCTGCCTGCGATGGGTCGAAAATCCGCGCGACCGCGTCGCCGGGTTTCGCACCCTTCAGCTGCTGCCCGGCATCGGCCCCGCCAAGGCAGGGCTCGTCCTCGACCAGATGCGGACCGCGGGCTCGGTCGCGGCGCTCGCCGAACTGTCCGCGCCAGGCCGCGGCAATGCCGAGTGGGCGGCATTCGCCGATGTCATGGGCCAGGTGTCGCGGCGGCTCGCCGGCTGGCCGGCGGAGATCGAGGCGGTGCGGCGATGGTACGAGCCCCACCTCGAGCGCATCCATGAAGATGCGCCGGCCCGCAAGGCCGACCTGATGCAGCTCGAGCAGATCGCCGCGAGCTATCCGAGCCGCGAACGCTTCCTCACCGAGCTCACCCTCGACCCGCCCGATGCGACCAGCGACGAGGCCGGCGCGCCGCTCCTCGACGAGGACTATCTCATTCTGTCGACGATCCATTCGGCGAAGGGGCAGGAGTGGTCGGCGGTGTTCGTGCTCAATGCCGTCGACGGCTGCATCCCGTCCGATCTCGCGGCCGGCACCACGGAGGAAATCGAGGAGGAGCGCCGCCTCCTCTATGTCGCGATGACGCGCGCCAAGAACCAGCTCGATATCCTGGTGCCGCAGCGCTTCTACGCCCACCAGCAATCGAGCCGCGGTGATCGGCATCTGTACGCCTCGCGCACGCGCTTCGTGCCGGCCGCGCTGCTGCCGCTGTTCGAGCAGCAGACTTGGCCGC
>Ga0209415_10008649_pt1 | contig 17630 bp, 18 predicted proteins | sample PeaSoiSIISIP2007_FD_187696 | JGI IMG/M metagenome (GOLD analysis project Ga0209415, IMG submission 187696) | Peat soil microbial communities from Weissenstadt, Germany - SII-SIP-2007 (SPAdes) (version 2) | ecosystem: Environmental > Terrestrial > Soil > Wetlands > Peat | place: Germany... | reverse complement strand
GACGTCAATGTCCACCCGGGGAAGGCCGAGATCCGCTTTCGCGACGCCGCGCTTATTCGCGGCCTCGTCGTCCTCGGGTTGCGGCACGCGCTGGACGCCGCCGGGATTCGCAGTTCGACAACGGCGAGCGAAGCTGCGCTGACCGCCTTCCGCCCCGGCAATGGCGTGCTCCAGGCGCATCTCAGCCCCCAGCCGCGCTTCAGCTTTCCGCCGAGCGCGCCCTCACGCGAACTCGCCGAGACCGGCAACGCCTTTCTCGCGCCCGGTGAACGAGGGTTGCGCGACCCGGACAGCGAACCGCTCCCCGATTCGCTGCTCGGCACCGCCCGCGCGCAATTACACGGGACCTACATCCTCGCCGAGACCGCGACCGGCATCGTGCTCGTCGACCAGCACGCCGCCCACGAGCGCCTGGTCTATGAAAAGATGAAGGAGGCGATGGCCCAGCATGGGGTCGCGCGCCAGACGCTGCTCCTCCCTGAGATCGTCGAACTCGATCCCGCGCTCGGCGCGCGCCTTGCTGCGCGCGCTGAGGAACTCGCCCAATTCGGTCTCGTTCTCGAGCCGTTCGGGCAGGGCGCGGTGATCGTCCGCGAGGTGCCGGCCCTCCTTGCCGGGCTCGATATCCGGGCGATGGTATTGGATCTCGCCGATGAACTCGCCGAATGGGGCGACGCACCGGCCTTGCAGGAGCGGGTCGAGAGCGTCTGTGGCACCTTGGCGTGCCATACGAGCGTCCGCGCCGGGCGCCGCCTCGCGCCCGCCGAGATGGATGCCCTCCTGCGCCAGATGGAGGTGACCCCCAACAGCGGCCAGTGCAATCACGGCCGCCCGACCTTCGTCACCCTCGCTCTCAGCGATATCGAACGCCTGTTCGGCCGGCGCTGACCCGAAGGGTGCGGGTGGCCGTTTGCACCGGGACCGCGCGCTACCAGGTCGCCCCGCGGTTGCTGATCGCCAGGGCGAGGTGCTGGTATTGCTCGCAAGCAGTGCCGCAGATCGTCTTGATCGCGTGCAGCTGCGCCTTCGCCTGCCCGATCTCGCCCTTGATGACATAGGCTTCGCCCAAATACTCGCGCACCTTGGCGTAGCGCGGATCGAGCGCGATCGACTTCCTGTAATAGCCGATCCCCTCGTCGACCCTGCCGAGCTTGCGCGTCGCATAGCCGCGATAATTGAGGGCTTCGGGGGTATTGGGGTTTTTCAGGAGATTGAGGACGTCGAGCGCCTCGTCATAGCGCTCGGCCTTGGCCAGCGCATAGGCATAATCGGTGAGCGCCTTGTCGGGGATGACTTCGCTCCCCTGTTTGACGCAGCTCTGGCTGTTCGCGTCATAGACCTGGCCCGGCGGACAGGTCGTCGACCCGCTGCCCCCACCCCCGCCGCTCCCGCCGCCATCGGCAAGCGCCGGGCCGGCCGATATCAGGCACAGACCCAACGCCGCCGCCAGGACCGTGCGGTGGCGGGTGATCGTCATCTCGAACCTCATGACCGTCTCCTCACTCAGGACAGGCGTTTTGCGAGGAACGCAGCGGTGCGTTCCCAGGCCTGGTTGGCCGAGGCCAGGTCATAGGCGGCGCTGCGCTCGTTGAAAAACGCGTGGGCCGCGTCATAGCGGTAGATCTCTGGCGCGGCGCCGGCCGCCTTCATCGCGCTTTCCAGAGCATTGACCGCGGCCGGCGTGCACCAATCGTCCTGATTGGCGAAATGGCCCTGGAACGGCAGCTTGATCTTCGCGGGGTCGGCGAACTCCTCGGGCGGGATGCCGTAAAAGCAGACGCCGGCCGCGATTTCGGGGACGTGGACGGAAGCGGCGACCGTCAAGGCGCCGCCCATGCAGAACCCGAGCACCGCGACTTTGCCGCTGGTGGCCTTGAGGTGTTGCGCGGCGCCGCGCAGATCCTGGTGGGTGGCGTCGGGGAAATCGAGCCCGCTCATCAGGTGGTTGGCTTCGTCGGGCGTGGTGGTCAGCCGGCCCTTGTAGAGATCGGGGGCAAGCGCGTTGTAGCCGGCGCGGGCGAAACGGTCGGCGACCCCGCAGATCTGGTCGTTGAGGCCCCACCATTCCTGGATCACCACGATGCCGGGCCGGCCATTCCCGGCCGACGCCAGATAGCCCCGGGTTTTGCCCCCATCGGGACGCGCAAATTCGATCATGCTGCCCATGGCTCGTCTCCGCTCTCCGCCATCAACCGGCTGGCCGAAGGGTGCCGCAGCGCGCTCGGCAATGCAAATCAGATATCGGTTACCGGCGCGTCGGGCTGGGCTCAGGGCCAGTCGGGGTGATGCGCCAGGAGGATCGCAACCAGGCGCTCGATACCGGCGCGATCTTCCTCGTCAAAGCGTCCGGGCCGCGGGCTGTCGAGGTCGAAGACGCCGACGACCCGTCTGCCCGTGACGAGCGGCACGACGAGCTCGGAGCGGGACGCCGCATCGCAGGCGATATGGCCGGGAAAGGCGTCGACATCGGGGACGATGATCGCTTGTCCGAGCGCAGCGGCGGTGCCGCAGACGCCCGCGTCCCAGGCGATCCGCACGCAGGCGGGCTTCCCCTGGAACGGGCCGAGCACGAGTTCACCGTTTCTCGCGAAATAAAACCCAGCCCAATTGAGCTCCGGGAGCCCGTTATAGAGGAGCGCTGCCATATTGGCGGTGTTGGCGACGAGGTCGGGCTCACCTTCGATCAGCGCCGCGAGCTGTTCGGCCAGCTCACCGTAATCTGCGCGCGTCCCCAAGCCCATCGAGCCGGCCCTTGTTGGTCACGAAGCGGCGCCGGCGGATCCGACCGACATCGCCTGTGCATGCTACCTCGGGAAGGGCACAAGCGATATCATCGGCTGCCATGGTGGTCTCGCGCCGCGTCTTCATCTCCTCCTCGATCGCGCTGGCGGCAATGGGCAAAGCGCACGCAGCACCCTCGCGGTTCATCGATCTGAGCTATTCGGCCGGCCGCCTGTCGTGGCCCGGGGGCGGGGCGGTGGCGGCCTGCGGGCGCGGTGGGGTACGCCCGGACAAGCGGGAGGGTGATGGCGCCACCCCGGCCGGCCGCTTTCCGCTGCTCCAGGGATTTTACCGCGCCGATCGCATCGCGGCGCCGCCGACCGGGTTGCCGATCCGCGCGTTGCGCCCGGACGACGGCTGGGTCGACGACCCCGCCGACCCGCGTTACAACCAGCTGGTGGCGCTACCCTATCCGGCGCACCGCGAAGAGATGTGGCGCGCGGACGGGGTCTACGATCTCCTGGTCGTGATCGGCTACAACACCGATCCGCCGCTGCCCGGGCGCGGCAGTGCGATCTTCCTGCATGTGGCGTCGCCGGACTTCGCCCCGACCGTTGGCTGCATCGCGGTCGATCGCGACGTGCTTGCCGGGTTGCTTGGCTCGCTCGGGCCGGGCAGCATGATCACGATCCGGCCCTGACGGATCGAGAGGAGGAAGCATGGGTCTCGCCATCGCGATCCAGATGGATCCGATCGACACGATCAACATCGACGCCGATTCAACCTTTGCGCTGGCCCTCGAGGCGCAACGGCGCGGCCATGCGCTGTTTCATTACCTGCCGCAAGCGCTGACCCTGCGCGACGGCCGCCTCTATGCCCGCGGCCGGCCGCTCGAGGTGATGCGCCGGCATGGCAACCACCACCGTTTCGGGGCCTTCGAGGAGCTTGACCTCGCCGGCTTCGACATCGTGTTGATGCGGCAGGACCCGCCCTTCGACATGGCCTACATCACCGCGACGCACCTGTTGGAGCTCTTGCCCGAAGGCGGGCCGCTTATCGTCAACGACCCGGCGTCGGTCCGCAATGCCCCGGAAAAGCTGTTCGTGCTGCGCTTCAAGGAGCTGATGCCGCCGACCCTGTTGACGCTCGACCGCGGCGAAATCGACGCCTTTCGCCGGGAGCACGGCGAGATCGTCCTGAAGCCGCTGTTCGGCAATGGCGGGGCCGGCGTCTTCCACCTGCGGCCGGGCGACGACAATCTGGGGTCGCTCCTCGAAATGTATGCCTCCGTCTACCGCGAGCCGGTGATGGTGCAGCGCTATCTCCCCGAGGTGCGCAAGGGCGACAAGCGGATCATCCTGGTTGAGGGCGAGCCGGTCGGCGCGGTCAACCGGGTGCCGCCCGAGGGCGAAGCGCGCGCCAACCTGCATGTCGGCGGCCGCGCCCAGAAAACCGCGCTGACCGCGCGTGAACGCGAGATCTGCGCCGCGATCGGCCCGAGCCTCAGAGCGCAGGGGCTGGTTTTTGTCGGGATCGATGTCATCGGCGACTACATGACCGAGATCAACGTAACCTCGCCCACCGGGATCCAGGAGATCGCGCGGCTCGACGGGGTCGACCTCGCCGTCAACATCTGGGACGCCATCGAGGCGCGGTTCGGCGCGCGCAGCGAGCGGCATCCGGCCTGACAACGGAGGATAACATGAGCGAACCCCGCAATGTCTTCGGCGAGCCGCTCGCCGAATGCTGCGCGAAACCGCTGACCGGGTTCTACCGGACCGGCAGCTGCGAGACCGGGCCAGAGGATGTCGGGGTGCACACCGTGTGCACTCGGGTCGACGCCGACTTCCTCGCGTTCTCGCAGGGCGCCGGCAACGATCTGTCGACCCCGGTTCCGGCCGCCGGTTTCCCCGGATTGCAACCGGGCGATTGCTGGTGCCTGTGCGCCGAGCGCTGGAAGGAGGCCTTCGAGGCCGGAAGGGCACCCCGGGTGCGTCTCACCGCGACGCACGAAGCCACCCTGGAGATCGTGCCGCTCGACCTGTTGAAGAAATACGCGATCGACCTCAGCTGAGCGCGCCCGCCGCTCATTGCGACCGATCGCCCGGCATCGCGATCCGGCGGCCGATCCAGTCAGGCCGGGGCAGGATGGCATGCGCGGCCGCGGCGGCGGCGATGCGCCGGTGCAGCACCTCGGGAAACGGGCTCACCCGTCGGGCCGCCAGATCGACGTGCAGAAACATCAGCTCCTGGGTCGCGGCGCGGTAGCCGCCGGCGAGCGCGAACATCTCGTGTGCGAGGTGGAGCCGCTTGGTGTCGGCTCCAACGATCTGCGTGGCGACGCGCACTCGCGCGCCGACGAGCAGCTCCCGCTCAAACAGATTGTGGGTCTCGGCGACGAAGGTGCCCTGCCGGGTATCGCGGCGATAGTCGAGGCCGAGCCCGAGCTCGTCGAAGAGAAGGTCGGTCGCGTAGTCGAAGAGCACGGTGTAATAGGCGAGGTTCATGTGCCCGTTGTAGTCGATCCACTCGGGCAGCACCTCGCCTTCAAAACGATCGTAGGGGGTGAGGAAGCTCATCGCACGGGGCTCCTGGTCGGCACCGGGTTCGCTTGTATCAGGCAACGGGCGCAGGGGGCGAGGGCCGCGATTCGCCGGCCGGCCGCGCGCCGAGATCGGCGGGGAGCGACGCCGCGCTCCTCAGCGGGCCTGGATTGCTTCGGACGCGCGGGTTTGTTACAAGCACTCGCGCGTGCCGCCGCGGGATCGGGCCCGAGGCCGCCGCTCTTGGCTCTCGGCCGATGAAAATCCTGGCCTGCAACAGCAATCGCCCTCTCGCCGAGGCGATCTCTGCCTATCTCGGTCAGCCGCTGACCAGCGCCAGCGTGCGGCGGTTTTCCGATATGGAGGTTTTCGTCGAGATCCACGAGAACGTGCGCGGCGAGGATGTCTTTGTCGTCCAATCCACCTCCTATCCGGCGAACGACCACCTGATGGAGCTGCTCGTTACGTTCGATGCGCTGAAGCGCGCCTCGGCGCGGCGGGTGACGGCCGTCATTCCCTATTACGGGTATGCCCGCCAGGACCGTAAATCGGCGTCGCGCACGCCGATTTCGGCCAAGCTCGTCGCCAATCTGATTACCACCGCCGGCGCCGACCGGGTGTTGACCCTCGAGCTTCATTCGGGACAAATCCAGGGTTTCTTCGAGATCCCGACCGATAATCTGATCGCCGAGCCGGTGCTGGTGAAGGACATCAGGGAGAACCACGCGGGCGCTGACCTCGTCATCGTGTCGCCCGATGTCGGCGGGGTGTTTCGCGCCCGCCAGATCGCGCGCCGGGTCGATGCCGATCTGGCGATCATCGACAAGCGCCGCGAGCGCGCCGGGGTCTCCGAGGTGATGAACATCATCGGCGATGTCGCCGGCATGCGCTGCATCCTGGTCGATGACATCGTCGACAGCGCCGGCACGCTGTGCAATGCCGCTCAGGCGCTGGTCGACAGCGGCGCCGAAGCGGTTTATTCCTATGTCACCCACGGGGTGCTGTCGGGCGGTGCGGTGGCGCGGGTCGCTGCCTCGCCGATCAAGATGCTGGTGCTGACCGACAGCATCGTCGCCACCGAGGCGGTGCGGCTGTCGCACAACATCCGGCAGCTGACGATCGCCCCGCTGATCGCCGAGGCGATCCTGCGCATCAGCGAGGAACGTTCGGTTTCGAGCCTATTCGTTTGACGACAACACCGGCCGATGCGAATGCGGTGCCTTACGCGCCGCCCGGCTGGCTTTGCGATAGAGGAGAGGACGTCGATGCCCGAGATCATCAGCCTCAATGCCGAGCCGCGCCCGAGCGCCGGCAAGGGCCCGGCCCGGGCGACGCGGCGCGGCGGGCGCGTCCCCGGGATCGTCTACGGCGACAACCAGGAGCCGGTGCTGATCAGCCTTGAACCGCGCGCGCTGGCGCAGGCCGTTGCCAGGCCCGGGTTCTTCGCCACGCTCGTCGATGTCAGCATTGGCGGCACGACCCACCGAACCTTGCCGCGCGATGTCCAGTACCATCCGATCAGCGATGCCGCGCTGCATGTCGATTTCATGCGGGTCGGCGCCGGCGCGCAAGTGACCGTCATGGTTCCGGTCCACTTCATCAATCATGAGCGCTCGGTTGGCTTGCGCCGTGGCGGCATCCTCAACATCGTGCGCCACGGCATCGAGATGGTCTGCTCGGTCGACAACATCCCGGAACGCGTGGTCGTCGATCTCGACGGGCTCGACATCGGCGACAGCATCCATAGCGGCGCCGTCGAGATGCCGCAGGGCGCGCGCCCGGTGATCCGGCGGCGCGATTTCACGATCGCCAGCATTGCGGCGTCTTCCGCCGTGAAGGAGGAGGCAGCCCAGGCTGCGGCGACGGCGGCGACCGCAGCGGCCGCACCGCCGACCGAGGAGCCGGCGGCACCGCCACCGGCGGCCGCAGCGCCATAAGGCTCGCGGCGCCGACGCGGCGATGCGCCTTATCGTCGGCCTCGGCAATCCGGGGAGCCGCTACGCCAAGAACCGCCACAATATCGGTTTCATGGTGGCCGTGGCGATCGCGCGTCGCTATGGGTTTGGGGCCTTTCGCAACCGTTTCAAGGGCGAATCCGCCGAAGGGGTGATTGCCGGCGAGCGGTGTCTGTTGCTGTGTCCGCAGACCTTTATGAACGCGTCAGGCGAAGCGGTGCTGGCGGCGATGAGCTTTTACAAGATCGCCCCCGACCAGATCGTGGTGATCCATGACGAACTCGATTTGCGGCCCGGCAAGGTCAGGGTCAAGCGCGGCGGCGGCACTGCCGGACACAACGGCTTGCGCTCGATCGATGCGATGATCGGGGCCGATTTCTGGCGCATCCGGATCGGCATCGGCCACCCCGGCATGAAGGAGTTGGTGGAGCCCTATGTGCTGCAGAACTTCCCTGCGGACGAATTGAGGCTGTGGGTCGTGCCGCTGGTCGAGGCGCTGGCCGAGACGATCCCCTGGTTGATCGAGGGCGCCCCCGACGCCTTTATGAGCGAGGTGGCCCGTCGTGTCGCTCCGCCGGAATTCGATAACGACGAGGCGGCGCCATGAGCAATCTGACGAACATCCTCTATCTGATCGGTTCGCTGTGCTTTCTGGTGGGCAGCGCCGCCAACATGATTCGATAGCAGCGGCGGGTCATATCGGGGAATTCCGGGCGTTGCGTCGGATCGATGCGCCGCTGCGCGCGCATCCCGTTGCCGTGCCAAACAAAACCGTCGCCGATCCAGGCCGCGACCCAGAGCACCGGCAGCAGCAGGTCGCGAACCACCAGCGCCGCCATGAGACGCGGCGACAACCGCCAGCCCGCGCGCCACGCCAGCGCCGCCTCGGCGCCGGACCAGGTGAGGAGGAACAGGGCGACCGCTCCCGTTACGCCCACCCCATACTCTGTCGCAGCGAGGCCCAGGGCGAGGCTCGGCATCGCGCCGCCAACGAGAATTTCCGGAAGGAACAGCAGCGGGAAGCTCGCGCGGCGAAGCCGCGCCCAACGCAACTGGCGCGCCCAGACCTCGGCGGCGCGGCGCCGACCGAGCGGCTGATCGAAGGGATGGTCGACGAGATGCACGCGGCGCCCGAGGGCGCGGACCATCTTGGTCGTCGCCGCATCCTCGGCAGTTTCGGCCGCCAGCGCACCGATGCCGCCGGCGCGCTCGACCAGATCGCGCCGGAACAGCATGGTCTTGCCCTGGGCGAAGCCAAAGCCCAGGGCCTCGCTGACATACTGGAAGCGCGCTTGCAGCGTGTTCAGAAACGCGCATTCGAGCTCGGCCCAGAAATTTCCCGGCCGTGAGCCGAGCGGCATCGAACAGACGATCCCGGTATCGTCGCGCCAGCGGCCCAATAGCCGCTGTAGGGAATCGCGCGCCATCAACACGTTGCTGTCGGCAATGACGATCCACTGGTGCCGCGCCGCCTCCCAGCCCTTGAGGAGGTTGTTGAGCTTGGGGTTGGCGCCGATGCGTTGGTCGCCGATCAACAGCCTTGCCGGCATCTGCGGGTTAGCGTCGATCAGGCGAGCGACGATCGGCACGGCGGGATCGTCGGCCCGCGCGACGCAGAAGATGATTTCGTATTGCGCATAGTTGAGCCGAAAGCTGGATCCCAAGGTTTCCCGCACAAAGGGTTCGAGGCCGCAGACCGGGCGCAAAAGAGTGACCGGCGGTGCCGGGTTAGGCATCGCGGACGGCGAAGTGCGGCGGCCGCAGCGGACCCAGGCGACCCCGATGCTGGCCAGCTGAATGCTCGTCGCAACGGCGCAAAACCCGGCAGCCCAATACGCGAGAACCATGGTGCCGCTCGCCCAGTAATTCCGACTGAATCAGTCACCAGATAACTACCGCAGTTCAGTGACGATTTTGCGACAGCCACCAGATCTGGCATGGCAAAAAATTGTAACATACTTCTGGTAGAGGCTTCCTCGGATCGTCCCCGAGGATGCCGTGACCCGCAATCCCGAGCACCGTCAGTACCGCACGATCTGGATATCGGACGTGCATTTGGGGACGCGCGGGTGCAAGGCCGAGTTTCTGCTCGATTTCCTGCGCTGCAACGATGCGCGGACGATCTATCTGGTCGGCGATATCGTCGACGGCTGGCGGTTGCGCAAATCGTGGTACTGGCCGCAGACCCACAATGACATCGTGCAGAAGCTGCTGCGCAAGGTGCGGCACGGCACTCGCGTCATCTATGTGCCCGGCAATCACGACGAATGGCTGCGCGATTACGCGCGGCTGCGGTTCGGCGGGGTCGAGGTGGTCGAGGAGGCGGTGCATGTCACTGCGGACGGACGCCGCCTGTTGGTCATCCACGGCGATCACTATGATCTGATCGTAACGCAAGCCCGCTGGCTGGCACTCCTCGGAGACGGTGCCTATACGCTGGCCTTGTGGGTCAATCATCACTTCAACAAGGTGCGTCGCGTCCTCGGCTACGACTATTGGTCGCTGTCGGCTTTTCTGAAAATGCGGGTCAAGAACGCGGTCCAGTATATCGGCTCGTTTGCCGATACGCTGGTCGACGAAGCGCGCCGCCGCCACCTCGATGGTGTGGTTTGCGGCCATATCCATCATGCGGACATCCGCGATCTGGGCGGCGTCTTGTACTGCAATGATGGCGATTGGGTGGAAAGCTGCACCGCCCTGGTCGAGCATTTCGACGGGAGGCTGGCGATCGTCAGATGGGCCGAGCGTGGTATCCTCGATGCGGTAACGGCGCCAGCGGCCATTGCGCCCCTGGTTGGCGCCGAGGTGTGACGCTCGGCACCGAATCGGAGCTACGCCGCGAGCGGAACGACACAAATTTCGGCGAGACTTGTGCTAATCGACCACGATGCGGATCAGCCGATCGGTGGACCGCGTCCGCGCGGTTTGGGAGAGTGCCGCCTGGAATATTGCAGCGATCGTCGTGTCCGGCACGGCGACGCGCACCTCCTTTCCGCTGTAGGAGGCGCGCATTGACGCCGGACCGAGGGCGTCCAATGCCAAAACGGCGATTCGCACCGGATCGAGCGAGGGCGGGGTCTCGGGCAGCGGTGCGATGAGGGGCCGCACCGGCGGCAAATCGTGTTTGCGGCGTCCCTCGCGTCCGCGGCGGATCCGGCGGCTGACGATCGTAATGCGCGACATTGCGGGCTTTGCTGCGAGCCTCTCCAGGCCGGATCTCCAACCCATCTGCACCCCCTTGTCGAGGTCGGCAGAGGTATCACGCGGCGATGACAGTTTAGCGACGACGGCGGACAACCCACTACGAATAGCGCAGTGTAAAGTCCGGACCGACCACGCGTAGCGGTACGGTCGGCAGCGGCAAGGGTTTCCGGCGCTGGGCAGTTCCGAGGCGTTGGCGGCGGTGGTCGGGCAGTGCCCTGGAATTTCCGCGCTCGTGGGGCTACATACCGCGTCATGGCCGGACCTGTTCCGGCCACCCACGTCTCAACCTCGCGGCGGTTTCGTGGATGACCGGGACAACCCTGGTCATGACGTATGGGGCTGGTAGAGCATCATGGGCTTCAACTGTGGGATCGTCGGCCTGCCGAATGTCGGAAAGTCGGCCTTGTTCAACGCGTTGACGGCGACCCAGGCGGCCGAGGCGACGAAATATCCGTTCTCGACGCGGGACGCTAATGTCGGCCGGGTCGCGGTGCCCGACGAGCGCCTGGAGGTGTGTGCCCGCCTCGCCAAATCGGCGAAGATCGTGCCGACGCAATTGGAATTCGTCGATATCGCCGGGCTGGTGCGCGGCGCCTCGAAGGGGCAGGGGCTCGGCAACCAGTTTCTCGGCCATTTACGCGAAGTGGATGCGATCGCCCATATCCTGCGCTGCTTCGAGGACGACAATGTGGTTCATGTCGAGGGTTCGGTCGATCCGGTCCGCGACGCGGAGACGGTCGAGACCGAATTGATGCTGGCCGACCTCGACAGCCTCGAACGGCGTCTGGTTGCGGTGCAGAAGCGCGTGCGCGGTGGGGAGCGCGAGGCGAAGGACCTGCTTGCCGTCATCGAGCCGGTCCTGGCGGCGCTGCAGGAAGGCAGGCCCGCGCGCAGCATCGCGTTGCCGCCCGAGCAGCACGGCCAGTTGAAGCTCCTGCAGTTGCTGAGCGCCAAGCCCGTGCTCTACATCGCCAATATCGACGAGGGCGCCGCGGCGAGCGGCACCGAGGCGAGCCGCCGGGTGGCCGAATATGCCGCCTCGCAAGGGGCGCAGGCAGTGATGATCTCGGCGGGGATCGAGGCTGAACTCGCGCTCATCGCCGACCTCGACGAGCGGCGCGAATTTCTCGCCGCGCTGGGGCTCGCGGAAACCGGGCTCGCCCAGGTGATCCGCGCCGGCTATTCGCTCCTGGACCTGATCACCTATTTCACCGCCGGCCCCAAGGAGTCGAAGGCCTGGACGATCTCTCGCGGCACCAAGGCGCCGCAGGCCGCCGCGGTCATCCACACCGATTTCGAAAAGGGCTTTATCCGCGCCGAAACCATCCCCTACGCCGATTTTGTCGGCTGCGGTGGCGAGCAGGGCGCCAAGGACGCCGGCAAGATGCGGCTCGAAGGCGCCGACTACGTCGTGCAGGACGGCGACGTCATGCATTTCCGCTTCAATGTGTGAGGGTGGCGCCTACTGGGCGTGAAGGCGCGGCGAGAGAAGGAGGTATCCCGTGGATTTCGGTATCGGCATCGCGAGCGCGAGCGATTCGTGGAAGCTGGCGCAACGCGCCGAGGAACTGGGGTTCACCCACGCATGGTTCTATGACACCCAGATGATCACCGCCGACTGTTTTGTCGCGATGGCGGCGGCGGCGGTCAAAACCTCGCGCATTCGGCTCGGCACCGGGGTGCTCGTGCCCTCGAACCGGATCGCTGCGGTCACCGCGAACGCGTTTGCGACCCTCAACGGCCTCGCGCCGGGGCGGATCGATTTCGGGGTCGGCACCGGGTTTTCGGCGCGCCGGGCGATGGGGCTGGGCGCGATGAAGCTGGCCGATATGGAGGAGTATATCCGGGTCGTCTACGCGCTACTGGCCGGGGAGACGGTCGAGACGATGATCGAGGGCAGGCGCCGCAAAATCCGTTTCCTCAACCCGGAGATCGGCCTCTTCAACACCAGGGATCCGATCCCCTTGCACATCTCGGCCTATGGTCCGAAATCGCGGGCGCTGACCGCGAGGCTCGAGGCCCGCTGGAAGTGCTTCATCCAGGATGTTGACGGCGGTCTCGGCGCGATTGCGGCCATGAAGGAAGCGTGGGAGGTGGCGGGGCAGCGCGCCAGCGATCTTTACGCCACCGCCTGGGTTTGCGGCTGTGTGCTGGCGCCGGGAGAAGTGGCCGATAGCCCACGGGCGATGGCGCAGGCCGGCCCGCGCGCCGCGACGCTGTTGCACCGCGCCGCCGATGTCGACCAGCAGGGCTGGGACAACACGATGCAGGTGCGGCCGGAGGGGATCGCCGAGGCGGTCGAGGGCTATGTCGAGATGGCGCGGCATTTCACCCCGCCCGACGCGCGTTATCTGCAGAACCACCGCGGGCATTTCGTCTTTCTCAAGCCCGAGGAGCGCCGGTTCGTCACCGCCGAATTGATCCGGCGTACCACCTTCACCGCGACCGAGCAGGAGTTGACGCAACGGATCGAGGCCTTGCGCGACGCCGGCTGGGGTCAGGTGGTGATCCCGATCATCCCGGGCGAGGAACGCGCGATCGAGGACTGGGCGCGGATCAAGGACGCCTTTGCCTGAGGCGTCCTGCCTCGGGCCTCGGAGAATTCAGAACGCGACGCGGGCGCTCGGCGATTCGGAGATCGAATCCTCGCCCGGCTGCGACTGGATGTCGCCCGAGATCTGGCCGCCGCATTCGATTTCGATCTGACCATAGCGAATCGTGCCCGAAACGCGTCCGGTGGCGCGGATCAACAGCCGCTTCCTGACGACCAGATTGCCCTCGAAACGCCCGCGCACCTCGATCTCGTCGATCGTCGCAGAACCTTTGAACAGCCCCGACTCGGAGATGTCGACATCGTGACAATTCTGCAGGTTGGCTTCGACGCTGCCTTCGACGATCAGTTTGTCGCAGGAGGTGATCTCGCCCGACAGCGAGATTTCGCGGCCGACGATGAGCTTGCGCAGGTCAGCGTCGTTGCTGCGCCGCTGGGCGGCCCCAGCCACGGGACGAATCTCGCTCTCCGCCGGTCGCGGCGCCTCCGCCGCCGGCCGGATCGGGTCGGGCGAGCGTGGCGGCAGCGGGGTTGCCGGCCGGCCGAGCGGCGCAACCGTGGCGGCCGGCCCCGACGAACGGGTGGGCTTCATCGGAATACCCAGATCATCAGGCGCGTCGGACATCTTGCGATCCTCTGTCTCGGGTCTTTTGCGGCCGAACATCGATGAGGCATTCCATCGTAATGCTGCCGGGATGAGCGGCTTTCCCGACCGGTTCATGAGGCGAAAACATGCGGCCGGGCGCGCCGCAACCCCTCGACGAGGTGCACCCTGAACGCGGTGGCCAACCCGCCGGCGATCACCCCGCCCCGAGGCAACATACGCCAAGCAGCGCCAGCGCGCGCCGCCCGGACCACCGTTCGGTCAAGTCGTCTCAACGCGACCACCTCGAACTACTTCGTGGCCGAAACGATATCCGTTCCGGCTGAGGAAGACAAAAAATTTATTTCCCCGGCGGCGGCGCAGAAACCGGCAGTGGCAAGAGGTTAAGGGCAATCGCCTGATGTATCGGTGGGAGCATCGTCAGTGTCGCGCGCAATAGTGCGGCCGCGCTCAACCGCCAAGTTCGCGGCCGATCGGCGGCGGGCGAGGATCCAGCCAGTTCGGCGCCGTCACGGCGTCGATGAACGGTGCGAAATGATCGCTCGTCCAGCTGGCAGGATGAAACAGCGCGAGCAAACCGCCGCCGACCGACAGGCGCTGGCGGTAAGAGACTTCCATCTCCGCGATCGGGTTCTCGAAGACGATGCGGGGTCCCGGCAACTCATCCTCGGCGAAGCGGGTCAGTTCGCAGCCAAACCCGTGCTTGGCTATGCGCTCGGGGGTGAGGAACTCGACCGGGTGCAGATAGCTGCCGATCGCGGCGAGCCGGGGTTCGCCGCGCACCGCGTCCAAATACGCCGCAGCGAGCGGAGTCCCATGACCGGACAGCGTCGTCACCGCGCCAAAATGGCGGCGAAACGATGCCACGATCTCGGCCAGGTGAGCTTCCGCCCGGCGCCGTGCGTCGCGCAGCACCGGCGCGCCATCGCCGTCGCGCTCGAACGCCGCCAGCCAGTTGTACATCAACCGGCGCGCCGCGCCGCTCCTGACGAATTTCTCGATACCCTCGCTTCTGCCGTCAAAGCGCTCGGCGACGAGCCACGCGCTCTCCGGTGCGCAATGCAGGCCGAACTCGACATACCGGCTATCGAACGCCTGCAGCTTCAAGAACAGATCCGATGCGTCGGCCTCGACCCGCGAATGCTTCCAGCAGATCTGAAACGAGCCGGGGATCTGCAACGATTCGTGCAGGTCTGCCAGGGCAATCGCGCCGAATAGGTCACCGACGTGCACGTCGTAGCGCAGGTAGATACGGTTCGCATCGAAGCGGAGCGGGGATTCCTCGACCGACCCGAAGGTATAGCCCTGCCGATCAAGCCAGTCGACGTAGCGCCGGAATCGGGTCTCCAGCTGTGGGCCGACCCGCAAGCGGGCCGCCTCGACAAGATCGCCCTTCGCCGAAAGACGCCCGAACAGTCTGCGGGCCGTCTCGCCGCTGGCGGTTATCGGCTGGGCGCCGGGGCCCGCCGACCGGTGCGCCGGCCGCAGCATCCGACCGAGCGAGAATGTCGTCGAGATTCGCGCCAGCGCGCCACCCCAATCCCGCGCAGTGCGCCCCCTCACGCCGGTAACGCCCCGTTGGGCGTCAGGTCGGCGGCGACTGAAGCGGCCTTTGTCGGCGGCATCATCGAGCGGACCGCCGCCAGGTAGACGGCGCTTTCCGCCTCCCAGCTCATGTCCTCGGCCGCCGCGTGCACATTCTGCTTGAGCCGTCGATAGGTTGCCGGCTCCAGCATCGCCCCGATAACTGCAGCCATATCCGCGGGATCGCGCTCATCGAAGATGTCGCCGATGCCGTATTCGCCGATGGTCTCGCTCATATCGCCGAGGCGGGACACGGCGATCGGCAGGCGGGCCATCACCATCTCGAGAAACTTGTTGGGCATGCTGAAGAAGTTGTTGGGGTGCTCGCTCGGGCGCGGGATCACGCCGAGATCGGCGCCGGAAACGTAAGGTACGAGGTCGTTGGGCTCGCGCGGTGCGAGGAAATGGACGCGCCCGGCAATGCCGAGCGCGGCGGCCCGCCGCGGCAGCTCATCATTGACGTAGGCGTCCCAGCGCGGCAGAGCGGTGGCAACGACGGCCAAGTGGATATCGGGCGGCATCAGCGGCACGGCATCGAGGAGCAACTCGATCCCCTGTTGCGGGTAGGCCGATCCGAACCAAATGATCAGCCGCTGGTCGGCGCCGATGCCGGCGTCGGCGCGCAGCCGCGGGTCCGCCTCGTACGGCCAATAATACCGGCAATTGCGGATGACGAGGGGCCGGTCGATCGCATAGGTGCGCGCATACCAGTCCGCCACGCCGTTGCCGACGGCGATCATCATGTCCGAATTGCGAAAGATCGCGGCTTCCTCGCGGCGCTCGAACCATTCCCGCAGCATCTCGAAGCGACTGGGATTGATCGCCAACCGGTGCGACGACAGCTCGACGGCGTCATAGATGAGCCGCGCCTTGTCGCGGGCGGCCAGGCGGGCGGCGGCGACCAGCGCATAGTTGTCGTGCGCCTGCACGATGTCGAAGTGCAGCTCCCGGGTCGCCCGGCCGGCCTCCTGGGCGAAGGCGTGGGTCATCGCCCATTGCTGCAGCTGAACAGCCAACGGACTCAACGCGGTCAGCGTGTCCCCGGCGGCGGCATCGCGCCAGGCCGCCTTGAATTTCTGGTCTCTGCGTTTGAACACGAGCGTACACGGCGCCAGGATCAGGACCCGGCGCGCCAGCTCGGCAAGTCGATAAACGACGCTCGGCGGCGAATGCCCGGCGGACGTCGCATCGGTGCGAAGCCTCCTGCCGTCCGCCGCAAGGCTCAGCGCCTCGGCGCTCCGCAGTCGCTTTTGCCGGCGCTTGTCGAGGAGGTAATTGATGCGCCCGAGTATCCTGGCGGTAATCGGCCGGGGCGTCACCGCGATGTATCGCGTCGCCGGGCACATGTCGATCAGCTGCTGCACGGGGGCGCGGAACGAGACGACGGTGACCGCGTATCCGGCGTCGATCAGCGTCTTCGCCATCCGGGGAACCCTGGTAATGTCTCGCAGATCCTTGCGCGACAGGATGCAGACCTGGCCTTTTCCGGCTGAGGCCGATATCGGCGGGGTGGGGGTTGGCGCCGCCGCCCGCTTAGAGAGCGGTGCGAATCGGACCCGCTGTTTGATCGTGCTCAGCCGGGCGACCAGCCGATCGTATCGTTGCGCCGTCGATCGCCAGGCGGAAAGCTGCTGATTGATCTCGTCGAAGCGACGCGCCTTGAAGCGGAGCTCCATGACCTCGGTTTTGAGCCTCTCAAAGAGGACGCGTTCGGATTTCGAGAGGCGGTCGCGGTCGGACGGGGCGGCGGCATCGTCGGTGGGAGGCGCCGACGTCGCGAACAACAGCGACCCGGCCGTGGCGGTCTTGCGGGATATCGCTGAACCCATCCTGTCAGTCACTCTCAGCCGACGATATGGGCCGGACCACACGGGTTCAGGGGTCGGGCAAAGCCGATGCGGCAGCTAGGACCAGCGCACCCGAGGCATGATCTTTTTCGCATCGATATTCGGTTTATACGGGATGATTGTTTCGAGCATCGCGGCGAGTACCTCATCCGTCATGAAATGCGGCTGCAGGCCCAATTCCAACAGGCCGGAGTGCTTGGCATTATAGTAATGCTCTTCCTTTTCCTTTCGCGGATTGGGAATCGATTCGATCTTTACCGGGAGGCCCATGGCGGTGCCGACCCTTTTTACGCGGTCGGCCAGCTCGTTGACGGTAAACTGTTCGGTGAATTGGTTGAAGACGCGCAATTCTCCGGACCCGGCCGGCGTCTCCGTCGCCAGCCGCACGCATTGCAGCGTGTCCTTCAAATTGAGGTAGCCGCGCGTCTGCCCGCCTTTGCCGTAGACGGTCAGCGGCACACCGGCGACGGGTACTGGAAATACGTACCCGATTACGTTCACCGCGCATAACGGCGTAGGCACAGATGCGACGCAGAGCTTCACGCTGACGGTGAACCAGGCTGCGGCAATTACGAGCGGGGCGAATACCACGTTTACGGGAGGCACGGCGGGAACGTTCAC
>Ga0209415_10008648_pt1 | contig 17632 bp, 17 predicted proteins | sample PeaSoiSIISIP2007_FD_187696 | JGI IMG/M metagenome (GOLD analysis project Ga0209415, IMG submission 187696) | Peat soil microbial communities from Weissenstadt, Germany - SII-SIP-2007 (SPAdes) (version 2) | ecosystem: Environmental > Terrestrial > Soil > Wetlands > Peat | place: Germany... | reverse complement strand
GGGAGGAACGTAGTGAATGCGCTCCCAGAGCGGATGGGAGTGGTCCTGGATTCGCTGGGAATAGTACAGTCCCGTCGCAAGGCGCTTGGCCGCTTGGAATCCTCGTCTCTTCGCCCCGATTCGACTCGCCGCCCAACCCTGGAGGTACTTCTCCCGCCGGCGCGGGTCGAGGGCGGTGAATCGGACCGGGCGACCGGTCAGCAGAAGGTTCGTGAGGGGGCTTTCGAGCGCTCGCAGCAGGGCGGCGAACTCCTGACGTTGGCGAGCCGGCAGTTTCGCGATGGCTGCGACCACGTCACGATCGATTCCCACGGAACTCGCGGTGGGGTAGGCCGGACCCGCGGCATCACGGGGAAAACCGGGACAGATCGCATCTACGAGGGCGGTGACCGCGAGGGGAGGCGCCGACGCCACAGAAGGGGCGACGCGCCGCCTCTATTTCGACCCTTCATCGTCCGGGGCCTTGGACTCGAACTTCGCTCGCTCCTTGAACCAGCGGAGCTGACGCTCGAGGAGCCCTCGGTTCGAGGGCCCTTGCGGTAGTGGAATCGCTGGAGCCACGGGGGCGCGCGAGTCCGGAGACTTCGGGGTCGGGACCGGAAGAGCCATCGCCGGCTCGGCCTCGAGTTGACGTTGCGTCACGAGACGAGAGCTACCACGCTCCTCCAACGTTCGCTCACCTCCTCGTCACTCAAGCCCACGGTCGGCGAGAAAAGCACCCGATTTCCCCACTGCGACCCGAACCGAGAATACTCCTCCACGGCGATCGGGAGAACGACTCCGTCCGCGTGCACGTCCTCGGCGAGCCTTGCGAGCGTCGGGGTCCAAGATTCGACGTCGGCGGTCGACCGCGTAACCTGAGCCGTCGGGTCAAAACGGGCAAGCGTCTCTCGCACGAAGGGCTCCCCCTCCGGGAGGACAACGAGGGCGACGCGGCAGCCCCGCTTCATCATGAGGAAGGTTCCCAGCGCTCCTCGAGGTCCGTCGACCAGGGCGACCAATCGACCCGCGACTCCGAGCGGGAGGCCGCCCGGACCCACGAAGCGGTCGAAGTAGAGATAGGTCCGGGGACCTCGCACTTCCACGAATAGCTCGACCTCGGGATGTTCAAGGTCCACTTTGAGCCCCCGGTCGGCGAATCGGTCGAGCACCGCTCCGCCGATGTCTCCCGCCAGTTGCTGGCTCGTGAAGGAGTGTTGACCGGTCCGCCGGGCGCGCACGGCGAATCGGATTCCCGGCTGCAGCCGTCGGTCCGAAAGTTCGAGCAGACGAGCGGTGATGACCGCCGGGTCGCTCGCGACGTCCTCGACCATGCTGACCGAAGTGACGCCGAAGACGCGCCGGACGAGATTGGCTCCGCGTGCTCCGTCATCGGATTCGACGTAGAGGTGACCCCGGTCCGAACGAATGCGTCCGGGCAGGCCGTCGCGAACGAACTGGTCCAGGATGTTGCGGCGAAGCGCCCCTTCGAACTCACGACGCACGGGAGGGGACTTGAGCGCAAGCTCACCGTACCGGACGAGGAGCAGCGCTACCATCGAGAAGGGTTAAGACGAGGGGACCGCTAAAGCGCTTCTCGGCCGGGTGGGTACGTGGTGTCCACAGATTCCCTCCCGTCATCGTCCGCGGACCCCTGGACACCGTTCCTGAACGAGATCCTGGACGGATTGACTGTCGCGACGAAGTCGCTCGGACTTTCTTTGTCTCGCGAGACGATCTTCTCCCACCTCAGCCTCGACGAAGGGCCCGAGGGGGAGGTGGCCTTTCCGTGCCACCGCTGGGCGCAGGAGCAGAAACGACCGCCGAACGAACTCGCCCTCGCCATCGCCGGCGCGTTCGCCTCCTCGCCGCGTATCCGTTCGGCCTCCGCGAAAGGCGCGTATGTCAATTTTCGGGTCGACTCTGAGTCCCTGACCCGTGCGACCCTCGAACTGGTTCTTTCCCGCGGCAACCGCTACGGCCACGGTGAGCCCGAGGGACCTCCCGCGGTCGTGGAGCACACGAGCGCCAACCCGACGGGTCCGTTCCACATCGGGCGGGTCCGCAACGGGATCATCGGGGACACCTTCGCGCGGATTCTTCGGGCATCCGGCACCCCTGTGACCACTCAGTACTACGTGGACGACATGGGTCGGCAGGCCGCGATGATCACCTGGATCTGGTCGAAGCCCCGCGAGAGCTGGCCCGAGCCGATCCGCAAGGCGGTCGATGGCGAGGAGGTGGCGGGAGAGAAGCCGGATCGGCATCGGGGTCGACCGTATCCGGCGGTCAGCGCGTACCTGAAGGAGCACGAGGACGCCCGCGAGGAAGTCGCGGAACTCGTTCGTCAGATCGAATCCGGCTCGCCCCCGCCCGAGCACCGAGCCCTGGCCCAAGCGATTCTCGAAGGCATGCTCCAATCCCTCGCCCGCCTTCAAATCGGATTCGACGAATTCGTTTGGGAGTCCGAGTTCGTCCGGGACGGTTCGGTCGCGCGGGTCGTCGAACGATTGAAGTCCTGTCCGCACGCGATCCAAGAGGAGAACGGGGCGTGGGCCATCGATGCGAGTTCCTACGGCCTACCCAAGGAATCGACGCATCTCGTCTTCCAGCGCGGGAATGGGACCAGCCTCTATGTGACGCGGGACATCGCCTACCATCTCTCGAAGTTCGCGCGCTTCGCCCGAGTTATTGACGTCCTGGGCCAGGACCACCAACTCCACGCGCGATGCCTGAACGCCCTCCTGACCGAGATCGGGGAGACTCGGCGTCCGGAATTCGTGATCTACCAGGACATCACGGTCCCCGAAGGGGGGCGGATGTCGACGCGGGGGGGCTCGGCCGTGTGGCTCGACCACCTTCTGGCCGAAGCGGTCGACCGGGCCCGAGCCGAGGTACTGGCCCGGCGAGAAGACCTCGCGGACGCGGACGTGGAGCGGATCGCCGAAGCGGTCGCGACCGGCGCCATCCGGTATCACGTGGTTCGGTCCGCTCCCGATAAACCGGTCGTCTTCCGCTGGGAGGATGCGCTCTCCTTCGAGGGGCGGAGCGGCCCCTTCGTTCAGTACTCCTACGCCCGGGCCTCGAGCGTACTTCGAAAGGGGGAGGCTCTCCAACCTCCGTACGCGTTCGACGCCCCGAAGCTCTCGAACCCGGAAGAGCTCGCTCTGGTCCGGATCCTTTCCCGTTTCCCGCGCACCGTCGCGTATGCGGCCCGTACGGGTCATGTGCATGCGGTCGCGGGATATGCCCACGAGGTCGCCGACCAGTTCAACCGGTTCTATCACGCGGTCCCGGTGCTCCGTTCCGAGCAGGAGCGGGCGAGTCGGATCGCTCTCGTCGCGGCCATGCGACAGACGCTCGGGAACGCCCTCGACCTTCTCGGCATCGCGCCCCTTGACGCGATGTGAACGGAACTCGCGTCGAAATCGACTTATGGGAGTTCCCGCTCCCCGATTCCGAGGTGGTTAGCATGGCGACGATTCGAGAGGAGTTCGTCAAGTTCATCACGAAGGGAAACCTAGTCCAGATGGCCGTGGCCTTCGTCATGGGCATCGCGTTTTCGGCGTTGATCACCGCCCTCGTCGGGGACATCTTTACGCCGCTCATCGGGGTGGCCGGAAAGTTCGACTTCGCGTCCTGGCAGTACAGCGTGAACGGAAGTACGTTCATGCAAGGGGCGTTCCTGAACCAGGTGATCAGCTTCGTCCTCGTCGCCCTCGTCCTGTTCTTTGTTATCGCGCTACCGTATCAGCGATTCTCGGACCGCCAGGCCGCGAAGAAGCCGGCGGGGCCTCCCACCACTCGAGAGTGCCCCGAGTGCCTCTCCACCATCCCGATCAAGGCGAAGCGCTGCTCGTTCTGCACCTCGGCGGTGCCGCCGGTGACCCCGGCGCAGCCGCTCAAGACCTAGAAAGACCGAACGGGGTCGACCCGGCCCGCTTCGGTGAACCCTTTCTCTCGCAGACGACAGGCGTCGCACTTTCCGCACGGAGTTCGACCGCCGGCGTAGCAGCTCCAGGTCATCGACCAGGGCACGTGAAGGCGCTCGCCCCATCGAACGATCTCCGCCTTGGAAAGGCGGAGGAGCGGAGTCTCGATGCGGAGCTGCTCGCCGCGTTCGACGCCCGCCTTCGTCGCGAGGCGAGCGACCCGTTCGAAGGCGCGCAGGAACTCGGGCCGACAATCCGGGTACCCGGAGTAATCGATCGCGTTCGCCCCGAGGTAGATCGTGCCGAGATGGTGGCTTTCTGCATAGCCGAGGGCGACGGAGAGCAGGATGGTGTTCCGGGCCGGGACGTAAGTAGAGGGAATCCGAAGACCGGGCCGGCGATCGGTGGGCAACGGACGAGCCGAATCGGTCAAGGCCGAAGAGAGGAGCGGCCCGAGCGGTAACCGGAGCACCGTGTGCTGGGACGCTTTGAAGTGCCGGGCGAGGGCTCGGGCCGAGCGAACTTCGCGGGCGTGTCGCTGACCGTAGAGGACGGTCAGGGCATGCACGGGCGGATGGCGCTGCGTCGCAATCGCGAGGCAGGTCGCGGAATCCATGCCTCCCGAAAGGAGAACCACGCTGCCCTTCGATCGACGAGCTTTCTTCCTCACAGAGGAACCCCCGCCAGGAGGAGAACTCCCCCTGCGAAGACCACCGCGGTCAACATTCCGAGGAAGTTCGTCGAACCCTTTGTGAGAATCCCCCGGTTCTCGAACGCCTCCCCCAGAACCGAATCAACCTGACACGCGAGGAACCCGGCCGCTGTGACCACCAGGACGAACAAAATAGGGCTCGGTAGCGGCGCCGCAAAGACGACGAACAACCCGAGTCCCACACAGGCGGTCGTCGCGGAGGCCGCCAGGGCGAACACTTCGCCGTTCAGGGAGATCCCGCCGTTCGTCCCCGGAGGAACCGCCCGGCCCGAGAGGATACTGCGCGCGTGGCCCGCGAGCACTCCGAATTCGCTCGCGAAAGTGTCGGCCGCGCCGAAGGAGAGGGCGCTTGCGAAGAGCACGGCGGTGGCTGCGGCGGGGAGCAGCGGAGATGAGAGGCCCCCGGCGACCGCGAGTCCCGTGGGGATGATGATGTGGGCCACCACGTTCGAAACCCCGCGTTCGCCCGCTCGACCTTCCTGCAGGTTCTGTCGCCGCTTTTCCTCGAATCGGTAGCGTGTGGCGAGCACGCTCGCGCCGACGAACACGATGACGAGGGCGAGGAACGGAAAGCCCGCGAACACCACGATCACGACACCGAACGCGGCGGCCACGGCTCCCGCGAGGGGGGTGAGCGCTCGGGTGAGGACCGCCCCGAGGGCCAGCAGCGCGGTTGCGATAACCCCAATGAGGGCCGTCGTCCAAGGTAACACTGTGAAAGCTCCCGCGGCCGCCAACAGGTGATGGGTTTAACCCCTTCGAGGAGACGGTTCCGCTATGCCGGGTTCAGCCGCAGGCGAGAATCCGAAGAACAGCGCTCGAGAACGACCCGGCGTGCACGTCGACATCGCCTCCCTCTCGGACCGAGGCATAGGACGGGTCCTCACCGTGCCCCGGCTGGGTCACGTAGGCGGTGAGGACGCCGAGCTTTCGACCGGCTTCGACATCCAGGCTCCGGTCGCCGACGATTGCGCTCGACGCGAGATCGATGTTCCAGTCGTCCCGGGCCTGACGGAACAGCAGCGTGCCGGGCTTTCGGCACTCGCAGTGTGTTTCGGGGACGTGGGGGCAGTAGTAGAACGCATCGACCCGGGCTCGATAAGGGAGCAGCAACTTGTTCAGTCGTTCGTGAATACGTTCGACGTCGAGTCGCGTGTAGAGGCCTCGCTCCACTCCCGACTGATTCGTCACACAGATCACGAGGTAGCCGTGGTCGTGGGCGAGCGAGAGGGCATTCCCCACGCCCCGGAACAGTTCGATCCGCTCGGCCTCCTTGAGGTAGCGGAGGTCCGGATTCAGGGTGCCGTCCCGGTCCACGAAGAGGGCTCGTCGAAAGGGACGGAACCCGACGGCCGGGCGCACCACGTCGTCCATTCGGAGGGCGAAGCCGTCGGCGGGATAAGGGTTCAACCTCGGATGTCGTTCTGCCGCCCGATGGAACCCCCCCGAGAGGAGATCCAAGACCTCCGGACGAAGCTCGATTCGGCGCTCGACGGTGCCCTCGGTCCCCTGCGTACTTCCAGCGGTCGCCTCGGAATCCTGTTCTCGGGTGGCGTGGATTCGGCTCTCCTCGCGTGGGAGCTCCGGACCCGGCCCGAGGTCGTTCTGTGCACGCTCGGTCGGGAGGGATCCCCGGACCTGCGCGCGGGACGGACGGGCGCGGTCCGCTTGGGTTTGCCTTGGCAGCCCCTCGCGGTCGATCCGGTCCAACTCACTGCCGCCGCCGCCCGCTTCGAGAAGGAGTTTGCTGGAGTTTCGAGAGTCACTCGCGAGGTCCTAGTCTCGCTCGCGCTGGCGATTGAACAGGCCGGACCCGACCGACTCGTGTGCGGTCAGGGAGCGGACGAGCTGTTTTTCGGATACGCCCACTATCGTGACCTCATTGGCGCCGAAGTGGAACGTCGTTCGATCGACGATCTCAATCGTTTGCGCGAGAGTGATTGGCCCCGCACCCAAAGAATTGCTGAAAAGGCCGGAAAGGAAATTGTCGCCCCGTATCTGTCGCGTGCGTTCGAGGAAGCTGCACTCCGAGTTCCGGTTGATTTGCGGTTGCCGGGAAACCAGCCGAAGAGGTTCTTCCGAGAGTGGGCTCTCGGACGAGGCCTTCCTGCCGAGCTTTCCGACCGTCCGAAGAAGGCGCTTCAGTACGGAACCGGCGTATCGACCCTGCTGCGAAAGCAGGCTCGTTCGGGGCGCTAGCCTTCCACTCGCGTTCCGGCATCCCCTCGGAGCGCTCGCGCGAGCGAGGGAATGTCCGTGATGATGAAACGTCGGCCGCCCCCCTCGAGAAACTCGAGCCCCGCCGCGACCTTCGGTCCCATGGAACCATCCTCGAACTCTCCGCGCTTGAGATAGTCAGAAAGTTCCCCTCGGGAGACTTGGGCTAGCCAACGTTCCCCTCGCTTTCCGAAAGCGATCGCGGCCCCCGGAACGTCCGTCACGATGGCGAGGGTGTCCACTCCGAGATCCCTTCCGACCAGAGAGGCCGCCAGGTCCTTGTCGATCACCGCCTCCACTCCCTCGTACGTTCCGTCCGGCTTTCGAACGACCGGAATCCCTCCGCCCCCGGCGACGACCGGGATCCACCGGGTACCGAGACCCGATTCGAGCAGCGAACGAACGGCGGATCCCTCGAGCCACCGCACCGGCCGCGGAGAGGGAACGATGCGTCGCCAACCCCCTCGGGTTCCGTCATAATGCATCGCCCAACCGAATTGCTTTCGCAGCACCCGTGCTTCGTCCTCGGGGTAGTACCGGCCCACAGGCTTCGACGGATGAAGGAAGGCGGGGTCGTCGGCCGAGACCTCGGTTCGACTGATGACCGTAAGTACCGACCGGTCGACTTTTCGTCGACGCAGCGCAGGGGTTAGCTCGGTCTGGATCAGATAGCCGATCTGTCCCTGCGTCTCAGCCCCCAGGACGTCCATCGGTCGAGGGGGTATCTCCCGGGCGGCGAGCTCGTTCTGGCGCAGGAGCGCGCCTACTTGGGGTCCGTTCCCGTGGGAGAGGACCAGGATCTCTCCGCCCGCGGCGATCTCGGCGAGCACCGTGACCGTTTGATGCATCTGGGACCGGGCCTCCTCCCACGAGCCCCGCCCACCGGCCCGGTGCAGGGCGTTCCCTCCCAGGGCCACCAGGATCCCCGTCATCGAACGCCCTTTCGGCCATCTCGGTCCGGCCTGAATAGCTCGGCGGTGGAATGCGCTCGACGAAGCGGCAGCCCGTGCGGGCCAATTACGAATATATACCCAGCGGCGGGTCTCCGGGTGTGACGGACGAGGTGGAGTCCCTCTTCTGCCCGCTCGAGTTCCGATACGGCCGCGCACCGGTCCGCGAGCTCTTTTCGCGGGGGGCGCGATTGAATCGAGCGCTCCGCGTCGAGGCCGCGCTCGCGCTCTCGGAAGCGGACCTCGGCATGATTCCAACCGAGGCCGCCGAAGCGATCGATAAGGTGGCCAACGTCTCGCGGGTCTCGGTCCATCGAGTCGACGAGCTGGAACGTACCCTACGCCACGACGTCATGGCCGTCACCCGGGCCCTCGCGGAAGCGGCGGGTCCCGCCGGACGATGGGTCCACTTTGGTGCGACCAGCGCCGACATCACCGACACGGCTTTGGCCCTCGAACTCAAGGAGAGCGCCGCAATCCTGCGCGACGACCTTACGGGACTCGCGCGGGCTCTGGTCGACCTCGCCCGCAAGCATCGGGCCACGCCGGAGGTCGGCCGGACCCACGGCCAGCACGGCGTCCCCATCAGCTTCGGATACAAGATCGCGGTCGCGGCCGCGGAAGTGGCTCGGCATCGCGACCGGCTGGACCAACTGCTCCCACGGCTGGCCGTTGGAAAAATGGCGGGTGCGGTCGGCACCGGCGCGGGCTTCGGAGCTCACGCGGCGGAGGTCGAGGGCCGCGTGATGGGTCGACTCGGACTGAGCGCGGACGAGGCTCCGACGCAGATCGTGGGCCGGGACCGGATTGCGGAGTTCACGAATTTCTTGGCGCTGGTCGCCTCCACCGCCGAGCGGCTCTCCACCGAGGTTCGCAACCTCCAGCGCACCGAGATCGGCGAGGTCGCGGAGGCTTTCGACGAGGCGAATCAAGTAGGAAGTTCCACGATGGCCCAGAAGCGAAACCCGGTGGTCTCGGAGAATGTCACCAGTCTCGCTCGACTCGTCCGGGCTTTCGCGCTTCCCCCGCTCGAGAACATGGTCCAATGGCATGAGCGGGACCTCGCCAATTCGGCGAACGAGCGGATCGTTCTGCCGCACGCCGTGGTTCTCACCGACGACCTTCTGACGAAATTGACCGAAGTCTTCGAGGGCTTGCACGTCAATTCCGAGCGCATGGCCGCCGAACTCGCCCGCTCCGGAGGAGGTGCCATGACGGAGAACTTGATGCTCGCACTCACTTCGAAAGGACTGGCTCGCTCGGAAGCGCACGAACTCCTGCGGACACTCACGTCCGACGTGGCGCACGGCCCGGGTCTCGTCGAACGCGCGAAGGCGAACCCGTCCATCCGGTCTCATCTTTCTCCCTCGGAGATCGAAGGTCTTCTCGATCCGGCCAGCTACGTTCTCTCGGCGGCGACGAAGACCGACCGGATCGTCGCGGAGCTTCACCGCCGTCTCGCAAAATGACGGAACCCGCCTTCGCGTGGACGGCTTCGGTCACGGTGCGGTGCCGGAAACCCTCCGTGACGGACTGGCTCGAGCAAGCCCTCCGTCCCGAAGCGTCACGCGAAGTACCCCGAGCCCGGGCGGAACTCCATCGCACCCAGGAGGACACCCTCGAGCTCACGGTCTCAGCCCGCGATTCGGGGGCGATGCGAGCCGCTCTCAACACCTACTTGGGCTGGATCCACCTTTCGCTCGCGACGGCCCAAGCGGCCGACCGGTCGAGGTAAGGCGGCCGAGCCGAACCGACTTCCGAAGCGCTTATCTGAGACGGTCGGTCACCTCGGCCGTGGCACTACCGGCGAAGCTCCAAAACGACATCCGTCAGTTCCAGCGACTGCAGCAGGAGCTCGGAGCGATCCAGCAACAGCGCCTTCAAGTCGACCTAAAACTCCGCGAGGTGACCCACACCCTCGAGGAGCTCAAGACCCTGCCTGAGGACGCGGTGGTCTATCGCCCGATCGGGGGCCTACTCGTCCGGGCGAAGAATCGCAAGGAGGTCGAGGACCTCCTGACCGAGGAGAAGGAAACGGCCGAAGTTCGGCTGAAGGCGGTCGAGCGACAGGAAAATCACCTCAAGGAACGCTACACCTCGATGCAGCAGGACCTCACTCAGGCCCTCCAAGCCGCAGGCGTGGCGACGCAGAGCTCCACCGAACCCGAGAGCTAGGCCCGATTCAGACCCTTCGACGGACGAGCCGGTCCGATACTTCCCGGAGCAACGCTTTGCTCCGGGTCGGGATCGTTCGACTGCGTTCGACGCAGCGCACTGCGGCCCGGGTAAGCTCGTCGATCCGCTGTTCGGAATAGCCCAAACTACCCGTATCGCGAATCACGTTCCTCGCTCGTTCGACGTCCTCGGGCGCCGCCTGGGCGTTTCCGAGCACACGGGACAATCGGGACCGATCGGCCTCGGTTCCTTTCTCCCACGCCTTCACCACGAGGAGAGTCCGTTTCCCTTCGACGAGGTCGTTCGAGCTCTTCCCGGACTCGTCCGCATCGAAACCCGCTCCGAGGACGTCGTCCCGGAGTTGGAAGGCGATCCCGATGTTCGTACCGAATCTTTCGAGGTCGCGCAGCGAGCGGTCCGCTCGCCCTCCGAGGAGAGCTCCGATCTTGAGGGGGGAGACGACCGTGTAGATCGCCGACTTGTACCGGTGGACCGCCAGGACGTCCTCCTCGCGAACCGACCCCGGGTCGAGCACGCCGTTGCGAATGTCGAGGAGCTGTCCGAACGCGGTGAGCCGTGTCATACGCACGTATTCCTCGAGCGCGGCCAAACGTGCGCTCGAGGCAACTCGCGAGGAAAGCAAGGATTCGACCACGAACGGCTCTTCGACGTCCCCGAGGGTGATCCCGATTCCGACGCCATAATCCTCGCTCGAGCCCTCCCGACGTTCGCGTCGGTGGGTCTGCGCGGCGGCGCGGTGGACGGTCGGGCCGCCCCGGCGCTCTTCCGCGTGGTCGATGATGTCGTCGTGGATCAGCATCCAACTCTGGAAATGCTCGAGACCCGCGGCCGCGCGGAGGGCGGGGCGGGGGTTTCGCCCCGTGGCGAGATAGTGCCCGGCGAGGACGAGAATCGCTCGAAACCGCTTGCCGCCCCGCAAGGTGAACTCGCGGTTGACTTCGAGATACGGTCGGACCGCGTTGGGAGCGGAACGACTTGCTCGGCGGTAGGAAAGGTTCAGTTCGCCTTCGAGCGACGGCAGAAAGCGGTAGAGGGCGGCGAGGTCCACGGCAGGTGCATCTGGACATCCATGCTATTTAACGGACCGGGCGTTCGCCGACGCGATGGCGTCCGCTCCGTTCATCACGCTCTCGAGCGCGGTCGTAGAGGCAATGGGTCAGCGGCTGGATGCGGCCAAGCCGACCCCCGAAGGTCTTACGCTTCGGACGAGCGACGGATTCCTATACTCCTTCCTCGAAGACCCGAACACCGTCTCGCTCGAAACGATCCGCCAGCTGCTCGGCGACCAGGGCAGCGTGCTCGCCCGCCTGGTCGTCCTGACCCCGGGCCATCTCCCGCTCGCTTTCTCTCAGGAGATCGCCGGGCACGGCGGGACCACCGTCGAGGGAGCCCGATTCGCGGAGCTCGTTCGGCAGCTGGGACTGGAGACGTACCTGGGCGAGGAGCCTCGCCCCTTGCCCGCCAAGGAAATGCGCCGTCTCCTTCCGAGCGCCCAGCAGCTCGATGCGGTCGTCCACCGCGCCCGGTCGTGGCTCGACTGGGGCGTCCCGGCTCTCGCCCTGAGGTTTTATCGCCAGGCCTCCGACCTCAAGCCGGGTTTCATGCCGGCGAAGATCGGAATCGGCCGCTCCCTGCTCGGACTCGGCCTCCTCGACGACGCGGACCGGACGTTTGACGAGGTCCTCTCGATTCGACCGGAGGACGTCGACGCCCGCCTCGGAAAGGGCGCCGTCCTCGGAGCCCGAGCCCGGCCCAAGGACGAAGTGGCCGTGTATCGAAAACTCCTCGCCGAGGACCGGAACCGTAACGAAGTCCGGGCTCACCTACTCGCCGCCCTGATCGACCTCGGCGATTGGGGTGGGGCAAGAGCAGAGATCGAGGCGCTCCTCGCGAAAACTCCCGAGGAACCCCAGCTCCGTTTCCTGCATTCGATCGCGCTTTCACACACCGGAGAAAAAACGAAGGGCGAGGAGGAACGAATCGAAGCCCGCCGACTCGGCCTCGCGTACGATCGAGAGGTAGCCCTTTGCAAACATCTCGGAATTCCCGCTCCCGAGCCTCCCGCTCCGGCCGAAGAGACGGCACCCTCCCTCCCTGTCACGACGGTCAAGAAACGCCCTTCCCGTGCGAAGGCCCGCACCCCGACCCCGAAACAATCCACACCCAAGAAGACTCGTGCGCCCCCGCCCGCTCTTCCAACGAATTCGGGGGCGGAGAAGCGGCCGACCGTCCGCAAACGTAAGTAAGCCGGCTCCGACTCGCGCTCCATCGGAGGCTGGATGCGAGTCATCTCGGTGTTGCCGAGCGCGACCGAGATCGTTTGCGCTCTAGGCCACGGCTCGCAACTGGTCGGCCGGAGCTCGGAATGTGACTTTCCGCCCGAGGTCCAGAAGATTCCGATCGTCATGCGCCCCCGGACCTGGGACAGTGAACGACCCTCGCGAGAGATCGACGCTCGAGTGCGAGGGGCGCGTTCCCGCAACGAGAGTCTATACGAGCTGGATGTGGGTCTCCTCCAGCTTTTGGCCCCCGACCTCCTTCTGACCCAGGACCTCTGCGGAGTCTGCTCGGTCACGGAGGAAGAGGTCGCCGCCGCGTGCGAGAAGGCCGGCGTCCGTCCCCGCGTGGTCGCGCTCACGCCGACGAACCTCGGCCAGGTATGGGCGACCGTCGAAACGGTGGGTGACGCGCTCGGAGAGCGCGATCGGGGCCGGAGGCTGGCCCATTCGCTGAGAGAGCGCTCGCGAGCTGGGCCTCGGACCGGACGCAAGGTGGCGGTCGTTGAATGGCTCGACCCTCCGATTCTCGCGGGCCTCTGGACTCCCGACATTATCGAGGCCGCAGGAGGCGATCCGCTCGGGCCGAAAACGGCCGAACCCGGAGCTCGGACCAGCTGGGCCGAGCTCGCCCGCCAAGCGCCCGACCTTGTGGTCGTGAGTCCCTGCAGCTTCTCAGTGGAGCGCACGAACCGGGAGCTCGGGCAATCGGCCCTGCGGTCCGAAGTTCTCTCGGTCCGCCCGCCGTTGGGGACCTTCGTGGCCGACGAGGCCCACTTCAGTCGCCCGGGTCCGCGGCTCGCTGACGGAATCGAGCTCATCCGGGACCTGCTCCACGGCGACTCGCCTCGAGGACCCATGCCGGTCGAACGGATCGACCTCCTCCCGACGACGGTGGTCGGATGAGCGGGGGTCCGTACACGTACAGCGTTTGGACTCCCGCGGCTCCCCCGTTGGCCACGCACCCTACCTCACGCACCGAGCTCATCCACATCACGATCGCATTTCTTGTGCTGACGTTCGACCTCGTCATCATTCTGAGCGGCCGAGGCCTCTTGGTCGGTTCGACGGGTCTCTTCGCACCGATCTCGGTCTTCTTCGTCCTTCTGGCGGCGGCTGCCGCGCTCACGGGATTCATCGCTCACGAACTGGCGCACAAGCTCGTGGCCCGACGATTGGGATACTGGGCGGAGTTCCGGATGTGGCCGTTCGGACTATTCCTATCGGTACTCACGTCGCTGAGTGGATTCCTCTTTGCTGCGCCGGGGGCGACGATGGTGAACGGCATGGACCCGAGGGACCTTCGGGGATGGGGACAGACGGGCGTGGCGGGTCCGGTCTCGAACCTACTCTTTGCGACCGGCTTCTACCTGGCGTCGCTCGTGACCTTCCGGTACAATTCCCCCGCTGCGGGCGCGCTGCTCTTTCTCGCCCTGATCAACACGTTGTTCGCGACGTTCAATCTACTCCCACTGGGCCCCCTGGATGGGGCGAAGGTATTCCGATGGGGCGCGGGTCGGTGGGTCGCCGCCTTCGTCGGGTCCGCGGCATTTCTCGGCGTGAGCTACGCGGCGTTCTATTCCTACGGATCGCCGTTCCTAGCCTGGTGACGGCGCGCCCATGACCGTTCCCCGTGTCTTGGAGCTCGGACAGGGGCGACAACTGCTCGACCTCGATTTCCGGGACACCGAGGGACTGGTCGCCTCCTATCTTCTTCCCCAGGAGGGCGGGTGGACGCTCGTCGAAACCGGACCGTCCACCTGTCGGGAGGCGTTGCTTGCGGGGGTGGCACGGGCCGGAGTCTCCCCCGAAGAGGTGCGTCGAGTCTTCGTCACCCATATCCACCTCGACCACGCGGGGGGGATGGGGGCTCTCGTGGGGATGTTTCCGAACGCAACCTTCTACGCCCACGCCCTGGGGGTCCCTCACTTGGTCGACCCGACCCGACTCGTGGCCAGCGCGCGGCGCGCCTGGGGGGCGGCCTCCGACCGACTCTGGGGGACGATCGTCGCAGTGCCGGCCCCGAGGATCGTCTCCCTGGAGGGCGGGGAGCGGTTCCCCTTGGACCATGGAGAACTTCAGGTGCTCGCGACTCCCGGCCACGCGAAACATCACCTCGCGTTCTTCGATACGGCCCTTCGGGGTATCTTCACGGGGGACGGTGCGGGCGTCCGACTGGAGCATTCTTCCCACCTCCGACCGGCCGTCCCGCCCCCCGACCTGGACCTTGAGCAACTCTTCGCGAGCCTCGAAGTAATGCGGCAGACCGAGCCGAAACTCGTGCTCTTTAGTCACTTCGGCCCGAGTCCGGATGGCGCGGAGGACCTCCTCCGGTATCGGACCATCGTGGAGCAGTGGCGAGATGTCGCGCTCGTGGCTGCGCGGGAGAAAGCAGACGCCGACTTCATCACCGGTCGGTTGAAAGCGTACGACGCCGCGAGCGCCGCCGCTTCGGACCCGACCGACCGGGAATCGATCATCTCCGGCTACGAGCTCGCTGCGCAGGGCTTCCTCCGGTACTTCGAAACTCACGGACTCATCGGACGGGGTTCCGGTTGACCGAGCTCGACCCGTCCACCCGCCGGGCGGCGGCGATCACGCTCGTCCTCGCTCGAATGGTTTACGCGTTCAACTGGTACAACGTCGGAGCGGTTCTGCCCCTTCTCGGCCAGGGGCTCCACGCCAGCACCGGCCAGCTCGGAATCGTCCTCGGTGCTTTCCTCGTCGGGGCGGGCATCTTTCAGGTGCCCGCCGGACTCATCGCGATGCGTTGGGGGTATCGAAACACTTCTCTCCTCGCCCTCGTGCTGATGGGAGGTTTCTCGCTGGCTTCGGCGTTTTCCCCGAGTTGGATCATCTTGGCCGCGCTGCGATTCGGGGCCGGCGCGGGCGCGGCGTTCTTCTTCGCCCCCGCTCTCGGTCTTGTCTCCTCCTACTATGCGACCGGTTCGAGGGGGCCGGTCATCGGCATCTACAACTCCGGCTTCAGCATCGGCTCCGGTGTGGGCCTCTTCGCGGGCGCCCTGATCGGGTCGCTCGCGGGATGGCCGTGGGCGCTGGCGGTGGGAGGGGTCGGACTGCTCGCGGCGGCCGCGGGTGCGGGCGTTGCCCTGCCCCGGCTTCAATCCGAGGGTTCTCCCCCCGATTGGAGGGCCACGTGGAAGCGGGGTCGGCCTCTGCTGCTCTCCCGGAACCTGTGGGCGCTGGCCCTCGGACTGAGCGGGGTCTGGGCGGCATTCTACGCCGCGGCCCAGTACTTCGTACAATTCGCCTCCGCGGTCCACTCCGACTGGCCCATCGCGTTGGCCGCGGGGATCCCCACCGCCATGATCGTGACGGAGGTCGTCGGAGGACCAATCGGGGGTTGGTTTGCGGAGCGACGGGCCGACATGCGCCGGATCCTGCTCCTGTGGGGGCTCGCCACGGGCGTGGGCATACTGCTGATCCCGTTCTTGCCGCTGGCCGGGCTGTGGCCGCTGTTCGTCTTCCTCGGGTTCGCGGATGGTGTGATGTTCGCGGTCCTCTACCTGATTCCGACCTACCTCCCCGAGGGCCGGGGAGAGAACACCGCTCTCGCGATCGGCATCGTGAACTCAATCCAATTGTTCCTCGGCAGTCTGTTCGCCGTCCTCTTTGCGGTGATCGCCGGGAGCGCCGGTTACACGATCGCGTGGATCTTCGCGGCGGTACTCGCCGTGGGATTCCTGCCGATGCTGTTCTGGCTCGTCGTGCCGAGGTCGGGGGCGGACGACCCACCCCTCGGACGCTCCCTACCCTGACACCGCCGCGTCCGCCTCGACCAGCGTGACAAGGTTGGTCGGCCGCCCTTCCACCGGATATCCCGCGGTCAGGACGATCGGCCCACTCGCCGAGAGACCGGCGCCATCGATCAATTCGAGCGACCGCCGACGGAGCGACTGGAGGTCGCTGTGGTCGAGCGCCGGGAACGAGCGGACCCCCCGGACCAAGGCCAGGCGTCGGCGAACCGAGCCCGAGCTCGACAGGGCCAGTACCGGACACGTCGGCCGCAACGCCGCGATGAGCCGCGCCGTACGGCCCGAGTGGGTTGGCGTGACGATAGCTCGGGCGTGGACGTTCTCGGCGAGGTCGACCGCGGCCCGCGCCACCGAAAGCTCCGCCCCGGCAGACTCGCCGAGACGGATCATCTCCCGACCGGGTCGTGGGTCAAATTCTGCCTCGGTCGCCCGCGCGATGCGGTCGAGCCACCGGACGGCCTCGAAAGGGTACTGACCGACCGCACTCTCCTCGCTCAACATGACCGCGTCCGCCCCGTCGAGTACCGCGTTCGCGACGTCCGTCGCCTCCGCTCGGGTGGGGCGGGGCGAAGAGAGCATACTGAGGAGCATCTGGGTGGCCACGATCGAGAATCGTCCCGCGGCGTTGGCCTTGCGGACCAACATCTTTTGCTCGAGGGCCAGTCGCTCGAGGGGCACCTCGATTCCCAGGTCTCCTCGAGCCACCATGATCCCGTCAGTCACCCCGAGGATGCCATCGATGGAGCTGAGGGCTTCCGCCCGTTCGATTTTCGCGATGATCCCGACCGACCGTCCACCGGCTCGTGCGTCGAGCCACCGACGAGCCGCGAGGACGTCCTGTTCGTCCCGGACGAACGAAAGCGCGAGATAATCGAAACCCTCTCGCAGGGCCAGCGCGGCATCCGACCGGTCCTTGGGGCCGAACACCGAGGTGCGGAGATGCGCCCGAGGTAGGAATACGCCGGCGTGCGACCGGACGATCCCGCCGCTGACTACCTTCGTCTCGATCGACTTCGAGCCAGCACTCCGGACGACGAGCTCGACGTCGCCATCCCCCAGGAGGACGGGGTCGCCCGGTCGAGCGGCACGGCCGAAAGAGGGGATGTCCACGAACGTTCGATTCTCGTTTCCCGGAATCGGAATTTGGTCGAGGGTCCAACGCTGTCCCCGGGCCAAACGCAACGACCCACCGGCAATCTCTCCGATTCGGAGCTTTGGACCCTGTACATCGATCACGAGAGAGACCTCCCTTCGGGCGCGTCGACACGCTTGGTGAAGGCGGCGGAGCGTCGCGCGATGCTCCTCGTCCGTCCCGTGGGAGACGTTGATACGGAAACCGTCGGTCCCCGCCTCGAGAAGCTTGAAGAGACGGTCCGGGCGATCCGTCGCGGGGCCGACGGTAGCTAAGATCTTCGTCCGGCGCATCGGACCCCGATGGGAAGCCCCTGTAAAACAGTCCGGGGCATGCGAGGAATGCGCCGACTGTTCTTTTGTAGAGGAGGCCGGTGATTGACCCACAGCCCCGTGGTGTAGTGGCCAAGCATGCTGGCCTTTGGAGCCGGCGACAGCGGTTCGAATCCGCTCGGGGCTATCC
>Ga0209415_10008647_pt1 | contig 17633 bp, 17 predicted proteins | sample PeaSoiSIISIP2007_FD_187696 | JGI IMG/M metagenome (GOLD analysis project Ga0209415, IMG submission 187696) | Peat soil microbial communities from Weissenstadt, Germany - SII-SIP-2007 (SPAdes) (version 2) | ecosystem: Environmental > Terrestrial > Soil > Wetlands > Peat | place: Germany... | reverse complement strand
CTGACCTGATTTTTTCCCGCCCCACACGGCCGAGAGAACAACGGGATTGACCCTGGGTTGTTCTCGTGGAACAAGCTCGCGTTGCTCTGCCAAGGTCATTAACTGCAACTCCGGTCTTGCTTTCATAAGGTACGCAGCCCTCAATTTCTGGAATCCTAATGCACTCTGGTGTAAAGCATGTGATACGCCAGTTCCGCGAGGATGCCAAGTGGCTCATAACAAATGCGCCGGGCTCCGGTTGGGGCGGCACGAGACGTGACAAGATGTCCCCGGCAGAGTGTCGGCGGGACACTTTGTCGTCGAGCTCCGCGCCGGAAACGGGTTACCTTCGTCATCGACGGAACTGCCGCCACCAACGAGTTCCCTCCCTTGCTGTGCTAGTTTTTTCTTTGGCCCGACTCGGAATCAGGCGCGGCCGTAGAGTACTGGCGCTGGAAGTGTGTTCAGGGAGTCGGTGGGGGATGACTTGGAAGCAGGGGCGGCGGTTCAGCGCGAGATTCATGGCACTAAATTCATCGTCGCTAGCGGCTCGATGCAGCGCTTCATGGCCATGGTCGAGCGTGTGGCGGGGCACACCGAGACTGTCCTGATCACAGGCGAAACCGGCAGTGGCAAAGAACTTATTGCTTGCAGCATTCACGAATTTTCCTACCGCAACGGCAAACCCTGGATTGACATCAACTGCGCCGCCCTTCCGGAACACCTGGTCGAGAGCGAACTGTTCGGCTACGAAAAAGGCGCCTTCAGCGGCGCTGATACGTCCAAGCCGGGACTCTTCGAACTCGCGGACAAAGGAACGCTTTTTCTAGATGAAATCGGCGAGCTACCATCCCACATTCAAGTAAAGCTGCTGCGGGTGCTGGACGGGGCTGCTTACTACCGTCTGGGCGGCCATCGCAAGATCACTGTCGATGTGCGAATCGTCGCCGCGACCAATCAGGATCTCGAAGCAGCAGTGCGCGAAGGGCGTTTCCGCAAGGATCTGTTCCATCGTCTGAGCCAGTTTGAGCTGCGGGTTCCGCCGCTGCGCGAGCGGCCGGAAGATGTGGTAGCGCTGGCCGAGCATTTTCTGCGCTTGAAATCAGCGGAAATGAAGTTCAGCCCAGAGGCCTTGCGCGCGCTTCAGACTCACTCCTGGCCGGGCAACGTGCGCGAATTGCGGAATATAGTTGCCAAAGTCGCAATGGCATCGTCTGGCCCGGAGATCGGCGCGGCCGAGGTGCTTGCGGAATTTTCGGCCTCGGAACAACAAAAGAGCGATATCGCCTTACCCTCTGGCGACCTCCAGGACATGGAAAGACAGATGGTGATGAAAGCCCTGGAGAATACCGGCGGGCATCGTGCGAAGGCAGCTGAACAGCTTGGCATTTCGCGCAGAACCTTGACTCGGAAGCTCGGCGAATACAAAATCACCCCGGCCTTCGGCGACAAGAGCCGTGCGCTCGGAGCGCTCAGCCTGAAGCAGAAGAAGTTTTTCCGGGCCAAGGTGAAACTCCCGGTTGTGCTCAAAGACAGCCAGGGCCACGAAACCCAGGTCACTGCGGTGAACTTGAGCGTTGGGGGTATGGGCCTGGAGGGATTGCCGGATCCCCGCCGGTCGCAAGGTCTCATGGACATCAGATTTCTCCTGCCTGACGGCCAAACGCCTATCGAGGCCAAGGTTCAAATCGTGTGGGCGGATCTGGAGGGGCGGGCGGGGGCAACCTTCGTCGTCATCGAGCCCGCGGTTTATAAAGAACTGCAAGAGTGGACGAATCAGAGGATGAAAGAAGAGGGTTGGGAGCTGCCCTTGTAAGCGTATTCAATCTGCCAAACCGCTCCAAGCCGACTGTTCCTCAGCCTAATCCCGCCGTGTCTGCGATACAAATCTTGCCCAACCGCCCGGACGAGCGGGCTACGTGCACATCCCAATCTGCTGAACTGAGCCAATTTGGCCGCGCCGCGCGCTCGGGGACATTTTGTCCCTTGCGAGCCGCGGGCGGACTGCCGTAAGTCCTTACTGGACAACGTTTCAGGCTTCCTTGGGGTGGCTACAGGCTTGCAGCCAACAGCTCGTACTCCAGGCGCCCTTTTTGGGCGTCGGGAGCTGTGAACCTATATGGCAGTGATTAAGTCCGGATCGAGATTGCGTTATTTGATGCTAGCGTACCTGACATTGGGTGCAACGCTGGCCTTTGCCGGACCGCGGAGAATTTCCAAGGATCTGAAGAATCAATCCGCCGGACAGTGGGTCAACGTTATTGTCCAGTACCGGGTTCCGCCAAGCCAGGCGCATCTCGATAGAGCTGTTGCCAAGGGCGCAGTGCTTCAACTGAACTTACCCGTAATCAACGGAAGCGCTTTTGCGGTGAAGAGTAGCGCCCTGGCTGCGCTGGCGAAAGATCCGGATGTGGCTTACATTTCGCTCGACCGCGCCGTCTGGGCGACTGCAACGGTTACGGACTTCTACGACCAAGCTGTGGTGGCTCCTTACGCGTGGTCGAAAAATCTTAGTGGAAGTGGGATTGGGGTTGCAGTCATCGACAGTGGAATCAACGCCGGCAAGGATTTCACTCTTGCGAGCGGTACGGGTTCGCGCATCGTCTACAACCAGAGTTTTGTCGGCGGTCAGACGACCGCTAATGATTTGTACGGACACGGTACGCACGTCGCCGGCATCCTCGCCGGCAATGGCACGAACTCGCGCGGCACAAAGTTTCGCAAGACATTCATGGGCATCGCGGACAACGTGAACCTGATCAACTTGCGGGTTCTGGACCAGAACGGCGGCGGGCTGGACAGCTCCGTGATTGCGGCGATCCAGAGGGCCATCAGCCTGAAGAGCAAGTACAACATCCGCGTCATCAACCTTTCGCTTGGCCGACCGGTTTACGAAAGCTACAAGCTGGATCCACTTTGCCAGGCGGTCGAGGCGGCGTGGAAGGCAGGGATTGTCGTAGTGGTGGCGGCCGGCAATGAAGGACGCAACAATTCAGCTAGAACCGATGGATACGGCACCATCGCCGCGCCCGGGAACGATCCCTATGCGATCACTGTGGGCGCCATGAAACCGATGGGCACTTCGACCCGCGCCGATGATCTTATTGCCAGTTACAGTTCAAAAGGGCCGACCCTGTTCGACCACGTCGTGAAGCCGGACGTCGTCGCGCCCGGCAATCTTGTAATTTCTGTATTGGCCTCTTCAACTGCAACTTTGGTGAAGGCCGCGCCCGAGAACATCGTTGCGCTGAACTCTTACAGCACAACCGCCAAAGGCGCGTCTTCGTACTTCACGCTGAGCGGCACCAGCATGGCAACTCCAGTAGTGAGCGGAGCCGTGGCACTGCTGCTGCAGAAGAACGGGTCGCTCACCCCCGACCAGGTCAAAGCGCGACTGATGAAGAGCGCATACAAAACTTTCCCGCGGTACAGCACCGCGAAGGATCCGACTACGGGCAAGACCTACACCAGCCAATACGACATCTTCACCGTGGGCGCTGGATATTTGGACATCCAAGCGGCTTTGTCGAGCACCGACCTGGCCCCGGCGGCATTCGGGAGCGCGAAGTCCCCGTCGGTGGCGAGGGATAAGAGTAAGAATGTGTACCTGGTGACTGGTTCCTCCATACTCTGGGGCGGCTCGGTCACTTGGGGAACTTCGGTAGTCTGGGGCACTTCGGTGCTCTGGGGTACGAGCGTGGCAGGCGAGTCCATCCTGTGGGGATCTTCGGCGCCGTGGGGTTCGAGTGTTGACGGCGGCTACAGCGTCCTGTGGGGTACTTCCATTATCTGGGGTACTTCGGACGAGAACGTTACGGAAGCCATTCCGATTGAAATTGAAGGCGAAGAGTAGAACTTCGCCTAACGCTCTGCGGAGTCAATAGAATCCAACATCTCTAACTCTCCAAATAGCGCAACTTTGCGTTACTTAAGTTTTCCTAGTTCGCCGCAAGTGGTTGCCCTCACGTGAGTTAGCTGATATCACTAGCTTTAGCTCAGCAGTTTGGGAGTTCCTGCTCGGACACTTGTGTGCGGCAAGGGCTGGGCTGTCGCAGAGGATATCAACACGCTATCCGCATTGCCAAAACTCGCAGCCAAGATTCTGATCACCGTGCTGCTTGGCGGTTTTCTCGGGGCGACCCTGGTTCGGCTTGCGCCCGGCTTCGGCGTAGACGAGGAAGAACTGGACGCACGGCTTAGCGCGCAGAGCGTTCAGGCTCTCCGAGAAACGCACGCTAGTGACGCCAATCTTTTCGTTTTCTATTTTCGTTATCTGAATCGCCTGTTGCACGGCGACCTGGGAAATTCGCGGACGCTGCAACGTCCGGTTCTGCAACTTGTCGCCGAGCGTTTGCCTGAGACTTTGAAGTCAGTCGCTCTCGGCCTGGCTCTGGGATGGAGTGCTGGGTTCCTGCTGGCGGTCGCGATCGTAATGTCGAGAGCTTGGTTTCTCGATCTGTTGGGCAGTTTGCTGGTCGGCGTTTTGCTATGCCTCCCTGCGGCTGTGCTCGCGCTGCTCTTTGTGCTGGCGCAGGCGCCTGCGCGCTTGCTGCTCGGACTGGTTGTCTTCCCCAAGATCTTTCGCTATTCGCGGAACCTGCTGGCGCGGAGTTCGGCCTTGCCCCACGTGTTGACCGCACGCGCAAAAGGCCTGGGCAACATGCGCGTACTGGTCTGGCACATTCTGCCGACTGCCGCGCCGCAGCTTCTGGCGCTTCTTGGAGTCACGGTGAGTGTCGCTTTCACCGCGGCGATTCCCATGGAAGCATTGTGCGACCTACCGGGGATTGGCCAACTGGCCTGGAAAGCGGCTCTGGGACGCGACGTCGCTTTGCTGGTGAATCTGACCATGATCGTCACCTTAGTCACTTTAGTCGCCAACTCTGCTTCCGACCTGATGGGCAGAACTTTTCGTACGAGTGAAGCATGAAGTGGGCGCGCACAACGGCGATTGTTTTTCTTCTGGCAGTTTCTTCCGCATGCCTGCTCGCGAACGTGATCGCACCGGCATCGTACGCGTACCAATTCCGCGAGGAACCCAATGCCGCGCCTTCCCGGCATCACCTTTTGGGCACCGACGATTTAGGCCGGGACCGCTTTTCGCGCGTGCTCTACGGCACGCGGGTGTCGCTGCTGCTGGCGCCGGCCGCGGCTTTGCTATCTAGTTTGTTAGCGGCTTTCATTGGCGGCATTGCGGGATTTTCAGGCGGCTGGGTCGAGCGGTTTGTAATGGCGGGCACGGATCTTTTTCTGTCGCTGCCGTGGCTTTTTTTGCTGATCACGGTTCGCGCACTTTTGCCTCTCAACGTTTCTCCGATTCTTTCAGTCTTGATCACCTTTGCGATGCTGGGTTGTCTGGGCTGGGCGGGCGCGGCTCGCATCATCTGCGCCGACGCACGGTCGTTAGCGCAATCGGATTTCATTCTGCTGGCGCGAGCTTCGGGCAGCAATGGGTTTCGCCTGCTGTGGCGTCATCTTGTGCCCAATCTGAAGCCCGTGCTCTATGCGCAGTTCTGGATTTCCGTTCCCGTTTTTATTTTGACTGAAGCCAATCTTGGAATTCTTGGCTTGGGAGTCGCGGAACCAATGCCTTCGTGGGGCAGCCTGCTGCGGGAGCTCGAAAGCTTTTCGACTGCCTCTGGCCAGTCCTGGCAGGTCGTTCCACTCATCCTGTTCATTCTCGTAGTAAGCAGCTTTCATCTCGTTCTGACTAAAGAGGAGTTGCCGGTATGAAAAAGATTCTTGCGGTTCTAGTTCTGTTAACCCTCATCACTTTCGGTTCAAATCGTGTGCTGGCGCAGTCCGGTGGCGAATTACATTTCTGCTTGCGATCGGAGCCTAAGACTTTCAACCCGCTGCTGGCGGCGGATGACGCCTCGGAAACCATCCGCTACATGACCGGAGGCGTGCTGGTGCGCGTGAACCGGCTTACGCAGGATCTCGAGCCGGAGCTGGCAACCTCGTGGAAGATTACAAACGGCGGAAAGACCATCACTTTCCAACTCCGCGATGGCCTGCGCTTCTCGGATGGAACGGCATTTTCCGCGGACGATGTGGCCTTCACCATGCAGCAGCTCATGGATCCCGCCCTGCACTCGCCGACCGGCGATGCGTTCCGGTCTTCAGAAGGCAAGGTGGAAACCGAGGTTCTGCCCAAGAACCGTGTTCGCATTACTTTCCCCGCGCCCATCGCCGGCCTCGACAGACTTTTCGATCAGGTCGCGATTATGTCCGCAAAGTCGCCACAAAAAGAGATGGCCGTGCTGGGGCCTTACTACGTTGGAGAGAACAAAGCGGGATCGTATCTGATCTTGAAACGCAATCCGAACTACTGGGAGAAAGATCCTGCCGGACGTCCTCTGCCCTACATCGAATCAGTCCGGCTTGATATTCAGTCGAACCGCGACATTGAGATGTTGCGCTTGACGCGGGGAGAAATTCATTTCATCAACTCGCTTGATGCCGAGTATTTCGACAAGGTAGTCGCCCAGGATCCATCCATGGCGCACGATGCCGGCGCCTCTCTGGATTCCGAGGAGATGTGGTTCAATCAAGTTGCTACTTCTCCGCTGCCGTCGTACAAGAAAGCTTGGTTCATTTCGACGAACTTCCGGCGCGCGGTTTCTGAAGCCATCAACCGCGAAGACCTGGCCCGGATCGTCTTCCGCGGACATGCGCGTCCTGCGGTTGGGCCAGTTTCTCCAGCCAATAAATTCTGGTTCAACGCCAAGCTGCAAGCGCACCCCTTCGACCAGAAATCCGCATTGCAACGCCTGACCCAGGATGGATTCCATCTTCAGGATGGCGCCCTGCATGATCGTGACGGACACGCGGTCGAGTTCTCCGTCATCACCAATGCCGGAAACAAGTACCGCGAACGAATGGCGACGATGATTCAGCAGGATCTGTCCGGCATCGGAATCAAGCTGAATGTAGTCACACTGGATTTCCCGTCGTTGATCGAGCGCATCACCCACACCTTCGACTACGAGGCTTGCCTGCTGGGCCTGGTGAACGATGAACTTGATCCCAACGCGCAGATGACCGTGTGGCTCAGCTCCGCCGACAGCCATCAATGGAACCCCAGCCAGAAGACTCCAGCGACCGCGTGGGAAGCGGAAATCGATAAGCTGATGCGGGCACAGGCCTCCACTCTGGATCCGAAAAAGCGCAAAGAAGACTTCGACAAAGTGCAGGAAATCGCCTGGCAGCAGGAACCGTTTATTTATCTCGTGAACAAGAACGCACTGTCAGCGGTGTCGCCGGCCGTACACAACGCGCATCCAGTGGTACTGCGGCCGCAGGTTTACTGGAACATTGATCAGCTTTCGCTGACCAGCGAGGTCGCCAGGAATCGCTGATGGACGCGCCGCCGCTGCTGTCACTGCGACTCTCGGTCGACTATCCCGGGAAACCTGGGGTGTTGCGCAACCTTTCGCTGGAACTCAGCGCGCGGGAAATCCTTGGCTTGGTTGGCCAGAGTGGCTGCGGCAAAAGCACGCTGGCGCTGGCCATCTTGAAACTTCTTTATTTGAAGCGAGGCCGGGCTCAGGGTTCAATCCACTTCAAGGGCCGCGACCTGATGGTCATGAGCGAACGGGAAGTTCGATCGCTTCGCGGTAAAGAAATCGGCCTCATCCTGCAGAGTCCCATGTCTTCGCTGAATCCTGCTCTCCGCATCGGAACGCAACTGGAAGAAGCATGGAAAGTGCACCGGAATGGCTCGCGAGATGAGTGCCGGGAGGCGCTGCGAGGATCTCTGGAGAATGTGAGCCTGCCCGGGGATCCCGATTTCCTGCGACGATATCCGTCGCAACTAAGCGTGGGCCAGGCGCAGCGCGTTCTGATTGCGATGGCTGTTTTGCATCGTCCCGCGCTGCTGATTGCAGATGAACCTACGAGCGCTCTCGACCTGATTACCCAAGCAGAAATCCTTCAGCTGTTTGCCAGCCTCAGCGCCAAGTTCGGCATCAGCGTTCTCTATATTTCCCACGATCTGCTGTCGGTGGCGACCATCGCGCATCGGATGGCAGTAATGGATAAGGGCGAAATTGTGGAGTGTGGCAAAACGGCAGAGTTGTTCCAGAACCCCACGCATCCATATACTCGCCAACTGATTCGAGCTCTGCCGGTGGTGCCGCGGCTTGCGGCTGCGAATGCCGGCGGGCATTAAGCGAACGATCACTGGCCGGCTTTGGCAGGCATCGCTGCAGGCACGGCAATTTCCACAGAGTCGGGAGTAGTCCAGGTGGCCTTCCCGTTCTCCAGTTCGAGGCGGTTCATCGTGATTTTCATCTTGCCGCGATCAACCTCAACCAACAGGTAGTGATAATTCACGGCCTTACCAAATAAGGGATCATCGGGCTTTCGCTCGATCAGGTAAGGATGGGCCCCTCCGCCGCCAGAGACGAAATACGTGACGCCACCGTGGTCATAACGTTCATAGTTGTGGACGTGCCCCGCGAAGACTACAAAACGCGCGCGGGTGTGTGATTGCCGTTCCTCCAGCATCTGGGCGAGCGCCTGTTCCGGGTGGCGAGCCGAGTGCCCGCCACCAAGAAGCATGTCCTTGGAATTCGTGTAGGGCGGGTGATGGAGAACGATGTACACGAAATCCACATCTGCCGGCAGCGTGTCCAGTTCATGGATTAGCCATTGACCCTGGGGTCCGGAGGTCTCATCGAGTGAGCTATCGAGCATCAGCAGCAGCGTACTTGCGGCACGCACCGAATAGTAACGATTGTTCTGCAAATACAGGAAGTGCTTGAAGTAGTTCGCAAGCGCGATCTTTTCGTCACCATAGAACTCGTGGTTCCCCAACGCCGGATAGATGGGAATTTTTCCTTCAGACCAAACTGCGGTCTCCTTGTCCCAGACTTTCCAGTCATCGGCGTTCCCGCCGTGATAGACCATATCGCCGCTGATGGAAATGAATGCGGGATGAACGTCGGCAAGGGCTTGCACCAACGCCCGGCGGGCAGAAGGATTCGAGGCGTCGGTGTCTTTGGGATCGGTGAATCGGATGTCGCCGTAGGCAACGAAACGAAACGGCAGGTTGATTTGTGGCTGAAGCTCTACGGGCTGGGTTTGAGCTAATGCTGCGGCAGCCGCCCCAGCGAACAAGAAAAACTGCGCAAGAATTCTTCGGAATGTCATGGATGAATTCGTTCCCTAATGTTGGCGCGAGCGTTCTCGCTCGTGCTTCAGCGTTTTGCGGCAGCCGAAGTTCTTATCATCGAAACTTGATCTATCTGGTCTCGCACGGGCGATGACGCCCACATTAGTCTCAGCTGTCTTCGCCCACCTTGAGCACGGCGAGAAACGCCTCCTGCGGAATGTCGACACGCCCGATGCGCTTCATGCGCTTTTTGCCTTCTTTCTGTTTTTCCAGCAGCTTGCGTTTGCGCGTGATGTCGCCACCGTAGCACTTGGCGAGTACATTCTTGCGAATGGCATGAACGGTTTCACGAGCAATGATTTTGGCTCCGATCGAAGCCTGGATCGCCACTTCGAACATTTGCCGTGGAATTAACTCACGCATTTTCGAAACCAGCGCCTTGCCGCGTTCATAAGCGAAATCGCGGTGCACGACGATGGAAAGTGCATCCACCGGCTCGCCCGCGACCAGAATATCCATTTTCACCATGGGCGATTCCCAGTAGTCGGCCAGATGGTAATCGAGCGACGCATATCCGCGGGAGACGGACTTTAGACGATCGTAAAAGTCCAGCACGATTTCGTTGAGCGGCAGTTCGTAATGCAGCATGACACGCGAGGAACTGACATACTCGAACGTTTTCTGCCTGCCTCGCTTCTCTTCCACCAGCTTCAAAATGCCGCCGACATATTCTTCGTTGGTCAGGATCGTAGCGAGAATCACGGGTTCTTCGATTTTGGCGATCTCGCTCGGCGGCAGCCATCGCGAGGGATTATCCACCTCGACCATTTCGCCGTTGGTCTTGTAAATTTTGTAACGCACGCCCGGCGCGGTCGTGATCAACTCCAGATTGAATTCGCGCTCCAGGCGCTCCTGAATGATTTCCATGTGCAACAGGCCGAGGAAACCGCAGCGGAATCCGAAGCCGAGCGCGACCGAACTTTCCGGCTCAAAGAAAAATGACGAATCGTTCAAGCGCAGCTTTTCAAGGGCTTCGCGAAGCTGCGTGTGCTCATGCGCATCTACGGTATAGAGTCCGGCGAAGACCATGGGCTTGATTTCTTCAAATCCGGGCAGAGGCTCGATGGCAGGATTGTTTTCTTCAGTAATCGTGTCGCCAATTTTTGTGTCCGCGACGTTCTTGATGTTCGCGATCAGGAAACCGACTTCGCCAGCACGAAGTTCGTCGATCTCCACTGGTTTGGGAGTCAACACGCCCAGCGTTTCCACGTCGAGAACGCGTCCATTCCACATCAGCCGGATCTTTTGTCCTTTGCGAAGTGTGCCTTGAAACACGCGCGTCAGCACAATCACGCCCCGGTACGGATCGAACCAGGAGTCGAAGATCAGCGCCTGCAGCCGCTTTTCGGGATCTCCCTTGGGCGGCGGAACGCGTTTGACAATTGCTTCTAAAACATCCGGCACACCCTGGCCGGTCTTGGCGCTAATCAGAACAGCGTCGGTTGCATCCAGGCCCACGGCGCCTTCGATCATCTCCTTGGTGCGCGGAATATCGGCGCTGGGCAAGTCAATTTTGTTGATGACTGGAATGATCTCGAGACCGTGATTGATGGCCAGGTAAGCGTTCGCCAGCGTTTGCGCTTCGACGCCCTGGGAGGCATCCACGATCAGCAGCGCGCCTTCGCAAGATGCCAGCGCACGCGAGACTTCGTAGGAAAAATCCACGTGGCCGGGCGTGTCAATCAGATTGAGTTGGTAGGTGTGACCGTCCTGCGCCTGATACATCATGCGCACAGCGTGAGCTTTGATGGTGATGCCGCGCTCCCGTTCGAGATCCATGGAGTCGAGCACCTGGGCCTGCATTTCGCGGGCAGTGAGTGAGCCGGTCAACTCCAGCAACCGGTCGGCGAGCGTGGATTTTCCATGGTCAATGTGCGCGATAATGGCAAAATTGCGAAGAAACGCGGCGTCCATGGCTGCAGGGGTCAACGCTTGATTCTAACAGGCGTTGCGCAGGCGCTTCGGTTGCCGGACGATGGCCTCACGCAAAACCTGCTTTCGTCTGACAGAGTAAAATGCACTTATGCGTTACCTGGTTAGAGCGCGAGTGAAATCCGGCTGCGAACAGACTCTTCTGAAGGCAATCGAAGACGGCACCCTGGGGCAGGGTTCGGTCGCAGAGGGCGAGTATTTGCGCAACATGCAGCAGGCGCGGCTTTGCTCGGCCGAAACCGCCCGCTGGGTGGAGGTCTGCTATTGCCCGACTCCCTTGCAGGAAGAACGAGATTATTGGGAGCAGTACTTTGAGTTGACGCAAGTACAGGACGCGCACGATCGAAAGAAGTGTCGCGACGAAAACGGGTCTGAAGCGTGGGCTTGCGGCGGGTGTGACTGCACCGAGCGGTTGGAGCGGAAACTGGAAGCGTCGGGAAAACCGTTTCTCGAATCACTCCGCCACGAATTGATCAACTTACCCTCGCCAGGGGAAAAACGCTGATACCTTCGTCATGGTCCGCTCCTTTCACTGCCATCGATCACGTACAACTCGCCATGCCCATGGGTAAGGAGGACACAGCTCGGCGCTTCTATCGTGATCTGATGGGCATGAATGAGGTTCCCAAACCTCCGGAACTCGCAAAACGAGGCGGATGCTGGTTCGAGAGCGGCGCTGTGCAGATTCACCTAGGTGTTGAGAAAGAATTTCGCCCAGCAATGAAGGCCCACCCTGCCTTGCGCTGTAACAACTATCCGGCCTTGATCGCACAACTGCGGCGAGCCGGCATCGAGGTGAATGAAGCCAGCGATATTCCTGGCGTCCGCCGCTGCCACATTCACGATCCCTTTGGAAATCGTATTGAGCTAATCGGCTAGAATCAGACTCGATGCTGGTCCTTGCCTCTGCGTCACCACGCCGCCAGGAGCTTCTGCGTAACGCGGGCATCCCGTTCGTAGTGCAGCCGACTGACATTCCTGAGATACCGCAACCAGGAGAAGGGCCGCGCGCGTTCGCCGAACGCATGGCGCGGGAAAAAGCTTTGGCGGTTTTTCGCCTGCGGCCGGATGACGTCGTCCTCGGCGCGGACACGATCGTCATCGTGGACGCACAGATCCTGGGCAAGCCCCGCGACACCGCCGATGCCGCCCGCATGTTGCGTTTGTTGTCGGACCGCCAGCATCAAGTGCTGACTGCAGTTTGTCTGGTCGGGCAACTGAAAACTGGGAACCGGAAACTGGAAACTGGTTTTGAAGACTTCCAATCGGAAACGACGCTCGTCACAATGAATGCCATCAGCGACGAAGAGATTCTCTCTTACATTTCAACCGGCGAACCCTTGGATAAGGCCGGAGCTTACGCGATCCAGGGCAGAGCTTCGCGCTGGGTGTCACGCATCGAGGGAGACTACTTCAATGTGGTGGGATTACCGGTTTCGCTGGTTTACAAAATGGTGCAGGAGCGCGGAGTGCATTAGAACCAGACGTAGCGAGCTACATGTCTGCAGTTGGTGAAGTTTATGGCTTCTTGTCTTTTTCCTCTTCGCCTTCCTTCATCGCTGACTTGAAATTCTTGATGCCTTCACCCAATCCCTTTCCCAGATCCGCCAACTTGCTGGGGCCGAAGAGCAGGAGCGCGATGGCCAGGATCAGCAGAATCTCAGGCAAACCCAATTTGCCGCCCATGGTGAATCCTCCTTGCGGGGCTTGCCAGGTTCTCAGCGAAGACGTTGAAAAATTACGCCAACACCCCTATTTCAAAGTCTAGGCTTCCCATCCTAGGTAGTCAAAGTTTGACTGCATCCGCAGGCTATTTGGCTCCGATGCCCTTCAATGTGTAAAGCACACCGTTGAGCGAGCTGTCGTAACCGGCGCACCACACCTGGAATTTGGTGCCCACCGGCTTGCTGTCGCAGGCATCCATTTCTGCGCCTGTATTTACATCGACCGACCAGGTCTGGCCACCGTTGTGACTGAAGTAAATGCCACCGACACCGGAATAAACGTTGCCGCCCGCCGCCCAGCCAACCTTCGGCGCAACAAACAGAATTTCACGGATTGGCCAAGGATCGTCCAGTGTGCGACCGCTCCACGTCTTTCCGCCGTCTGCGGTGCGGTGCACCCAGCCCTCCACATTCGGTGAAATCTCGCCGCCGCCCACCCATCCCGACTTATTGTTGGCAAAAAACACTGGGCCATCGAAAACCGAGTCGACGGGCGGACCGCAAGTCCACACCGCTCCAGCGTCGGTGCTATCGCAGTAATTGACTCCCGAAGCGCGGGCGTGCAAGTTGGACAGCAGGCTAAATTCAAGACCGAACCAGCCGCCGTCGGGGTTCGATACTACGGTCGTCCAGTCCGCTGCAGTTGCACCGCCGTTAGTGGTGTACTGGGCAGTGTTCGTAGCGCCGTCAACCAGGTCCATAATCAGGCCGTCATTGTGGTTCGCGAAACGGGCGCGCTGCACCGATCCGGTCGACGTCAGAACAATATCATTCGTCCATGTAGCGCCTCCGTCGTGGCTCCAGCGGATGATGCCTTCGAATGTCGACGAATCGTAAAAACCAGAAATGATCACGTCTTTGGTATTGAAGGCGTGCACGCCGTACCAATACCAGGGGAAACTCAAGTTCAGGACTTCCGTCCAATGGGCACCGCCATCCGTTGTTTTCCAGACCTGACCGGCTTCGGCAGCGGCGTAGCCAATCTTCGCGGTGGGAAAAGAAATGTCGTGGATGACTGCGCTGGGCAGAGTCGCCTGCAGTTTCCAGGGGTTGGCTTTGGGTCCGACGATGCCGGGAGTCCGACTGCCGTTAACGTGCGCCGGGCGGTCAGCGGCCATCTCGCGGCCGGAACCTTGCACCGGCATTCTGCCAGCAACGTGCCGCACAGTCCTGTTATCCATCTGCGCGGATGCAGCCGGCATGATGCAAGCCGCCACCGCGACCACCGCAATCAGGAAATCAAACCGCCGGGAACTCTTCATCACTGGGATACCTCTGGGCCGGAAAACCGCGCCGGGAGAGGATTTTAGCACGACCAGCACTTACACACTCGCGATCAATTCGGCCAGCAGCGCTGCCCGTTTAGGCAACTCGGAGAGCTGAATCGACTCGTGGATCGCGTGTGCACCTTCGCCCACTCCACCCAATCCATCCAATGTCGGAATGCCGAGTCCGGCCGTGAAATTCCCGTCTGATCCGCCGCCTACGGAGGCTTCCTCCAGTTTCCAGCCTAGCTGCTTAGCGATCTCCGCAGCTTTCTTGTAAAGCGCAACCACGCCTGGGGTCCGCTCCATCGGCGGACGATTCATTCCGCCACTGATCTCGAGCTTGCACTTGCGATTAAAAGGCTTTAGCGAACGCAACCTGCGATTGATGCCCGCGGCATCTTGTTTGCGAGCGACCCGTACGTCGAGAACCGCGCTGGCCTCAGCCGGGATGACGTTTACCCGCGTGCCACCCTGCACCGTTCCCGCGTTAAGTGTCAGGCCACGTTTCAGGTCGATCAGCTTCGACATCGCTATGATCTGCTTCGCCAATTCGAGAATCGCGCTCTGACCTTTTTCAAAATCGAGCCCTGAATGCGCCGCCTTGCCCGTGACTTTCAGAACGTATTCTCCAATGCCTTTGCGAGCGGTTTTTACCGCGCCCTTTGGTCCATGAGAAGGTTCCAGTACCAGCACGGCAGCGGATTTCCTCGCCAGATTCTCCGTAATCAGCCGCGAAGTATCGCTGCCCACTTCTTCATCCGAAACCAGCAACACGGTGACTGGCCGAGGCAGGCTGTCTTCGTGCCACGCTCGCAGCGCTTCGATGGCGTGCAGCATGAGTGCGATTCCTGATTTCATGTCGAAACTCCCCGGCCCCGACAAGCGTCCGTCGGTCACGCGGCAAGGCATAGTCGCCAGCGTGCCCAGCGGGTACACCGTGTCCAGGTGTCCCAGCAGTAGGACCGGCTTGCCGCCGCTAGCGCCGGCGAAATCCACCTGCAAGTGATCGCCAAAGTTCTGCACGCGATGAAACTTCGCGTGGCCGCCAAGTCCCTCAAACCTGCCGGCAAGCAGCGCTCCCAGCCTATCCACGGCCGGTTTGTTGTCGCTGGGCGACTCCGTCTCCACCAGTTGCCGGATGGTCTGGACCATCTGATCTTGGCGTTCCTGAAAGTATCCCAACCGCTTGGCAACTTCGCCTGGGATGGCCGGCTCGCTGCGTCTTCTCAAGGGTTTCTTAGGCATGCAATCCTTCTCTGTCCTTTTCTGGGAGGGTTTGGCGGCGCGGGGTACAGTATAATCTTCGCTTCCATCTTGACGAGAATCTGAATGACCGATACTGCCCAGTTCGCGCCCGAGGATCCCGAACCGGCCAAGATTACGCTGGATATCAACGAAATCCAGCGCATCCTGCCGCACCGTTTTCCGTTCCTGCTGATCGACCGCGTCGTCGATCTCGATCGCAGGAAACGGATCGTGGCCATCAAGAACGTCACCATCAACGAGCCGTTCTTCGCCGGACACTTTCCCGGCCTTCCCGTGATGCCGGGTGTCCTTATCGTGGAGGCCATGGCCCAGGCTGGCGGAGTCCTCCTATTTACCGAAGTGGAGGACCGCGACAGCAAGCTAGTGCTGTTCACCGGAATTGAACGAGCGAAGTTCCGGCGTCCCGTGGTTCCCGGCGATCAATTGCGGATCGAAGTCGAGGTGCGGGTGTGGCGCGGCAATGCGGGGCGCATGGAGGGAAAGGCCTACGTAGGCGACAAGCTTGCCGCTGAAGCGCTCATTAGCTGCAGGCTGGTCGATCGGGTGCGAGCTGAAAAGAAACCGTCGCAGGAAGCGATTGGGACCTAGCGTCATGGTTGGCGGAAGATGAAAATCCATCCCACAGCCATCGTTAATCCGAGCGCCAAGGTTCATCCCAGTTCCAAGATCGGTCCTTACTGTGTCATTGGGCCCGCAGTCGAACTGGGAGAAGGCTGCGATCTGGTTTCGCACGTAACCATCGAAGGACCCACGAAAATCGGCGACCATAACCACTTCTTCCCATTTTGCTCGATTGGCATGGCGCCGCAGGATCTGACCTACGCCGGCGAGCCTACGCGCCTGGAAATCGGCGACCACAACCAGATTCGCGAGTTCGTAACTATCAATCGCGGCACGGTAAAAGGCGGAGGGCTGACCCGCGTGGGCAGCCACGTCCTGATCATGGCTTACACTCACGTCGCCCATGATTGTGCCATCGGCGACCACGTCATTCTGGCCAATGCGGCGACTCTCGGTGGCCACGTCACAGTCGAGGAGTGGGCCCAAGTCGGCGCGCTCTGTCCGGTGCACCATTTCGTTCGTATTGGCGCGCACTCGTTTATCGGCGGCGGGACAACTATCACCCGCGATGTTCTTCCCTTTTCCAAAACCTCTGCGTCCCGCGATACTCGCGCCTATGGGCTGAATGCAGTTGGACTGGAGCGCCGCGGTTTCAGCAAAGAACGGATTCGCAAGATTCATCATGCCTACAAAGTCCTGCTGGCATCGAAGCTCAACACTTCACAGGCACTGGAGAAGTTGAAGTCGGAACCGGACAGTGGAGAAGACGTGGATATGCTGATCAAGTTCATAGAACAATCAGAACGGGGGGTGATCAAGTAGCACTCAGCTGTCTTCCGCATTGCTCCGGATGATTTTCATTTACACTGACGGGCGATGTCTGACCGGAAAGAAAAACTCGGTCTGATCGCCGGCAATGGCCGCTTTCCATTTCTGGTGCTTGATGCCGCACGCGCACAGGGCTATGAACTCGTCGTGGTCGCCATCAAGGAAGAAGCCTTCCCCGAAATTGAATCCCACGGCGCAACGGCCGTTCATTGGCTTTCGCTGGGAGAACTTTCCAGGCTGATTGAGACTTTCAAACGCGAGGGAGTGCAGCGTGCGATTATGGCGGGGCAGGTAAAGCACAAGCAGATTTTCTCCAGCATCCGACCGGATTGGCGTTTGGCCAAGCTTCTCCTCTCGTTGGGAACTCGCAACACGGATTCTCTGCTCGGAGCTGTCGCGAAAGTTCTGGCGGACGAAGGCATCACTCTGGAAAACTCGACTTCATTTCTCGAACCGCTGCTGGCCAACGCCGGCGTGCTCACAAAACGCGCGCCCTCGGAACAGGAAAAGAAGAACGTCGCTTATGGACGCGCAGTTGCCCTCAATCTGGCGCAATACGATATTGGCCAAACCGTGGTCGTCGCGGAAAATGCTTGCGTTGCGGTCGAAGCCATGGAAGGCACCGATGAGACCATCGAACGCGCTGGCCAGATCATGGCCTCGCTCGAATCCGATCATTCCACGTTGAGCCGTGCGTTGACCGTCATCAAGGTCGCCAAGCCGAATCAAGATATGCGTTTCGATGTGCCCGTCGTTGGAGTGAAAACGATCGAAGTGATGAGGAAAGCAGGAGCCTCGTGCCTGGCATTGGACGCTGGCAAATGCCTGCTGCTCGACGGCAACGCGGTCATCACTGCGGCCGATGCGGCCGAGATCACAATTGTGGCAGACTAAGCC
>Ga0209415_10008646_pt1 | contig 17634 bp, 13 predicted proteins | sample PeaSoiSIISIP2007_FD_187696 | JGI IMG/M metagenome (GOLD analysis project Ga0209415, IMG submission 187696) | Peat soil microbial communities from Weissenstadt, Germany - SII-SIP-2007 (SPAdes) (version 2) | ecosystem: Environmental > Terrestrial > Soil > Wetlands > Peat | place: Germany... | reverse complement strand
TCGGCGTACGCGGGGCCGCGCCTGCTCGCGGTGGCCGACGGGATGGGCGGCCACGCGGCCGGCGAGGTGGCCAGCGCGCTGACCATCGCGTCCATGGCGGAGCTGGACTCCGAACGGTCCGGCGGCGACATGCTGAAGGCGCTCGCGATGGCGGTCGCCACGGCCAACGCGCGGCTGCAGGAGAAGATCATCTCCAACCCGGCCGTCGAGGGCATGGGCACCACGCTGACCGCGCTGCTCTGGTCGAACGGCCACGCGGGCGTCTGCCACATCGGCGATTCGCGCGGCTACCTGCTGCGGGAAGGCGAGCTCTACCAGATCACCCACGACCACACACTGGTCCAGTCGCTGGTCGACGAGGGCCGGATCAGCGCCGACGACGTCTCCACGCACCCACAGCGCTCGCTGCTGCTGCGGGCGCTGGACGGCCGGTCGATCGCCGAGCCCGACCTGTCCGTGCACGAAAGCATGCCGGGCGACCGCTACCTGCTGTGCTCGGACGGCCTGTCCGGCGTGGTCAGCGACGAGACGCTGCGGGACACCCTTTCGACCATCGAGGACCTCGAGATCGCCACCCGCCAGCTGATCGAGCTCGCGATCCACGGCGGCGGTCCGGACAACATCACCTGCATCGTGGCGGACGTGGTGGACACGGCCACGACGCGGTTGCCGCCGACCACCACCCCGGTGCTGGCCGGAGCCGCCGCGACGCTGGGCGACCTCCGGCTGGCCGACGGCTACGGTCCGTTCGGCGGCTTCGAGGACCACCATGAGGACCAGGTGCGGGCCGCGCGGACCGCGCCGCAGCCGGCCGTGGACCCCTTGGACCCCTTGGACCCCTTGGACCCCTTGGACCCCCTGGACCCCCTGGACCCCCTGGACCCCCTGGACCCCCTGGACCCCCTGGACCCGATGATGACCTCGGCGGTGGTGCCGCTGACGGTGAGCGAGAACGGCTCCGGCCCGCGGGTGACGCACGCCCGGCGCAGCCACCGCGCGCAGCCCAGGCGATCCAGGCGCTCGTCCGGCCGGCGTCGCTGGCCGATCGTGACCACCGCGCTGGCCGTGCTGGTGGCCGTGGTCATCGGCGGCGGTTACATCTTCTGGCGGGTGAGCCAGACGCAGTACTACGTGGCGGCCAACAGCAACGGCGCAGTCGTCATCTACCGCGGCATCAACTACCGCATCCTCGGGATCAGCCTGTACAGCCTGTACAAGCCGACTGGGATTCAGCTGTCCCAGGTCCCGGAGACGTACCAGCAGACGCTTACGAACCCGGCGGGTACGGGCAGCCTGTCCCAGGCTCAGACGACGGCGGGCAACCTCCAGACGGCCGTCGATGAGTGCCGCAGTGCGTACGAGGCGCAGAAGACCTGGGTCACCGCGGACAGCACGTACACCAAATACCAGGCCAAGGTGACCGCGGCCAAGAAGAAGCACCCAGCGGGCAGCGTCGCCAACCTCGGCCCGCCGCCGCCCAGCCCCGGCCCGCCGCCGCTCGCCGCGGGCCAGCGGCCGTCCAGCACAGGCGGAGTATGCCAGCCGTCGGAGGCGTACGGCATCCCGGCCAGCGCGCTGACCCCGGCCCCTCCGGGGTCCTCTTGACCGGGGGCGCGGGCTCGCGAGACGCTGTGAGGTCCCGGTGAGCAGCATCACTGTCCCGTCACCGGCGGTGGATCCCGACCACCCGCTGGTCCCCGTGGCGCGGGGCAGGCGGCGCACCGAGCTGATCATGCTCGTGTTCGCGTTCGCGCTCATCGCGTTCGCGTTCGCGAACGTGGGCTACACGCTGAAGGGCAAGCTGCCCTCCTCGCTGGCGGAATACCTGGGCGCCTTCGTGGTCATCACCGTCGTCGGCCACCTGGCGGTGCGCCGGCTGGCCCCCTGGGCGGACCCGCTGCTGCTCCCGCTCGCGGCCCTGCTGAACGGCCTGGGCATCGTGATGACCTACCGGCTGGCCGCGCAGGGCAGCCTGCTCTCCGCCCCGCTGAGCCCGTCCGCGACCGGTATCCAGATCCTGTATACGGCCATCGGCGTCGGGTGCTTCGTCGCGGTCCTGGCCCTGATCCGCGAGCCCCGGGTGCTGCAGCGCTATACCTATACGCTGGGCGTCATCGGGCTGGCGCTGCTGGCGCTGCCCGCGCTGCTCCCGTCGTCGATCAGCGAGGTCTTCGGGGCCAAGATCCAGATCCGCCTCGGCACGTTCACCGTACAGCCCGAGGAGTTCGCCAAGCTGGCGCTGGCCGTCTCGTTCGCCGGCTACCTGGTGGCCAAGCGGGACGTGCTGGCGCTGGCGGGGCGCCGGATACTCGGCATCGACCTGCCGCGGGCGCGTGACCTCGGCCCGATCCTGGTGATCTGGGCGGCCAGCCTGCTGCTGCTGGTCTTCGAGAGCGACATCGGTACCAGTTCGGTGTTCATGGGCCTGTTCGTGGCCATGCTGTACATCGCGACGTCCCGGACGTCCTGGCTGCTGCTCGGCTTCGTCATGTTCGTGGCGGGCGCGTTCGCCGCCAGCAAGCTGTTCGGCCACGTCGGCGAGCGCTTCAACATCTGGCTGCACCCGTTCAGCGGGCTGAACCCCAGCCACAACGCCTACCAGCTCGTCCAGGGGCTGTACGGGATGGCGAGCGGCGGGCTGCTCGGCAAGGGTCTCGGCGGGGGCCAGCCGTACATCACGCCGCTGGTCCAGAGCGACCTGGTGTTCACCGCGTTCGGCGAGGAACTGGGCCTGGCGGGGCTCATGGCCATCCTGCTGATCTACGGGCTGATCGTGCAGCGCGGGCTGCGCACCGCGATGTCGGTCAAGGACCCGTTCTCCAAGCTGCTGGCGGGCGGCCTGTCGTTCATGCTCGCGCTGCAGGTGTTCGTGATCGTGGGCGGGGTGACCCGGCTCATCCCGCTGACCGGCATCACCACCCCATTCCTGTCCCAGGGCGGGTCGTCGCTGGTGGCGAGCTGGATGCTCATCGCGCTGCTGGTCCGGATCAGTGACACCGCCCGCCGCCCGCCGCCCCGGCCGATCCAGGAGGAGGGGCTGACGCAGGTCGTGACGCTCAAGTGAACCGCGCGCTGCGCCGGATATCCATCGCCGTCCTGGTGATGTTCGTGCTGCTGCTGGTCAACATCAATTACCTGCAGGGCTTCGCGCCCGCCAGCCTGGCCACCAAGCCGGGAAACGCCCGCGCCTTCGACGCGCAGTTCCAGTACCAGCGCGGCAGCATCCTCACCTCGGACGGCGTGACGATCGCCGAGTCCGTGCCGAGCAGCGACATCTACAAGTACCAGCGCAAGTACCCGCACGGGCTCGAGTACGCCCCGGTGACCGGCTACGACACCCTGTACAGCCAGAGCGGCATCGAGTACTACGAGAATTCGGTGCTGAACGGCAGCAACTCCTCGCTGACGGTCAGGAACTTCATCGACCTGCTGACCGGTAAGCCGCGCAAGGGCGCCAACGTCACCGTCACGATCAACGCCAAGGCCCAGGACGCGGCCTGGAACGCGCTGCAGACCGCGACCGGCGGCAAGCCGGGCGCCGTGGTCGCGCTGAACCCGCAGACCGGTGCGATCCTGGCCATGGCCTCGTATCCGAGCTACGACCCCAACGTGCTGGCCACCCACAACGGCAAGCAGCTCAACGCGGTCGACCAGGCCCTGCTCCAGCAGGCCGGCAATCCGCTGCTGAACCGGGCCATCAACTACACCTGGCCGCCCGGCTCGACGTTCAAGATCGTGACCAGCTCGGCGTACCTCACCCAGAACCCGAACAGCAGCCCGCAGACCAACGTCAATTCGCCCACGCAGCTGAAGCTGCCGCAGACGACGCACATCCTGACCAACAACGACGGCGAGGTGTGCGGGAACGGGAGCGGGCAGGCCAGCCTGCTCACCGCCTTCGCCCAGTCGTGCGACACGACCTTCGGCAGCCTGGGCATGACCCTCGGGGGGTCGACGCTCAACAACTTCGCCGAGCTCTTCGGCATGAACAGCAAGAAACTGCAGATTCCGATGACGGTGACGCAGAGCAACTACGTCATCCCGCCGAGCCAGGCGCTGACCGCGTTCTCGGCCATCGGGCAGTACAGCGACACCGTGACCCCGCTGCAGGAGGCCATGTTCGCGGCAACCATCGCCAACGGCGGCAAGCTGATGACGCCGTACCTGGTCAAGCAGGTCACCGCCAGCGACCTGAGCACGGTGGAGACGACCAACCCGACACAGCTGAGCCAGCCGGTCTCGCCCACCGTCGCTTCTGACCTGGGCCAGATGATGCTGGCCGTGGTCCAGGATTCCGACGGCACCGCGAACGCCTACAACACCGCGGCCGTGGGCTTCACGATGGCCGGCAAGACCGGTACCGCGCAGAACGGGGTGAACAACACCGGCCTCAACGACGCCGTCTTCACCTGCTATGCGCCATACGACAACCCGCAGATCGCTGTCGGCGTCATAATTCAAGGCGGAGGCTACGGGGCTACCGCGGCCGCACCCATCGCTGTCCAGGTCATTAAAGCGTACCTGGCATCCCTGGGGAAGTAGTAAGTGACCGATTACCTGCTGGCGGGCCGCTACCGGCTGACCGACCGTATCGCGGCCGGTGGCATGGGCGAGGTCTGGCGCGGCGAGGACGTGCTCCTCAACCGGGCCGTCGCGGTGAAGCTGCTGCCCACCGGCCGGGCGGGCGACGAGTCGTTCCTGGCCAGGTTCCGGGCCGAGGCCCGGTACGCGGCCAGCCTGTCCCATCCGGGCATCGCCCGGGTCTACGACTACGGCGAGTCCGCCGAGTTCGGCGGCGCGTACCTGATCCTGGAACTGGTCAAGGGCGAGCCGCTGTCGGCCATCCTGGCCCGTGCGGGCCGGCTCTCCCCGGATCCCACCCTGGACATCATCGGCCAGGCGGCCCGGGCGCTCGACGTGGCGCATCAGGCCGGCATCGTGCACCGCGACATCAAGCCGGGTAACCTGCTCGTGGCCGCCGGCGGCACGACCAAGATCACGGACTTCGGGATCGCCACCGCGGTGCAAGCGGCGCAGGCCTCGCACCTGACCGAGACCGGCATGGTAATGGGCACGGCCATGTACGTCTCGCCCGAACAGGCCACCGGCGCGCCGGTGGACGCCTCCTCCGACATCTACTCGCTGGGCGTGGTCGCGTACGAGTGCCTGGCCGGGCATGTCCCGTTCATGGCCAGCGAGCCGCTGGCCATTGCGTACGCGCACAAGCACGCGCCGGTGCCCGCGCTGCCGCCGGACGTGCCGCAACCGGTCTGCGACCTGGTTTACGACATGCTGGCCAAGACCCCGGCCGGGCGCCCGGCCAGCGCCCGCGCGGTAGCGGACCGCGCCGACATGCTGCGCGAGGCCCTGACCATCGGGGGCGTCGCCCGGGCCGGGGAGTTCGCCGGGGCGGGCTACACGGGAAACGTCGCCGGGGTGACCAGAGCGGACCTGCCCGCCGCTCCCACCGGCGCCCTGCGCGGGGACGGCTATGACCCGGGGCGCTTCGGCCCGCGCCCGCCCGGCCACCGCCGCCGCTGGCTGACGGCGGGCCTGACCGCCGTGCTGTGCGCCGCCGCGGCCGCGGCCGGCCTGTACCTCAGCAGTCACGACCGCGGGCAGACCGGCCAAGACGTGGGCGGCAACACGGTGCAGCACCTGAGTTCGTCGGCCGTGACACCCTCCCAGAGCACCAGTCGGCCCGTCACGACCAGCCCGACTCCTAGTACGGTGGAACCGCCATCAACGGTGCCCGGCACTACCGCCAGGCCCAAGCCCACCAAGACATCCAAACCGACATCATCTCCCAAGACCTCACCATCGTCGACCAGCCCCACGTCGTCGGCGAGCAGTTCGACCTCGGCAAGTGCTTCCTCATCGTCTTCGTCGTCGGCGCCTTCCACATCGCCGCCGCCGTCGACGCCCTAGATACTGGCAATAACGCAGGGTGGTTTGGCAGAGTGCGAGACATGACACAGCCCCGTCTACTCGGCGGCCGCTATGAACTCGACGGGATCGTCGGCCGGGGCGGCATGGCGGAGGTGTACCGTGCACGCGACATCCGGCTGGACCGGATCGTGGCGATCAAGACGCTGCGCGCCGACCTGGCCCGGGACCAGATATTCCAGGCCCGGTTCCGCCGCGAGGCGCAGTCGGCGGCCTCGCTGAACCACCCGTCCATCGTGGCGGTCTACGACACCGGCGAGGACATGGCGACCGGAGTCCCTGTGCCGTACATCGTGATGGAGTTCGTCGACGGCCGCACAGTACGCGACCTGCTGCAAGACGGCCACCGGCTGCTGCCGGAGCGGTCGCTGGAGATCATCGACGGCGTCCTGCGCGCTCTGGACTACAGCCACCAGGCCGGCATCGTGCACCGGGACATCAAGCCCGGCAACGTGATGGTGACCCGGAACGGCGACGTCAAGGTCATGGACTTCGGCATTGCCCGCGCGATGAGCGACGCTCAGGCCACGATGACCCAGACGGCCCAGGTGATCGGCACCGCGCAGTACCTGTCGCCCGAGCAGGCCCGGGGCGAGCGGGTCGACTCCCGCAGCGACCTGTACTCGACCGGCTGCCTGCTGTACGAGCTGCTCACCGGGCGGCCGCCGTTCACCGGCGACTCGCCGGTCGCGATCGCCTACCAGCACGTCCGGGAGAACCCGATCCCGCCGTCCCGGGTCGACCCGGACGTCCCGGCCTGGGCCGACGCGATCGTGCTGAAGGCGATGGCCAAGTCTCCGGCCGACCGGTACCAGACCGCCGCCGACATGCGCGCCGACCTGCAGCGGGCGGCGTCCGGCCTGCCGGTGGCGGCCGCGCCGCCGACCAGGGTGGACATGTACCAGGGCACCCAGCGGATGGGTGCCGACCCGATGATGGCCGGCCGGACGTCCGCGATCCCGCCGGTGGCCGACTACGAGTACGCCGGCGCCGGCTACGACCGCGGCCGGGGCGGCGGGCACCGGTGGATCCCGTGGGTGCTGGGGCTGGTGCTGGTGCTCGGCGTCGTCATCGGCGTGGCCTACTACCTGCTCGCCGGGGGCAAGACGACCTCGGTGCCGCTGGTGGACAACCAGCCCGTGGCCACCGCGCAGCGGGAGATCGCCGCCGCAAATCTGCGTTCGACCGTGGTCGACCAGACCAGCAGCGGCGTCCAGAAGGGCCTGGTGATCAGCTCCAACCCGGCGCAGGGCAACAACGTCGCCGCGAACACCCTGGTGACGCTGTACGTCTCCACGGGAGCAGCTCAGGTGGCGGTGCCCAACGTGGTCGGCCAGCAGGAGAACCCCGCCCAGAACGAGCTCCAGGCCAAGCAATTCCAGGTTTCGGTCAAGTCTGACCCCAACTCGACGCAGCCGTCGGGCACGGTGGTCAGCCAGAGTCCGAGCGGCGGTACGGCCGCGCCGGGCTCCACGGTGACGATCACCGTCTCCGGCGGGGCCGTGCCCGTGCCGTCGGTCGTCGGTGACTCCCAGCAGACGGCCAACCAGATCCTGACCACGGCCGGGTTCGCCGTCACCGTCCAGCAGGGGTCCGGTCCGGCCCAGTACGCGAACGGCACGGTCTTCTCCCAGCAGCCGGGGGCCAACAGCACGGAGCCGAAGGGCACCACCATCACCATCTTCGTCCAGAACGGGGCGTCGCCGTCGCCGTCGCCGTCGGTATCCCCGTCACCCACCCCGAGCGCCACCGGCAGCGGCGGGATCCTCCCGGGGTTCTGATTTCGGCCCCCGGGGCGACCACTGCCGGGAGCGGCTACGCTTAGGTTCCGCACCGCTGTTCTCGCCCCGGGGGACGTCCCCGGACCCCCGCGGGGTTTGCCATGCAGGAGGCCGTCGTGCCCAAGTCGCGCGTCCGGAAGAGGACGGTCTACACGCCCCCGCCGCGGAAGTCGGCGCGGCGGAAGTCCAGCCCGCCATGGGTCGGCCCGACCATCGTCGCCTGCCTGATCCTCGGCCTGGCCTGGATTGCGGCCTACTACATCACCCAGGGGACGTTCCCGGGCATGTCGGCCCTGGGCTCGTGGAACCTGGTGGTGGGCTTCGCGCTCATCATCGTCGGTGTCGGCCTGGCCACCACATGGCGCTGAGCCGTTTATCCCCCAGCGGTCAGCTGGCCGTTCCTGATCGCGATCGCGATCACGAGCGCGGCCACGACGGCGATGGTCGCGAGCATCTGCAGCGCGGCGCGGTTCTTGCGCGGCGCGTACGCGTAGGCCCCGGTGAGGAGCGCGCCGGTAAGCAGCCCGCCGATGTGGGCCTGCCAGGCGATGATGTTGTGCAGGAAGAGGCTGAGGGCCAGGTTGATGGCGATCAGCATGACGATCCCGCGGGTGTCAAGGCGGAGCCGCCTGGACACGACGAACCACGCGCCGAACAGGCCGAAGATGGCGCCCGAGGCGCCGACCGCGGCGGCGTTCGCCGGGGCGAGGAAGTAGTACAGCACCCCGCCGCCGACGGCGCTGAGCAGGTATACGGACAGGAAGCGCAGCCGGCCAAGGAAACCCTCGAGGGCCGGGCCGACGTAGATCAGCGCCCACATGTTGAACAGGATGTCCGCCCAGCCCAGGCCGTCCTGGCCGGTTGCCGGGGCCAGGAACGCGGACGTGATCAGCCGGTACCACTCGCCCGCGGCGACGCCGTGCAGCGGGCCACCGGTGACGTACGGAGCGTACCCGAGCATCTCCAGGTCGTAGACGATGCCCGGGCGGACCCAGGTGAAGAGGAAGACCGCGACGTTGATCGCGACCAGCGTCCAGGTGACGACGGCGCCCGAGGCTGGGCGGCCGCCGAACGCGGTCCTGGCCTGCCGGGTGCTCCGCGCGCCCTGACCGATGCAATCGACGCACTGCTGGCCGACCGAGGCCGATCGCATGCAGTCCGGGCACGCGTAACGCCCGCACCGCACACACGAGACGTAGGTCTCCCGGCCGGGGTGCCGGTAGCAGGTGGGGACCGGGGCTCCCTGGTCCGGCTGGTCCCCCTGACCCGTGCTCACGCGTTTGGCCCAGTCAGCTGGTCTTCGGGTCCGCGCGGTCCACGCTGACCGACTCGATGGTCACGTCCTCTACCGGGCGGTCCTGACTGCCGGTCTTCAGCCGGCTGATCTTGTCCACCACGTCGGCGCCCTCGATGACCTCGCCGAAGATGGTGTGCTTCGCGTTGAGCCAGGGAGTGGGGACGACGGTGATGAAGAACTGCGAGCCGTTGGTGCCGGGCCCGGCGTTGGCCATGGCCAGCAGGTACGGCCGGTCGAAGCGCAGGTCCGGGTGGATCTCATCGGCGAACTGGTAGCCGGGCCCGCCGCGGCCGCTGCCGAGGGGATCCCCGCCCTGGATCATGAAGTCGGGTATGACCCGGTGAAAGATGGTCCCGTCATACAGCTTGCTCGTGGTCGCGCGGCCCGTGCGCGGGTCGGTCCACTGCCTGCCGCCCTCGGCCAGTTCCACGAAATTGCGCACGGTCTTCGGTGCGTGGTCAGGGAAAAGGCGGATGACCACCCTGCCCTGGCTCGTCTGCAACGTCGCCGTCAGCGTTTCTGCCATGCGAGTGACTCCTCGTGCGGCCATCCGGTGGCCTTGTATTTCGTCGCGGTAAACATCCTTCCGTCATCACCGTACCGGTAGCGCGGGATGGTTGAACCCAGCCCGGACGGGAACTGTGTGATAACGGGATTACGCTCGGGAGGTTAACTGTGTCCCACATCAAGACCAACCGCACGACCGGCGGGATGGCGGCGATCGGCGCGCGTGCGAAGGACGCCGCCGCCCAAGCCGTCCCGGTGGGAAAGCGCGCGGGAACGACAGCGGTCCAGGGAGCCCGTCAAGGCGTTCACGGCGCGAAGGAATGGGCCACGCCACGCGTGCAGGTTGCCGTCCGGGGCAGCCGGGAATGGGCCGCGCCCCGGCTCGAAGGCGCCGCGGACGCCGTCGACACCTCGGTCGCGCCCGCGGTCTCGTCCGCGCTGCGCTCTGCCGCCAGCCAGATACGGCCGACGGGGAGGCCGGCCAAGACCGGCCTGCGCAGGCTGGTCGACTGGCGCTGGCTGGTCGGCCTCGGCGCCGTGGTGGCCGCGGGCGGTACGGCGGCAGCCGTCGCGATGCGGCGCCGTTACGCCAGTGCCACCGCCGCGGCGGAGGAGGCTACCGAACCGGACGCGCAGGCGCCGGCCGACGGATCCGAGGCCGAGACCGCAGCCCGTTCGGAGGTCAACGGACAGGTCACGGCCCCCAGGAAGTAACGGCAGACCGCGCCTGTCTGCGGCCGATCCGGTACCGTCTAGTCACGGGCCTCCATGGGGTGCCGCACCCGGGATCATGATCGGCAGGCGGGCGAATTGGCGAGCGAGAACGGCGGGGACCAAAGGACCAGTCCTTCCGGCTCGCCCGGACTGACCCGCCTCATCGGCTGGCTGGCCGCGGCCGCCATCGCCGTCTCGACGCTCATCATCGTCGGGATCTCGGCGGCGGGCCCGAACGTGTCCGTCCCGGTCATGCCCGGGGCGGCCGGCGGGCCACCCTGGTGGCACACGGTGCACCTGACGGCCACGTTCGTGACCGGGTCGCTATGGGCCGCGATGGCTCTGGGCTGCGCCGGGGTGATCGCCGGGCTGGTGGCCGTGGCGCGCGGCGCGCGGCCACCGGTGCGTGCGGTCATCGCGGCCGCGTTCCTGGCGGTCGCGGTGGTCACCGTGCTGCCCTCGGCGGGCTCGACCGACGCGATCTCGTACGCCGCCAACGGGCGGATGGCGGTGATCGGGCACAGCCCCTACGTCATGACCCCGCTGCAGCTGCAGCGCAGTGGTGACCCGATCGGCCGGCAGATCCCGTTCAGCGAGATACCGTCCACGTGGACGACCACGGTCTCGGTGTACGGCCCGGTGGCCACCGGCGCCGAGTGGGCCGCGGCCGAGCTGGGCGGGTCGTCGCTGGCCCGGATCACGTTCTGGCTGAAGCTGGAGGAGGCGCTCGCCTTCGGCGCCGTGATCTGGGCCCTGGACCGGATGCTCCGGGCCGATCCCGCGCAGCGCCTGCGCGCTCACCTGCTCTGGTCGGTGAACCCGCTGCTGCTCTGGGAAATCGTGGCCAGCGGCCACGTCGACGGGCTCGCCGCGCTGTTCGGGCTGCTGGGCGTGGCCGCGCTGCGGGCCGGGAATGAGCAGAGCGGCGGGCCGGGCCCCGAGCAGGGCCGCTGGCCCATCGGTGCGCGCGGCGCGGCCGTGGCCGGCCTGCTGATCGGCGTCGCCACCGGCATCAAGGTGGAGTACGCGCTGTTCGGCCTGGCCGTGGCCTGGGCTTGCCGCCGGTCGGTCAGGCCCCTGGCCGCCGCCGCGGCCGGCTTCGCGCTGGTGGTGGTGCCGGCCTACCTGGCGGCGGGCACCCCGGCCATCAAGGTCCTCCTGACCCGCAGCCCGGGGATCACCTGGGACACCATGTACCAGCTGTTCTGGCGGCCGGTGCTCGGCTACACGCAGTTCAGCGTGACCAGCGTCCCGCCGCACCTGGAACTGGTCGCGTACCTGCTGTTCGCCGCCGTCGCCGTGCTGGCCGTGCTGCGCCTTCCCGACCGGGTGCCGGGGCGGCCGGCCGTGACTCCGGCCCTGGCGCTGAGCCTGGCCTGGCTCTTCGTTACCGCCTACCAGCGGCCCTGGTACGACGTGATGGCCCTCAGCCTCCTCGCGCTGTACTCGGCCTCCCGGCTGGACTGGGTGGTCCTATTCCGCCTGCTGGCCGGCGCGACCGTCTACGTCCAGGCGGTGCAGAGCCCGGCCGAGCCGCACTGGCTCGCGGATATCGCCCAGTTCGACGGGGCGTGGCTGACGCCCGGCGTTCGCCTGATCGCCACCGTGGCGTTGGTCTGGCTGTGCCTGTCCGGGCGCTGGGGCTGGCGATCGGAGCCGGCGCCGGCCTCCGGCCGGCTGCCCGAGCTGCTGCCGGCCACCTGACGAGGGTTCTCCACAAGCACGCACTGTGGATAACTCAGAACGTAACGTCCCAGGATGCATGCTGTCGCTGGCAACTATTTGCACATGTCTGTGGATTCAATTGTGGATAACGCCAGGCTACAGGGGCTGGTCCGGGGGGTCTCCGAGGGCGTCCGCGGTCAGGTAAAGCCGCGGCCAACGGCAGTCGACGAACTGGTCGAGGTATCCGGTCAGCCGTTCCTCGAAGTCGTCGTCCTCCGCGGCGGCCCCGGCGGCTCGCTCGACGGCGGACGGGCCGTCCACGCCGAACGCCACCGCGCGGACCTCCCAGGCATCGCGTTGCGCTGCGTCGTACCAGCGCTGGACGAGGCCGACCTGCCGGGCGCAGGTATCTCCGGCAATGGCTTGCCCGTACGTCCGCTCCCATTCCGGGCTGCGCGGGTGCGGGCCCGCCCCGGGGTTCTTCCGGTCCGCCGACTTGAGCGCGTCCAGGACGAGCGTCCACTGGTAGGCGGGCGCGAGCCACCTGGGCTCCTCCCGCTGGCACAGCCAGCTTCCCCGCGACACCCGGGCCCGGATCGCGGTGCTGACGTGCGCGGCGAGGCCGACCGGGCTGACCCGCCGGGCGATGACCGGCAGCCGGACGGCCACCGCCGCGTCCACGCCGTGCGAGATGGCGCAGTCCCGCAGCCGGGACGGCATCATCTGCAGCAGGGACAGCAGCGCGGTCCTGGGCACGGGCATGGGCCAGCCGGTCAGGTGCGCGAGGACCGACAGTTCGGCCCACAGCCTGATCGCCGGGTACTCATCCAGGGCGCGCTGGGCCACCCGCATGTCCCGGAGCGTGCACGGGCGCCCGGTGCAGTCCGCGCCGCACGTGGTGCTGCGCGGCCGGACCACCCCGGCCGGGGTCGCGGTGGCGGCCTCGGCTCCGGCTTCCCGGCCGGTCCCGTCGGGCATCCGCGCCAGCACCGGGTAGTCCATGCCGTCGGCGAAGACCGCCGCCTGGCCGGGCGGGAGCGTGACCAGGAAGCGGTTCTGCGCGCCGGTCATGTTCATAGTGGCGCCCACGGCGTCCCGGTCGTCGGCCGCCGGCAGGCGATGGGTGATCTTCACCGCGGTGTTCTTGATCACGTCCTGGACCAGCCGTTCGGGGATCTGCTCGGCGATGATGAGCCCCTCGCCGTAGGCGCGGATCTCGGCCAGCAGGCCGGCGAACATCTCCACCGCGTGCGCGGCCGCGCCGACCGATCCGCTGCCCGGGGCTTCCGGGCGGCGCAGCAGCCGGTGAGCCTCCTCGATGACGGTGAGGTGGCGCAGCCTGACCTCGCCGGGCGGCTTGGCCTTGTGCTCCATCCGCAGGTGCTCCGCCAGCCTGATCAGCACGGTGCCCATGAGGAACGCCTTATCGCTGTCGTCGCCCACGTCCTCGATCTCGAGCACGGCGTTGGTCCGCAGCAGCCGGTCGAAGTCGAGCTGGTGACCGCCCTCCAGGAAGCGGCCGGTGGTGCCCAGGCGGAGGCTGGACAGCCGCACCTTGATGAAGCCGAGCACGTCGTCGGTGATCCGCTGGCTGTAGCCGATCTCCCGGACGATCCTGATCGCGGCTCGCTGCAGGTCGGTGAGGCTCGGGTAGCTGGGGTTCGGGTCCGCCGCGATCGTCTCGCCCAGCGCCATGTCCCACCCGGTGTCCTCGTATACCCGGGTCAGAGCGGCCCTGAGTACCTGGGGAAACGGTTCCTCGGACCGGAACGACGCGATGAACAGCGCCTTGACCAGGTCCGCGTGGGTCTGCAGCGGGAACCGGCGGCCGGCGGTGTCCGGCGCCGGCTCGAGCGGGTTCAGCCCGGCCGCGATCGCGTCCGACTCGCCCGGCCGGATCCGGACCACATCCGGGCCCGAGGCCAGGCGCGCGGCCATCAGCCGGTACTCGGCCTTGGCCGGCTCCACCACCAGCCATCCGATCCCGGCCCGGGTGGCCGCCTCGAGCAGGGCCCGGACCGTCTGCGACTTGCCCGAGCCGGTGGCGCCGCAGACGAACACGTGCCGGTTCAGCGAGGCCAGCGGCAGTACCAGCGGCCCGGCCGGCCGGCGGTTGCGGTCCAGGACCTCACCCACCGCGATCGCCTCGCGCCCCGCCGCTGACTCGGGGGCCGCGGGCTCAGGTGTCACGTCGAAGTCCGGCCGCAGCACCAGCCGCACTCCCGGGACCTCACGCTCGGGCGGCCGGGCCAGCGCCGCCACCAGCTCGGTGCTGGCGTAGCAGGGATGGCTCGGCGCCGCGTCCCCGCCGGCCGACGCCGGCCCGCTGCCCGCCATGAGCTCGGACAGGCTGCGGGCATCGCCGCCGGCCGGCGCCACGGCGTACGGCAGCCCGGCCAGGTCGGCTGAGGCGCAGACCAGCCCGGCCACCCTGCTCGCGGCGTCCGCGTCGGTGCCGCCCGCCGCCAGCCGGACCCGCCACAGCCCGGTCGAAGCGCCCTGGCGCAGCTCGGCGTGACGCAGGTGCAGCCGGCGAGCCTCCACGGCACGTTCGGGGAATCGCTCGGCTTGGCCGGCGGCCTGCTCCTCACGGCGGGCCACCTGGGCGGCGATCTCCCCGATTTCGCCGCCCGCCACCGGCTCGGCGACCAGCAGCCAGCCGAACGGCCCCGGCCACACCGCCAGCAGGCACTCTTCCAGTGACGGCGGGGCCCCCAAAAGCCGCTCCGCGGTACGGCGCTCGGCCTCGAGCAGGAGCCCGTCGCTGATCCCGGCGATGGCCCGCCAGCACGGCAGCTGGGACATGAGCGCGGCCAGTGAGCCGCGGGGCAGCGGCTGCGCCCTGGCCCCGCCGGGCAGCGTCAGCAGGACCTCGCCGTCGTCCTGGCTGCCGATCAGGCCGGAACCGGCCGCGAGAAACTGGACCGGGCCGCCGGCGCTGTGCCGTACCCAGCCGATGGCCAGCGCGCCCTGGCCCTTGGCGCCGACGCCGGCGTGGTAGGCGGCGATCAGGGCGGCGAGCCGCTGCGTCCGGCCGGGGTCGCTCGGCTGGTCCCGGGGTGCTTCCGTGTCGCCGGCCTCGGGCCGCCGCGGTATCTCGGTGATCCGGTACGCGTCAAGCTCAGTCAGTTCGGGCCAGCCTAATGTCACGACGCGCCTTTCCGCACGTTTGCTGTGTTCATGAGAAGTTCGCGTTATGCAAAGACCCCCCACCCACCTCCCCTTCCCCCTTCTCTGCTGGCCGCTCACCTGCACCGATCGCTCGCGCAGGCCCGAAAGGCCTGCACTCGCGAGCCGGTTTTGCATAACGCTCGCTACGTCCGGACACAATTACCTTAAACGTGCCGGGTCACGCGGTAAAAGCCCCCGTCCGGGACCGGGCAGGAATCCGTATCCCGGCCGGTAGGCCGAGCCTTCGTGCTGGCCGGCCACCGGGTCGCCGCCGTCGGCCCAGGGATCGTAACCGGGCGGCCAGGTCCGCCAGTCGGCAAAGGCCGACCAGCGGCGGCGCTGTGACCGCGCGACGGCCAGCAGGACGGCGAAGGCGCCCACCGCGATGACCGCGATGACGATCAGCATGATCCGGTCCGCCGCGGGTCCGCCGGCGTGCCCCTGTGGCATGCTCACCGAGCTCGCGGCGGGCTGCGCCCGGGCCGGGGCGCTGGACACGCCGAGGACCGCCAGGGCGGCCAGCCCGGCCACCGCCAGGGCCGACAGGAGGCGCCGGTGCGCCGCCGTCAGGTGCTGCTCGGCCCGCCGGGCACAGCACGGGCAGGGCAACCGCCCGCCGCCGGGGCCCTCGACTGCCATCCTGTCACCTGCCCTTCCCCAGGCGTGACCTGCTCGGGGACCAGTGCCGCGGCCGCCATGGGCGAAAGAAGGCGGTGATCACCGGCCGGCGACCGCCACGTCCATGGTCGACGGGCCGTGATCTTTCGCCGCGGCCGCGAGCACTGGCCACTAACCGGGGTACGGGCGCGCCGCCGGGCGCGGTTCGGCGCCCGGCGCGGCCGTCATGAGTCGGTAATGGATCAGCCCGCCGGGCCGAGGACCCGGCTGAGATAGGGATTGCCGAACCGGTCCTCGGGGTCGACCTGCGCCCGGACCCGGCGGAAGTCGTCGAACCGGGGATAGAGCGGGGCCAGCCGCGCGGCGTCGAGGGAATGCAGCTTGCCCCAGTGCGGCCGGCCCGCCACCCCGGCCACGACGGACTCGAACAGGTCGAAGTAGGCCCGGTAGGGCAGCCCGGTGTACTGGTGGACGGCGACGTAGGCGGTGTCCCGGCCGTACGCGGCCGACAGCCAGATGTCGTCGGCGGCGGCCACCCGCACCTCGACCGGGAACATGACCGGCTCGGCCAGCCGGGGCACCGCGCGGCGCAGCTCGGCGAGCACGCCGGCCAGTGATTCACGTGGAACGGCGTACTCGGACTCGACGAAGTGCACCCGCCGGGGCGTGACGAACACCCGGTGAGACACGTCGGTGTAGGACCGTGGGGACAGGGCGGCCGAGGACAGCCTGCCCAGGGCCGGGATGAACCGGGGCGCGGCGCGGCCGAGCCGGCACAGCGTCCCGAAGGCGGCATTCTCCATCACCTCGAATTCCCAGGCCCGGCGCCAGCCCGGCATCCGGGCCGGCGCGGCGGCCCGGCCCTCCGCCGGGAGCCGGTTATTCCGCTTGACCAGGGCCTTCCGGCCGTACGGGAACCAGTAGAACTCGAAGTGATCGTTGGCCGCGGCGAGCGAATCGAACTGCTCGATGACCTGCTCGACCGGAATCGGGCGTTCGTCGGCCGCCAGCGTGAACGACGGCACGCAGCGCAGCGTGACGGCGGTGATGACCCCCAGCGCGCCGAGCCCCACGCGTGCGGCGGCGAACAGCTCGGGCCAGGCCGACGCCGAGCAGGTGACCAGCGAGCCGTCCGCCAGGACCAGGTCGAGCGCCTCGACCTGGGTGGCGAGCCCGCCCAGCCGGGCGCCGGTGCCGTGCGTTCCGGTGGCCAGGGCGCCCGCGATCGTCTGCGCGTCGATGTCGCCCAGGTTGGCCATGGCCAGCCCGAATTGGTCGAGCACGGCGGACAGCGCCCGCAGTGTGGTCCCGGACCGCACCGTGACCAGGCCGGTCTGGGGGTCCGCGGCCGTGATCCCGGTCCACAGGGACAGGTCGAGAGCCAGGCCGCCGGTCGCCGCGGCCGGCGTGAACGAATGCCCGCTGCCCAGCGCCCGCACCTGGAGCCCGGCGGCGGCCGCGTCCTTGACCGCGGCGGAGATCTCGGCCTCGTTCCGCGGCTGGGCCCACCGCGCGGGACTCGCGGCGGCGGTTCCCGCCCAGTTCCGCCACGGCCCGGGGCCGGCAGGTTGCTGCATTTACCCGAGAGTATCTACTGTGCGAGCATGCCAGTCGACCAAGGCCGGAAACTCACGAACGGGCCCCCGTGCCAGCCCCTGGGCCAGGATGTTTCCAACCGGGGCGGCGGTGGTGACGCTCAGCCAGCCGGTGAAGGTCTGCTCCTCGTCCGGGACCCGCTGGGTCTGGTCGCACGCGTCCTTCACCTTCCCCGGCGGCCTGCCCGGCGCGCTGCAGGGACAGAACGGCCCGCAGAACCCGTGGGCCTTCTCCGCCCTGATCACCGCCGCCCGGCACAGCTGCGGCTAGCCCCGTCCTCCGCAGATGCGGTTGTGTGACCTCTCTGTAGCTTGACCGTGTCCTGATTCTTCAGCGTTT
>Ga0209415_10008645_pt1 | contig 17636 bp, 18 predicted proteins | sample PeaSoiSIISIP2007_FD_187696 | JGI IMG/M metagenome (GOLD analysis project Ga0209415, IMG submission 187696) | Peat soil microbial communities from Weissenstadt, Germany - SII-SIP-2007 (SPAdes) (version 2) | ecosystem: Environmental > Terrestrial > Soil > Wetlands > Peat | place: Germany... | reverse complement strand
TGTAGCTCAGTTGGTTAGAGTGCCAGCCTGTCACGCTGGAAGTCGCGGGTTCGAGCCCCGTCAACCCCGCCATCAAAAAGAAGGCCCGTCAGCAATGACGGGCCTTTTTGCTTGCAACCGCGGGCACCAGCCCGGTCCCACCCCCCCTTTGTCTTGACTTGTCGCCGTCGAATCGTTTATGCTCCACCAATTCTGCCGTACCGCAAGGCAATCAACGACACCCGATGCGCCCGGCCCAGACCAAGGAAAGCACGTGAACCCCATCACCTTCAAACCGATCGTCGTCATCCCGACCTACAACGAGCGCGACAACCTGGAAAGGCTGGCCAACCAGATCCTCGCCCTGCATCCCGCGCTCAGGCTTTTGGTGGTCGACGACAACTCCCCCGACGGCACCGGCGATCTGGCCGAAAGGCTCGCCGCTCAGACGGGGCGGGTCAGCGTGCTGCACCGTGCCGGCAAGCTGGGACTGGGATCCGCCTATCGCGAGGGTTTTGCCGCTGCCCTCAAGACGGGAGCCGACGTGGTCGTGCAGATGGACGCCGATTTCTCCCATGATCCTGCCATCCTGCCGCTTTTCTTCGAGAAGATGAAAGAGTACGACCTGGTGATCGGTTCCCGTTACCTAAACGGCGTCAGCGTGGTCAACTGGCCCCTGCGCCGGCTGATGCTGAGCTACTTCGCCTCCGTCTACACCCGCCTGATCACCGGACTTGACATCAAGGACTGCACGAGCGGCTTCAAATGCTTCCGTGCCGAGGCGTTGGGCGCCATCGACCTGGAGAAGGTCCGCTCGGACGGCTACTCCTTCCAGATCGAGATGAATTACCGCTGCGTGGAGCTCGGGCTGCGGGTCACCGAGGTGCCGATCATCTTCATCGACCGGCACGCCGGCACCTCCAAGATGTCCAAGAAGATCGTGCGCGAGGCGGTCCTCATGGTCTGGAAGCTGAAGCTCGGCTCGTGGCTCAGGCCGCTTCTTCCCAAAGGTAAACGCTGATGAATCAACTCTGGACCATGATCTGCCTCGCCGGCCTCTGGGGTTTCGTGTTCGCCACGGCCGGCTTCATCCTCAAGGCGTTCCCCGCCCGCGGGACCTTCGACGGCCGGCGGGCCTGGCCGTGGGGCGTTGTCCTCGTCGTCTGCTTCATCGTCTGGATGGTCGGCATGATGCGGGCCTGATCCGGCGTACGCTCGCGTTTCGTCACGTTAGAGCTTGCCAACCCGCCTGCCTTTCCGTCGGTACCCTGCCGTTCTCCAGCGGAACAATAGTACGCCGCTAATCGTTTCCCCTGGCTTTTCTAATGTTTGCCGTTTTCCACCCTGCCGAAACGACTGCACTTTAGGTCTCGGACGCAGTACATTATTGGAATTACCGACCTTTTTGATGTTTGCAATAAATTTAATTTGTGATACTGATACTTAGGCCATGGCGATTTTTACCAGCAAAATAGGGGCCTCTGACGGGCGCGTCCTCGTCAAGGAACTGGAGGCGGTGAACGCCGTCATGCTCCGGCAGAGTCTGGAGGAGCAGGGCTACGTCGTTTTCGAGTTGCGCAAAAAAAAGCTGCAGTTTCTGCAGGAAGGCGGCATCGGGCGCCGCAAGATCGGCAACCGGGAACTGCTCCTTTTCAACCAGGAACTCCTGGTCCTTTTGAAAGCCGGCCTGCCGATCATCCAGGCGCTGGACACCGTCCTGGAATCGGGGGGAGGCAAGCTGGGGGAGATCCTCACCGCTGTGCGCGAGGACGTCAAGGGGGGGGCGGCGCTTTCCGTCGCCTTCGAGAAATACCCCCGGGTGTTCCCGCACCTGTACATCGCCTCCATCCAGGCGGGCGAGCGGACCGGGGACCTGCCGCAGACCATCCGGCGCTACATCGCGTTTTTGAAGAGAACCGAAGGGTTCCGCAGCAAGATCGTCGCGGCACTTTTTTATCCCGCCATTTTGATCACGGTTGCTGTGCTCGCTATTGCCATGTTGCTCATCTACGTGGTGCCGACCTTCAGCCAGATTTACACGGATTCCGGGTCGGCCCTGCCGTTGCCCACCCAGATGCTGATCAACTTCACCGGCTTTCTCAAGCGCTACGTGATTTTGTTCATCGCCCTTTTGGCGGTGGGCGCCTCCCTCTTTAGGCGCTGGAGCGAAACGGAGGCCGGCCGCTTCACGGTAGACCGGCTGAAGATCGCCGTCCCGCTGCTCGGTCAGGTCTTGACCCGCTACGCGGTCGCCGGTTTCACCCGCACCTTGGGCACGGTGCTGGGAAGCGGCATCCCCATCGTCGAGGCGCTGCGCATGTCGGTTGGGACCTTGAACAACAAGGTGCTGGAGCGGGCGCTTTTGACCGCGGTGATCCGGGTGGAGGAGGGGAGCAAGCTCTCCAGCGCCCTGGAAAGCATCAAGCTCATGCCCCCCTTGGCGCTGCGTATGCTGATGGTCGGCGAGACCACCGGCTCTCTGGAGGAGATGCTGGCCGACATCTCCGATTATTTCGAGGAGGAGATCGAAAGAAACCTCCAGGTGCTCACCACCGCCATCGAGCCCGCTATCATGATCGTGATGGGGGTGGTGATCGGCGTCATCATCATCACCATGTACCTGCCGATCTTCAAGATCGCCAGTACGGTAGGATAAGGGTCATGCTGAAACCGTTCCACAGAAAACGACTGGGCGAACTGCTCCTGGAGCGCGGAGAACTCACCCCCGACCAGTTGGCCTACGCCCTCGACCGCCAGCAGACCAGCAAGGAGCGCCTGGGGGCGATCCTTTTGGCCGACGGCATCATCGGCGAAGTCACCATGGCAAAGGCGCTCGCCGAGCAGTTCGGCCTGGAATACGTCGACCTGAAGGGGTTTCGTCCCGACGAGTCCGTCTTCGAGACCCTCCCCCCCGAGATGGTCTTCCGCTACCACTTCGTGCCGCTTGAGATGCGCGGCGACCAACTGGTGGTGGCCATCTCCGATCCCACCGCCGTCCTTTTGCTCGACGAGATGGCGCTGGTCATCGAGCGCCCGCTTGCCTTCAAGGTCGCCGCCGAGTCTGAGATCGCCTTCCACTTGAAGCGCGGCGAGGGGACCAGCCGGGTGCTCAAGGAGGTCTCCGAGGACTTCATGCTGCAGCTGGTGACCGAGACCGAGAAGGGGGAAGAGGTCCTCTCGGTGGAAAACGTCTCGGCCGACATCAGCCCGATCATCAAGCTGGTCAACTCCACCATCCTCGACGCCCTGACCCGGCGCGCCTCCGACATCCACATCGAGACCGCCCAGGAAGGGGTGATCATCAAGTACCGCATCGACGGCGTGCTCTACAAGGCGACCGAGCCGATCGACAGCCACTTCCAGGGGCCGCTCATCTCCCGGCTCAAGGTGATGAGCGAACTGGACATCTCCGAGCGGCGCATCCCCCAGGACGGCCGCTTCAAGGTGCGCATCGGCGCCAAGTCCATCGACTTCCGCGTCTCCATCATGCCGAGCGCCTTCGGCGAGGACGCGGTCATCCGTATCCTCGACAAGGAGAGCATCGCCAGCGACTTGAAGGGGCTTACCCTGGAAACGCTCGGCATGGCGCCGCACGAGATCAAGCGCCTGCGCAAGATGATCAAGGAGCCGTACGGGATGGTGCTGGTCACCGGCCCCACCGGCAGCGGCAAGACCACCACCCTCTACGGGGCGCTCACCGAGATCCATACCGGCGAGGAGAAGATCATCACCATCGAGGACCCGGTGGAGTACGTACTAAACGGCATCACCCAGATTCCGGTCAACGAGAAGAAGGGGCTCACCTTCGCCCGGGGCCTGCGCTCGGTCCTGCGCCACGACCCGGACAAGATCATGGTGGGGGAGATCCGCGACTCGGAGACGGCGCAGATCGCCGTGCAGTCGGCGCTCACCGGCCACCTGGTCTTCACCACGGTGCACGCCAACAACGTCTTCGACGTGATCGGCCGCTTCACCCACATGGGGATCGACCCCTACAACTTCGTCTCCTGCCTCAACTGCGTCATGGCGCAACGTCTGGTCAGGAAGATCTGCCCCGCCTGCAAGCGCCCCGCGAAGGTTTCCGACGAGGAGCTGCGCGAATCGGCGATCGACCCGGAGAAGACCCGCGGCATCACCTTTTACGAGGCCCGCGGCTGCGACGAGTGCAACCACACCGGCTACCGCGGCCGCTCGGCCATCGTGGAACTGCTCGACTTGAACGACGAAATCCGCGAGCTGATCATCGCCAAGTCGCCCATCGCCGTTTTGAAGAAGGCGGCGCGGGCGGCGGGCACCATGTTCCTGCGCGAGTCCGCGGTGGCCAAGGTGCTGGCCGGCGAAACGACGCTTAAGGAAATAAACCGTGTCACCTTTGTCGAGTAGTCACCCGTTATACCCCGCAGGCTTACCGCCTTACAACGCGTCGAATAGGTAACGCTATGCTTTTGAAAGCGAAGAGTCTGGGGATGGAACTGTCGGCCGGGGGGGTGAGCTTCGCGCTGCTGTCGGGCCGCGGCACGCCCACCCTGGAGGCGGGGCTCACCCTGCCGTTTGCCCCCGGCACCCTCGCCCCCTCCCGCCGCGATCCCAACGTGGCGGACCGGCAGGCCTTCGTAACCCGCGTGAAGGAGGCGCACCTGCGCCTTTTGAGCCGCGAGCGCAGCGTCGCCGTATCGCTCCCCGACGCGCTCGGGCGGGTGGTGCTGCTCGATCTGGAGACCCGCTTCAAGAACCGCGAGGAGGGGCTGGAGATCATCCGCTGGAAGCTGAAAAAGACGCTGCCGTTCGACGTCTCCAGTGTGCAGCTCGATTACCAGACGCTGGCCGAGCAGGAAAACGGCGCCATCTCGCTCCTGGTGGGGCTGATCTCGCGACAGGTGGTGGGCCAGTACGAGGAACTCCTGACCGAGGCGGGACTGGAGCCGAAATTCATCGATTTTACCTCCTTCAACCTCTACCGCCTTTTTGCGCCCAGGCTGGAACTCTCGGACAACGGCGCCTTCGTCAGCTTCTACGGCGGCACCATGACGGTGCTGATCTTCCACGGCGGCGTGCTCTCCTTCTACCGGAGCAAAGAGGCCGGCAGCGATCCGCAGCAGCTTTACCGGGAGGTGAACAGTTCGCTTTTGGTGTACGGCGACCGTCACCCGGGGCAGACGGTGGACGAGGCGTTCTGCCTGACCGACGGCTCCGACCCCGAGGCGTTCCGCGCGCTGGTGGCGGAGGCATGCGGCCTGGAGCCGGTGCTTCTCGACCCGCAGCGGGTGGTGACGCCTTCGGCCGGGGTGGAACGGGGCGCGCTTCGAAACCTCGCCGGTGCGCTGGGCGCCGCACTGAGGAGGGTGTGAGATGAAGCTGACCATCAACCTCGCCACCCGCCGCTACGTCAACTTCCGGCTTTTGAACGGCTGGCTCGCCGCCGGTTTTCTGACCTTCGGCGCGCTGTTTCTCTACCAGTTGCGGGAGGCCGCCTTACGGCAGGGAGAACTGGCGCGGGTCAAGGGACTTGTCGCCGCCTCCGAGCGGGGGAGCGCCGGTCCCGCAGTGAGCCCGGCGCAGCTGAAGAAACTCGACGACGGCATCCGTTTCGCCAACGGCCTCATCGACCGCAAGGCGGTCAACTGGCTCAAGCTGCTCGATTCCCTGGAGGAAGTGGTCCCGGGCGGCGTGACCTTGAGCCAGATCGAGCCTCCCCTGGGCAACCAGCCGTTGCGTATCGCCGGGGTGGCCCGCACCTTCCCCGATCTGCGCGCCCTCTTGGAAAACATGGAACGCTCGCCGGCCTTCGCCGACGTCTTTCTTTTGAATCAGGCCGAGGCCAAGGTGGGGCTGACCCAGCAAGGGATCACCTTCACCGCCAGCTGCAGGGTGACCCGACGATGAACTACGATGCGCTGCGCGACTACCTTGCCGCACGTCCCAAGGCCCTGGCGCTCCTCGGCCTGTTGGTTTTGGCCAACCTCGCCCTGGCCGTCTGCCTTTCGGTGTGGTTGACGCCCGAGCTTGAGCGCGTGCAGAGCGACTGGTTCGCGAAAAGGCAGGAGCAGGCCGCCGGACAAAAGCTTAAGGCTGCGGACCGCTACCGCAGCGGCAACCGGGACCTGGCGGCGTTCAGGCAGAGGCTGATACCGAAAAGCGGCTTCCCCGCCTTCCTGAGCGACCTCTTTCAGACGGCCCGCAACAACTCCCTCCAGCTCAAATCGGTGAGTTACAAGCCGGCCGTGGTGAAGGAGGAGGCGGTAGTGGCCTACGGCATCGAGGTCACCGTCGCCGGGCGCTACGCCGCTGTGAAGAGTTTTCTCGCCGACCTTGCCCGTTACCCGCAGATCGTCACCCTCGACTCGGTGGTCTTGAGCAACTCAAGCCGCACGGAGGAGGCGGTGGAGCTCAAGGTGCTGTTGACCGCCTACCTGAAGCAGGAGGGGGCATGAACCGTCAGAAGCTCGCCCTTTTCCTGCTGTTGATCGCCCTGGCCTGTGCCCTGGCGTACAGCTTCTGGCGCTCGCCCAGGGCACGGCACGTGGCGGCCCTTACCTACCGACCCGGCGCCACCGCCCCGGCGCCCCGCAAGGCGGCCGCCGCAAACCCCGTGGAGGGGAGGGTGCATCTGGAGCTGCTCGACCGCGAACTTCCCCATTTTGCCGGTTACCGGCGCGACCTCTTCACCCCGCTTTTCCACGAAGAGGTGAAGCTGCCGCCGATCAAGGCGTTGCCGCCGCCACCCAAACCGGTCAGGCTCCCCCCTCCTCCGGCGCAGCCCGCGGCGGCGCTCGCGCCTGCGCCCCCGACACCCGAGCAGCTTGCCGCCGCCGAACTGGCCAGGTTCACCTTTCTGGGATTTTTGCAGAAAAACGGGGAGAAGACGGTGTTTTTCTCCAACAACAACGAGATCTTTCTGGCGAAGAAGGGGGAGAAGCTCGGTGACAAGTTCCTGGTCACCGGCATCTCCGACGACGCCCTGACCCTCAAGCCGCTTGCCGGCGGCTCCGAGATGGCGATACCGCTGGTCGAGAACCGTTCGCTCAGCGTGCGTCGCACCAGTAAACCGTAAGGAGCACTTGCATGTCTAGATTTAAAGCGATCTACATCCTGGCGCTGGCGTCGCTGCTCTTTTCCGGCTGCTCGGCCGGCCGCACCGCCTTCGGCAAGGCCGAAAAGCTGGAGCGCGAAGGGAACCTGGACGCCGCTCTGGTGAAATACGCGGAGGTTGCGGCCGCCAACCCGGAGGTGGGGGAATACCGGGTGCGGCTTTTGAGCATCACCGACTCCGCCGCCAAGGCCCACTACCGGAAAGGGGCGGCCTTCCTCGCCCTTAAGAACTACGACGACGCGCTGCGCGAGTTCCAGACCGCCTACGCCATCGACCCCACCCAGAACCAGTACCGGTTGCAGGCGGAGCAGGTGCTGAAGGTCAGAAACGCGCTCACCTACCTGCAGGAGGGGGAGGAGTTCGAAAAGACCAGAAAACCGCGCGAGGCGCTGATCGCCTACCAGCACGCGCTCGACTTCGAGCCCGCCAACAAGCAGGCCAAGGAGGCGCTGGTGCGGCTTGTCGCCAGCAAGAGGCAGAAGCTCGACGGCTACGAACTGAACCTCAAGTCGACCAAGCCGATCACCCTGAAGTTCAAGGACGCCAAGCTCAAGGAGGTCTTTACCATCCTGTCGCAGCTCTCCGGCATCAACTTCGTCTTCGACGACGCGGTCAAGGACGTGAACGTGTCGCTGTTTCTGGAGAACGCCACCTTCCAGCAGGCGATGGAGATCATCACCGGCGTGCAGAAGCTCGGCAAGAAGGTGTTGAACGAGAACACCCTGATCGTCTATCCGAAGACCCCGGACAAGATCAAGCAGTATGAAGAGCTCTACCTGCAGACCTTCTACCTGAACAAGCTCGACGCCAAGAAGGCGGTGAACCTGATCCGCACCATGCTGCAGGTGAAGAAGATCTACGTGAACGAGGAGCTGAACGCGCTGGTTTTGCGCGACACCCCCGAGGTGATCGAGGTGGCGCGCAAGATCCTGGAGGCCAACGACGTGCCGGACGCCGAGGTGCTTTTGGACGTGGAGGTGTTCGAGCTTTCCAAGCAGGACGCGGAGACCTTCGGGCTATTGCTCTCCAAGTACTCCATGTCGGCCAACGCCACCACGCCTGCCGGACAGTTCCTGGCCGACTCGCTTTCCTCGGTGACCACGACGACCACCGCCGCCACCACGACCACCACGGCGGCGCAGCCCTCAAACCTTTTGAATCTGTTCGCGTACAAGGGGTACAACGGCTACCTGACGGTCCCCAACGCCACCTTCAACTTCGGCAAGACGCTCTCCAACGGCGAGACGCTCTCCAACCCGAAGATCCGGGTGAAGAACCACGAGAAGGCGAAGTTCAACGTCGGCACCAGGGTGCCGATCACCACCACCTCCTCCCCCTCTGGGGGCGGGGTGAGCGTCAACGTGCAGTACGTCGACGTCGGCGTCAAGGTGAACGCCGAGCCGTCCATCCAGCTGAACAACGAGGTGGCCATCAAGCTCGGCCTGGAGGTGAGCTCCATCCTGCAGAAGGACACCATCGGCACCGACCAGGCGACCACGGTGGTCACCATCGGCACCAGGAACCTGGACACCGTGCTGTCGCTTAAGGACGGCGAGACCAGCATCATCGGCGGCCTGATCCAGAAGAACAAGACCGACTCCAAGAGCAAGGTCTTCCTGCTGGGCGACATCCCGTTTCTGGGGTCGCTCTTCACCAACACCAACGATTCCTCGAACAAGACCGAGCTGATGCTGGCGATCACCCCGAGGATCGTGCGCGGCGTGACGGTGCCGGACAACGACGTGGCCGCCTTCTGGTCCGGTCGCGAAGAGGAGCCCTCGCCGGTGAAGCCCTACGCCGCCTTCAGCCAGGAGCCCGAATACGTCCTCCCGCCGGAAGGGGGCGCCCCGGGCGCCACCCGGCAGGTGCCGGCGCCCGACGCGGCCATCGCCCCACAAAGCGGCCTGTCCGGCGTAAGCGTGCCGACGCAGGCGGTGCCGCTGGTGCCGGCGCTGCCGCAGCCGGTAGTCGCCCCGGCGCAGCCCGCCGCCCAACCGCCCCGGGCGCTGCCGGCCCCGGGGCAGCCGATCCCCGGCCAGACTCCGCCGCCGCAACCGCTGCAGGCGAAGCCGGCACTTCCCGCCGTCCAGCCGGCGCAGCCTTCCCCCAAGACGAGCCCGCTGCCGGCACCGGTTGCCCAGGGAGCGGCAGTCCCTTCGGCGCAGCCGCCGCAGGCCGCCGTCGCCAAGCCGGCCGCGCCGCTTCCCAAGGTGCTGCTCACCTTCTCGCTGCCGCCGAGCGTCGCGGTGGGCGAGCAGTTCACCGTGCAGGTGCATGCCGCCGGCGCCCAGAACCTCTACAACGCCGTCTACACGGTGAGCTACGACCCGAAGAGCCTGGAGGTCGTGACCCAGACGGAAGGGCTCCTGCTCAAGCAAAACGGCGCCCCCACGGGGCTGCAGGCCTTCGCCGACAAGAAGAAGGGGGAACTGTGGCTCTCCCAGTCGCGGGTGACCGTCGCGGAAGGTGCCAGCGGCAGCGGCCCCCTGGCATCGATCACCTTCAAGGCGATCGCCAAGGGGAGCGTGGGCCTGGGCTTCGCCAACGTCAACTTCAGCACCAAGAACGGGGACAAGTTCCCGGTCACCCCCTTCAAGTCGGTGGTGGAGGTCAAGTAGCGGGCAGCTTGCGTCATTATGAGGAATATCTTTGCTGACAACCGGGGTTTATCCCTGATAGAACTGGTGGTGACCATGGTCATCGTCTCCCTGCTCGCCTCGCTGATCCTTCCTTCGGCCCGCCTGACCTCCACGCGGGTGAAGGAGATAGAGCTCAGGCGCAGCCTCAGGGAGGTCCGCACCGCTATCGACAACTACAAGAAGTACTACGACAAGGCGGTCGACGAGAAGAAGATCATCCCCTCGATCAACAAGCCCGGGGGATATCCGGAGACGCTGCAGGTGCTGGTGGACGGCTACGACTTCGGAGGGCTCGTCACCTACAAGGTGAAGTTCCTGCGCAAGGTTCCCAAGGACCCCTTCCACCCGGTGAAGGGGGAAGAGCCCGCCTGGGGGATGCGCTCCTACGAGGACCAGCCCGACAGCACCACCTGGGGCGGCGAGAACGTCTTCGACGTCTATTCGCTCTCCGAGGCGACCGCCATCGACGGCACGAAATACAAGGACTGGTGACGGCATGCTCAAGAGGATACTGAAAAGCCGGCGTGGTTTTACCTTGATAGAGTTGATGATTGTGGTTACCATCATCGGCATCCTGGCCGCCATCGCGGCCCCCAACTACCAGTGGGGGATCATCAAGGCCAGGGAGGCGGTGCTGCGCGAGGACCTCTACATGTTCCGCTCCACCATCGACCAGTTCTACGCCGACCAGGGAAAATATCCCGACTCGCTGCAGGAGATGGTGGACAACAAGAACAAGTACCTGCGCGGGGTCCCAAACGATCCGTTCACCAGGTCCAACACCACCTGGGTGGTCATGGCGCCGCCGCAGGTAGAAGGGGAGGAGATCAAGGGGGCCGTCTACGACGTGCACTCGGGCTCCACCCTGGTCGGTTCCAACGGCACGCCGTACAACGAGTGGTAGCAGCGAAGATTCGAGAACGAGGCACAAAATCGTATGATTGAACTGCACAACGTGAGCATGTCCTACCAGCCGGACGCACCGGCCCTGCACGACATCACCCTCAAGATAGACAAAGGCGACTTCGTCTTCCTCACAGGGCAGTCCGGGGCAGGCAAATCCACGCTCCTGAAACTGCTCTACGCCGACCTTATGCCCACCCGCGGGCAGGTGCTGATCGACGGTGTCAACTTAACCCGGATCAAGCGTTCCCAGATCCCCTACCTGCGCCGCTCCATGGGGGTGGTCTTCCAGGACTACAAGCTCCTCCCCAACCGCACCGTACTGGAGAACGTCGCCATCACCCTGGAGGTACTCGGCTGGGGGAAGCGCGACATCGGCAAGAAGGTCTTCCACATCCTCAAGCAGATGGGGCTTGAGGACAAGATCAACTCCACCCCCTTGCGCCTCTCGGGCGGCGAGCAGCAGCGGGTCGCACTGGCGCGCGCCCTGGTGAACGACCCCAAGTTCCTTTTCGCCGACGAGCCGACCGGCAACCTGGACGAGGCGAACAAGGAGCAGATCCTGGCCATCTTCCGGGACGCCAACGTGCGCGGCACCACCGTGGTGGTGGCGACCCACGACCGGCGGGTGATCGAGAAGTCCCACCGCCGGGTGATCAGGCTCGACAAAGGGAGCCTTCTGGAGGTGGCCGATGTCCAAAGCTAACCGGCCGCTCGCCAACAAGAGCGCCAACAAGAGCGCCGTCAAGCCGGCGGTGCGCCCCAAGCTCGGGCGGGAAGGGTTCTTCGGGCGTTTCGGCTACTTCTTCGGCCGCGCCCTGGCGAACCTCAGGCAGAACGTCTTCGTCAGCGTGGTGACGGTTGGGACCATATCGCTTGCCCTCCTGATCGCGGCTTTGTTCCTTCTGGTCTACGTGAACCTGGAAGGGATGGCGGAAGGGTGGAGCGACAAGGTGCAGGTCACCGTGTACTTCGACAAGGAGCCGGTGCCGCTGGCGGTGGCCGCGCTCAAAGGGCGCATCAAGGCGATCCCCGGCACCTCGAAGGTGACGTTCGTCGGCCAGCAGGAGGCCGAGCAGAGGCTGCGCGGCCGGCTCAAGGGGCAGGAGGTGCTACTGGAAGGGATCACCCCGGAGGTGCTTCCCGCCTCTTTCGAGATCAGCCTCGACCGCAGCCACCGCGACAACACCTCGATCGCCTTCTACGTGGCGGCGCTCAGGAAGATCCAGGGGATCACCGAGGTGCAGTACGGCGAGGAATGGGTAAAGCGCTTCAACTCCTTCATGAACCTGTTCCGCCTGATCGGGGCGCTACTCGGCTCGTTTCTGGCGGTGACCGTGCTGTTCATCGTCTCCAACACCATCAAGCTCACCATCTACGCCAGGAAGGACGAGCTGGAACTCCTGGGACTGGTCGGCGCCACCCGCTTCTTCATCAAGGCCCCCTTTCTGATCGAAGGGGTGTTGCAGGGGGCGCTCGGGGGAGGCGTCGCGCTCGTGGCGCTTTTGGGGTGTTACTATGCCTTCTTGAAGAACGCGGCGAGCTTTCTCGGGGTGAACCCTGCCGCGGCCGGCCTCACCTTCCTGCCGGTGGCCTACCTGGCCGGCGTACTACTGGGCGGCATCCTGCTTGGTTTCATCGGCAGCGTCACCTCCCTCAAGAGGTTCATCCACGTCTAGCATGCGCGCCTATCCATTCACAGTTTGCACGCTCGTGCTCCTGATGCTTCCCGTACTCTCCTTTGCCGGGGCCAAGGAGGATCTGCAGGGGGTCAAGAAGCAGATCAAGGAAAAGAACCTGCTCCTCTCCAAGACCAGGAAGGTGGAGAGCAAGGTCACAGGCGAACTGGAGGAGATCCGGAAGTCGCTGGCCGCCAAGCAGGAGAGCCTCAACCAGATGTCCCGCGACCTCACCGGGGTGGAGCGGGGGATCGACAAGACGCTTGCCGAAATCGAGCGCGAGCGCCAGGACGCGGAGAAGAAGCGCCAGCTGATCAACCGGCGGGTGGCCGCGCTCTACAAGGCCGGCGACACCGGCAACCTGCGCATCTTCTTCTCCTCGGAGTCGTTCCCGCAGATGGGCGAGAACCTCCGCTACATGAAGAGCGTTTTGGACAACGACCACCGGCTGATCGCGCAGTACAACCAGAACCTGGAGCGCTTGAACCAGCTCAAGGCGCGCCTGGAGCAGGAGGCGTCGCGCAAGGGAGGCATCCTGCGCAAGATGCAGGCGAAAAAGCAGGAGGTCGAGCAGGAGAAAAACCGCAAGTCGACTTTCCTGGTGAAGGTCAGGCAGGACAAGCAGAGCTACCAGGCGTCGATCAAGGATCTGCAGGCCAACGCCGTCCGGCTGCAGAGCATGGTCGAAAAACTTGAAGCCAGAAGCAGAAAAGCGTATAGTACCAAGGTTCGCACCCGGGGGAATCACCAACCTTCGGCTCCGGCGCTCAGCGTGCCGGACAAGGGACTGGGGTCGCAGGTCGGCAAGCTTTCCCTGCCGGTGAAGGGAACCGTCGTGGATCGCTTCGGACGGCATAAACACCCGCAGTTCGACACCTTCACCGTCAGCAACGGCATTTCCGTCTCGGCGCCGATGGGCGCCCCCATCCATGCCGTTTTCGACGGCGAAGTCATTTTTGCCGACTATTTCAAGGGTTATGGTAATATGGTCATCGTCGATCACGGCGGTGGCTTTTTCAGCCTCTACGCCCATGCCGCCTCGATCCAGAAGCGGGTAGGGGCGAAGGTGGTCAAAAACGAGGTGCTGGCCAGCGTGGGCGACCAGGATTCCAGCAAAGGCCCCCTGTTGTACTTCGAGATTCGCTATCAGGGTAAGCCGGTCGATCCGTCCCCCTGGTTCAGGTAATAACAATGCTGCTGTAGGAGCGTCCTTCGGGCGCGATGATCGCGGGCGAAGCCCGCTCCTACAACGTTTCAGCCAAACGCAAGTAGATAGGGAGGAACAATGTTTAAGGGCGGCAACTTCAAGAAAGTCACCCTGTTCGTCACCACGGTTTCCCTGCTGACGCTCTGCATCGCCTTCGGCGTGCAGCGCAAATGCGCGGCCCAAAGTGGCGGCAACGACTACGAATCAATCGAGCTTTTCACCGACGTGCTTTCCATCGTCAAGAAGAGCTACGTTGAGGACGTCGATACCAAGAAGCTGATCTACGGTGCCATCAACGGCATGCTCACCTCGCTCGACCCGCACTCTTCCTTCATGCCTCCCGACACCTACAAGGAGATGAAGATCGAGACCAAGGGCGCCTTCGGGGGGTTGGGCATCGAGATCACCATCAAGGACGGCATCCTCACCGTCATCTCGCCGATCGAGGATACTCCGGCCTTCCGGGCGGGGATCAAGGCCGGCGACATGATCCTGAAGATCGACGACAAGTACACCAAGGACCTGACCATCACCGATGCGGTGAAGCGGATGAGGGGGGTGAAGGGGACCAAGGTCGTCCTGACCATCATGCGCGACGGTTTCGAGAAGACCAAGGAGTTCACGCTGGAGCGCGACATCATCCAGGTGAAGAGCGTCAAGTACAAGGTACTTGACGACGGCTACGGCTACGTCCGCATCTCGCAGTTCCAGGAGAAGACCGACGACGACCTGGACAAGGCCCTTGCCGCCCTGGAGCCGGACCGCAAGCCTTTGAAGGGGCTGGTGCTCGACCTCAGGAACGATCCCGGCGGGCTTTTGGACCAGGCGGTGCGCGTCTGCGAGCACTTCATCGACGAAGGGAAGCTGATCGTCTACACCGAGGGACGGGAGAAGGATTCCAAGATGCGCTTCACCTCCCGCAAGGGGGCCAAGGAAGGAAGCTATCCGATCGTGGTACTGATCAACAGCGGTTCCGCCTCCGCCTCGGAGATCGTCGCCGGCTGCCTGCAGGACCACAAGCGCGCCGTGGTGATGGGTACCCAGAGCTTCGGCAAGGGTAGCGTGCAGACCATCATCCCGCTTGCCGACAACTCGGGCCTGCGTCTTACTACCGCCAGGTACTACACCCCGAGCGGACGCTCCATCCAGGCGAAGGGGATCACGCCGGACATCACCGCCGAGAAGGTGGAGGTAGCCGCCTCCTCCGACAAGAAGGACGGGCTGCACATCCGCGAGAAGGACCTGGAGAACCACTTCGAGGGTGACAAGTCCGACGCCACCGACGAGAAAAAGGTGAAGCAGGCCCCCTACAAGACCGACGACGCCATCAAGAGCGACTCCCAGATCCTGCGCGCCCTCGATCTCTTGAAGGGGTGGGAGATCCTGAAGACCATGGGGAAGGTTTCCTAAGCGGCCGAACAGGGGACGAGAATGTAACGAAAAGGGGAGGAGACCTGATGGTCTCCTCCCCTTTGTTTTTGACTGGAACTCTGACCGCCGCGGGCGACCTCGTTCAGCAGATCCTCGGCAGCTGCTCCCCCGACAGCATGTCCACCGCCCGCAGGCCGCCCACCAGGGTGGTCATCTGCACCCGGCTGCCGCCTGCCGCCGTCACCTCGCCGATGATGGCCGACTGACTTCCCTGCGGGTGACGCCGCATCCGCTCCAGCACGAGCTCCGCCCGGTCGGGGGCGACGAAGGCAAGCAATTTCCCCTCGTTGGCCACGTAGAGCGGGTCGAGCCCGAGCAGGGAGCAGACCCCCTGCACCTGCGCCTTGAGCGGCAGGAATTCCTCGCACAGGGTCACCGTGACCTCCGACTGCAGGGCGATCTCCTTGATGGTGGTGGCCACGCCGCCGCGGGTGGGGTCGCGCAGCACGTGCAGGGCGGGGCCGGCACACTCCATGATCTCCGCCACCAGGGTGTTGAGCGAGGCCGTGTCGCTCTTCACGTCGGTCGTGAGCGCAAGCCCTTCGCGTGCCGCCATCACCGCTATGCCGTGGTCGCCGATGGTGCCGTTGATGAGGATCTTGTCCCCGGCTTGTGCGTTGCAGCCGGCGATCTCAAGCTCGTGGCGAATCACCCCGATGCCGGAGGTGTTGATGAAGATCTGGTCGGCCTTGCCGCGGGGTACCACCTTGGTGTCGCCGGTGACGATGGCCACCCCCGCTTCGTCCGCCGCCTTGCGCATGGAGAGGAGGATGCGGTGCAGCTGCATCTTGCTGAACCCCTCCTCCAGGATCAGGCCGACGCTTAAGGCCAGGGGCTGGGCGCCGACCATGGCGAGATCGTTGACGGTGCCGTTCACCGCCAGGTCGCCGATGTCCCCCCCCGGGAAGAAGATGGGGTCGACCACGTAGGAATCGGTGGTGAAGGCGAGCCGGCCGCCCGCGTGGGCAAGGATGGCGGCGTCGTTTTGGCCGGAGACCGGGATGCCGGAAAGGGCCGGGATGATGATGTCGTCGAGCAGCTGGTGGGAAAGCTTGCCGCCGCTGCCGTGACCGAGCAGGATGAGGTCTCTGTCCAAATTGTGCTCCTTGTCAAATACCGTACTTGTAGGCCGCGGCGCAGCTTCCTTCCGAGGAAACCATGCAGGCGCCGACCGGTGCTTCCGGGGTGCAGCGCGTGCCGAAGAGCGGGCAGTCGCTCGGGGCTATGATCCCCTTGAGGACCTCGCCGCAGCGGCAGCCTTGCGGCTCCCTGGCTTCCTCGACCTTAACCGGGATCGCCTTGGCCGCGTCGAACGCGGCGTACCGCTCGCCGATTTCCAGGCCGCTGTCGGGAATGACGCCGAGCCCGCGCCAGGGGGTGTCGGTCGGCACGAAGACCTCCTCCAGGAGCGCCTGCGCCTTCAGGTTTCCTTCCCAGGTGACGAAGCGGCTGTACTGGATCTCCACCTCGCTTCTTCCTTCCACGACCTGCCTGACCAGCATCTCCACTCCCTGCATCACGTCCGCCGGCTCGAAACCGGCGGGGACGCAGGGGACCCCCTGCATCTGCGCCAGGAAACGGTAGGCGTTGGCGCCGATGATGGCGCTGACGTGCGCGGGGCAGAGGTAGCCGCTGATCTTGAGAGCCGGGTCCGCCGACAAGACCTGCATCGGCACGGGGATGGTCTTGTGCGCGGCCAGCACGAAGTAGTTCTTGAGGGCGCGCGAGGCGGCGACCTTGATGGAGCCGGCGATGGTAGGGGCGGTGGTCTCGAAGCCGACGCCCAGGAAGACGACCTTTTTCCCCGGGTGTTTCGCGGCGAGGTTGACCGCGTCCAGGGGCGAGTAGACCACCCTGACGTCGGCGCCGCGGGCGCGCTCGGCCAAGAGCGTGGAACCGGAGCCGGGGACTCGCAGCATGTCGCCGAAGGTGGCGACGATGGTCTCGGGGAGCCGGGCGTAGGCGAGCGCATGGTCGACGTAGCCGATCGGGGTGACGCAAACCGGGCAGCCCGGCCCCGAGATCAGTCTCACCTGCGGCGGCAAGAGGCTTCTGAGCCCGTACTGGTAGATGGACATGGTGTGAGTGCCGCAGACCTCCATGAAGGTCATGGTCTCGGTGCGTCCCGCGGTCAGCTTCTTGATCCCGGCCGCCAGTCCCTCGACGATACCCTTGTTGCGAAACTCGGCCAGGTCGATCATGACGGTTCCTCGCCCTGCGCCAGGCACTCGCGCATCAGCTCAAGGGTCTGCAGCGCCTCGGCCTCGTCCAGCTTGCTGATGGCAAAACCCGCATGGATGAGGACGTAGTCGCCGACCTCCACCTCGTCGCCAAGCATCATCAGGCTCGCTTCCCGTTTCACGCCGTCGATCTCGGCGATCGCCAGCTCGTCGTCGATGCTCACCACTTTCATTGGTACCGCTAGGCACATTGGGCACTCCTTCCGGCTATGATGGCCTGCCCCAGGGCGATGCCGCCGTCGTTGGGTGGGGCGAGGCGCTGAGTGTACACCTGAAAGCCGTCTTTAGCCAAGAGGTCATACGTCGTTTCGCTCAAAAGCTTGTTCTGGAACACCCCGCCGGAGAGGGCGACCCGGTTAAGTCCGGTCTCGTCCCTGATCAGCCGGCAGACCTCGCCGGCGGCCGTTGCCAGGGTGGTGTGGAAGCGGCGGGCGATCTCCGCGCTCTTTGGGTGGGCGGCAAGCTCGC